>Ga0302324_100000018_pt1 | contig 355756 bp, 289 predicted proteins | sample Palsa_T0_1_FD_201949 | JGI IMG/M metagenome (GOLD analysis project Ga0302324, IMG submission 201949) | Peat permafrost microbial communities from Stordalen Mire near Abisko, Sweden - Palsa_T0_1 | ecosystem: Environmental > Terrestrial > Soil > Palsa > Peat permafrost | place: Sweden: Abisko... | reverse complement strand
CCACATGACGCAAAAAGCGACGAAAAACAGCCTCCGAGATTCGTGAACGAACAACATAACGGTTTCGCACGGTATAACCAGCTTAAACGATGACTTTCGTCCCGCTCAGCTAGTCATGACCCTAAAGTGATATTATCTTTGTAATGTGAGGATGCACCGATTGATATCCGGTGCGCCGGAATGACAAATTCTTTCGGATCAGAAACAGGTTATGTCGAAGTTGCACCGCAAATCGGGGCGACAGGATTTTACCTTGGTGGAACTGCTAGTCGTCATCGGCATCATCGCCATTTTGATTGCCATTTTGCTCCCAGTGCTGGGCAAGGCGCGCAAGGCGGCGGCAACAACCAAGTGCCTGTCAAACCTGCGGCAACTCATGCAGGCCGTGACCATGTACGCGAGCGATAATCGCGGCTGCTTGCCGTACACGGGAATGAACGATACGCCAGGAACCCCCGCCGGGGGCGACTATTACGCTAACTGGCTTTACGCCGCCCCGGTGGCCAGCGCGGCAAACGGATATTCGGGTGTAGCCGTTAGCGGCGCCTTTACAGCCTCCGACGTTCAGTCAGGCGCTTTGTATCCATACCTGAACACACCAGCCGTCTATCGTTGCCCATTGGATACTAATCCTCCATTTACAAACTCGAGCGGCCAGCCTCTGTTCAACGCGCTGACGAGCTACACGATTAATTATTGGCTGAGCAATGCCGCCAACGACCCGGACTTCAACAACCAGCTACCGGGCGCGAATCACCACATGCACAAAATATCAGAGTTCCATCCCTACACCCGGGTATTCTGGGACTACCCGGCAGCTGGCGTCGTTGGCAACGACGGAACTTACGAATTAAGAAAGGCGGATCCTACATCGTACGTGGGAAACCTAGACCGTCCGTGCGTTTCCGGGCGGCATGGCGGACCGACCGTGGCTCCGGCGCAAACCGCCGGATCGGCGTATATGGCCAGTATGACGGGCGGTTGTCCGATGGTCTATCTCGACGGGCACACCAATAACACCCCGTTTTACGAAGTTTTTATTGAATACAATACGGGCGGGCCACCGGTGGGAACATCGCCGTATTGGGTGTCACCATACAACACGGTGAATCCTCATGGCGGGTATACCGGGCAGACCTATGCGCTCGGTGATCTTTACGCGCCGAATTGATTTGGCGATGGGGAGTGCGGCAAGCAATCTCGTCGGCTACGCGGAAAAGACCACAGAAAGCGGAACAATGTTTACATCCGAAAACAAACTGGATCGGCGGCAAGGATTTACGCTCGTGGAATTGCTCGTCGTGATTGGCATCATCGCCGTCCTGATCGCAATTCTACTGCCGGTCCTGAACAAAGCCCGTAAGGCGGCAGCTACATCTAAGTGCCTTTCCAATCTGCGGCAGCTCATGATGGCGACGCAGATGTACGCCAATGATCATCAGGGATTTCTTCCGTATGTGGGGTGCGGTGATGCGCCCGGGGTACCGAAGGGTGGGCAGTATTTGGCCAACTGGCTTTACAATCCAAATGTTGCCCCGGCGGGATCGTCTCCGGGATCGGGCGTCGCCGTCAGCGGCGCATTTACGCCCAGCGATGTGCAGAGCGGGGTTTTGTATGAATATCTCAACAGCGATAAAGTATACCGCTGCCCGTTGGATACCAATCCCCCTTCGGTTAGCAGCGACGGCGCGATCCCGCTGTTCTCGGCGCTGACGAGCTATTGCATGAACATTTGGCTGTGCAATTACAATGAGGATCCGGAAAACCCGGCCTCCAACGGCGGTTACAGCAATCATCCGCTGCACAAGATAACGGAGTTTCACCCTTACAACGTAGCGTTCTGGGATTATCCCTCGTCGGGCCTCACATTCGACGGGGTAAGCTATCCGCAGGACAAATCCGATCCGGCCAGCGATGGGGATCACAACGCCTCGGTCTCAGCGCGACATGCCACGGCGCCCCACCTGGACGTGAATGATTTAACCTATGCGAATCAGTTCGCAGGCGGGATTCCGACGGTGTTTATAGATGGGCATGCGGAGCTTTGGCCGGTGTATGCTTTTCAAAATGCGCTCAACGAGCCGGGCTTGCCGCAGGGCAGCTCGCCGATGTGGTGCTCGCCGAATGCCACCCAGGGAGGCAAACTGGAAAGAGGCACGGCACCGATCACGATGTATAACGTATTGTCCCCCGGCTGATCGGCCACCGGGGTCGGCGGGATCAAAACGGCGGCTTATCGCCGTTTTTCCACCAATCTTCTTCACGACGATATTCGTCATCGTCGCGATCCATCACATCGGTGTCGCCGCCTCCTGATTCGTCGGCTTGCACATCGCGCACAACCGCGGCCAGGGAAAGGGCAAAGAGGGGGCTGATGGTTTTGAGCGTGGCGGCGTCGCTGTCGAGAAATCCCTTGGTGGCATCGCGGAAAACCACGATCACGGCAAGCGTTTCACCGAGGTAGGTGCAGTTGGTGGCGAAAATATCCTGATCGGCCAAGTAATCGAGTTCTGCTTCGCTGAGGCGTTCCTGGGCATGATCGCCGACGAGGCGCAGCGATCCTTCCTGATCCGCGAGCTTGACGACGCCCTTGCACATGGCATTCGTGAGTTCATCGTCGCCGGCGATGGTGTATTTCATGTAAGCGCCGAGCTGGAACTCGTGCTGCTCTTCGCCGGCCAGCCAGATGGCGATATTGCAGTAGCCGAGTTGCCGCATGATGTAATCCATCGCGTGGCAAAGGATCTGCTCCAGATCGCGGCCCTGGCCCAGTACATTCTTAAAACCCTCCTGTACCCGCACCAAATCCAGTTGCTTGGAAAGTTCGCCATAGGCGGCGATCAGATCGTTGCAAAGCAGATCGACTTTTTTGCTGACCACCCGGCGGGCATCGTTCAAACGCTTGACGGCGACCTTCAATTTATCGAGACGGCGTTCATTGCGGGCATAAACGGATTGGCGTTTGAGCGCCTTGCGGACGCGCTCGGTGAGATCCTTGGCATTAAACGGCTTGGTGACGAAATCGACGGCGCCGCATCGCAGCGCTGTGATCGCCCCATCGACGCTGGGTACGCCGGAGATGACAATCGCATGAGCATGCGGCTGATGGCGGCGGAGCATCGGCAATAGTGCGGTGCCGTCGCCGTCGGGGAGTTTCACGTCGGTGACGAGCAATTCGATGGTTTGGCCTTCGACAATGCGCTGGGCTTCGAGGAACGACCGGGCGGAGATCAGCTCGCAATTGATCTCGCGGCCGAGGGTGTCATCGATCAGGCCGAGAATGTCAGCCTCATCGTCGACCACCAAAACCCTGGGGCGCACAACGGTTTTGGCGTCGGTGTACAAAGTGGTCGGAGCCATCGAAAAAACCTCTCTCCCTTCCAAACCGCACAATTTGCTTACGCCTCGGCTGCCTGCGCTAATTGCGGGGCAGCTGCGTCCACACCCGACACCGGCAACAGAAGAATGGCGCGGGTTCCGTGATCGACACGGCTTTCCAGGCGAATGCTGCCGCCGCTGGCTTCGATCCAGCGCAGCGACTTGGCCAATCCCATTCCTCGCCGCCGGCCCGCGGGCTTGCTGCTGAAGAACGGATCGAACGCACGCCGCAGCGTTTCCTCATCCATACCGCAGCCGTTGTCATTGATGCTGATCACCACGTTGCCCCCGTGCGCATCGTACGCCGCATGGAGCGTCACATGCCCTTTCTTTTCGTCCGTCGCCTGAATGGCGTTGCTGATTACTTCGATCAGCGCGGCAGTCACCTGCCGGTTATCCACCATGACTGGCGGCACGGCGGTGATGGTCACCTCTATGCACCTATCGGCCGGATCGGTCAGCAACTTCGCCTCGTGAAGCGCCCGCTCCACCAGCTCGGCCAGATCAGTTTCCGCCGGCTGCGGCGGCACGGGTTTGGCGAAATCCATCAGCTCCGTGATGATCTCGCTGAGCCGATGCGATTGCTCGTTGATTAAATTGGCGGCGTACTTTTGCTTCGGGTCCGTTAATTGTGACATCAACAGCTGTGAGCGGCCGGAAATTACCGCCAGTGGATTGTTCATTTCATGGGCAGCGCCGGCAGCCATTTCGCCGACGGTGATGATGGTTTTGCTGCGCTGGATTTCTTCCTGGGCACCTTGCAGCCGGCGGCTGCTGTCGGCCAGTTGCTCGGCGAGGGTGCGAGATTCTTCACGAATCTGTGCCGTGCGGAGCGCTAATCCCCAGCCGACGGCCAGGGCGCTGAGTTCCTGAACCTGCGAAGCGAGACGCTGTGATTCGCCTTCCTTGGCACCCCAGACGATGCCGCCGATGCACTGGCCGTCGGCTTCCAGTCCGATCCAATGGCGATGATCGGCGGCCAATCTCGGGGAAATGTTGGCCAGCAGCCATTCGAGTTCCGGACCGGCGGCCAGGACCGGACCGTCGCCACCGGTGATGCCGGGCAGTGATCGGGGGCAATCCACGACCGAATGCTGGAACACGTCGCCCTGATGATCGAAGAGGAGCACCTCGGCAAAAGTCTGGCCGGGAATGACGGAGAAGACCGCGGCGCTGCTGACATCCATTACGGTCACGGCGGTTTGGCCGATCGCCTGCAGCACCAGTTGCGGCGGACTGTCGGGCTGCAGGTCATTTTGAAAATGGCTGAGGGCGTCGAAGAATTTGGCGCGAACGGCAAGGCGTTTGTTCTTGGCCGCCAATTGGGTGGTGATCTGGCCGAGCTGTTTGTTCGCCTGCGTGAGGGCCTGAAGATAAAGCTCATCTGAGGTGAGTTGGCCCAAACCAAGGCCTTTAGCGCGCGGTTCGATGCGGTTCACCAACTCCAACACGGTCTGCTCCACCATGGCTTCGGTGACTCCGACAGCGGTCAGCAGCGCCGCTTTAGGGACGGCGAAAGTGTAATTGCCGCTGTAACCGAGATGCTGCTCGCGCACCAGGCGATCGGCCAGGGTGATCAGGTTCACCATGCGCGGATTCTTCACCGTGGCAGGCAATGCGGCGGGCAATTGTCCGTGCAGCCAAATACTCTCCCGCAGCGTTGTCGGCAGGTCCCATCGCTCGGCAAGCCGTTTACCGACGACCATGTGATCCAGGCCGATGATGCTGCGTTCCAGATCGGCGATGTTGCTGCGCAGCAGATCGGCGGCTTCGACAACTCGATCGAAACTTTTCGGCAGCACGGCATCGAGCGCCACTTTGCCCAGATCGTGGAGCAACCCGCAAACGAATGCTTCGCTGGTGGTAATACCGGCATCTTTGGCGGAGGGCCCGAGTTTTTCGGCGAGCAATTCAGCGCAGCAGGCGGTGGCGATCGAATGTTTCCAGAATTCTTCACGACTGAAATGAACGCCGGGTCGTGAGTTGGTTTGCTTCTGGCCCAGCGTGTGAAACACCGATACCGCCAGCACCATGCTGCGCACGGCTTCGAATCCAAGCAGCACGACGGCCCGATCGACCGTGTTGATTTCATCCGACACGCCGGCACCGGCGCGGTGGAGCAGTTGCAGAATTTTTGTGGTCAGGGATTGGTCGCTGGAGATCAGCTCGACGACTTGCCGGGCGGATGCTTCATCGTTGGCAGTGGCTTGTAGAACTTTGACCACCACCGGCGGCAGGGTCGGCAGCTCCTCCAATTGCTGAAGGATGAGTTCAACTCGTTTTTCCCGAAGTTGATCGGCCATGTTGATACGCCAAAATCACCAGGTCCACTGGCGGCAGCAATCACCGCCTGTCCGGTGCATTCGATTGGCGGCGGCCTAATCCACCACCCTCGTTTCAGACCGTCATTAACTCGCCGATCCGTTGAATCAGCTTCTCAATGTTGAAAGGCTTCTTCACGAACTCGTCGGCTCCGCTCTTGAGCAGATCGTTGATCTCATCCTGATTCACCACGCCACTGACGATGATAATCTTTGTATGTTCCAGCTCCGGCTTTTGACGGATCGTCTGACACACGACGTTGCCGTTAATATCCGGCAGCATGTAATCCAGGATGATCAGGTCAGGTCCGAATTCCTGGGTAATCATGCCGGCGTCGTAACCGGTGCTGGCGGTCTTAACCTCAAATCGGCCATCCCGCTCCAAGACGTCCACAAACAACTCCACAATCTCTGGATCGTCATCCACGACGAGGATTTTCTTCTTGCCGTTGTCGAGCGAATCGGGGGGAATGCCATTGTCCTTCATGAAAGCAATGAGGGCTTCCCTGGGAATACGGCGAAATCGGCTGCCGGGCACGCGGAATCCCTTCAAGCGACCGCTGTCAAAACAGCGAATGATGGTTTGCTGCGAAACCTTGCAGATTTCTGCCGCCTCGCCGGTGGTGAATACGGTTTTCATGGTTGCCTCAGTTCCGTCAATGCCGCCCCACCGTTAAACCCGGTGAAACGCTCCACAATATCCCTTGTTATCTGCATTTCCCATCTTCTCTATTTGAACATCGGCGAGTTGAAGTTGCAACTTAAACGATTTGCAGGACGCTTACGCTTAAGGAGGATTAGGTCGTCCCTAATGGTTGGATGAGCTGGAAATATCTATCAATTCAGCATTTGTGAGCGAAAACTTACCAATCAGCGGCTCGGTCAGCGTGGCCTGATCCTTGTCCAGTTCAAACGCCGAGGCTCGGAGGACCGCTCCGCTGGTGGTATGGATGGTCCAATCGGTGGCGGCGGGCGATGGGGGTCGCAATACCATAGCGGCAGCCTGGGTACTTACACTGTATGTGCTGGAGCCGAAGACGACGGAGCTGAGTTTGAGTTCGTTTTGGTCCAGCGATTGGCATTCCCCCTCAATGAAATCGCCCTGCCGAGTCAGCATTCCCGATTTATCAAACATTCGCGCTGCCAGTGCCCCAGCCAAAGGTTGAAAGACCACACGGGCCACTTGGTGCAAGGGTAAATCCATGTCGCTGCGATTTCGGTAGCGGAAATGAGTGATGTCCCCTTTGATTGAAGTGACACTGCCGGGCAAGAACGAGCCGTCGACGAGCAATATGCCTTTGGCCAACGGAACGAATTGAGACTGCGGCGTGGCGGCATCCGGTAGTTCATCCGCACCACGTCGATAAACGAACGCATCGGTCGGAACCACTTCTTCCGGCTGGTCGCCGATGGCCCAGAGCAATTGGCATGAGCCGGCGCGGATATCCTTGCCGAAGTCGATGCGCACATCGTAGTGCTGCTGAGCTTCGAGTCGCACTTTGCCGTTGTGCGGAGCGGGGCTTCGATTGTCGAGAATCAATCGGCCGTTGAGCCACAGTTTGGCCCAGGGTGCCGCGGCGAGCTTAAATGTGTAAATATCTGAAGACGGAGGCTCGAGTTGCCCGGTCCAGCGCACGCTGAAATTGGAAGCCGGAATTTGCACGTCGGGCGTGCCCATGCCCCAGTTGAAGTCGATTTCGGGATCGATGCGGGTTAGACGCAGATCAGTGAATTGCGCGGTGGCAAAGTAATCGGCGCGCAGGCCGTTGATTTTCAGACGCACCCGGTCGAAAGAGGCGGTGGCCAGCTCATCGGATTTTTGGCTCGTCAACACCATGCCGATACATGCATGCTGAATATTTTCCAGCGCCATTCGGCCGACCATTTCCCATTTCTGCCCGTCGACGGATTGGCTGGCGACCACGACGTTCTGGAAAATCTTTAGCCGCAGCCAACAGAGAGGCTTGATCCTGCTGGCCAACTGAATGGTGGTGTCAGTGGTTGGATTTGGTCTGAATCGAAATTCACCTTGCCCCGCCGCGGTGACATCCGCCATAGCGAACCATGACTGAGGATCAGGCGATTGACGGATCATCAGCCCGGCCATCCCATGCAGATCGGAGGCGGACAACGAGTTCAGCCGGACCACTAGCTCGCCTTCCTTGGCCAGCCGCTGGTAGACGAAATGAAATGCATCAGAGCGCGGATCGGTGGATGCGCCTTCGCCGGAAAGGGAAAAGATGCCCTGGTTGTAATCCGCGCTGCCGGCCAAACCGGTGTCGCCCACGTCTCGCACCATCCAGTCACCGAGCAGGGTTCCGCCGCTGAGCACGCCGGAGATCGGGGGTCGGTAAGAAATGGCGGCGACATCCGGCAAGGGATATTGCAATGAAAACCCACCGCCGCTTGGGACGACTACGAGTTTCTCATGGCCGGCGGCGTCGCGGATGCTATGCACATCGCCTTGGAAAATCTGACCGTCACGAGTCGTGAGGGTGGCGGCGCCGGCAAAGTGGGTCGTTATGGCGATCAGGAATGAGAAGCAGAGCCATCGCATGATCCATCACTTTATCGACCGTTGCAGCGCTTCAACTTCTTTCCGCTGCTCGGGCGTTAAATCTTTCAGGTTCGGCAACATCAATTCCAAATCTTTGGCATCAACGACATGATCGCCATTAAAATCGCCCTGCTGCCAATATCCGGCATGGCCCCAATTGGCTTTGAGAATCTTAAAATCGTCCCAAGTGACGCGGCCATCCAGATTGGCGTCGCCCTTGGGAAGCAACATGTCCATCACGGCGTCCCATTTGGGACTGCCGGGCAGGCGAATGTCATCTAGCAGTCCCCATCCGCCGCCGATGTGGCTGAAACACTGGTACATGCCGCCGCCGTTTTGTTTCCATACCTCGAACATGTGGTGATACAGCGTGTACATTCGCGGGTCGTTGTTGGCCGCCATTTTCAGGGCATCGGGCAGATTAAAATTGCCGACGACGTGCTGGCCACCTTCATACGCCGCCAGATTCAAGCCCCACTTTTTCGCCTCCTTGTCGGCATCGCCGATCCAGCCGGCCAGTTTTACCCGGTTGAATTCTTCCAGGTTGGCAAACAAACTATCCAAATCCCATCCACCGATGGGGGCGGTTCCCAGATCATTGCCGACGTACGGAGCGATCGCCAATTCCTTGAAAAATTTATTGGGATCCCCCATCGATTTTTTGACCTGCGACAATCCCATATCCGCCCAGTAAACGTTGGAATTCTGGCTGCCGAAGACGGGAATCAGCCGATTGGCCTGCGAAGCGAAAACGGTTTGAAAAATTTGGCTGACCTGCGCCGCCCGCAAGCCATATTGCTGGGCAAGGCGGCCGAAATCATCCTTCGCCGTGAGCTGGTCGTTTTCCTTTGCCTTTTTGAGCGTTCGATGAAACTGCTGGAAAATCGCGTTCCAGACTTCGTTGCTGTACTCGAAGCGAATTTTCAACGACGGATCAAGCGTGTCACGGAAAAGCGTGGCTAACTTTTCCACGTATTCGTCCGACGCTTGATCGGGGACATTGATCCAGACATCCCGATGCGTGGTGTTGGCCAGATCGATGACATATTCCCATGCTACGCCGATGGAAGTCTGGATCATGGCGTTGGGCTGAGCGCGATCTTGCCAGCGGGTGACCGGAGAATTATTGGTGGAGACCCAATCCATGAAACGGATCGATTTGAAGGGCCGAACATGCTGGATAAACTGCTCGGAGAATGTCTGCCCCCAATGCGGCTCGCCGGGACCGTAGCCGGGGCTCCACAGATGCACATCACGAACCGGATCGGCAATCGTAGGATTGCGGACGCCGAGAAAAATCATGCCGCCCGTGCCGTCGGCGTTGTCGTGACGGACGGCCACGTCGGCGGTCACGTGATCGCCCTGCCTGGTTTCATTGGACATTCGCCCCATGCCGCCGATGGTGACTTCGCCGGTGCCGGTCCAGGTAAGGTGGTAAACGCCGTTGGGATAATCATTGAGATAACTGAGCGCATCGGCATCGAGCAGCGGATATCCATCGAGCGTTAACGGCAATCCCGGCTGCTCTTCCCAGGGTTTATTCGGTTTGCCCCAGATTCTAAAGGCATGTCCCGCATCGGCCCAGATGTGGGCGGTGTTGTAATCGACGTTCCCGTCGAGATTGCAACCGATCGGATTGGCCGGCTGCACCATAGCAGGCACAGGCGGCGGAGGCGGAGGCGTTTTCTGCATGCAGCCATGATCCCCGCGGATTCGCTGGGCCGCAAGTCTCAACGTTTCCTAGTGCGTGATTGCTCCGAAGCACGTCTCCCAGAACCCGGAAGTTTCACTGCATACAGCTTTGAACGTTCCTTCAACGGCGGTTCCGGCGTGCGCGGTATCCACCCCCGCTTGCCAACCCTCTTCCTGGCTGAAAAGCATGCGAATCCGCGGCAACTGTTCAAATTCACTGACCGCAATCACCTTCACCGGCTTAGGGAAATAGACAGTGACATCTCGAACAATATCCTCGGGTTTATCACTTTGTGCCTGGACAAAAATTTCCTCGACCGGCACACCACCGGCAATGGCTAAGGTGCGCATTGCGTGCGCTTCATCCAACTGCCCGACGCCATCCGCACCCGACAAGTACAACTTCACCACCCGCCCCTCTTTGAACAATTGCACGGCCCGATCGACCCGAGCCTTCATCGCAGGGCTCGGCTGAGCATTAGGAAGCAGTGGAGCGCTGAACACCACCGCCACGTCGGCTTTATGCTGATATTCGGTAAGCCCAGTACAGAGCATCTGCAGCACGGGGACTAGCATGGCGGCGAACAGCACGGTGATCGCAATGATTACCCATTGGGCTGCGGAACGAGACTGCTTTGGCATTCCCACGCCCCACCATACGGTCCACATTCCGGCTCCCGCCAGCAGGGAAAATGGTATGGGAAACACCGAATGTATTCTGCCGTGAATCAGCTCGGTGTAAAAATTTAGAACGCTAAGGGCAACGAACACGGACAACAACTCGATGGCGACGCGCGTGGCTCGAATTCGGCCCCAACTGCTCGGCGGAGCAAAAGCATACGCCACCAGCAGCACGCTAACGCCCAGCGCCGCCATTTCTTCGATAAACGCCGGCACAAAATCAAACGGAATCCACCACCAATCGGGGCGATAATACTTGATGCGCATTTCACCCAGCACATTCAGCAGGAACACCAATGCAAAAAACAGGGCGATACCGCGCGAAATGGGCTGTAACCAGCGCGATGCCGCCCGGTCGGGACGGTCCATATTGGCGGCGGCGGACGAAACTCCAGGAGTAATTTGGCTCAAAAAAGTGGCCCCTGTTGAATTATGGCCCTCAGAGCGATGCACGATAAATGATTGCCCCACGGATTCAAGCGCAGCGCGGAGAATCTTGCATCAGCCGGCGCGAGCTTTGGGAGTTTGCGGCGTCGAACGCAGCAGCGCCGCCACCTGGCTGGCAGGGATGGGACGGCCAAACAGATACCCCTGCATCCCCTGGCAACCCAAGCTCTGCAAGAATACCCGCTGGTGCTCTTCCTGCACGCCCTCGGCCACCACACGCAAGCCCAAGCTCTGGGCCAGAGAAGCGACGGCGCGAATCACTGCCGTGTCCGGGCCCATCGGCCGATGCAGCACATCGGGCTGGATATCGCTGACAAATGAGCGGTCAATCTTGAGCGTGTCGATCGGCAGCCGCTGCAAATAAGCCAGAGAGGAATATCCGGTGCCAAAATCGTCCACCGCCAGGCTAACGCCCATGCGCCGCAATTCGTGCAGCTTGGCGATCGCATCGGTGGTGTTCTGCATGAGCAGCGTTTCGGTGATTTCCAATTCCAGCCAGCACGGCTGCAAACCGCTTTGCCGGAGCACGGCCGCCACGTTGCTTGTGAAATCCCTTTGCGCAAATTGCATCGCGGAAACATTCACCGCGACTTTCACGGGCGGCAATCCTTCGAGCTGCCACTGATGATTGTGCCGGCACGCTTCACGCAGGGTCCACATTCCCAGCGGGACAATCAGACCGGTTTCCTCGGCCACGGGAATGAACTGCGCCGGGGGAATGAGTTTCCCGTCGCAACTCCAGCGCAGCAGCGCTTCGAGGCCGACAAGTTGCAATTGGCCGTCCACCTTGGACTGATAGTGCAGCTCGAAGGCCATGCCGCCCGTTTGCTGCTCGATGGCCTCCACGGCGCGGCGAAGCTGACCTTCCAGCGCCAACCGCTCCATGGCCTTGGTGTTCATTTCCGGCGCGAACGTTTGGAAGCCGTTGCGACCCGCGCTCTTGGTTCGATACATCGCCACGTCGGCGTTGCGCTGCAGTGTCAGAGCGTCGACGCCGTCCTGCGGAAAGACCGCAATGCCAATACTGGCGGTGACGAAAATATCGTGTCCGGCGATTTGCATTGGTTGACGCAGCGCTTCCACCAACCGTCGGGCTACACGCAAGACGTCTTCCTGCTCGCGCAGCAAAGGAAGAATCAACCCAAATTCATCGCCACCCAGCCGGGCGAGCGTGTCCGCATCACGCTTGCTGCCCAGCCATCGGCTCGCTACTTGCCGTAGCAGTTCGTCTCCGGCCTGATGCCCCAGGGTGTCGTTGACGTATTTGAAACGGTCCAGGTCGATGAGAATAAGTCCGACCAAATCGCCGCTGCGATGAGCCTGTGCCAAGGATTGGTGCAAGTGGTCTTCAAAGCACATGCGGTTGGGCAAGCCGGTCAGCGAATCGCGCCGCGCCTGACGGGACAATTGTTCGGTCAACTGCTGATGTTCCAGCGTCAACCCCGCCAATTGCACGGCCAGGTGGATGCTCTCCAATTCAATCGCTGTCGGCTGCGCGTCGCGCGTGCGGTCGCCGTATGCCAGTAGCATGCCAAGCAGGTCACCGTTGCTCGAAGTGATCGGTGCGAACCAGCATATCTCGATGCGCGCTTCCAAGGCGGCGGGTCGTAAATCCGTCCACATGGGATCCTGATGGACATCGCTGACAAGCACGACCTGGGCGCGATCCACGGCGCTGGCCTGCAGATCTGCGGCCAAGCGCACGGCATGTTCATCCAGCACATTCAGCCACTCGCGACTCATCTGCGGAGCAGCCACCGTCGATAGTCTGCCGTCGCATAGCACGCCGATCGATGTGCGGATGCCCTGGCAATGTTGTTCGGTCAATTCCGCCAGGCGATGCAGCACGCGCTCCGACGACTCATTTCGGGCAACCAACTCCAGCACCTGCCGACGATCGCGGTCCAAAAACTCGGCGTGCTTGCGGACCGTGATGTCACCCATGACGCAGGCCATTCCAAGCGTCTGGCCCTCCTGATCCCACAAGTCAGTCCACAACACGCTGGCCCAGAACACGGTGCCGTCTTTGCGAACCCGCAGTGCTTCGGTTTCAACACGGCGACGATCGATCGGCAGGGCCATTTCCGTTTCGGGCTTGCCCTCGGCGACATCCTGCTCGGGATACATGAAATGAATCGCGCGGCCGATCGCTTCTTGGGGTTCCCATCCGAAGATATGGCGGGAGCCGGCGCTCCAATGCACGATGCGGCCCGCTTCGTCCAGCACGACGACGGCGTACGCCCCCATGTTCTCCACCAGCAGACGGCAGCGTCGATCCGCAGCCGAGACCAGAGCGCAAGTTGGCTCAGGGGAATTAGTTTGCGCGACGGTCATGCATCCTTGCTCGCCAGGCGTTGCGTCCATGAGGTCCGGATTGCCACTGATGGCTGCTAATTATCTGTTCGGTATGCCGGCACTGCGGGTTTAACGCCGCCCAATGGAAAGCGCAAGGTCCGATAGCAAACCGACTCGACTTGCTCATCCGCCGAGGCTGGGGAAATACACGATGAATCGCGTTCCCTGGCCGACGGCGCTTTGCACGTTAATTGTTCCGCCGGCCTGTTGCACGATGCCGAAGACGATATTCAGGCCAAGTCCCGTGCCGCCGCCTTGACCGCCGGCGCCCTTGGTTGTGAAAAACGGCTCGAAAATGCGCGAACTGGTTCGGACGTCCATTCCCATGCCGCTGTCACTGACCGATAAGCAACCGTACCGGCCGGCGGGAAGCGGCGTGAGAGCGGCCGCTTCGTTGATCGTCTCGGTGCTGATCAGCAAACGCCCGCCCTGCGGCATGGCGTCTCGGGCATTGATGGCCAGATTCACCAGCACTTGCTCGATCTGACCCGGATCGGCGACGATCGGCACCGGGTCCGGCGCGGAAATCTGAATATCGATCTTGTCGGTGATCACCCGGCGCAACATCGCGTAGACATTCTGCACCGCCTGGCTCAAGTCCATAGGCTGATGTGGCACGCGCTGGCGGCGACTGAAAGCTAGCAACTGCTGCGTCAACGCCGCCCCGCGCGAAGCGGCTCGATAAATCTCCTCGATATGTCCACGCAGCGGGTGATCATTCCCAGTGCGGCGCAACATCGATTCGCTGTAACCGCTGATCACTGCCAGCAGATTGTTGAAGTCGTGCGCAACGCCACCGGCCAGGCGGCCGATGCTTTCCATCCTCGCCATGCGCAGTAATTGGTCCTTGAGTTTTTGCTGCTCCAGTTCGGCGCGCTGACGGGCCAGCGCCTGCAGGAAAATCTCACCGGCCATGCGCAGGCAATCCAGATCCTCATCGCCCCAACCTTTCTCGCGGCTCTTGGTGTTGAAGCCGAGCGCGCCGGCTAACCGCCCTTGCACCATCAGCGGCACGACAAGCGAACTGGCCAGATCAAATCGCTGCAACCACTGCAATTCGGCGGCGGCCTCCGGGGGCATATTGTCTCGGTGAATCCACACCGCTTTGCCGTGCTGTAGCTGGTCGAAGGACCAGGGATAATTGGATAAAGGAATGCCCTGCACCACTTCGCGCAGCGATGTGAGCTGGCCCCGGCAGTATTCGTGGGTGTTGCTGGCCAAAGGCGGATCGCCGGCGATCTGATTCAGGAAGCTGCGCTCCGCTCCGGAAAAGCTGCCCATTTCTCCCAGGGCGGCGACGATCTCCGCATCTGCCGTCTCCGGCAACGCGGCGAGCATCCGGGTCGAGATCGCCACGACGAGCGATTCCAGTTCGATCCGGCGGCGCAGCGCCTGATCCACAGCTTGATTTGGTGAAGAGTGCCGCCTCTGGCGCGAGGAGCGCTGCCGATGCATCGCAGGGGTATCAGCCATGACCAAAAAGAGTTTACCCGCCGCCAGCGGAATGTGCGCTGGGGCCATAAAAAACCCCCGCCTGAGCAAGGCGGGGGCCGGGGGTAAACCGTTGACAGGGCCGATTTTTACTCGCCGCTGTTGGTCTTGGTGCTGAGGGTCGGAAACTGCTTCTGTTCCGCTTCGCGCTCAATGATGATGCTGGGACGCACGAGAATCAGCGTCACGATGTCATCCTTGGCCTGCGAGCGATTGGTGAACAGACGCTTGAGAATAGGAATCTTGGAGAGCACGGGTACACCCGCTTCTTCCTCAATTTCGCCGCTCTTCGTCTGGCCACCAAGCAGCAGCGTGCCGCCGTCGGGAACGCTCACGGTGGTTTTCACCTGCGTTAAATCAATATCGGGTTCCTGAATGAACGCGCTGCCCAGACTTGAAACGTTGCCGGTCAACGACGATTGCTGCGAGGCTGCTTCCTCGAATTCGAACGTCTGAAAACCAAGCAATGAACTGAGACCGGGCTGTATGGTCAGCGTCACATATTTGCGATCAGAGCTGACAGTGGCTTGCACGTCCAAAACGGCCCCGATACTCAAGGTCGAGACTGTCGCCTGAAAGCCCCCGACTCCATTGCCGACTATCGGCGTAAGATTGCTCACATATGCTTGCTGATTGATAAACGCCACCCATGCTCGCTGGCCGTTAAACAACGTCAGCCGCGGAGCCGTCAACTCCGATGAGCGAATGGTTGCTTCCGTGGCTTGCAACAACAGGTTGACCTGGAAATTATCCAGATACGTGGCTGCCAGAGTCAGCGACTGCGGCACACTGGAAGCGCCACCGAGCGTTCCAGGCACTGTCGTCTGCGGATTCAGCGTAAAATCGGAAGAGTTCTGCGTAGCCGTGATCGTGCTAAAGTGATTCGGATTAGTGGTGTTGAAAAAGAAATCGAGATTAAGGCCAACATCTTCCAGGTAATGGCGGGAGACTTCTAGGAAGCGCGCTTCAACGGTGATTTCGATCGCACGGCTTTCGCGGAGCTTCTCAAGCAAGCTCACGAGCGCCGTCTGATTCTCGTTGGTTTGCGTCACGATCAATTGGCCGGACAATTCCTTGACCGCGCCGACCTGGCCGCCGCTGTCGCGCCAGCTGTTGGGATCGACCGTCTCTTCGATTAGCTTGGTAATGGCGTCCACCCTTTCCTGGCGGGTCATTTCCTTTTCACCGTTGCCACCACCGTTGTTACCAAACAGATTGCCGCCGCCGCCCAATCCCTGCTGGCCTTGATTGTTGGGGGTGCTGCCGCCGCCGGCCGTTTGGCCCGAATTGCCGCTTGAGCTGGTGGCCAGAAGACCCACATTCGGTGCATCGGTGAAATCCGGCACTTCCACCAGCAGATCGCGGATGTCATACGTCTGCGTCGCGGTCGATTTCGACAAATCATCCTGCGTGGAAATGGTGATGACGCCTTCATCGATGGTGTAGCTCAGCTTGACCGTGCCGCCGCCTACATCAGACAAAATCGTGTTCAGCGCTTTGGAGAACTTGACGTCTTTGAGGCGTGCGGTGACCGGCGCTTCCTTGTTGATGCCGGCCGTTTCCAGGGCACGCCAGTTCACGAAAATGTTCGCGCCGGTGACGTCACGCAGGAAATCGACCACGTCGCCGAAAGCGTTGCCGTTGAAATTGATCTCGGGCAGCCGGCGATCCAGTTGGTTACGAACCGTCTGATCTTCTTCCTTTATGCCTCGCTCAGCCCGCACCGAAGCGTCGCGAATCTCGGAAATGTCCGGCCAGTTCGGCGGATATTTCAAGATGTCGTCGTAGGGAATGCGTTTTTCCTCGGCGGCGTTCAAGGACCGCTCAAGCTGCAAATCGAATAATTCCCGATATCCGCGCTGCTCTTGTAGGATTGCTTTTTCCTGAACCAGCGGCTTGACGCCCCGGGCGTAATCATTCCGCGGATCCAGCGAGAGAATGTGATCCAGCGTCCCCATCGCCTGCTCATACTTGGCGTCGTGAATGAGCTGCTGAGTCTGGGTGATCAGATCGTGGATCGTGTGCTCCTGCTCTTCCCGGACCCGCACTTCCTGCTCGTGAATGGCTTGCTCGGCCTTGGTCCGCGCGACCAAGTTCGCATTGGCCTCGCTGCTCGCCTGCTGGGCGGCACGGGTGCGATCCACCGCATCAATGCGCGAGGTGAAGCCGACCAGTTCGTCGCGGGTGAAAATCGTGTTGTCGGTGGCGACCGCCGTGCGCGCCAAATCGATTTGCCGGCTGGCTTCTTTGAAATCACCCTTTTGGATGTCAGCGTTGGCGGTATCGAGATACTGGGTGACCAACTGATTGACCCGGTCGCGGCGTATGTCAATGTCGAGCTGAACAGCGTGGGTCAGATGGCTGGAATTGCCCTCGGCAACCCCTTCGATTTCCATCATCTGCTGACGCCCTTGGCGAGCGGCGTCGTTGGTGGGATCGAGCAACACCGCTTGTCCGTAATCATTGAGGGCTTCGGTATTGCGGCCTTCACGTTTGGCCTGGTCGGCTTTTTCGACCAACTGGCGAGCCTCGTAAGCATGCTTTTCCTTTAGCATCTGCTCCACCTTGGCCGTCGCGTCCAACTGCTCTTGAACGCTGGGAGCCGGGGCGGTTGTCGCGGCTTCGGTCGTGGTGCCGGTGTATGGAGTTGTCGCAGGCACAGATGCGGCGGGTGCCGGTGTGGGTGGGGTTGGCGTTACGGCGGGAGTGGTAGGGGCTGGCGTCGCGGCAACCGGCGGTGTGCTCGGCTGTGAAGCGGCCACGTCGCTCGGCGCGGTCGTCGGAGCAGGGGCTGTGGCCTGGGCTTGTGCCTTGGCATCCGCATCCGCCTTGGCCTGTGCTTCCTTGGCGGCCTTGGCGGCATCGGCGTTCTCTTTGGCATCCATGCGGGCCAAATATTTCGCCGGCGAATCCTCGAACAATCCGTTTTTGTAATTCAGCGATTGCGCCTGCATCAAATCCTGCCGGGCGGTAATCCAGTCTCCTTTGCGATATTCCTCGCGGCCCTTCAAATACGCGGCACGGGCCTGGGCCTTGGTGTCGACGACGACCGGCGGCGGTGCTTCTGCGACGGGAGCAGTGGTAGGCGCGGCGGCGTCGACGGGTGCCGTGGTCGGAGGAGCTGCAGTTGTCGGAGCGGTGGCGTCCGCGATGGGTGCGGGCGGAGGCGTCTGTGCAACGGTGACGGCCGGGGCAGTTGCCGGCGCGGCGGCGGCGGTCGAATCGGTTGGTTTAGCTGAATCATCCACGGCCGGTGCGGCGGGCGCGGCGGCTTGAGCCTTAGCGGCATCGGCCTTTTCCTTGGCATCCATCTTCGCCAGCATTTCCGACGGCTTTGGATCAAAAAGACCCGGCTTGTATCCGGCGTCTTGAGCGGCGCTTAAATCCTTGCGGGCCGCAATCCAATCTCCCTTGCGATACTCCTCGCGGCCTTTCTTGTACAGACTCTTGGCATCCTGGCCGGCCAACTCCATCTGCTTTTGCACGACGGCGAGCTGCGTATCGGCCTTGGATGTCGTGGCGGCATCGGCGTATTGGTTTTGCTTGGCGGCCTTGAAATGTTCGGTGGCGGCATTCAGATCGCCGCTGGTCAACGCATCTTGCCCTTTTTCAAACTCCGCCCGTGCAGCACTGCGCTGCTTGGCATCCGCCGACGCATCCGATAGCGCATCAGAAAGAGTCTTCTTGTCCGCATCGCTCAGCGAATCGCTCTTGACCATCTGCAAAGTGGTGACGGCTTCTTCGTACTGGCCGTCTTTGAGTTGTTGCTGCCCAAGCTTGAGCCGATCGCTGTCGGACATGTCGGCAGCAGCAACCAAAACGGGCGCAGCCGGCGAAGCGACAACGGAAGCAGCGGGGCTATTTGCCGGTGGTTCAGCAGCCTGGACCCGAGCGGCGGCGATCACCCCAACCGGCAACGCCATGGCGGCGGCGAGTTGAAGCAATGCAAGCTGTTTGCTTGTGCGTCGGGAAGGAAAAGTCGGCTGGGCCGATACGCTGTGTGAACCAAGGCGATTGAAGAACACGACGTTCCTCCTGGAGTGGGTAACCCGTCCGTGCTTCAAAACAACTCAAAGCGCCGACAGATTGCTCAATAACAACTGCCGGGTGGGAAGATCCCGGTCATCTGCCGCCGCTCGCCGGGCCAACTCACCCGGCATCACGGCACGGCTTACCGGAGCATCCCGGCGCGGCATCGCAGTTTCGATGGACGCTCGAAACCGCCTGAACATCTATGCATAGCGTGGGAGAGCTACTCCGGTGTAAATTCCTGGTGTTAAATCCATTGGGTGTCACGAAACCGAAGCTGCCAACAGGCCAATGGAATAGCCAATCCATTGGCCATCTATTATTTCGTTCCGCTGACCACATCGCCGTCGCGACGCCTCATAGCCGGTCTGCGGAACGATTGCCGAACGACTCCAAGGCCCCTGCTGCCATCGCAGGCAAAAGCGACGGTCTGCAACCTCAGCCGGCGCGGGAGTCTAAACCAAGTTCATGGCCGTTGCAAATAAAATCGTGCGCAACAGCATTGCCGCATAGACCGATCACCCCCGCCAGGGGTAACCCTTCCGTTATCGGCTTCACAACCTAAGAATCTCTACCGAAGGATAACCAGCGACCGGCCCACCCCAAATTGACGGCAAATATTTTAGTGGGAATCCTTTATCCGCTTGATGTCCGCACCCACAGCCATGAGCTTTTGCTCAATCTTTTCATAGCCGCGGTCGATGTGATAGACCCGGTCGATGCGTGTCTCCCCCTGGGCTACCAGGCCTGCCAAAACCAACGCCGCCGAGGCCCGCAGATCGCTGGCCATGACGGCGGCACCCTGCAATTCCTTCACGCCCTGGATCACCGCGGTCGGTCCTTCCTTGCGAATCCGGGCTCCCATGCGATTTAATTCGCCGACATGCAGGAAACGGTCCGGGAAAATGCGTTCGGTGATGACGCTCATGCCGTCAGCCAGGCAAAGCAGGGCCATAAGTTGGGCTTGAAGATCGGTCGGGAACCCAGGATATGGCTGCGTCGTCAGCTCCACCGGAGTGAGCCGGCGCGTGGAATTCACGTGGATGGTTCCGTTTTCCCGTTCGATTTTGACGCCTACTTCATCCAACCGATCCGTCACGGCGATTAGATGATCCAAATTACAGTGCTTGAGTTCCACTTCGCCATTGGTCAAAGCCGCGGCGATCATGAATGTGCCGCATTCGATGCGATCGGGAATGACCCGATGCTCCGCCCCGACCAGCTTTTCTACACCCTCAATGCGAATTTCCGGCGTGCCCGCTCCCTTGATCTTGGCCCCCATCTTCATCAGTAAATTAGCGCAATCGACCACTTCCGGCTCGCACGCCGCTCCCACCAGCACCGTCTCCCCTTCCGCTAAACATGCCGCCGACATGACATTGATGGTACCCAGCACGGTCGGCCCCTGCGCTCCGCCGAGATACATCCGGCAACCTTTCAGCCGCCCATGGACGGTGCCGATGATGTTGCCGTTTTCGAGGCGAAATTCCGCTCCCAATTTCCGCAAGCCACGGATATGCAAATCGACCGGCCGATCGCCGATCGTGCAACCACCGGGATACGAAACAACGGCGTGGCCGCGCTTCGCCAGCAGCGGCCCCAGAACGCAAATGCTGGCCCGCATCGTTTTCACGATGTCGTAGCCCGCTTCGCTCATTTTTTCATCGCGGACTTCGATGTCGAGATTGCCATTCAGAGCCGGCCCGTCGCCCAATGAGGCGTTGGATTCATGCCGATAAATATGGCAGCCCAATTCACCGATGAGCTTGGTCATCGAGTCGATATCCGACAACCGCGGCACCCCTTTGAGTACCGTTTTTCCCTCAGCCATCAGCGCAGCGGCGATGATCGGCAGCGAAGAATTCTTACTGCCGGAGATTTCGATTTTGCCTTTAAGGCGATTACCGCCACGAATAAGAAAACTGTCCATCGGCGCCCGTCCCTGAGCCCAAGGCCCCAAGCGTGTAGGAAAACACTCGGTCTATCGGCCACTCCATTGACCGTAGATCAACCAATCCCCACTGCGTAAAATGACGCCATCATCTCATTTAGTTATCGGCGGACAAAGAGTCACCCAGCCGATCCAAATGCGTCGCCCATTTTGGAAACCAAGAGTCCAAAAAGCAAGCCGATAACTCACAAAAAATCGATCAAATTGCCAGCCGATTTTGCGCCCATAGCTCCAGTTGCAGCAGCGCATAGAGCCTCTGGCCGTGATCCGCTCGGCCGGATTCGTGATCTTCAATCAGCTCCGCCACCACCGATCGCTGCAAGACCTGCTCGATAAATGTGTCCGAACCGAGCAGCACATCATGCAGCATGTCACGCAGACTGGTCCGAAACCAATCGCCGATTGGTAAGGCGAAGCCCATCTTCGGCCTCTGGAACACTTCCGCAGGCAAATCCGCCGCAAACGCCCGGCGAAGCAGTCGCTTGCCACGGATGTCCGCCCCCTTCAAGCCAGCCGCGAAACTCACCAATGCCGGATCCAAAAACGGACTGCGCACTTCCAGCGCAAACTGCATCGAAGTGCGATCCACTTTCACGAGCAGATCATCCGGCAGATAGAACAATTTATCCGCCGCCATGGCCGCTTTAACCACGCCGCCGCTGCCCATTGCCGCTTCGACATGGGTGGCGATGCGATCCCATTCGAGCCAAAAATAGTCCCGCACCGCCGGTTGTAACAGGCGGTGCAGCGTCGTGTTGTCAAAGAGCCGAAGATAATTGGAATATCGCTGAGCGGCCGGAAGATGCAGCGAGGCAAGTAGCCGTTTCAAACGGGTCGATTTTTTCTTGGGATCGACTCCCGGCAGGAACGCCGCCACTGATGAAACACCCCGCGCCCCAAGCGGCGTGAGCATTTTTCGCAACCTTTGGCTGATCGCCATGGCCCGGTAACGGTCATATCCGCCGAACAATTCATCGCCGCCATCTCCACTGAGGCACACTTTGACATGCGGCCGAGTTTCACGGGCCAGGTAATACGTGGGCAACGCCGATGAATCACCAAACGGCTCCCCGAAAGCCGCCGCCAGCTTCGGCAAATCCTTCGCCGCATCCGGCCGGACCATAAAAGTCTGATGTTGCGTGTCCAAATGCTTCGCCACCCGCTGGGCATAGCCGCTTTCGTCGTACTGGACATCTTCAAAGCCGATTGAAAACGTCCGCACCTCGGCCGAATGTTTGCGCATCAGGGCAGCGATGATGGAACTATCGATCCCACCGGAAAGAAAACACCCCATCGGCACATCACTGACCATCTGCCGCCCTACCGCAGCGGTGAGCAACTCTTTAGTTCCGCCTTCCGCCTCCCACCTTCCGCTTTCCGCTCGATTGGGATCGAAATAGGTCCGCTCCGCCGCTCCGCGCTGCGCCACGGTCATGGCCCGCGCCGCTTTGAGTCGCCACACGCCATCATAAATCGTCAGCGGACATGGGATGTATCCCCATTGCAGATATTCCACCAGCGCATCATTGGCGACATTGCGGCCTACCCACGGCAACGCCAAGAGTGCCGGCAACTCACTGGCAAAGGCCACCGCTGCCAAATGCTGTCCCCTCGGTGTCGCTCCACTGGAAACAACCGCCCCCTTTTCGACGAACGCCACATACAAAGGCTTTTGCCCCATTCGATCCCGCGCCAATAGCAGCGAACCCGTCGCATCATCCCAAATAGCAAAAGCGAACATGCCGTCGAAATGGTCGACGCACTGTTCCCCCCACGCCTCGAACGCCGCCAGAAGCACTTCCGTATCGCCGCTGGTTCGCCACTGGTAATTCGGCAGCAGCTCCTGCAACTGCTTGCGCAACTCCGCAAAATTGTAAATCTCCCCGTTGTAAACCAGCCGCCGCTGCCCCATCGCAAACGGCTGATCTGCCCGGTGATCCAAATCCAAAATCGCCAATCGCCGATGCACCAGCCCACACTGCGGATGCAGCACCGTCGCCTGCCGATCGTGATTCAACCACAACCCGCAAGCATCCGGGCCTCGGTGCGCAATCCGCGCGCTCATCGCCTGCAATGGTGCTTCAGAAATGTGAAAGCGATCGTCCCAGGCGACGATGCCCGCCAATCCGCACATGGTGGTGGAGGGTACGGAGCGCGGCGGGAAAGATCAAAAAGGGCGCAGTTCGGTTTCAGCCTGCGAGATTAACGGATAATCTACACGGAGTTATTTCGGTCGAGACGATCCCTCCGTCCGAAGGAGCTTGAAATCTCCAAAAAACTTGAAATTTCGCCGCTGCAAAGCGGGAACTATCTACACCAGTGGACGGTGTTCAAATGGACGATAAAGAGTTCGAGACGGCGGTTAGCTCCTTGCGCGACATTCCTTTTCGGGAGGATTTTGAGGCCGCGCTTTATGAGCTATACAAGGCGTCATCAACCAAGCAGCGAACCGATTTGCGAGCGAGATATCGTTCGGACAATTTAAATGGATCCAAGACATGGAGGAACCCGGCGGATTATGATCGTTCCGATCTGACCCGCGAGCAAAAGATGCGGCAAGTCCTCATCTGTATGTCGATCCAGGACGGGGGCAGGGACTACCGTGACGATCTGCGCTCCATCGCCTACTGCTATCATAACCTGGCATTGCTTGGCGTTGACGCGGATGCAGTTTTGGAAGAACTCGCCGGGATGTCCGGGCCACGCTTTGCGGAGTTGGTATTCGGTTTTGTGCGACGAGCACCCGCGGAAAAGTCCGCAGCCAAATTTGGTTTGAAGATCGAACAGACTCCGAGTGGACCCGTTGCTGAATGCTCTCCATAATCCCGTTGCCCCCTTTGGGAGCTCTTGACAGGGTCAATCCGAAATCAGCGGGTCACGGTGGAAAGAAACCAATCCACTGCAAAGGTTTCGATTTGGCTGCTCGGGGTATTGAAATTCACGAAATCGAAAGCATGTGCGGCCCAGGGGAGCGATACCAGAGCATGCGGAACATGGGCGGCGGCGAGTTTGTCGGCCAGAAGTTCGCTCTGTTTCTTAAACACGTTGATATCGAGATCGCCTTGCAGGATCAATGTCGGCGGAGCGTTGGCATTTACGAGCAGCGCACCGCTGGCACTGTCGTAAGCGGCGCTTGCGGTCTGGGGAGTTCCGCCAAGAAACCATTCGAGATTCAATCGGTGATCGAGATTGCCCCGATGCGTTGCGGATTCCCAGGTCATGCGAAAATCCGTCGGCGGATAAATGGCGATGATCCCGCGAATTCCCGGATCATGTTTCCAATAAGCCGTTGCCGTTACCATCTGCCCGCCTGCGGAGCGACCGAGCAGCACAAAGCGTGCGGGATCGATTCCCAGCTTTGATGCGTGTGCCCGCAAAAAAGCGATGGCCGCCAGAAGATCTTCGCGCTGCGCCGGCCAAATCCACTGCGGGGCCAAGCGATAGTCGATTGACGCCACCGCATAACCGTGCCGCGCCATCCAGTCATTTAGCCAGCGTTTTGTGCCATCGTCCAGGCGATTTCCGCTGACCCAACTGCCACCGTGAACTACGACGACGCAAGGGGCCGGCGATCGCCCGACCGCCCGGTAAAAGTCGAGCAGGAGCGATTTGGAATATTCCATGGTTTCAATGGCCACCGGCTCCGGCGAGCGCGGAAAAATGGCCGATGTAATGGAAAAGGGAGGGCAAGTCGGTGTCGCAGGTCCAAATGCGGCCGCAAGCTGAGCGGGCAGTGTGTTCCCCAGCCGCCGTGCCTGAACCGATGGCTTAAGCAACAACATAAACGCGACGGTGCAAAGGCCGAGCGTAATACCCGTGATAACCGGATGCCCGCGGCGCAACAACCACGCCCCCAAAGCAAAACAGACTGGCAGCGGCGAAAGCCACAGCGCGATCTCAGAGACAACGAATCCCACCTCCCACCAGATGCAGGCGGGAATCTCGAACACCGTCAGCAGCGACAACGCCGCGATCACCATTCCATCGAATAACAGCGACCAGCGGACAGCGGCTTTCAACAAGCTTTTCATTGCTCTGGCTTTCATGGTATCGCAAATCCGGGAGCATACATCGCAGCGATCATGAGGCACCGTTTGAAAGCAGACTGGTTGTCAGCACCGTCAGGAGTCTCTGCTATATAATGGTTTCCGTGGCAGCAGGCGAATCCAATCTCGTGCTGGGGGCAGCGTGGGGCCTCACCATCGATGATGTTTTTGTTTTCGTGGAATCGCTTCGCCGCTACTATCAGGGGCAGGCAGCCCTGCTTATTAGTGGTCAGCGCACCGAGGAACTCACAAAATACCTGCGGAGCCGCGGCGTCGACCCGATCTTCTTTGATTGTCCACATTGGATGGTGATGCATATCCAACTTGCTCGCTATGTGCGCTATGAAGAACTGCTGCACGGGGCGGATAAAGCCTATAACCGGGTGCTGCTGACCGATGTTTCCGATGTCGTTTTTCAGGGCGACCCTTTCGCAAACCTTCCCGAGGGCGATCTCCTGTGTTTCCTGGAAACCCCGGGCCGCACTATTGGGCAGTGCGAAGCGAACTCACGCTGGCTTGGGGATATTTACGGAGCCGAAGTCGTACAGAAGTTGAAAGATTATGAAATATCCTGCTCCGGCACGACGATCGGATCGCACGCCGCGATTCTCAAGTACATCCACCTGCTCCTCCGTGAAGCCAAGCCTGACCTGATGATGCCGTTGCGAGGCTTTCGCGGCCATGACCAGGGGATTCACAATTATCTGCTGCGCACCGGAGCATTACCCGAAGCGCAGTTGATTCCGAACGGCCGTCATGTCTTCACCGTCGGACGTACTCCTATTAACGAAATTGGTCAAGGTCCGCGTGGGATCATCGGAATACCGGGACAGCCCCCTTGTCCGATCGTACACCAGTACAATTACTGGGTTGGCGTCGGCGCATTTGTTCGTGCCGCTTACGAGCTTGCTCCCGTCGCACCTGAAGCAAAAAGCTGAACCCACTGTAACGATCGGATCAGCGGCTTATCTGTCGTAATTGCCGCAATGTTTCCCAGGCGAAAAGAATACGCTGTTGCACGGTTGAATCGCCGGTGAGCCGGATCGAATCGGGCGGATCAAACTTGACGGCCAGGGGTTCATCTTCCACGCCGCAGATCGTGGCGGCGAAGCGCTGGTGCAGATTCATTTCGGTCGATAACTGAGCAATCAATCCCTTGCGGCCCTCGCTTTTCAGGACAGATGCGGTTTGCAAAATCGCCGTGATGCCCCAATCGCCGGTGTGGCGGGAGGCTTGGAGAACCAGCGGGGCGGCTTCCACTGCCGGATCGAGCGGCGGAAGCGGAGGCTTGGTTGCATCGACATCGTAATCGTACACCCGCATCCATTGGCCGTCGTAGCGGGGTAATTTGGCCAGCGTGGCGGCGGCATCGGTGAACGCCTGGGCAACGGTGTTTTTGCCCGCTTGATCGAGCGCCCTTGTGGTGGGTTCGTCGATCAGCAAATCAGTGGCCAGCAGCGTTTGCATCGCCATTCGTGAAGCCAGCACATCGATGCCGGGCGGAAGATCGGCGAGGCGGGCACTGGGAAATGTGTCCATTCCATAAGCGGTTGCCCATAGCGGTTTGCCGACCTGGGACACATCGCCGATGCGCAGCCGCAGCAGAAAATCATTGGAGTGTTGCACGGAAAGCCTTGCCTGGATATTGCTCAAAACATCCCCGGCCAGCAGCATGGTCATCGTGCAATTTCGCCAATCGCCATTGTCGAGCCGGATCAGGCGGATGGCGTCCTTCGGCTGGGTGGCGGGCGGATCGGCCTGCGGCCAGGAGCCATTGGTGGGTTGCTGGTGCAACAGCCAGGTCAGGGCCCACATCGCACTGCCGTGCAGTCGTGGATCGGTGTCACCAGCATCGTCGAGGATTGTCAGAAAAAGGCCTTCGGCCGCGCACGTTGCCCGGCGATCGGCGACCAATGCGGGATGTTCAAACCCACCCGATTTGGACTGGAAAAAAACGATTCGAGGCGGAACAGCGCCGGAGGCAAGCTGCGCCGCTGCGAGACCGCGCGCTGCCTGGATCGCCGCTGATTTGTAGGCCGGCTTATCCAACGCGTCACCGGCCCAGTACAACACAAACGCCGCCGATGCGGTGGTGGTGGGATCGACGGAAATGCCACCAACTGGGGACGGCCCATCCGCGGGCCAACCGAAGCCATAAGGCCGGCGCACGGCGAGTTGGAGCAGATCATCGCAAGTGCGGGTTAACGTATCGGCTAATTCCGCAGCATGAATTGGCCACGCCACCAGCAGGGCAGCAACCGCAATGAGCCAGCGGAGGGGGTTTGCATCAATGGTAGATGGCGCGTACATTATTTCCCTGGGCACACTTGGCGAGTGTAGTCCGTTTCCTGCCGCTTGAACATTAAATTTTGTAAGCGCGCAAAGCGTTGTTGGACCATTCAATGAAGCGTTTTAATATACAAGTTTCCACCGAGGGAAATAACGACATGGCCAATCTGCAGCCGGAGTTGGCGCATCATGTGCGTCAAACCACTGGCGATGGATTGCTGCATCTGTTCTGCGTCGGCAGCACCTGCGCGCTGACCACCATCGAATACGAGCCGGGCCTGGTCAAGGAAGATTTGAAGAACCTGCTGGAGAAGCTCGTTCCCTCGGACGCCCATTACGCCCATGAGGCGACGTGGAACGACGACAACGGGCATAGCCATCTGCGATCGAGTCTGATCGGCCCATCACTGACGGTGCCATTTTCCAGCGGCAAGCTGCTGACCGGCGAGTATCAGCAAGTCGTGCTGATTGATTTTGACACCCGGCCGCGCAAACGCACGATCATCTGCACGCTGCTCCCTTGATCCATCAGACATTCAGCGCCCGGCTCTGCTCTTCCAATCGCTGCAATAGCTCGGTGGTTTCCTCGTCCCGGTCGCCGACACTGCTGGTCCAGACCAGCTTTTCGTTTTTCGAAGCGGCTTTCTCAATCCGGCGGCAGGCGCTGATCACGGTGCTGTGATTTCGCTTGCCCATGCGAATGCCGATTTCGGGGTAACTCAACTTGGCGGTCTTGCGAATCAGAAACATCGCCACGGAGCGGGCAAGACTGATCGTGCGCTGCCGGCGGCCGGACATGAGGTCTTTATTTTCAAGGCCGAAATAGTTGCAAATGGCCTGGAGAATATTTTCCGGTTTCACCGGGGCAATCATCTGCCGATCCAGATCACCCAGCGCATCGGTTGCGAGCGCTGCATCGGCGGGGCGGCCGGTGAGATTCACATGGGCGGTGATGCGGGTGATGGCTCCTTCCAATTCTCGAACATTTTGCGTGACGCGGCGGGCCACCCAGTTGATTACTTCCTCCGGCAGGTGCAAGCCGCTCCGCAGTGACAGGGAACGCAGAATTTCACACCGCATGGCGAAATTCGGTGGATCGATCCGCACGACCATGCCGCTGACAAATCGGTTGATCAGCGATTCGCCGAACGCCTCGATCATTTTCGGGTGATTGTCGCTGGCCATGACGACTTGGCGACCCATGGCTTCGATGGCGTTGAAGGTGTGCAGGAATTCCTCCTGCGTTGCCTTTTTGCCGCCCAGGAAATGCACGTCATCGATCACGAGCAAATCCAACTCGCGCATCTTGCGGCGGAAAACATCCAGCTTGTTGTTACGCAGGGCCGCCAGGAATTCGTTGGTGAATTCCTCGCCGGTGAGATAAAGCCAGCGCTTGGTCGGATGATGCTCGATGAATTTCTTGCAAAGGCCTTGAAGCAGGTGCGTTTTGCCAAGGCCGCAATTTCCGTGGATGAACAGCGGGTTGTATTGCACGCCGGGGAATTCCGCAACGTATGAGGCGGCGTTGTGGGCCATGTGATTGGAGGTGCCGACAACGAAGCTGCCCAGGTCGTGACGTAATCGGGGCCGCACGGCCAGGCAGCCGAGCGCCGCGGCGGAATCCATCGGCATGGCGGAGCGATTGGTGGCCGGGTTAATTGCAGGAGGCATTGGCCGCACGGGTTGGCTGATGGCGGCGGCGTTGCGATGCGGCGTCACCTGCGGCGATTTGTCGATCATCGGCATCGAGCGACCGTGGGCATGCAGATCGCGCGGCTGCAAATTCGGATTCATGTCCGCGGCGATGGCTTCCAGATTCGTGGATTCTGTCCGCTTGACGAACAACTGCGGCATCACCGCAAAGCGAATCGCCACCGGCCCACCCAAAACTTCATGAGCGGCTTCCTGAATCGGCCGGCTGAAATTCTTGCCGATCCATTCGCTGATGAAATCGTTGGGTACCGCGATTTCCAGATTGTCATGCTTCAAATCCAGCCGAGTGGAATTGTTGAACCAGACATGGAACCGTTGCGGCCCTACTCGCTGGGCGATGGCGTCGGCCAACCGCTCTAATTGCGGATCGTGTGCGCTGATGCAGCTCACGGCGATCTCCTCGTGCAGAATTCCCTTTCCCGCGGAACGCCTTTGCCCGGCTGACAGCTTCCCATCTGTCCGAGCGCAAGCGTTCCATCCTGGCCTATCCGCGCGGGTCCTCCGAGAAATCCGCGCAAAACAGACCACGCTAATCCGTCTTATGGCGTTAGCTCCTGGCCCGCTTGCCGATCGGCTTACGGCACGCAAGAACCAACGCCAGCATCTCCTGACGGAGTGGGCATCCTGCCGCGTTCATTCATCCGTGATTAACTTCGCTTCCTGCGGTGTGCTTCGAGGATTCGGATGCGACTTTTCAGCGCCCCAGATGCGCTGGTGAGTGAGTCGTTATCCTTCCCGTGAACGGCGCTGCTCGCCTGATCTTTTCACGTGGTCCCTGACCGAATCCTCATCATCCTTGAATTGGAGCTGAACAAACCTTCAACTCCGGGGAGAGAAAATAGTGTGTGACGGTAGTACTGACAAGGGGAATCTTATCGGATTTTCCATTCACAACACCGATTCGATCGGCTGCGAGGCGGTAATCACGACAATGAATTTTTTATGTCCACCGCCTGTCCCCATAGTTATGGGACCGGTGAACGATCGGTGCATTGCATGCAAGGCCGGCTGCTGATCAATCGTTTCAGCCTTTGCGAAGATCGCACATCAGTGCAACTCGGGCGGTAAAGCGATCCATCCCATGGCGATAATAGAGCTTCAAGGCCGGAACATTGCGGGAATCCACCGCCAGGGAAAGCCTTGCATGTTTTGCAAAAATGACGGTCGCCAGTGCCTGTTTCATCATAATTGCCCCCAATCCGCGGCCACGGGCGGCGGGGGTCAGTCCCAGGTACACCAATTCCACCACCGATTCCGCCGCACCGGCTGGCGAAAGCAGCAACACGCCCAGCGGCTCATCTCCATCACATAGCAGATGCCAAAGCTTTGGATCGAAAATGCCGCTGGCTTTGTGGCCGGTAATCACGTTTTCAATATCGCGCCGGCCGGTCAAGGCGGGACAGTCCAGGCTGTCACGATAGCTGGCCATAATCGTGGCGGCGAACAGCGGGTGATTTTCCGCCGAATAATTTTTCCAATGCAATGGCGGAGAAAGAACCGGAAAAGCGGCATCCTTTCTCGGCGTGCATTGCAGATAGTGCAATTCCGCCATCAATTCAAACTTCGCCGCTGCGAACGCCCGCCGGGAAGTTTCATCCGCGGGATCGAGCAGCCCCTGAGCCAGATCAATTTCATGCCTGGCGGCTTGGCAGATTGCGTCCAATAACCGGGCCATCGTTGGCTCAGTTTCTTGCTGACAAGCAGAAGTGAAAATCAGCGCGGTTCGACCGGGGCTGGTTATCGGCAAACCCGCCAGGATCAATTGATCCCCACGCTGGGCCACCCAAATGCCCGCCAGATCAATTCCCCGTTCAGGGGCCTGGGCGATAAAATCCTGTACATACCGATCGTTGATATCCGCCTTTTGTCCCCCCAGGATCAGCCGCACAGCCGCCAATCGTTCCGGCTCGTTAGCCAGCCGAATCTCCACGGATGAGTCGCCGGCATCACGGTCGCGGTCGTCAGCCCAGTTCAGAATATTTGACAGGATCGCCACGGAACTTCAAAATAACCGCTGCATCAGGAAGGGCAATTGCCCGCCCTGGCTTTGTTTTGGCGAATCTCACCCGCCTTGGAGCATCACCATGAATCGACCCCTGCGAAGGTTAGCAGCCCTGTGTGTCCTGGCCCTGGTGGCGATGACCGCGATGACATCGCTGGTTCGCCCGGCTCAGGCATATCCCAAACCGAGTCCTTATCCGATTTCCTGGCAGCTCAAATTCGAGCATTCGGTACCGCACCGCATCATCTATCGCACGCCGGGTGATCCTGCTCCCAAAGCCTATTGGTACATCACATTTGCCGTGACCAATCTGACGGATCAGGAGGAAATGTTTTTGCCCTCGTTTGACATGCTCAGCAAGGAAGGCAAGGTCATCACCTCGGAAAAAACCGTGCCGCCCGGCGCGTTCGATGACATCAAAAAACGTGAGCGCAATCCCCAGCTGCTTCCCCTGGAAAAAGTGAGCGGCAAGCTGCTCATCGGTGAAGATCAAACTCGTGAAGGCGTCGCCATTTGGCCGGAGTCGTCGCTCCGCATGGGAACGTTCCACATCTTCGTCGCCGGCCTAAGCGGCGAAGCGGTCATCATGAAAGATGGCCAGGAAACTGAAGTCAAAGATTGGACCAAGATTTCCGAAGAAGAGCACAAACAGCAAACCATGTTGCGCAAGACGCTGGATATAACGTATCAGATTGCGGGGGATGAAGCGCAGAGCGAGTTGAACGATCCACGTTTGATCAGTGAAGAATGGGTCATGCGCTGAAAATATGCCCTTTACCACCTCCGCGTAGCGGCTGGCCCGAAGGGCCGCGCGTTACGTCGGCATTCTGGTTGCTTTGCCTATTCATTCTGGCCGGCCCAATCCTTTCCCACGCCGACGATGACACCCCCCTCCAACCCATCCCCGAAACCAAGCGCATCCCCGGCACCGAAATCAATCAACCCGCCCCTCCAGCCATTGGTTCCACCAAGCCGCAGCCGCCTCCGTTTATCATTGGTGTTTGGTGCCAGCCGAGCCGAAGTTTCGCCGTTTGGAAAGCGCGAGGCGTCAACACCGCCGTCGGTTACGAAAGTGAATCCAACACCGTCAGCCTCGACCAATGGTGCAACTCGGCCGAGTTCAACGAAATGTGGATGATCCGCCAACCCCGGCCGATTCCCGCGGATGATCGCGATGAACCGTTTTTACTGGCATGGATGCAGCAGGATGAGCCGGATGTACACGACACACCCGCCGAGGCGCTCAGAAGCGTCTACGGCCGGCTTCACACCGTCGATCCGTCACGTCCCGTTTTATTGAACATCTCGGGCGGCAATTTGCTGTTCAATAAAACGCCGCGCGCCACTTACGAACAGTACTTCGCCGACGCGGATTGGATCGGCAACGATCTGTATCCCATCACCGGTTGGAATCAGCCGACCTGGCTGCCGAGGGTTGGCCAAGCAGTGGACCAGTGTCGGCAAATATCCCAAGGCAAGCCGCAGTTTGCGTTCATCGAAACTTCCCAGCAGCGCCTCGCCTGGGCACCCAAGAATACCCCCGGCGTCACTCCCGCTCAGCTCCGCGTCGAAATCTGGGATGCCGTCATCCACGGCGTCAAAGGCATCGTCTATTTCCCCGATCAGTTCAACCCGTTCAATTTCGACGGCACGCCGATCTCCGTCTCCGTGGAAATGGCCAAGAACGATGCGCTGTTGGCCCAGATTGCCCCCGCCCTGGTAAATACTAGCAATGCTCCCAAGATGACCGCCTCGGTCGACGCGCCATTGGAAGTCGCTTGGCGAACAACCCCCGACGGCACCGCCTACGTGCTCGTTCTCAACCTTTCGCCGGATCATCAAGACGGGGCGACAATTAGATTGACCGGCTTTCCCGTCGGAGCTGGCAATGTGTTAAACCAGGATAACAAATCACTAAACATTACGGCAAATGGCTTTACAGATGATTTCTCACCCCATGACCTTCACATTTACATGATTTCGCCCTCCACACCTCAATCCAAGCGTTAAAATAGATAAAGAAAAAATTGCGCTTGTGCCGATGAAACATCAACGCATGTTAATATGAATAATATGCGATAAACAAATAAGGCGGCACGGATGCCCCGGGGCTAATTTGGGTAAGGATCATCGGGAGTGAGGACTCACTTCGTCCTGCCTTTTCTCAGGGAGCAGTTTCATGCCGCAGTCACACGGTTCCGTTGCAGTCTCGCAATCGTATTTGGAAAATCTTCTCTCGGGCGACCGGCAAATCTGCCGGCGCGTGATCGAAACCTGTCTGGAATCCGGCCGCACGCCCTATAGCCTGCTGACCGATTTGATCTGGCCCACGATGGAGCTGCTGCAAACGCTCTATCGTGAGGATCGCATCAACGTCAGCATGCTCAACATGGCCACGCGGCTCAACCGCAGCCTGACCGATCAGCTCACCGCACAACTGACACGCAAAGTCGCCAACGGCAAGAGCGTCTTGATCTTCTGCGGCAACGCCGAACCGGAAGAACTCGGCGGGCAAATTTGCGCCGACTTGTTCGAATCTGATGGCTACGCCGTCCGCTTCGCCGGGGGCGGGGTGCCGGATGATGAAGTGCTGAAACTCATCGGCGAGCTGCGTCCCGATTTGCTCGTCATGTACGGCACGCTCCCGGCCGGGGTCCCCGCGGTCCGGAAACTCATCGACTATCTCCGCGAGGTCAACAGCTGCCCCGACATGCAGGTCATGTGCTGCGGCGGAATTTACAAACGAGCCGAAGGATTGGCCGAGGAAATCGGCGCCGATCTCTACGCCGCCGAAGCCGCCGGCGCGGTGCAGATTGCCAATGAAAACCCGGCCAAGAAAGCAACGCTCGAGCAGCAAACCGTCGGTCGTACCCGCCGCATTCGCAAAGCCGCCGCCCGCAAAACCGCCAAAGCCGCAAGGCAACAGCGCCTACCGGGGCAGATCAACGAAGCGGCTTAAAAAATCTCGGAGCTTCAATCTACCGCGGCGGCGGAGTGGTTCACGGCACTCCGCCGCTTTTCGTCTTCACTTTTGAATATTCGTCTCGGCCGGTCGAAGCCGAAAGCGTTATATTGCACTGGCCGCGATTGTTAGCATCTTTTGACACTCACTTGGGGGCAAAGTTGGGGTAGCGTCTGATGATGATGTCTTGATGGATCATTACGGTCCTGGCCGCTGGAGTGCCCGATTGTCGCGCAGTCATGGTGAAATCGTTATCTTGCTATTGACGCCAGACCTACAATCTGGTAGCATGGTTGGGCTCATCGTCGCCCCCGTGGAAAAACGGGGCGATTGACGAAAGGATTGAGGAACAATCCGTGGCCAAAGCAATGTCGAAGAAAAGCGGCGGGAAAAAGGCGGTCTTAAAGCATTCGTCGCGTGGTGTGGAGAAAAAGAAGAACCCATCTACTCGTGCGGCTCAGTCTTCCAGCCCCGGCAAATCGAATAATGGCAAAGTCGCCAAGGTCGTTGTCGCTCCGATGCGACCGGTACTCAAATCCGCGCCTGTGAAAGCCACTGCGACGAAAGTCAGCAAGTTTGTTCCACCCGCTGCAGCCACAAAATCTTCCAGCAAAGCCAGCCGGATGAAGGAACGTGAGGAACGCCGCGGCATTAACATTCCCGCGCCGGTGCCTACCGATACCAAGCCGGCGCGAAATCGGGCCGGTCTGCGCAGCCCTGAGCTGGAGCATTACCGCGATCTGCTGCTGGCCAAGCGGCGTGAGCTTGTCGGGGACATGACTTCCATGGAAAGCGAAGCCCTGCAGCGCGGCGGCAACAGCAATCTGTCCAACTTGCCGATGCACATGGCCGACATGGGCACCGACAATTACGAGCAGGAATTCACGCTCGGGCTCATGGAAAAAGACCGTAATCTGCTCCGCGAGATCAATTCGGCTTTGGCGAAGATCCAGGATGGTTCCTACGGCATCTGCGAAGGCACGGGCAATCCGATTAACAAACCCCGCCTGGAAGCACAGCCCTGGGCGCGATATTCCATCGAACATGCCCGCAAGCTTGAGCAGCGCGGCGTGCGGTGATGGGACCGCGACCAGCGGTCGCGGCTTTACAAATCAGTTATACTCATACCGCAGATGTCTTTGCCGATTAATAATCTCAAATCGTCCGCCGCGATGTTTCGATTCGTCATGGCAGTCGCCCTCGGCCTTGGCCTGGATCTGTGGACCAAGCATCTGGCGTTTGAAAAACTCGCCCAAGGAAGCCCGCATCAGATCGAGGAATGGCAAACGGGGCGGAAGCGTTGGGTGGTGGATTGCCGAGAAGATCTTCTGGCAAGCCACGGATATGTTGTGGTCCCAGGTTTTTTGAATTTCAATGTCACCGTCAATGAAGGAGCGGTGTTCGGCCTGGGGCAGGGACGGCGCTGGGTGTTTGTGGCCATCTCCATCGCGGCGATTTTGTTTCTTGGATATCTTTTTCTCACCAGTGGCCGGCAATGGTTCCCGCAGATCATCTTCGGCCTGCTGCTGGCCGGCGTGCTGGGCAATATGTATGACCGCATCGAACTCGGTTATGTGCGCGACATGATTTACGCCCTGCCGCGATGGGGCGTCTTTCCGTACATTTTTAACGTGGCCGATTCGCTGCTGTGCGTCGGTGTTGGCTTGATATTCATTTACAGCTTGTTTCGTCCACGTCATGCTCACACATCGCAAGACGCGCCGCCCGCTTCCGCCGTATAATTCCGAGCGTGACTAATCCCGATGATGAAAAACACATGCAGGCGGCGATCGATCTGGCGATGCGCGGCCGAGGCGGCGTCGAACCGAATCCGATGGTCGGCTGCGCTATTGTCAAAGATGGGCAGATCATTGGCCGCGGATACCATCAACATTACGGTTCGGCCCATGCGGAGCCCAATGCCTTGGCTTCCTGCGACTCGTCTCCCACTGATGCGACCGCCTACGTGACACTGGAACCATGCTGCCACAACGATAAGCAGACGCCTCCTTGCGTGCCGAGATTGATCGAAGCAAAAGTGGCCCGTGTTGTCGTCGGTTGTCTCGACCCCAATCCAAAAGTGAGCGGCCGGGGCATTCAATTGCTGCGAAACGCCGGCATTGCGGTGGACGTCGGCGTTTGCGGCGATGCGTGCCGACAGTTGATCGCGCCGTTCATGGCCAAGATCAAACTTGGCCGGCCATATGTCACCTTGAAATGGGCTGAAACAGCGGATGGTAAAGTCGCCGGCCCGGGTGGGAAAAGGCTTGCTATCACCGGTCCGATTGCTAACCGAGCCGTGCATGAACTTCGCAGCCGATGCGATGCCATTCTCGTCGGCATCAACACCGTATTAAATGACAACCCGCTTTTGACGGTGCGGTCTGTGCCAGTCATGCGAACTCCGCTGCGTGTCGTGCTGGATAGCAAGTTGCGGATACCGCTGACAAGCCGGCTCGTCCAGACGGCCGCAGAGCAACCGGTGTTGGTTTATGCGTTTGACGGCAGTCTCGTTGCAGCGAATAAACTGCGTGAGCGTGGCGGCGAGGTCGCGGAACTGCCGGCCGGCAAAGACGGATTAGACCTGTCCGCCCTGCTCGAGGATTTGTGTAACCGAGGTTGCATGCACCTGCTCGTCGAGCCGGGGCCGAGGCTGGCGTGCAGTTTCATAAATGCCAAGTTAGCCGACCGAATCTGGCGGATTCAGTCGCCTATCCAATTGAGCGATGTTAACGCGCCCGCCATTGGGCCGCCGCCAAACATGTTCCAGCACATCGACCAATGCCAACTGGGCCCGGATACTCTAACGGAATTTCTGAACCGTAAGAGTGAGACTTTCGTCGCCCCTTTCGCTTCCGCCGATTTTCATCTTCTTTCTCATGCGACTTTCCCCAACCAAGCCGGCTACAATGCTGACACATGAAGTATTTCTACGGCGAATTCGACGGGCAGGATTTCCCCACGCAGGATCAGCTTTTTGGCTTCAACCAGCTTATGGACCTGGTTCTCCAGCATGGCGACCAAGCCCTCAAAGCCCTCCAGCAGATGATGAATGATCCGGACAAGCAGCAAATCTCCGAGATGCTGGAGCAGCTGCTGCAGGACGGGATGCTCGATAAGGATGGCAAGGGCAAGCTGCGACTCACGCCGCGGTCGATCAGTCAGATGCAGCGCAAAGCACTGATGGAGGTGTTCAGCAATCTTCGGCTCGGCCAGCGGGAGGGACATGAAAAAATTACCCCGGGCCAGGGCGGCGAGCGGATCGAAGGAACCAAGCCTTACCAATTTGGCGATCCGGTGAGCGAGCTTGATCTGCACCAAACGCTCCGCAACGCACTGACTCGGCACGGCATCACCAAGGCGTCACGGTCGGGGCAGTTGGCGGGACCAAAGATTCAGTTCGATGAGCGCGATCTGGAACTGCACTTGCACGAGGGAATGACCAGTTGCTCGACGTGCGTTCTGCTGGACATGAGCGGATCGATGATGCGCTACGGCCGATTTTTGGCGGCCAAGAAGGTTGCCCTGGCAATGCAGTCGCTGGTGCGCTCGAAATTCCCGCAGGATTCGATTGATTTTGTCGGATTTTATTCCGGGGCGAATCGGATCGCCGAACAGGCCCTGCCGCTGGCGATGCCGAAGCCGGTCTCGATTTATGATTATCAGGTGCGGATGCGCGTGCCGATCGATCAGTTGGACAAAGCTCCGCAGCATTTCACGAATCTGCATATGGGCTTGCAGTTAGCCCGGCGGATTCTGCAACGGCGCGGCGGCGACAATAAGCAAATCTTCATCGTCACCGACGGCCAGCCCACCGCTCATGTGGAAGGTGATTTCGTGCATCTGCTGTATCCGCCGGATCGCTGCAGCACCGTGGCGACGCTGAAGGAAGCGGTGTTGGCGGTGCGCGACGGCTGCCGGATCAGTACCTTTGCGCTGATCGAAGATTACTGGGGTATGGATTGGGTGGATTTCGTCGATCAACTGACGAAGTTGACCAAAGGCGTGGCGTTCTACACCAACAGCGGCAACCTTTCCTCGTGCATTATGGAAAGTTATTTAAGCGGCCGCAAAAAGAAAACGCATATCGCTTAATTTTGGCATCTCGGGAGCGGAATCCGTTCACGAGCGTGGGGAAGAAACATCGTCCCGCATCGGCTTCCAACCGGATTGCCGCCATTGTTCGACTCGTTGATTCAAATCGACCGCTCCGGCCGACCGCAGCAACTGGGCAATTGCAGCCGCCTGATCCGGCTCAGCCGCCACCGTCAGCACCGAGCCGCCTCGCCGCAGTCCTTCGGCAAAATAGTTTGCCTCGTCCTCGCTAATCCCGACGTCCACCAGTGCACCGACAACCCCACCCGCGACACCGCCGGTGACCGCGCCGACACCGAGGGCCAAAGCAATTTGCCCTGCAGCCAACAGCGGACCGGCGCCGGGCACCGCCAACCATGCCAAGCCGGCCAAAACGCCGATTCCCGCGCCGATTTCCATACCCGTCGCGGCCCGGTCTTCGGCTTCGTACTCTGCCAAAGTCTCCTGATGGTGCGACTTTTTTGGCGCAAACTCGTGGTACTCTCCGCTCTCGGTGCTGGCCAGCAGGCTAATGTCGTCTTTCTTAACGCCGCGGGCCAGTAGTTGACGGACGGCTTGTTCAGCAGCGAGGCGATTGTCGAAAAGTGCGGTGACCGCGGTTGGCATGGGATGCTCCGTTTCCATCAAAGAACCCTCTGAGAAGCATAGCAATGCTGATGCCATCACCGTCAAGTCCGACGCGGAATATCTTCTCTTTAGAGTCGAAATGGGACGAGCGGCGTGTTACAGTTCGTGGCCGGAGCGCATTATGGAAATCAAGCAAACGCTCAATCGACTCGGGCGATCACGATCAAATCAGGTAATAGGCGGAGTTTGTGCCGGCTTCGCCGAGAGTACGGAAACACCCGCTTGGCTCTGGCGCGCAGGATTTGTCTTCGCCGCCATCGGATTTGGGGCAGGTTTATTGGCTTATCTGATCCTGTGGTGGTTTATGCCCCTGCGTGATGATGCGACCGGCGGCTGAGGCGTCGGCGTTTCAACATCGCGGCACTTGCGGCCAAAGCGAACAGCGTAAATGAGGCCGGCTCCGGAGTATGGACAAGAGTGACGTCGATCGATGCCGCAGAGGTCGCCGAATCCAAGGTCGGCTCCGTCACATCAGTCGTCGTGCCATCCAATTCTTGGCTGAACATCCAGGCATATAGCGACGGATCGACGTATTCCTCGGGCCAGATGTAGTGCCCGCCGCCGGCGACTTCGGTGTATTTGATATTCCCGCCAATGGCCTGCAAAGCAGCGACCATGTCACGGGTGGATTGAACCGGAACCACGGGATCGGCCGAACCGTGAAACGCCCAGATCGGGATGTTCTTCAGCTCCGGCGCGTAAGACGGATCGATCGACCCGGACATCGGCACGGCGGCGGCGAACGTGTTTTGGTAAAGCCGGGCCATATCCTATGTTCCCATGCCGCCCATCGACACGCCGGTGATGTAAATGCGGCTGGTATCCAAGTTGGCGGGCAATTCCGCTTCGACTTGCTTCAGAGCATCCATCGTCAGCGACTCGGCTTCGGTGGGTGAATTGCTGTTGCTGGCAAACCACATATTGGTGTTGATCTGCGGAGCCAGCACATACGCCGCATATTGGCCGCTCTCGGTTTCCTGCTGCAGGTTGCTCATCCAATAGGTTTGGCCGATATTGTTGGTTCCGCGATCGCCGGCTCCGTGCAGGAAAATAATCAGCGGCACTTTATCCCCCGCTGCGACTCCCTGCGGCTCAAACAAGCGGTACGGAATGCTCGTCGTGCCATCCGACACCGAACCGGTGATAGAATTGCTGAGATCCGTTGCGGCACGACTTGAATGAGCCAGGCCGACCGAAATCAGCGCGGCAACCATCCACACTCTCAAGCGACGAAGACTCACGTAATCACCCCTTTTCCAATAGCGACACGACAGCGTTCACTGCTTTAGGATCGTTACACTGCGAGCCTCGCTGAACTTCCACCGCCTGGGAAAACGGTGTCAACGAGAGAAGGTTTGATAAGGAATCGAAGCGAGGGATTCAAGAAAAAAATGCGGCTTAACCCAATAAGAATACGGTTACCGAGGTTGGCCTCACAGTATCGGTTTTCGCAGCACCGCGCCGGTGTCGGCACTGGTCACCTGCGATGCATATCGCGCGAGATAACCATAATTGATCTTGGGAGCCGGCCTCTTCCATTCCGCTTTGCGTTTAGCGAACTCTGCATCACTGATTTGCAACTCCAACTTCCGATCGGGAATATTAATGGAAATCATGTCGCCGGGATGCACGAAAGCGATCGGCCCACCGGCGGCAGCTTCGGGACTGACATGGCCGATGCACGCACCGCGGGTCGCCCCGGAAAAACGGCCATCGGTGATGAGGGCAACGGATTCTCCCAAATCCCGGCCCACGATGTTGGCCGTTGGCGCAAGCATTTCCTGCATCCCTGGCCCGCCTCGCGGTCCCTCGTAACGAATCACGACGACATCGCCCTTTTTCACTTTGCCATCCAGCACGCCCTGGGCTGCGGATTCTTCGCTTTCAAATATCACCGCCGGGCCGGTGAATTTCTGCATGCTTTGGGCCACTGCACCTGTTTTTAACACCGCGCCATCAGGGGCGAGATTGCCAAACAACACCCCTAAACCGCCTCGTTCGCTGTATGGATTATCCAGCGGACGGATCACATCACGATCATGTGTCGGCGCATCTTTGATATTTTCGCCCAGCGTTTTCCCGGTCACGGTGATGCAATTGAGATTCAGCGTATTAGCTTTGCCGCTGAGCGTGTTGAGGATCGCGCTGATGCCGCCGGCGCGATCGACATCTTCCATGTGATATTTCCCGGCCGGGGCGACTTTGCAAATGTACGGAACCCGGGCCGACACCTCGTTCAAATGCGGCAACTTAAAGGGCTGCCCGGCTTCAATGGCGATCGCCAGGGTATGCAGCACCGTGTTGGTCGAGCCACCCATCGCCACATCCAGGGCGATCGCATTCTCAAACGCTTCATGAGTGAGAATATCACTCGGCCGAATGTTCTTGTGAACCAAATCGACAATTCGCCGGCCCGCTTCGCGGAACAATTCATCCCGCTTGGGATCGGTCGCCAGGATGGAACCGTTGCCGGGCAACGCCCAGCCGAGGGCCTCGCACAAACAGTTCATGCTGTTAGCCGTGAACATGCCGGAACACGAGCCGCAGGTTGGGCACGCGTTCTCTTCCAGGTCCTGCAATTGCGCCAGGGACATCTTCCCCGCGGATACTTTGCCAACACCTTCAAATACGGTGGCCAAATCGATGGCCTCGCCGGTTTTGGATTTGCCCGCATTCATCGGCCCGCCGCTGACAAAAATCGCCGGGATATTTACCCGGGCCGCCCCCATCATCATGCCGGGAACAATTTTGTCACAATTGGGAATGCACACCACACCGTCAAAGCAGTGGGCCCGCAACATCGTTTCCACGCAATCGGCGATCAGCTCGCGGCTGGCCAGGGAATATTTCATCCCGCCATGCCCCATGGCGATGCCGTCATCCACGCCGATGGTGTTGAATTCAAACGGTATCCCCCCCGCCGCATAGACCGCTTCGCGCACCTTTTTTCCCACCACATCCAAATGCGCATGGCCCGGCACGATCTGCACAAACGAATTGCAAACCGCAATGAACGGCTTATCGAAATCGGCATCGGATTTAATAACGCCGGTCGCCCGCAAAAGGCTGCGATGCGGGGCACGGATAACGCCTTTTTTGATGGTGTCGCTGAGGGCCATGGTTTTGCTCCTGACCAGTATTCTAGCAGAATTGGAAGGCGGAATGCAGTAGGCGGAAGGCGGAGAAGATGGGGGGATTTGTCGATTCTCGGCCTTCCTCTGCTGCGTAGCGAGTCCGCAAACGCCAAATCCACACAACCGGCGCCCGAATACTCAATACACGCAGCGGCTCCGGCAGAGGAATCGATACTGACTAAGATTCCCCACTTCGCCATTATTTACTCTGCTTTCTTGGAAATAGGCGTCCCACATTCCGGGCATACGCCGCTGACATTGCCGGTGAGGTTGTAGCCACAGGACGGGCAACGGCTGAAATCCTCGCGACCCCACGGCCACCTTCTTGTAAGCCACCATGCGGCCGGGGTGGCGAACACCGCACACATGAACCACGCCGGAAACCAGACCAGCGAGAAGTCGTCACTGGTGCCTGGCGGATAAGTCGCCGGTAAGGGCGTCGAACGATAGACAACACGCGCGTAACCGAATCCGATTTTCATGAGCCAAGCAGGCGATATGTACGGGGAATTGCCCAATGGATTGCGCCAACGGACGGAAATTGTTCCTCCGCTCCGCGATATTCTGGCTATTTCCAGGTCAGCATAATAATGGTCTTCCACCGTATAACTCGCCACAAAGAGTCCGAGCGCCGCCACCGATGCGAACAAGCAGGCAAAGGCAGCCATTCCGAAAGCTTGTCGCCCAAACCGTCGCATCGCTGCCTCGTCTTTTCGCCTGAATGGCTTTCTTAATTATCGTCCCACACTCCGGGCACACGCCGCTGACGTTTCCAGTCAGGTCGTAAGAGCACGACGGGCAAACGCCTTCTCGTTTTGCACGCTGGAAATAGCGCCGTACCCCGAGAGCTGCGAATAGTAATGCGAATACCAACGCAATCGCCCAAAGGGGCAGAATTAAGCAGGCGCCGCTTGTTTCGTAATGATAGATCAGGGGCGAACCTTGAACGGGCCGGTACACGTCATGCCAAACCTTGAAACCCGCCAACTCCCGCTCCCAAGTGTTGGAAGACCGAGGCGGCGTGTTCGGGTAGCTTATGGGCATTAAAGTGCGATGTCCGTAACCGCGCGCCGTAGGGACGATTTTGTACTCCGCCAGATAGGGGAGTGGCCAGCGGCTCGCTCCAAGCTCGACGCGAAGGCCACCGCGCGCGACGGTGAAGCCCATGTTGGATTGATGAAAGAATTCGGTGTCCTGACGCGATCGATGCCACGTCACCGCATCGCCAACCAGGTAACTCCGCACCCAAAGCCCCACCGTCGACAAGCACAGCACCAGCGACAGCACCGTCAGCCCATTAAATATCCATCGTCCAAATCGTCGCATTGCTGCCTCATCGTTGCGCTTGAAGGGCCTTCTGAACCACCGTCCCGCACTCCGGACACCGTTCCGGCGTCGCTCGCAAATCGTAGCCACATTGCGGACATCTCCCGGCCTCTGCGCGGCGACAAACACGCGTGCGCCTCCGCCACGCAAACAACCAAATTCCCGGCGCTATCGCAAACACCATAAGCGCCGACCAAAGCGGAAACATCAGGCCCACCTCCAGACCTACGCCATAGCCGTTGAGTTTCAACGGACTACGCCGAATGTCACCGCGCACCAAGGAGCCAAAAAAATTGAATCCCCACCGGTTCATCCAGTTGAGTTTGCGGTTTTGCGAGTACATAGCGCGCCACGGAATCGTGGGATAGCGCTTGTAGTCGAGCACGTTGCGTCCTCGCGACCGCTGCCCCCAATATGCGGAATACCCGCTGATATCTCCTCGCACGTAGACACCGCTCAATGAGATTAGCCCCTTACACGGTGTCGAAACGAATCACAGATGCAACACCGATTTCTTCAAGTCGCCATTTGGGTTCCAGCAAATAAAACGAACTTGCCGAGCCGTGAAAAGAGAGTCGATCCACAACGCGACGGTCGCCGTACATAGCACCAGCGACAGCGCCGCCAGCCCATTAAACATCCATCGTCCAAGCCATCGCATTGTGGCATTGTAGCCTGTACAAGACAGTTGCCAGTTTTTGGTTGCCAGTTGCTAGGAAAGACCTCCGCCTTCCGGCTTCCACCGCTTCTCACGGCCTAGAAGAGGTGTACTGTAAATCGTCGAGCCATGCTCTCAATTGCCCGCCACCGGTGCCGACGCAGAAAATGCCAAAGCGATCGAAAATGGCGTCCTTTGATTTGGCCCCTGGCTTGAGATCGAGCGTGACGGATTCATCGCCGAGGGTGATGTGCATCTGACCCTTGCCGGCATTGGCGGCGGGATCGTAAAAAAGAGTCCACTGGTAGGCTTTGCCGGGCTGGAGGACCGGGCCCTAGCGCGGAGTGGCGCCTTTGCTTTGTTGCGCGGTAACGCAGGTGGGAAAGAAATAGTGGCCGACCCGAGTCGGGCCGCCGATTGCTACGCCGACGAAATTCCGTCCCTTGAGAGGCTCCTGGTCTTCGACATGCTTCACCGAGCTATTAAACCATCCAAAATAAAAGCCCGAATCCGGCGCGCCGCTTTCGACCATGAATCGTCCGCGCGCTTCCAGACGGTCTTCCAGAGACAGAGGGCCAATGCGATCGGCATAGAAGGCGTAAGGGCTGCGCCAGATGACCCCACCGATCTCGCCAGCGCTGCCACCCGCATGATTGGTGGCGGAGTAGCCAAAATCATGGCAACCCGCGACCTCCTTGGCCGAGTAGGTCGTATGGTTGCCCGAACCTTCCCAATGCGGATCGGCCGAGAGGTCCAGGTGCTGGGCGTCTAATTCCAGATCAGCGAAATAGACCGACATCGATCCGCCGGGCCGCGTGATATTCAGCAGGCCAAAATGATCGAACGCCGTCCCATGTTTCTTGAAACCATCCGGTAGATCAACCGTGAACACCTTGCCCTCGAAATCACCGGGTTTATCGCTGTCGCTTTTTATCGTGAAATGGATTTGCCCTTTGTTGTCGTTGCCCGCTGGATCATAGTCGAGCTTCCAGTGATATCGTGTGCCGTCATTGCGGATAGGGGTCGGGCGCATCTCCGGCTTTTCCTCTTTGGTCGTGTAGCGGTCATAGCGGGTGATGAATGTGCCGCATGTCTGGTTGTCGGAAGTAATGAGATCAATCGCCAGCCGTCCCCCGTCCGAGGCGGCGCTGAGGTTCATGGCCAACGAGTTGACCGGCCGGCCTGTCCCCTGGAGCTGGGCGCCATTGAACCAGCCGAAACAGATACCACCGCCGCCTTTACCCCCTTGGGTAAGCGCAAAAGTTCCCGAGGCCAGGAGCTTATCGTCAAGCGTCTTGGGCGCGATTTTGATTCCATACCAGGCTGGCTCACTGGCGCGCATGATGCGGCCACCGACTTCGCCTGGTGATTTGGCGGCAATGCTCGTGCGGCTATATCCGAAATCCTGCGTTACCGTTGGAATCGTCTGTGGCAGGATGTGGTTGTTATAGCCTTCCCAACCGGGATCGTGGTCGAACGGCTGGGTCGTGCAACGTGGCGCATCAGCCGCAAGGGCGATGCGCATGATTACGCATAGAACCCACGTTACAACACCAAGAGCAATTCCGAGCCTTTGCACGTGTTAGTTAACGAGCAAAAGCCGGCAATGTTTGATTATATTTCGCTTTTGCCATCCGCGCAGCCCACCGCATTTACTGGCAACTGGCAACTAACCACTAACAACTATTCCGTTAAGATTTGACGCCAACCGCATTCCCGGTTTAGATTTGTGACGCAGTCATATCTCGCAGTAAAAAACTAGATACGCATTCCGATGAATGCGTTGCTGTTGAGAACCCTTTGGCGGAGGTTGTCATGGCGAAGAATCGTGGTGTGGCGTACATCAAGCCTGGTGAAGTTAAAGTTGAATCGATCGATTTCCCAAAAATGGAAGATGCCCCCAGCGGCAAAAAGATCGAGCACGGCGTCATTCTCAAAATTGTCTCGACGAACATTTGCGGCTCGGATCAACACATGGTTCGTGGTCGCACGACGGCCCCTTCGGGTCTGATTCTCGGCCATGAAATCACCGGCGAGGTGATCGAAACCGGCCGCGATGTGCTGTTCATCAAGAAGGGCGACATCGTTTCCGTGCCGTTCAACATCGCTTGCGGTCGCTGTCGCAACTGCAAGGAAGGCCGCACGGGAATCTGTCTAACCGTCAATCCCGCTCGTCCCGGAGCGGCGTACGGGTATGTCGATATGGGCGGCTGGGTCGGCGGCCAGGCGGAATATGTGCTGGTGCCGTACGCCGATTTCAATCTGCTGAAATTCCCCGACAAAGCGCAGGCGATGGCGAAGATCAAAGACCTGACATTGCTCAGCGATATTTTCCCGACTGGATTCCACGGTGCGGTGACGGCAGGCGTCGGTCCCGGATCGACGGTGTATGTGGCCGGCGCCGGCCCGGTTGGTTTGGCCAGTGCGGCCTCGTGCCATCTGCTCGGCGCGGCGTGCGTGATCGTCGGTGATATGAATAAGGAACGTCTCGCCCAGGCCAAGAGTTTCGGCTGCGAAACGGTGGATCTCAACAAGACGGCCACGCTCGCGCAGCAGATCGAGAATATTCTGAAGGTGCCGGAAGTCGATTGCGCGGTTGATTGCGTTGGCTTTGAAGCCCACGGCCAAGGCAAAGACGCCGACAAGGAACAGCCGGCCACGGTGCTGAATCAGTTGATGACGGTCACCCGTGCCGGCGGCGCTTTGGGCATCCCCGGTTTGTACGTGACCGCCGACCCGGGCGCGGCCGATTCCAGCGCCAAAACCGGCACGCTCGGCATCCGCATCGGTTTGGGTTGGGCCAAGAGCCACAGCTTTGCCACGGGTCAGTGCCCGGTGCTGAAGTACAACCGTGCTCTGATGATGGCCATCCTGCACGACAAGATTAAGATCGCCAAAGCGGTCAACGTCACGACGATCACCTTGGATGAAGCTCCCAAGGGATACAAGGATTTTGACAAGGGAGCCGCCAAGAAGTTCGTGATTGATCCGCACGGAATGATCGCGGCTTAGGCAGTCAATTCATCGATAACCCCCGGGCATGGTCGCTTTCAGCGGCCATGCTTTTTTTACGATCTAATCACCCTTAAACAATTCCCTAACAAACCATTTGACAGAATGAGCCCCATCAACCAAAACTCATACCAATGTCCGAAGATGATTTCGCCTTCCGTGATGCCCTGCCGCATGGTCCCGCTCATCGCCGCGGGGCAGGCCTGAATCCCGGCAATCGCTTTGAAACCACTCGGCTGCATATCCTCGGCGAAGAAATCGATCGGCAGTGGATTGAGCGAGAAAACGAAGATGGCTCAACCAACCGTGTCGAGCGGCAAGTTTTTTTCGACCACACGCAACGCATCATCAACCACGTTTCACCCACAGCAGATGTTCCATTCGATTGGACGCTCAACCCCTACCGTGGATGCGAGCATGGCTGCATCTATTGCTTCGCACGGCCCTACCATGAATATTTGGGCTTCAGTTGCGGGCTGGATTTTGAAACTAAAATAATGGCCAAGCCCGATGCGGCGAAGTTGCTGCGGGAAGAACTAGCGTCGCCGAAATGGCAACCCGAGCCGATCGTGATGTCGGCCATCACCGATATCTATCAGCCGATCGAGCACAAGATGCGGATCGCCCGGCAATGTTTGGAAATTCTCGCCGATTGCGGCCAGCCGGTGACGACGATGACCAAGAGCGCGCTCGTGCTTCGGGACACTGACTTATGGAAGCGGCTCGCCGACATGAATGCGGGTCGGGTGACGATTACGCTGGTGACACTGGATAGTGATTTGGCGCAGAAACTGGAGCCGCGCGCATCCTCGCCGATGGGACGGTTGCGGGCGATCCGGGAGTTGTCGGCAGCGGGAATTCCGGTGTCGGTGAACATCGCCCCGATCATTCCCGGCTTGACGGATACGGAGTTGCCGAAAATTCTGCAAGCGGTAGCGGAAGCCGGCGCCAAACGGGCGGCTTGGGTGCTGCTGCGGCTGCCGTATCAATTGAAGGAATTGTTTCTCGATTGGCTGAAACGCTCGGTGCATCCGGATCGGGCCAGAAAAGTAGAATCGCAGATTCGCCAAGCCCGCGGCGGAAAACTTTATGAAGCATCTTATGCGAGCCGGCGCCGTGGACGCGGGCCGATTGTCGATCAGATCGCCCAGACATTTGACGTGTTCACTCGCAAATATGATTTGAATCGTGATATTCGGCCGCTATCGACGGCACATTTTCGCCGACCAGCGATCGATGGACAGATGCCATTGTTTGGTAGTGCGAATCCGAGCTAAGGCAGCGGCACTTCGGTATCCTTGCCATCGGGCTGCCGGAAATGCAGTACCCGGCCACCGGGGGTAGTCTCTATTTTGCATGATTTCGCCAGGGCCGATGTTTGTTCTGGTGTGACTTCCACAAAAAGGATCACGATCCGATTGGCCACTTCATCCCCCGCTTTGAATTGGCGGGCGTGATCGGAATATGAACCATATAATATGTCCGAATAAACGGCAATTCCCGGTGAATACTTTGACGCCGGGGCGTAAGTCATGCCCGATCCCTGCACCACGACCATGCCGATTCTGCCATCCACATTGGCCCACGATCCCTTCAGGGCAACGGACTTTTGTGGCTTCTTCCAATCAAATTTTATTTGGCCGTCCTGATTCGTTACTACCCGGACACCTCCCGTAATTTCATCATTTTCGATGCCCAGTGGAACACCCAATTCACTTGCCAAAAAGTCATCGGACACCGCCGTAACACGATCCGCATAAACCACGCTCTGGCTTCCAAGAGAAATCATCCGCAAGGTTTGTTTCAATTTGCCAGCATTGGTCAGAAGTGTGCCGTCTGTTTCAAAGCCGTCGGGGGTTGTTTTTCGGGAATGCTCAAGAACCTTCGCGTCCGGGGTATTATGGCGGAACTGCAAAAAGGAGCCCACAAATCCGCTGGGGATTGGAACTGTAAAATTGGGATTGTCCTCGTGCCCTTCTCCAATGGGCATGAGCAGACCCATGATTCTGTTCTTCCACGAAAACGATGCGAATTTTTTGTCCGTGCGGTGAGCGATGAAATCCACATACGGATAATCCCGCGCCCCCTGCTCCTTGGCCGCTGCTGCTTGGGCGGTGATTGGCTCAACCGCCGGTCCAAAGACTTTGTGGGCAATCAATCCATAGGAGGCCTGCTCGGCGTTGATCGCATGGCGAGCGATGCCGAAGTGCAAACCGGGCAGCGCTAGACTCCCCTGGCACATCAACTGCCAGGCGCCAAAAGCAAACGTGCCGGTCCACATACCCGACTGCCAGCTTTCGCCGCCGAATTTATCCGTCGCTCCCCAGTGTTTTCCATCGGGGCACTTTTGCGGGCCGGTGACATGCGTGGCCGTGCAATAGCGAAGGGCAGCCGTCGCCTCCGCCAGCAAATCCCGGCGATCGCTGTCGCTGAGCGCATCGTCATATTTGAGCAGAGTTCCACACGCCAGCACCATGCTGGCCACGGTCCGAGTGCCTTCATTGCCGGCGCTGGCCCCATCGCCCCAATATCCCGCTGCCGGATCGAACGACGACGTTTTCCATTCCCGCTGGGCGCCATGGCACGCATCACGCAGCATCTGGGTATAGGTCTGCAATATTTCCTGCTCGGAAAGATTGTGGACCTGATATGGGCCCTGGGCACGGGTGTATTGGGGCCATAGCATCACCAGGAACAATGCTGTGATGAAATGGGTGCGAAAAAAGATTGGTGGTTCCATTTTTTACCCGCTGCCCGATTCCGGGATGGGGCATAATATATGCTCACCGATTTAAGGCAACCTCGTGCTGGAGATCGCCCATGTCTGATAATGCAAAGCAGGCGGCGAACACGTCCGACCTGAGCCGCCGCAGCTTTTTAACCCGCTCCGGTGTGATCGGCGTCGCCGCCACGTTGGAATCCTGTCAAACGCTGAGGCAGGCTCCGCCGCGCGAGCAGGCTGCGGAAACTCCGGCCGGCGTCCCTACGGTCCCCGTCACGCTGCACATCAACGGCATCGCTCACAAATTGGATATCGATACGCGGACTACGTTGCTGGATTGTCTGCGAGAAACGGTCGGGCTCACCGGAACCAAAAAAGGATGTGATCACGGTCAATGCGGCGCATGCACCGTGCATGTGAACGGCCGGCGCGTGAATTCCTGCCTGACCCTGGCGGCGGCGGTCGACGGTGACGAGATCACAACCATCGAGGGTCTTGGGCAGCCGGATAATCTCCATCCGATGCAGGCCGCATTTTTACGCTGTGACGGTTACCAATGCGGCTACTGCACTTCGGGCCAAATCATGTCGGCGGTTGCCCTGCAGAACGAACCTTGCGGTCCTACTGACGCCGAAGTGAAAGAATTAATGAGCGGCAACATCTGCCGGTGCGGGGCATACGCCAACATCACCGCAGCGATTCAGGAAGTCCGCAAGAAAGCCTAGGGAGCACGCGATGGAAACCTTCCAGTTCATTCGCGCTACCGATATTCAAACCGCAATAAGAGCGGGTTCCAAGGTGAACGAGGGGGAGCCCGTTCCGCAAGCCCGTTTCCTGGCCGGCGGGACAACCCTGATCGATTTGATGAAGCTGGACGTCGACCAGCCGCAGCGCGTGATCGACATCAATCGCCTGCCGCTGGACAAAATCGAAAAGATGGCGGACGGTGGGCTTAGCATCGGCGCCTTGGTTCGCAATTCTGATCTGGCCCACGACCAAACCGTCAAGGACAATTACACCGTGTTGTCGCAGGCGCTGCTGTCGGGCGCTTCAGCCCAATTGCGGAACATGGCGACGACCGCGGGAAATCTGCTGCAGCGCACCCGTTGTGTTTACTTTCGTGACACGGCATCGCCCTGCAACAAACGCGATCCCGGCAGCGGCTGTTCGGCGATTGGCGGATTCAATCGCAACCTCGCCGTCCTGGGAACCAGTGAACACTGCATTGCCACGAATCCCTCGGACATGAACGTTGCCCTGACCGCCTTGGAGGCCATGATTCACACGCAAAATAGCAGCGGTCCACGCGAGATTCCGATATCCGATTTCCACCTGTTGCCCGGCGATACTCCGCATCGGGAAACCGTGCTGCAGCCTGGTGAGTTGATCACGCATGTGACATTGCCGCCGCCGATTCCCGGAAGCAAATCGCTTTATTTGAAACTCCGGGACCGCGCTTCGTACGAGTTTGCCCTGGCCTCGGCCGCCGTGATTTTGGCAAGGGATGGCGACAAATTAAAACAGGTGCGAATTGCCCTGGGTGGCATCGGCACCAAACCGTGGCGATGTCCCAAGGCGGAGAGTGTCCTTACCGGCCAGTCCATTAGCCCGCAGCTTTTCCATGCGGCGGCCGAGGCGGCTTTGAAAGGCGCTAAGCCGCAAAGCGAAAATGGTTTCAAAATCGAGTTAGCCAAGCGATGTCTCGTGCATACCCTGCACCTGTTGACGGCTTGAGTATGCCAGGAGCACCGATGCCCACGACGCAAGAATCCGTCCGCTCGCCCATTGGCCACCGCACGCCGCGGGTCGATGGCCCACTGAAAGTCAGCGGCGGCGCGATGTATACCTCTGACTTCAAGATTCCCGGCGCTCTGTTCGCCGTACCCGTGCCGGCGACGATCGGTAGCGGACGCATCGAAAAATTGGACACGCAAGTCGCCCAGAAAATGCCTGGCGTGCGGGCAATTTTTCATCGTGGCAACATCGGCAAAATCTCTCGAGCCCCGCAGGGTCCCGGCGTGTCGGCCAGGATGGATGAGCGGCGGCCTCCGCTTGAGGATGATGTCATCCGTTATTACGGCCAATACGTCGCGCTGGTGATCGCCGACACTCTTCAAACAGCGCAAGCCGCCGCCCGTGCCGTGCATGTGACATTCCGTAAAGACACGGTGAACATCGATTCGCATCTCGAACCGGAAGAACCAATTAAAATCGAAAGTCAACGCGGCGAAAGTGAAAGAGGGTTTCTCCAAGCGCCCATCAAAATCGATGCAACCTATGTCACGCCAGTTGAAACGCACAATCCGATCGAGCTGCATTCCACGACCGCCTCGTGGGAAGGCGATTCACTGACCATCTACGAATCGACGCAAGCGGTGGTCAATCATGCGGAAATCGTGTCGTTGATGTTCGGCTTGCCGATGGAAAAGGTGCGCGTTATTTCCAAGTTTCTGGGTTCCGGCTTCGGGGGAAAACTCTGGCCCTGGACGCACAGCATTCTCGCCGCCGCCGCGTCACGCAGTTTGCGCAAGCCGGTCAAGCTGGTCATCAGCCGGCAAATGATGTTCCAAGCGGTCGGACATCGGCCGTTAACGCAGCAACGAATTCGGCTCGGCGCGGCTTCTAACGGCAAGCTCATTTCATTACAGCACGACTACATCAGCCACACGTCCATTCTCGATGATTACAAGGAAAATTGCGGCGAGGCCACGCCTTTTATTTACAGCGTGCCGAATTTGAAAGTCACCAGCAGCCTGGCTCGGCGCAATGTTGGTACACCAACGTCCATGCGCGGTCCCGGCGCAGTGCCGGGGCTGTTTGCGCTGGAATCTGCGATGGATGAATTGGCGATCGACCTCAAGATGGATCCGGTGCAGCTCCGCCATATCAATGAACCGAAGATCGACGAAGGTTTGCAAATCCCCTTTTCCTCGCGGCATCTGACCGAATGCCTGACCACCGGCGCCGAGAAATTTGGCTGGGCCAAGCGTAATCCGCAGACCGGCTCGATGCGGCGCGATGGCCTGATTCTCGGCTGGGGCATGGCCGCCTGCACTTGGATTGCCGATCGGTTTCCCTGCGAGGCAACCGTCGAGGTGCAAAGCGACGGCACGGCGAAAGTGAGCACCGCCACTCAGGACATCGGCACCGGGACATACACCGTGCTGGCCCAGATCGTCAGCGAGCGACTTGGCTTGCCGCTGGATAAGGTTCAGGTGGTTCTCGGTGACACCGACCTCCCGCCAGGCCCCATTTCCGGCGGGTCGATGGTGACCGCATCGGTGATTCCCGCCGTCTTGCAGGCCGCAGATGAAGCCATCAATGGTCTTCTAAGCGCCGCAATCACCGCACCAGGCTCTCAGTTTCACGGATTGACGGCCGAACAACTGATTCTGGAAAACGGCATGGTTCGCGCCAAGGATTCTCCGCAAGCGACCGGCGTCTCCTTCAGAGCAATTTTGAAGTCGGCTAACCTGCGTCAGGTCAGCGGCTCGGGAAAATCTGGCGGCACATTTGGGCAAAAACCAAAGCTTTCTTCCCATTCCTATGGCGCTCATTTTGTCGAGGTGACTTGGCAGCCTGAGATTGCGCGACTGCGGATCAGCCGGGTAGTCACGGTGATTGATGCGGGAAAGATTCTCAATCCGCTTGCCGGGCGAAACCAGATTGAAGGTGCGGTGGTAATGGGGATCGGCATGGCGCTCTTTGAGCACACGATCTACGATGCCCGCAGCGGCGCGCCGGTGAACCGCAATTTCGCTGATTACGTTGTCTCCACCAATGCAGATGCGCCTCCCATCGAAGTGCATTTTCTGGACTATCCCGATAAGAATCTGAATGCCATCGGCGCTCGGGGCATCGGTGAGATAGGTCTGGCCGGTGTCGCCGCGGCGATCGCCAATGCCGTGTACCACGCCACGGGAGTCCGTGTGCGCCAGCTGCCGATTCGCATCGAGGATTTGATTGCGTAAGTCGAAATCGAATCTGTTGCCGCTATGACCCGCGATGAACTTCGAGCCATGATCGATTTAGGGAGCCGTCTTTTGGCGGTCGGCGAACCTGGCGTTTTGTCGACGCTCTTTTCTTCCAGCGGTTCCACGTATCGCCCCCTTGGTTCGATGATGGTGAGCGGCCCCGGATCGCTTGTCGCTGGTGGAATCAGCGGCGGTTGTCTGGAGGAATTTATCGCGCGCACCGGCCGGGCTTTGACGCATCTTCACGACGCCGCCATGCTCAGCTTCGATTCCGACGCTGAAGATGGCAGACCTTTACTTGGCTGCGGGGGTGCGATCGAAGTTCTGGTGGAACGCCTGACCGCCGATCACCTGCACTTCCTGCAACAATTTGCCGTTGCTGCGGAACAAGACTCTCCATCGACGGCCGCCTGCATCATTGACGAAGGCAACTTACCCTGTGTTTCGACCGAGCGATTCTGGTTTACACAGCACACGCATTTCCTCGCCGACCGCCGACTCCAGCGCCTTCGTGAGCAATCCATGCAGTCGGGACGAAGCGCGGGGTGCCTGATTGATTCCGATCGCCGGGGTCTGATTCAATTAATCTCGGCGCTACATCGACTGGTTATTTTCGGTGCCGGCAACGATGCGCAGCCGCTATGCACCCTGGCCCACTCGCTCGGCTGGCATGTGACGGTCGCAGATCGCCGCAGTAAACTGGCAACGAATCAGCGTTTTCCGCAGGCCGACAATGTCATCGCCGCACCCTGGGCAGACGCAATCGCTCAGGTTCGCTTCACGCCGCACACCGCCGTAGTTTTGATGACCCACAGCGTCGCCGATGATATTGAGATTCTGGGGCACCTTGGAGATCGGCCGATGGCATACCTGGGCGCTCTGGGTCCCGAGCACCGCCGGCAATGGCTGCTCGATGGCTTGGCTCAGGTGAACGGTTCCGCAAGCATGGCAACTACCCTGCGCGGTCCGATTGGTCTGAATCTCGGCGATCGCAGCGCGGCCGGAATCGCAGTGTCGATCATGTCCGAGATTCTGGCGGTGATGCATGGACGAGCGCCGTTGCCTCTATCACAGCCGGGAAATCTGGATACCGATATTTATACCCACGCCCCGGTGATGGATGCCTGAGCAAGTGCTGGTGGCGATTCTGGCCGCCGGCGCCTCGCGGCGATTGGGCCAGCCTAAGCAACTTCTTCAACTCCGTGGTGAAATTCTCATCCGCCGCCAAAGCCAGATGGCCATCGCCGCTGGTTTGGGCCCCGTCGCCGTGGTCACCGGATGCTCCGCCGATCAATGCCGTGAAGCATTGGAAGGCCTCGGATTAGAAGGCGCTTCGCAAGCTCAGAAGCCCCACATGCCAATGCGGGGCTCGCTCATCAAATGCCACAACGAAGAGTGGCAAGAAGGCATCGCCTCCTCGATCCGACATGCAACTCGATTAGCAATCGAGTTGAACGCCCCCGCCCTGCTGATTCTGCATGTCGACCAATATCGTATTTCAGCGGCTGACCTGGAGGCACTTCACAAATTCTGGAGCGAATCCGGGAGCCGCAAAGCCATCCGCAGCCGAGCCGGCGAATATCTCGGCCCGCCCGCCATTTTGCCTGCCGGTCTTTTCGATGTCTGTTTACGACTTCAAGGCGACCAGGGCGCTAGCCAGCTGTTCACAAGACTCCCGCCAGAGATGCAGACCGAATGGCCCATGCCATCCGCGGCGTTCGATATCGACGAGCCGAGCCAGATTCCGCGGGATTGGAGGTGAACCGAACAGGCAGGCCGGCTTGCATTTCCTGCGCCGAGTAGGGTGGGCATCGCCCACCATCGCAGAGAAGGTGGCGGGCAGTGCCCACACTACAAAACTTACCGATCATATTTGGGAAATTGAGGAATTGGTGGCGTTGCTCGGTTAGAATGATTCGCCCGTGCCGATCTACTGGTCATACAAATCAATACCTGAATTGGCGTCACTTCCAAAGGAACGAGGTAGGGCAATCTACCGCGATTGCGTTTCATGGGGTCGAACGCCGTGGTGGTTCTGGTGGCTATTTGCCCCGATCTGGGCGGCTGTTGGATATTTCTATATAAATGTCAGTGTCCGCAGGACCACCGGCCACTTTTGGACAGATCATTTTCTGCAATCGGTCGTCAGCGGTGTTTGGGGGGCGATTTTCGGATTGGTACTGCAACACGCCAAAGTGGTGATGGCGCTCCCTGAGATTAGAAAGAAGGTCGGCGGACTTTGCGTCAATTGTGGGTACGACCTTCGTAGCACGCCATACCGATGTCCTGAATGCGAAGTGACCCCGGAAAAGATGAGAGATATTTCAAACTGAACCACTACCCTATTTCACCAAAACTTGTATCCTTCTCCCCGATAGCTAAAATGCCCTGCTCGGCTCAGGAGTATCCGTTTTTCAGCAGATTTTGGAGTATTGTCCCATGCCCCCACCCCGTGAACGGCGAGAACGCCGCGATAAGAATGAGAAGTTTCAGTCTTTTAATCGGCCCAAGATCAAGGTGGCCCGCACCAGCGCCAGCGGCGAAGTGTACATCGATTACAAGGACACCGAGTCGCTGCGGAAGATGATCAGCGGCAACGGAAAAATCCTGGCCCGCAAGCGCACCGGCGCATCGGCGATGGAGCAGCGGATGGTGGCCAAGGCGGTCAAGCGCGCTCGGTATATGGCGCTGCTGCCTTATGTCACGCCGGCTAGTTGATTCGCCTTTCTTACGTCCGCAATTGGAAAACCTTCCAGCGGCCCAATTGCCCCCCACCCTAACCCTCCCCCGGAGTACCGGGAGAGGGAAAAAGACGAGCAACAAAAAAGCCGCGAATTGATTTCGCGGCGTTTTCTTCAATTACTATTTGAAGCAAGGGGTCGGCGGGGGCCGTTAACGACCCGGCCCGTCCGACCAGCTTCCCTTGATTACTTCTTGACGCCGAGGATCGCATCCTTGGCGGCTTTGGCGACGCGGAATTTCACGACCTTTTTGGCCGGGATCGAGATCGTCTCGCCGGTGGCGGGATTGCGGCCCATACGAGCCTTGCGGTTCACGAGAACCAGCTTGCCGATGCCGGGCAGCGTGAAGCTGTTCTTGGCATGTTTGTATGCCGTATCAGCCAGGACCTCCATAAACAAAGCGGCCTGCTTCTTGGTGATGCCTTCGACGCCTTCAGCCAATGTGCTGGCAATTTGTGATTTGGTCAACGCCTTGCCTGTTACTAACTTCGCCATATCCGATGCTCCTTCCATGAGGGTGAATGTGATTCATCAATTGGCCGAGCATCGAACGGCACTCGGTCCAGGCCTCTAGGCCGGTGTGCGGGTCACCCGTAATTGTCCCGTTCACCACCGCAGCTAAATAAAAGCACGGCACCAACCGTGTCCTTTGCTGCGAGGGGAAGGAAAATAGCGAAAAACAAAGGGTTTTCAATGCTCCGCACCGGAAAATCCACATCATTTCTTCATTTTTCTAACAAATCTGCGTCAAATGCTGTGGATAACCCGCCTGCACGCGCTTGGGATCGGTTGCGTTTATAATCCGCCGACAATGGATGATGAGGCAAAAAGTTCGGCGGGGCCTTTCAAAAAATTGGCGCAATTCAAAAGTGTTGGATCGTTCGCTGAGTATGCCGCTGCACTGAAATTGGATTTGCCGTGTGATGATCAGGTGCTCAGCACTGCGGAGAATTCGCCGCTTGACCAATCGCTGGATATTGGCGGATTCGTTGTGGGAAATCGGTGGTGCATTCATCCCATGGAGGGCTGGGATGGCACGCATGATGGCCAACCGACGGAGCACACGCTGCGTCGATGGCGGCATTTTGGACATAGCGGCGCGAAGCTGATCTGGGGTGGCGAGGCGTTTGCTGTGCAAGCCGACGGCCGGGCCAATCCGCGGCAATTGGCATTCATCGACGGCAATGTGCAGCAGGCGGAAGACGGTTTGCGAAAACTTCTTTCCGCATTGCTCGAATCGCATCAACAACAATTCGGCCGCACCGAAGATCTGCTGGTCGGCCTGCAACTCACGCACAGCGGGCGGTTCTCCAAGCCGAATGATCCCGACCGCATGGAACCGAAAATCGCCTATCACCATCCGCTGCTGGATCGGCGGTTGCACATCGCCGCCGATGATGATTCGCTGATTATTTCCGATGATTATCTCGAGCGGCTCATCGGCCGTTACATTGCTGCCGCCAAGATCGCGCAGCGGGTTGGTTTTCATTTCGTTGATGTCAAACACTGCCATGGTTATCTCGGCCATGAACTGCTCAGCGCTTTTACCCGCAAAGGAAAATTCGGCGGCAGCTTTGAAAATCGGACACGATTTGCACGGGAAATCATTCAGGCAATTCAAAGCGAGTGCCCCGGTTTGAGAATCGGCATGCGGCTGAGCGCAATGGATATTCCGCCATTTGGTACGCAGGCCGATATTCCTCTGCCCTACCGTTACGGCTTCGGTTGCGATCCTGCCGATCCCTTGAAACCGGATTTGCGCGAGCCGATTGCGTTGGTGCGGATGCTCGGCGATCTGGGCGTGAAGTTGATTAATGTGACATGCGGATCGCCGTACTACAATCCGCACATTCAGCGGCCGGCGATTTTTCCGCCGAGCGATGGATATCAACCGCCGGAAGATCCGCTGGTCGGCGTGCATCGGCATATCCATTTGACTCGCCAGCTCAAAGCGGCGTGTCCCGGCAGTTTCATGGTCGCCAGCGGGTACAGCTATCTCCAGGAATTTTTGCCGAACGTCGCCCAGGCGGTGATTCGCCGCGGTTGGGCGGATTTTGTCGGCTTGGGGCGGATCGTGCTGTCGTATTGGGATTTGCCGGCGGATGTGTCGGCGGGCAAGCGGTTAGATGCCAAGCGATTTTGCCGCACCTTCAGCGACTGCACCACGGCTCCGCGCAACGGCCTGATCAGCGGCTGTTATCCGCTCGATCCGCACTACAAACAGTCGCCGGAATATGTGGAATTGAAAGCAGCCAAGGCGGCGAAGAAAACCGCACCCGCCGTCAAAAGTTGATCAAATGGTACAAGCCTGTTTTGTACAGCATTGTGACAAGCAGGCCGGTGAGCAGCACGTAACTGAAGATCACATACAGTCGAGCAGCGATGCCGACGCGGTAATACGGATGTTTGGCTGCACCCTGGAACATCACTTGCCGAAGGCGCGGCCAAGCGCCTTGCAAAATCCATAGCCCGACCAGAATCGTGATCCAATCGACGCGCCGACCACCAAGCTGATACAGCGCTCCGATAAATAAAACGACGCCGGGAATCCACAGCCAAGGCGTGATGGCCGCGCTGACCCTGCCGCCATCCAACGGAGCGATCGGAATCATGTTGAACAAATTCATAATCATCGCGAATCCAGCCAATTCGAGAAAAAGCAGCTTGCCGGTGAAAAGGGCAATGCCAAAGCAAACCAGCGCCCCCGCCGTCCCCGCAACCGGCCCGGCGATTCCGATGACCGCCTCGGCCTTCGCGTTGGAAGGATTCTGCCGGAGCCAAATGATCGCTCCGACATAGGGGATGAAAATCGGCGGGCTTTGCTTAATCCCGTAATACCAGTTGGCGATAACATGGCCCATTTCGTGGATCAGAATCAACAAAACAAACCCGGCGGCGAACGGCAACCCCATTGCCGTCTTGTAAATGTAGATGCTCAGCGCCATCGACCCGCCGGTTTTGAGCAGCGCGGTAGCCCATGTGTCATTTCGTGCTACGCGCGGCGGCGCTGTTGGAGCAAAACCCGTGGAACCCCCGAAGGCGGCAGCGGCCAACGTCTGGGCATGCTGCTCGAGAGTCACATACGGCGGCGATCCAACGGGAAGCAACGCCATCGCCTGACGCAACAGATTGGCCGCCAGCATCGGATTGATTTGCTGCGCCGCATTCGCCTCCTGCAATAGTTGCTGCAGCCGCTGTTCATGGACCCACCGATGGCACGTCGGACAAATCAAAGCGCCGGCAGCCAAGGGTGCGCGGCAATGGGGACAGGCGGTGATGGTTTCGGTCATATCGGGGGAATTCCAGGGCGATCAGAGTGCCGCCACATATTTTTGCAGAGAAGCGGCGAACGGCTCGGGAGTCCAGCCAAAATCCTCCACGAACGCAGCCATGTCACACACGTTATCTTCCTGGCTCATAATCACCTGATCGCGGTTGAAGGGCAACAGCGAGCCAGGAACGATGCGGCTCAGCAGCTTCGCATACCACGCCGGGATCGGCATCGCCCAGCGACGCTTGCCCGTGATCGCGCGGGCCACCTGGTGATGGAGCTGCGGCCAGGTGATGCGCTCCGCGCCGGCCACGCCATAAATCTTGCCAACGGTTTTGGGATTGTGCAGACAATCGACGAACGCCTTGGCCACGTCTTTTACAAACACCGGCTGCAACAATCCTGCCCCACCATAGCCGAGAATCCCACTTCCAAAATATGGCATGAATAAAAACGGCGGCGATTGTTTGCGCACCCACTTCGCTTCCATGCGCATAAATTCCCCTGCGGGACCGTGAATCATCGAAGGCCGCAGAATCGTCCAATCCAATCCGCTGGCTTGCACGACTTGCTCCGCTTGAAATTTTGTGCGGTGATAATTGCTCACAGCGTCGGGCCGGGTGCCCAGCGCAGACATCTGGACAAATCGCCGAATGCCCAGTTCCTTCGCAGCATCAAGCACCGCTTGTGTTGCCTGGACGTGCATCCGTTCAAAAGTGGTGCCCTTGCTCGGCACTTCGAAGATGATGCCGATGAGATGAATCACCGCGGTGCAACTCTGCATGGCGCTGCGAACCGCCGCCGTATCGAAAACACCGCCGCTGAAACTTTGCAATTCCGGTCGACTAGCCAAAGGTTTATTGTTGACCAAGGCATGAACCGAAAAGCCGCGGGACAGCAGTTCACCCACGACCGCTGAGCCGACGAATCCGCTGCCTCCGGTGACGAACACGGGATTATTCACGCAACGGCACTCCTTCTCGCAGCGACGGTAACGACGTACACTGAAAACATCTTAGCTATGCCATCGCCATTAAGCCCCACGATTCTTCGACTCGGCACCCGAGGCAGTCAATTGGCGCGGATGCAAAGCCAGCTTATCGCCGACGAGTTGGAAAAGGCGCATCCGGGGCTGCAAATCGAAATGGTCATTATCAAAACCACGGGCGATGAGATTACCGATCGGCCGCTGCACGAACTCGGCGGCAAGGGACTTTTCGTCAAGGAACTTGAATTGGCGCTTCTGAATGGCGAAGTCGATTTCGCGGTACACAGTTTTAAGGATTTGCCGATGACGATGCCGCTCATGGATGAGTCGAAGTTGGCGATTGCCGCCGTGCCCAAGCGCGAGGATGTGCGAGATGTGCTGATCACTCGGCCTGGCTTCACCGCAACGTCATTGGCCACATTGCCGGCGGGAGCAACCGTGGCCACGGGAAGTTTACGGCGGCGATGCCAAATCCTGCAGCGGCGGTCCGATGTTCACGTGCATCCCATCCGCGGCAACATCGACACGCGCATTCGCAGGCTGCACGAAGATGAATCGCCAAGCGATGCGGTGATCCTTGCGATGGCGGGACTTCGCCGTGCGGCGCTGTTTGATGCGGAGCAGATGTTCCCGATCGAGGTGCAGGAATTATTGCCGGCCGCGGGACAGGGTGCGCTCGCCCTGCAATGCCGTGGCGATGCTCAGGAGACCAAAAAATTCTTGTCGACGCTGCACGACCTGCAAACCGCCCAATGTGTTGAAACGGAGCGGCGATTGGTCGCGCTGCTGGAAGGAGATTGTCATTCACCGATTGCAGCTTTTGCGCAGATCGAAGGGCAATCGTTATATCTTCGAGCCGCAGTCGGCGGCCGGAATGGCCAACCACCGGTAATCTTTGCCGAATCCAGCGGACCAATTGGTAAAAAGGACACTGCTAAAGACTGCTGCGATAAGCTGTTGGCAAAGGGCGCGTCGCATCTTCTGCACTGGGATGAAGGAAATGCCTAAGATTACCAAGTGAACTGCAAGCAGAAATGTGACGTAATAGGTAATAACTGATACCGATCGAATGATTTCTTTGCGAAAGATTAAGAAATTCATTGCATTGCCCGCGCTAGTTCGATAAAAATTTCACGAAGAGACTTGCACGGCGCGGGCGGTAAGGCAATCCGAGGCACCTTTTGGATGGTAATCGATCCAAGGTTTTGATTTTATCTGGCCAGTCTATGGCCAACGCGGCTCTGGTCGCGTCCCTCAAAAACATCAGTGACGTAACCGAGGCACCATCGATCGACTCGGCCATCGAATCGCTCCGCCACGAACACTTCGACGCGATTTTTTCCGACTCCGCCGATTTTTTGCCGCTGGAACGAGCGCTGGTTTCGCAGCAGGCGAATTTGATCCTTAACACCATCGGCGAAGGCGTCTGCATCGTCGACGGCGAAGCACGCTGTAACTGGATGAATAAAAAGATGCAGGCTTGGCCGGCACGGGTACACGAAACGATCCGCCGCACGTGTCAGGAAGCATTTGAGTTGTTCCGCACGCAAGTCTCGCCTGGCACACCCGCTGAAACCGCCGCTCCCCTCCTGTTCAACCGCTCCAAACGTTACGCCCTGAATATCGAAGATCAGCAATTCCTGGAAATGATTGCCTCGCCGGTGATCGCGCCGGACGGGCAGCTTGTGCAGGTGGTCGCCGTGATCTGGGATGCGACGGGCACGCGGCGTCTGCAGCAGAAGATCGACGCCATCGACAAGGCCGGCAGCGAATTGGTGCGGTTGGAAGGCGATGCGTTGAGCAAGCTGAATGTCGGTCAGCGGCTGAAATTGCTGGAAGAAAAAATCATCCGCTATACCCGCGATTTGATGCACTTTGATCATTTCGCCATTCGGCTGCTGGATCGGAAAAACAAAAAGCTAGAGTTGGTGATCAGCGTCGGACTTCCGCCGGAAGCGCAGTCAGTGGAACTATTCGCCGAGGCCGAAGGCAACGGCATAAGCGGTTACGTGGGCGCCACCGGCCGAAGTTACATCTGCCCCGATGTCGAGCGTGATCCGCGCTATGTGCTGGGCCTCGATCAAGCCAAGAGCAGCCTGACGGTTCCGCTGCGGCTGCATGACAAGGTGATCGGCATCTTCAATATCGAAAGCCGCCATCGGGCCGCCTTCAATGAAGATGATCGGCAATTCGCGGAAATCTTTGGCCGCTATGTCGCCATTGCCCTGAACATTCTGGATTTGATGATCGTCGAACGTGTCGGCACGGCTCACAAGGTGGCGGATGATGTGTGCGCCGAAGTGGCCGGGCCGCTCAATGACATCATGTCCGATGCGTCTGGCCTGATGGAGGATTATATCGGCAACGATGATCTGCGCTGCAAGCTGCAGACGATTCTCGGCAATGTGCAGAGCATTCGCAAAATGCTCCGCCAGGTGGCCGAAGGAACCAACACCACGGTGCTCGGCGCCGGCGATGTGAAGCATCAATGTGAAGACCCAATCATCAAGGGAACGCACATTCTGGTGGCGGATGACGAGCCGAATCTGCGGACCACCATCAGCGATGTGCTGCGAAAATACCAGGCGACCGTCACCTTGGCCGCCAGTGGATGCGAAGCCATTGAGAAGATTGAAAACCAAACGCCGGGCAATGAATTTGACCTGGTGATCAGCGATATCAAGATGCCGGACAAAACCGGGTACGATGTTTTCGCCGCGGTCCGCCGCCGGGATCATGTCGCTCCGGTGATTCTGATGACCGGCTTTGGTTACGATCCCAATCATAGCATCGTGCGTGCCAGCCAGGAGGGTTTGCAGGCGGTGTTGTTCAAGCCATTCAAAGTTGAGCAACTGCTCGTCGAAATCCGCAAAGCCCTACAGCAACCCGTCGCCGCAGCAAATTAAACAAGTGATTCCTCTGTTTCCAATGTGTAGCCGCGAGCTCACTCGCGGTGTGGGCAAAAAACAGCGCTGTTCCCACGATTTAACGCTTCTGCTATAACCGCACGCCTTGTCGGCTTTGGTTGGCCGGCGCTTATTTATTGAAACGAGGTCACGATCATGCTCAAGTGCATTGCCCCTGTCTGCGGCGTTGCCGCCCTGTTTTGCCTGGCTGTCGGATTGCACGCGGACAGCACCACCGCTCCCACCACCAATACGGGTGCGGTTCTGGAAAAAGTCGGCGACAAAACAACGACGGCTGACGGATTGATGATGACGGAAACAGGCGTAGGCCAGCCGGGTGCCCAGGACGGCGATATCGTCTGGGTCAATTACACCGGCACGCTCAAGGATGGCACCAAGTTCGATTCTTCGCTGGACCATCCCGACGCAGAGCCGATCCGCTTTACGCTCGGTCAGCAGCAGGTCATCAAGGGTTGGGATGAAGGGATCAAGGGAATGAAAGTCGGCGAAAAGCGCACGTTGATTATTCCACCCGCCCTCGGTTACGGCGTCGCCGGCAGCCCGCCGAAAATTCCCGGCAATGCGGAGCTGCATTTCGATGTCGAGCTGGTTGGTATGGCTCGGGTCCCCAAACACTGAAAACTTTTTTACCACGAAGGCGCCAAGAGCACGAAGGAAATCATTTTGAAATTCTCTTCTTCGCGCTCTTCGTGACTTCGCGGTTCATTTCTCTTTTTAATTTGGTTTATAAGCGGCGAAGAAAGCGCCGATGCAGATTAGCACAACCCCGATCCAGTTGATCCAGTTCGGCCTCTCACCCAGGAAAATCACCGCCAGCACGATGGCCAGCGGCACGCTGAGTTTGTCGATTGGGTACGCCTTGGAGACGCCGATCTTGTCGTAGGCTATAAAGCCGAACATCCACGACAGGGCCCCAGCTACGCCCGCGAGCACAATCATCATCACCGCGCTTCGGTGTAGAGTGTGCATCTTGGTGTGCATGCCATAAGCGCCGGCCACCATCACACAAATCACCATCATGATGACACTGCGGAGCGCCGTCGCCAGCAGCACGGGGACATCTTTCATGCCGATCTTTGCGAAGATGCCCACCAGCGATGCCGTCACCGCCGCCAGCAAGGCACAGGTTATGCCCTTTGCATAGTCCATGAAATCACCCCGGAAGTGGCAAGGGATTACGGGCGAAGCAAAGATTGTCCACCACCCGGCCGCTGATGAGATGCTCCTGCACAATCCGCTCCGCGTTCTCCGGCGTCACATTTCGATACCAAACCCCTTCCGGATACACCACGCAGATCGGCCCATCAATGCACATCCGCAGACAATCACACTTGGTGCGATAACACGGCCCATCGCTGCCAGCCAGATTCAATTCCTTCAGCCGCCGCTTCAAATAATCCCAGGTTTGCGTTCCCTTATCCGGCTCCACGCAATCGGGCCCCAGACAAATAAAAAGATGCCGCCGCAGCTTCCCGATGCCGAACTTTTTCGCCATCAACTCCGCGGGATATTTTTCGGGATTGGCCATCGGGTGTATTGTACGGCGGAAGGTCTTAAATCCAGCGCAGGCGGCTAAACCCGCTGATCCAAAATCAAAAAATGAATTTTCGCCGCCACGGGGCGGAAGGGCGCTGCTAAGCGACATTGCCAGGATAGAATTGTTCCGACGGAATTCCAAATGGCGAGCAGCCGATACACGATCCAAAAATCCGGCAGCAATGACTACGGACCGTGCCCATGCTGCGGGAATAACTCCAGGAAAGTTTGGGGTTACCTTCTCACCAATGGCCAAGCCTCCGCTGTCTATTACGTGCATTGGACCCTTAGCCGAGTGCATGACCACGGTGCCAGCTTCGATCTGGTGATTGGAAAATGGGGACACGGTTCAACGCCCGAGGACCGCTCCATCGTGGCCCTTGCCTACCGTATCATTAACGGACAGCCCGAGTTCATGGTCATCGACGCCGCCGGCCGCCCCATTGCAAAAAGCGGGGAGCTGTCCAAGCGTCCATTGCGGAGGGACGAGGTGATCGGGACACCATTAGCCAAAGAGGCCTTTGCGATGGTTGACGCAATTTGGATCGGCGATGATCGGATTACGGAGTTGTCTTTACAGCAGCATTGACTGCAACACCACACCCCCAGCCATATTTGACAAACCCACCCCCCTCCTCGAAAAATCCGCCATGGACGCGCAATTGGATAGTCTCAAACTCGACGGCGATAAGCTGATTCCGATCATCGTGCAGGATGCGGAGAATGGTCAGGTGCTGATGATGGCCTGGACGAATCGGGAGGCCCTGGAGAAAACTTTGGCGACGGGAAAGGTGCATACTTACAGCCGCAGCCGGGGGAGGATCGCGCTGAAGGGGGAAAGCAGCGGGCACTTTCAGTTGGTGCAGGCGATGCTCACGGACTGCGATCAGGATGTGGTGCTGATGAAAGTGAAGCAGATCACGGCGGCGTGCCACGAGGGGTATCGGTCGTGCTTTTTTCGGGAGTATCAGGCGGGGAAGGATCAGTGGAAGATCGTGGCTGAGAAAGTGTTTGATCCGAAGAAGGTGTATGAGAAGTAGGATGGCGGTAGGCAGTAGGCGGAAGACGGAAGTCGCAGGGGAAGGAGATGGATGGCGGCGAATCGAAAGAAAAAAACGAAAACGGATGCGCCCAGCGCGGTGATGCCGCTCGCCAGTGCGCAGGGCGGGTTTGGACAGGAACTGGTCAATTGGCTTTTTCCGGCTTATGTGACACTGATCGTTTTGTGCGTGGGGGCATTCGTCACTCGCTGGACGATGGTGCAGGGGCACGAGATGCCGCTGGATCGGGCGGTGTTGACGGCAGTGAATTCGGCCACGCTCACGGGGTTTCCGCAATCGGTCAGTCCGAATTGGTTCAAAACACCGGGGCAAATTCTGGTGCTGCTGCTGACGCTGGCGGGGTCGCTGTTTAGTTTGCTCACCGGCGGGCTGGCGGTGTCGCGGATTCTCAAACTGCCGTTCAGCGATGCACAAATTGTGCGGGCGGCTTTGCTGGCGGAATTGATCGCATTGATTCTCGGAGCATTCGGGCTATGCGGCACGGGGCCGGGTTTGCTGAGTGGCCTGAGCCAGGGGGCGGCGGCGTTCGGCAATAGCGGCATGTCGCTTGGCACGCCGTTCGGTCTGGATGATTGGCAGACGCATTTGATTGTTTTGCCAATGGCATTCATCGGCGGGCTGGGTATCACGGTTCTCATTGAACTTTATCACGCGGCCATCGGCGGACGAAAGATCTCCAACCACGCCGGCAAAGTCTTGGCGATGTCATTTGGGCTTTATCTGGTTGCCCTGCTGGTGATTTTGGGGCTGCGATGGTTCGTAACCAGCGGCGGCAACGGAGATTTTCGATCGCTGCTCGCTTCGACGTCGGCGGTGGCGATCGACAGCCGCACGGCGGGATTCCCTTTGGAAATGGCCCATCTCTGGCCGCGGTATATGCAATGGATGGTGATGCTGCTGATGATGATTGGCGGCAGCCCGGGCGGCACGGCGGGTGGGCTTAAAACCACGACGGTGGTCGCCCTGGCGCAGGGGACGCGCCGGACTTTGCGCGGGCAATTGCCGGGTCGGCAGTTTGGAATCGCTTTGTCCTGGCTGGGGATTTATCTGGCCGTGGCGCTGATTGGATTTTTGATGCTGGTCGGGGCTGAGCCGCAGACGGAGGCCGATCGACTTGGATTCTTGACCATCAGCGGATTGAGCAACGTCGGTTTGGCGACCGACGCCGTGAACATCACCGCGCGCGGGAGTTACATTCTCTCGGCGCTCATGCTCTGCGGCCGGATGGTGCCGTTGCTGGTGCTGTGGTGGATGGCCGATACAACGAGCGATGCGGATTTAGCAGTCGGCTGAATTCTCGACGGATGATGTTTCGGTAGGCAACGCTTCGGCCGAGGGTTCTTCGGCGACCGGTTTTTCCGCGCTGGAGTTTTCGCCAGTTGATTTTTCCACGGGCAGTTGATCTTGCCAAACAGCTGTAAGGCGTCCGAGAATCCCCGCTTTGGCCCCTGCTTCCTGGGGAGTTTTGCATCGCGTGACAACTGAGACCGCAAAGCGCGGCACCGTGTCGAATCGCATCAAGTGAACCAGGCAAAATAGCGGCGCATCTTCTTTGCCCTGGGGTTGACGCACCAGGGCGGCGAGATCCTGCTTACGTGAAACCGCGCCTTTGACAATCTCACCGAAGGCTTTCAAAGCACCGGCGATTTCCTGCTCCGATCCACCGCCCGGGCGGACGTGAAACACAAGCTCGAGCTGTTCGCCCACCGCGCCTCTGATTTCAAAAGCGGCGGCCTCGCTTATGGGCATCACGGCCGCCATGGTGCGAATCAACTTTTCAAAGAGTATTTTCGGTTCCACGGAACTCCAGAATGAATATTGTTCTGATCAGCGATCAAGCCTGGGCCTGTTGTTCCCGCTCGACTTGCTGAAGTTTCTCGATCCTTCTTGCATGTCGGCCATCGCCGAAGGGTGTGTTGAGGAATATTTCGACAATTTTGCGGATTTGATCTTCACTGAGCAAATCGGTTCCGAGGCACAGGACATTGCAATGGTTGTGCTCGCGCGCCCGCCTGGCGGTGACTTCATCATGCGCGAGCGCAGCCCGCACGCCGACTACTTTGTTGGCGACGATTGACATGCCGATGCCGCTGCCGTCGAGAAGAATGCCGATGTGGTAATCACCGGCAGCCACCTTCTGGGAAACGGGCACGGCATAGTCGGGATAATCGACGCTGGCGGTTCCTTCGCAGCCGAAATCCTGAATCTCATAGCCGAGCTTGGAAAGTGCAGGCACGAGCCGCCGCTTGGCTTCAAATCCTCGATGATCCGATGCAATGGCTATTCTGATGGCCACGGCCTTCCCTTTCTCGGCATCCATTGCAGAAAGTCCACTTCCCGGCACTTCCTGGTCACGCAGCACGGCTGAAATTGGAGCCATCGGCATGGCGTCACCTCTAAATGAATCGTTTGCCCAAATCACGTTATCACATCCATCGGTTTCTGTCACTATCTTAACGCAATCGATTCCAAAAAAGTTAAAAATCAGCCGATTAAATGCTGCAAATCCTTATCCGACAAACGCTTGTCGATTAAATCTTGCAATTTCACGGCCAATTCCCGGTACACTGCTATGTCTGAGCCGATCGGATCTTCGATTTCTCCGTCCGGGGAAAGCGTCTGTACCTTATGAGCGGCCGACGAAACCAATCCGAGGACCGCCATGGTATGGCTGCGGCCCATGGTGTAAATCCGGTCGGATTGATGGATCAACTCCACCGAAAGCGGTCTGGACCGATGGCGGCTGATATCAATTCCCATTTCCGCCAGCACATCGCTGGCCTGTTCCGTTGCCCTTGAGCCGGGCATCGCATAACTGCCTGCGGACATCACGTTGATACCTCGCCTCTCTAGTTCCAATTCAGGCACATTTAATTTCTCGGCCAAAACATGCCGCGCGATTCCTTCGGCCATCGGTGATCGGCAAGTATTGCCGCTGCACACAAACAGGATCGTGGTTCGCAAAAGCCTTTCGATAATGCGTTGATCGTACACGCCGATGCGCACAATCTCGTATCCATCGGGTTTGACTTTCACGATCGTCGATGGCCGATTGAACCGCGTCGGCCCGGCATCGAGAATCAGGTCTACCTTGCCATCGAGTTCCTTGCGTACGGTTTCGGCCCGCAAGGCCAACTGATCGGAAGCAACACCCGCCCGCACGGCAACAACCGTGCCACCCGCCGTGGCGATGACCTGAGATGCCACGGGATGATCGGGGCAACGCAGGGTAATGGTTGATCCGTCATACAGTTCTGACTCAGCCACCCGCTGCTGCTGGGCGACTTCACGGCGCCGATCGGCTGCCACTTCAAACAGCAATGCGACCGGCCCCGGCCAGAGTTTGTGCAGCATCCGCTCGCCGATTTGGCTGAGCGGGCCAACGAAATCGCGGGCTTGGTTGGGATCGGCCAGATGTACCGTCAAGGGTTTTTTCGTTCGCTGCGGACGCAGGGCACGCAGCCGCTCCACCGCCTGACCCTGCGTCAGCACCGCGGCGGCGCCGTAAACCGTTTCCGTCGGAATCACGATGACTCCGCCGGCTTTTAACTGGGCGGCAGCGCGATCGATATCTCCGTCATAATCGCGCGAATTCAGGATGTCGATCACTGACGTGTCACTCATGTTCAGCCGAATTATCAGAAGCGATGTTCAAAGGTGTCAAGCGAAGCATTGTAGGCCTACGCCGTGGCGGCCGCACCTGGGCTACAATGTCGCGATCATGCCGATTGGTTTTCTATTCGACATGGATGGCACGCTTACCGCTCCGATGCTGGATTTTCCCCGCATCAAAGCGGAAATGGGCATCGGGGATCGGCCGATTCTCGAAGCGATGGAGGAGATGTCGCCGCAGCAGCGCATCGAGGCCAACGCGGTGCTGCTGCGCCATGAACAGCAGGCGGCGGAACGTTCGAGCCTGAATCCCGGCTGTCGGGAATTGCTGGATTGGATCGATAGTCGGGGCTGGCCGACGGCGTTGATTACCCGCAATAGCCGCCTGAGTGCACAAACGGTGCTGGAGCGGCACGGGTTGCGTTTTCATACGCTGGTAACTCGTGAAGATAGCAAGTACAAACCCGATCCAGCCCCGCTGCGATGTGCGTGTGAGCGGCTGAAGGTGAATATCGCCGAGGCATGGATGATCGGCGATGGGCAATACGACATCGAAGCCGGCGTGGCGGCCGGTTGCCGGACGGTGTGGCTTAGCCATGGCAGGCAAAAATTCTTTGCCGCCGAGCCGTGGCGAACCGTCGATGATCTACATGAATTGGCGTCACTCTTGAAGGAGCATTATCCGTGAACGCTTACCTCCGAAACTTTATTCGTGCAGTGCCGATCGTATGGATGTCGGTTTGTGTGACAGCCCATGCGCAGACCACCGCTCCGCAGCCGGTCGTGCTTAATCCGCACAGCAGTGTCGATGACATTCTGCAGGCCCTGTATCAGCGCGGGCAGAATCTTCAGGATTTCACGGCGAACGTAACCAAAACCGAAGAGGACCCCATCACGGCGAAAGAAATCCGTTACCTGGGAACGATACGTTACCAGCGGCAGACCGGCGATAACGTGCGAATCCGGGTTACATTTGAACACGAAAAACTGGGCGACAACCCTGTGATGGCCCACCACGAGGAGGATGAACTTTCCGACGGCAAGTTAATCGTTCAACATTTCGACACGAAACTCGAGGACCACTTTGTGATCGCCAAGCCCGGCCAAAAGATCAACCCATTGCGACTCGGGGAAGGGGCATTTCCATTGCCGGTTGGCCAGGAACCGCAAGCGGTAAAAAAGGAATTCGATGTGAAGCTGGTGCCACCGGATAAGGATGATCCGCCGCACACGATCCATGCGGAGCTCATTCCAAAGCCGGGAACGCGGTTAGCCTCCAATTTTAAGACGGTTGATGTGTGGGTGGACACGCAGACCAACTTCACGCCGCGGATTGAAACGGTCGACTCACAGGGCACGAAGATCACCACCACCGATCTGATCATTCTGAAGATCAACAGCGGCTTGACCGACAAGGATTTCCAATTACCGCCGCCGGGCACGGACTGGACGGTCAAGACGGAAGATTTGGAAGATTAGGGCCGCGGATCCGCTTACTGCGTGCGCGGCTCTAAGGAGCCGCGCACGCAGTAAGCGGTGCATGATCCTTAACTGTTCGTCGTTTGCGCCCACTGCTCAAATCGCCGAATCGACTCAGGGGTGATCGATTTAGGCGTTGCGGTAATCGCTTCTTCCAGAATGGCAGAGGTAATCGAGCCATCTTCACCGGTGGCCAGTGAGTGCATGAAAGGAATCGTGGCGCTACGATCGCAGACATAACGGATGTCGGCCCCGCTATAACCGTCGAGCCGCTGGGCGAAGTGATCGTAGTCGACATCCGGGGCGACCGGACGAAACGCCAGATACATATCGAGCAACTTGCGGCGGGCCGGCTGATCGGGGGGCGGGATGTAGACCTTGTCATCGAATCGCCCCGGCCGCAGAACAGCGGAATCGAGTTGCCAGGGTGTGTTGGTCGCGCCCATGAACAGCACCGCGCGATCCGATTTTTTGTCGAAGCCTTCCATGCCCTGCAAAATCTGCGGCACCACCCGCTGCATCACCGTCGCCCCATCATCCCGTCTTGCGGGGATCAAGGCCTCAATCTCATCCAAAAAGATAATCGCCCGCTGTTCCCCGGCGGCGGCTTCAAAAAGTTTCTTGATGTTCTGCTCCGCTTCGCCGACCCATTTGCTAAGCAAGTCCGCGGCGGAGACTCGGAAGAAAGTGGCGTCGACTTCGGCTGCGGTGGCTTTGGCGAGCATGGTTTTGCCCGTGCCAGGCGGACCATAAAGCAAAATGCCTCCGCCGAGGCGAACGCCGAATTTTTTGGCCAGGTCGGGATTTTGCATCGGATAAATCATTTTCATCCGAATGTCTTCCTTGACGCTATCCAGCCCAGCGACGTCGGCGAATTTGATTGTCGGCTTTTCCTTGACGATCCACTGATCCGCCCCGCCGCCGCCCTCCTGCTCCGCAGCGCCCTCGGCTTTGGGACGAGAACTATTGGGTGCTCGATTGTTCTTCTTGGCGTCCTCGCAATCCTTGGCCAGGTCGAACAACTTCGCCGCCGTCTGCCGTCTGGCTTCGGTCAGTTCCGGGCCAATGGAGTCCTTGCTCAGTTCAATCATCGCCCGTGCCGCTTCGAGCAGATAGATGCGCGCAGAATCCCACTGCCCGGCACGCCGTGCGTCCAGGCCACGCTGTTTGTATCGCTCAAATGCGTCCCAACTCATCGCGGCCATCAATGTCTCCTGAGGCGAATCTTCTCCGCCAATCAGTTTGGCTTCAACACCGCTTCCCAAACGCTTTTCAAGTTGCCAAGCATTGGCATTTGAGATAGGACAAATGATTATGGCAACTTCACCGGTGGCGACGGCTGCGGATTATGCGGATGCGATGATGTCCGCCCGCCGGGCCAAGAACGTATTATTCCTGTTATTGCTGTTGACCATCATCGCCCAGGTGGCGATTTTTGTGATTCTGCGGCGCAGCCCGCCGCTGTTTGATTTGACCAATATCAATGCAACCACCACGCCGACGACCCATCAAATCCTTTCGCTGCGGGTGATGGAGACGATTACTTCGATGGCCGATTTCTGCGGCATCGCTTTGGTGATCGTGTTGTCGTTCGTGCTGCTGCTGCTGGTGAAAATCATGCTGGTCGGCCGGTTGATCGGCGTTTCCAAAGTGACCTCTGCTTATTTATGGTGTCTGTTGCTGATGGTGCTGATGTTTCCGTGGCAGTCGGTGCTGCTATCGCCGATCAATGCGCCGGCTTCGATGGTCGACAGCGCCGACACCAAATTCCGCGTGCCGGGAATTCTTTACACCTGGGGCGAAATCACTCATCCTGTCCACGGTGCGCGGTTTGAATCTCCGGCCGGCAAATGGACGGCGTCGGTCCTGCACTGGGCGCGCTACGTCGGCTTTCCGGTGCTGGGACTGATTTTGCTCCTGGTGATCCAGACCAAGAGCAGCCGGGGCATGCGCCTGGCACTGGGTGAAGTGGAATATGAATTGCCCGGTGCTTCCATGACGACATAATCGATCCGCGACATCGCACAAAGGATTTCGATGGACGCCAATGATCCGCAAACTGATGATTCCCATGGAAAACCCGTTCAATCGGCCTGGTTTCCCCGGCGCAAGCGGATTGTCGCCCGTGAAGTGCAGCGGCAGCACACCGCGGAAGTTGAACGGGAAATGCTCAGCGCCAGCCAGGGGTCTGTGTCGCCCGCTGAGTTGATTAATCCACCGCCGATTGCCCCTCGAACCATCGAGCCGCTGGTTGATTTGACGGTTTTCACCGGACGCCATCGCAAGGCTGGAGCCAATCGGGTTTATCGCCTCACGCAATTTGCCATCACCATCGGAACGCTCGCCGCAGCGGTGGGGATTTTTTGCGCCCTACAGGAAGATGCCGCCACGGCGCGCATCCTATCGGGGTCGGCCTGCCTGCTCGGATTTTTGTCCGTCACCCTAGTTCGACGATCGAGATTGGCCCACCGGCTCCGTGGCTATGCCGGGGCGATGTGCGTGCTGGCGGTTTTGTCAGCGGGCGTCAGTTGGCTCCCGATATGGTTTCATTCCGACAGTTCAAAAGCAGCGAGCGATTCACATTCTCAATCGGCGCGTCCTTGACAGCCATGAAAAAATCGAGAAAAAGTTTTTCAGATGCTCTGTGGTCCATCGGCAGCGCATGGTCCGAGCTTGTAAAGGTCATTCATGCGTCAAGAGCGTGGGCATCTACCCGGCGGTCTCGTTATCAACGAGGAGCTGGAATTATTGGGATCGGTCGGCGGCAATGTCACGGTCGGCGAAGGCGGCAAGTTATATCTGCGTGGAACGATTTACGGCGATCTGATTATCGATCGCGGTGCAAGGGTGCATATTTTTGGGCAGATTCAGGGAACCGTGACGGTGCATAAGCACAGTAAAGTGGTGCATAGCGGTGTGATCGGCGGCGATTTGATCAATGAAGGCGGCCGGCTGTTTGTCGAAAAAATCTCAAAAGTCGGCGGAAAGGTGAAAACTCTCAGCGGAAGGACGAAAGTTGAATCTGCCGGCGCAAGGATGCCACCACCCGAAGATTAGTTTCCATTCGGATCATTGTGGATAACTCGATCGCCCGGTAAAAAAATAATTTGTGAAATTTCGCACGATCCCGGAGTCGGGTATGTTTTGTCGGTGACGATTGTGCGATCTCGGCGCAGCGGTCAGGGACAGACGAAAGGATTGGAAAAGTGTTCGGAAAATATCGTTTTCATGCAACGGGGAAGTTGAATATCCTGTGCCCCGCCATGGCCAGCGCGTCGGCACGACGGATCGTGATCGAAACGCGGTCGAACATTTCAAGTCATGTGCAATCTATCTCTTTGGCTCTTTTCAAGTTGAGTGGCGGACTCTAAAGTACCGCGCCTCAGAATTTGCGATATGGCACAACTGTTTCATCCCGCCGCAAACACCGTTGCCCGCGCAAGCATCGGCTTCATCGCAATCCTCGCCGGTTTCATCGGCTGGCTCGGTTACGAAGCCCAAGGATCACCCTACGTCACGCGGCAAGGTATCTTTCGTGATCAGCCGGTGCCGTTCAGCCATGAACATCATGTGCGCGGCCTGGGATTGGATTGCCGTTATTGTCATACCTCAGTCGAGAATTCTTCGTTCGCCGGGATTCCGCCGACGGAAACGTGCATGACATGTCATTCCAAGGTATGGACCAACGCCAATCTTCTGCAACCGATCCGGGATAGCTGGCAGACCAATCAACCGATCCGCGGCTACGGCGGCGATCGGCAGGACGCCGCGGGTTGGGTGCGGGTGCATCACTTGCCGGATTTCGTCTACTTTAATCACAGCATTCACGTGAACAAAGGCGTCGGCTGCAGCACCTGTCACGGCCGGGTGGATGAGATGCCCCTGATGTATCAGCACGCCAACCTGCAGATGGAATGGTGCTTGGATTGCCACCGCGATCCGGCCAAGAACCTGCGGCCGCGCGATCAGATTTTTGACATGGAATGGGAACCGCCGGCCAATCAGGATATTAAAGGCAAGGAATTGGCGGAGCTCTATCACGTAGCCCCTCTGGAACATTTACAGACTTGCTACGTGTGTCATCGTTAGAGTAAAGCGGGAACGCAAGAAAGCGGCTATGCCACAAGGCAACGAACAACTCGACTTCACAGAGATTCGCCTGAAGCTGCAGGCGGCGCAGGGAAAGCGGTATTGGCGCAGCCTGGAAGAAGTGGCGGATACGCCGCAGTTCCAGGAGATGTTGTACAAGGAATTTCCGCAGCAGGCTCCGGATTGGCTCGATAGCGTGAGCCGGCGAAAGTTCCTGATGCTGGCCGGCGCGTCGATCGCTTTGGCGGGTGTGATGACGGGATGCGCCAGGCCGCCGCAGGATCGGATTGTTCCGTACGTGCGACCGCCGCAGAACATGATTCCGGGCAAGCCGCTGTTCTTTGCCTCGGCAATGCCGTTCCGCGGTGTCGGACAAGGCGTGGTGGTCACCAGCCGTGAAGGCCGGCCCATCAAAATTGAAGGTAATCCGGATCATCCGGACAGCCTCGGAGCAACCAACGTGTTCGGCCAGGCCTCGGTGCTCGGCATGTGGGATCCGGATCGGTCGCAGGCAGTTCTCAAACTCGGCGAGCCGAGCAGTTGGAGCGATTTCATCGCGGCGCTGTATCAGCGATTGGAATCGAAAAAATCCAAAGACGGCACCGGGATTCGCATTCTCAGCCGCTCGACCAGCTCCCCGACGCTGGCGGCCAACATCCAGAAATTTCTCAAGGCGTATCCGCAAGCACAGTGGCACCATTATGAGCCGGTGTCGCGCGACACGGTTCGGGCCGGAGCAAAACTCGCATTCGGTCAGCGTCTCGATCCGATTTACCATTTTGAAAAAGCGGATGTCGTTCTGTCGCTGGACAGCGATTTCCTTTTCGCCGAGCCGGGCAGTTTGCGTTATGCACGGCATTTCGCCGATCGCCGGCGCATGCGGCTGGTGAACAAGAAGGGCGACCCCGTCGATCCGAAGTCGCTGACGATGAACCGACTGTATGTGGCGGAATGCGGCACCAGCTTGGCCGGCGGAATGTCCGATCATCGGTTGCCGGTGAAGCCGAGTGAATTGCTCCATCTGGCTGCGACTATGGCCACTGCCGTGGGTGTGAGTTCCGCTCCAGCGGGTGCATCGCTTTCGGCGACGGCCAAAGCGTGGGTCGACAAGGTGGCCGCTGATTTGTCGGCGAATCGCGGCAAGAGCATTGTCATCGCCGGGGATGCGCAACCCGCCGAACTGCACGCATTGGCATTCGCCATCAATTCCGCGCTCGGCAACATCGGCAAGACGGTGACTTTCATCGATCCGGTGGATAGCCATCCGCAAGCGTCAACCGATTCGCTGCAAACGCTGGTGAACGACATCAAAGCCGGGCAAGTGGACACGCTGCTGATCATGGGGGCCAATCCGGTGTACGACGCTCCGGGTGAATTCGAATTCCTCACCACATTGAAGCAAATCGATTTGCGAATCCACTTGGGAGAATATTTCGACGAAACCGGATTCGAATGTCATTGGCATATTCCCGAAGCGCATTATCTCGAAGCCTGGGGCGACATCCGGGCGTTCGATGGAACAGTCTCGATCATTCAGCCGTTGATCGCCCCGCTGTACGCCGGCAAGTCAGCCATTGAATTGACCAACGTGCTGCTGGGCACGCCGGACACCACGGGATACGAAACGCTCCGCAGCTTCTGGCTGCAACAATCCAAGAGCGGCGATTTCGAGGGATGGTGGAAAAAGACGCTGGAGAAAGGCGTGGTCGCCGACAGTGCTTCTCCGCATCGTGATGTTACCGCCGCCGCGAATCTGCCGATCGAACTTCCGCCGGCCGCTTCATCGGCGATGCAGGCAGTTTTCCGGCCTGATATGACTGTGTGGGATGGTCGATTCGCCAACAACGGCTGGCTGCAGGAATTGCCCAAGCCGTTGACGCACATGACTTGGGATAACGCGGTCATGGTGAGCCCCCGGACGGCTGAAAAGCAGAGTCTGAAAAACGGGGACATCGTGGAAGTGAACGTCGGCAGCCGCAAGGTCGAAGGCGCGGTGTGGGTCATGCCGGGCCAGCCGGATGATGTGATCACCCTGCCGCTTGGTTATGGCCGCCAGCGCGCCGGTCGTGTCGGCGGAACGGAAACCGAATCGCCCGGTTTCAATTTTTACAAGGTTCGAGCCAACACCGCCGCCTCGGTGGCCGCTGTTACGATTACCAAGACCGATCGCACTTACCATTTGGTCGCCACGCATGTCAATCACGCCATTTGGGAAAGAAAACTCGGCAGTTGGATCAAGGATCCCGGAGTGGTCGGTCGTCCCCCCGAACACGAGCATGATGCCGGCAACCCCCTCACGCATGATGATGCGGAGCGCGAGATCAACAACCGCAATCTTATCCGCGTCGCCACGTTGGAGCAGTTCAAAGCGGACCCGCATTTTGCCCGCAAGATTGACGAGGGAGAAACCACGCAAATCGATCCCGCCAATCCCAGCAGCAAGCGCGTGCAACTGCAACTTTTTAACAGCTACGAATACGACAACATCAACAAGCATCGCTGGGGCATGTCGATCGACACTCACAGCTGCATCGGCTGCAACGCATGCGTCGTGGCTTGTCAGTCGGAAAACAACATTTCCGTGGTCGGCAAGGATCAAGTCGATCGCGGCCGGGAGATGCACTGGATTCGCCTCGACACTTATTATGCCGGCGACATCGACAATCCGGAAACCTATTTTGAGCCGGTGCCATGCATGCACTGCGAAAACGCCCCTTGCGAATTGGTCTGTCCCGTCGGCGCCACCGTGCATGACGACGAGGGGATCAATTCGATGGTGTACAACCGCTGCGTGGGAACGCGGTATTGCTCGAACAACTGCCCGTACAAAGTCCGCCGATTTAACTTTTTGCATTTCTCCGACGTGCTGACCGAATCGGAGCGCCTCGGCACCAATCCGGAAGTCACCATCCGCACCCGCGGTGTCATGGAAAAATGCACCTACTGCATTCAGCGAATCAACAACACCCGCATCGAAGCGGAAAAGATGCAGGTACAATTGGAAGAACAATACAATAATTCGAAAAATGAGGCAGATCGCAAAATGCTGAAGAAGCGGCTGGAGGAAACCACCGCGCATCTTTGGAACGGTTTGCAGACCGCGTGTCAGCAATCGTGTCCGACCCGTGCCATTACGTTTGGCGACATGAACGACAACAAGAGCGAGATCTTCCGCGCCAAGCAGGAGCCGCACGATTTTGGCTTGCTGGAAGAATTGACGACCAAGCCGCGCACGACCTATCTGGCTCGGGTGCGGAATCCGAATCCAGCGTTACAGACGACGAAAGCGGAGAACGAGAATCTGGGCTAAGGCCGGTGCATTTTTGAATATGGTTGAGAATTGCCAATGAGTTCGAGCGACGACAAAACTTATCAGGATCACTGGCCCGCCAAGCAGGAAACGCCGCTGGTGCTCGGAGAGGGCCACAGCTACGCCTCGGTTTCCGACAAGATCGGCAACATCGTTCTGACTCGCAAGTTCGGCATGGGCTGGTGGCTGATCTTCGGCATCACCGCATTTTTCGTGATGATTCTGACCTCGGCGGTGGGATATTTGTTCGCCCGGGGCGTCGGCATCTGGGGCATTAACATGCCGGTGGCCTGGGGCTTTGCCATCATCAATTTCGTCTGGTGGGTTGGTATCGGCCACGCCGGCACTTTCATCAGTGCATTTTTGTTATTGCTGCGGCAGGATTGGCGAACCAGCATCAATCGTTTCGCCGAGGCGATGACACTTTTCGCCGTGGCGTGCGCCGGCATGTTCCCGCTGCTGCACATGGGACGGCCGTGGATGTTCTTTTGGCTGATGCCGTATCCGAATCACATGTGGCTCTGGCCGCAGTTCCGCAGCCCGCTGGTGTGGGACGTGTTTGCGGTGTCCACTTATCTGACAGTGTCGCTGCTGTTCTGGTACGTCGGTTTGCTGCCGGACCTGGCGACGCTGCGGGACAAGGCAAAGAACAAACCCGTCCGCATGGCATTTGGCGTCGTCGCCTTGGGCTGGACCGGCTCGGCACGGCATTGGCAACGCTACCAATCGGCATATCTGCTGCTGGCGGCGCTGGCGGCCCCGCTGGTGATTTCCGTGCACAGCGTCGTCGGTATGGATTTCGCCGGCTCGCAGCTTCCCGGCTGGCACAGCACCATCTTCCCCCCCTACTTTGTCGCCGGCGCCATTTTCTCCGGCTTTGCCATGGTGCTCACCCTGGCGATCCCGCTCCGTGCCGCTTTCAATTTGCGTGACATGATCACGCTCAAACATTTGGAGAATTGCGCACGCCTCATGCTCGTCACCGGATTGATCGTCGCCTACGGCTACACCACGGAAGTTTTCTACGCCTGGTACAGCGGCAACGGGGATGAGTGGTATCTGACCATCAACCGCATGATCGGGCCTTATTGGATGTTTTATTGGATGCTGATTTTCTGCAACATCCTGACGCCGCAGTTGCTGTGGTTTAAGTGGATCCGACAGAACATCATCGTGCTGTTCATCATCTCGCTGATCGTGAATGTCGGCATGTGGCTGGAGCGGTTCGTCATCATCATCACCAGCCTGCATCGTGATTTCATTCCATCGAGCTGGGGCATGTACCATCCGACGATTTGGGATTTCGCCACATTCTTCGGCACGATTGGATTTTTCCTGATGTGCTTCGTGCTCTTCTGCCGGTTCCTGCCGGTGATATCGATCTTTGAAATGCGCGAGCTGGTGGAAGAACGCAAACCCAAGAAGGCAGGCGGCCACGGACATCACGGCGTCGTTGCGCCCAGTGAATTGGCCTCCAGCGCATTTGGAGTAGTGGGCGCATGACGACCGAAACCCCACAACTTTACGGCTTGCTTGCGGAGTTCGACGATCCGGAAGAACTCCTGGAAGCGGCGAAGACCGTCCGGCAAGCCGGCTATCGCAAGTGCGACGCCTATGCCCCCTTCCCCGTGCATGGGTTGGCCGAGGCGATCGGATTCCGCAAAACCAAGGTTCCGATGCTCGTGCTCATCGGCGGCATCTGCGGCGGGCTAAGCGGTTTTGGCATGGAATATTACGCCAACGTCATCAGCTATCCGACGATCATCGCCGGCCGGCCCTTTAACAGTTGGCCCGCGTTCATTCCGATCCTTTTTGAATTGACCGTGCTCGGTGCCGCCCTGACAGCGGTGTTCGGCATGTTGATCCTCAACGGTTTGCCAAGGCCCTACAACCCGCTCTTTAACGCCCCGGTGTTTCAGTTGGCTAGCCGGGATCGATTTTTTATCTGCATCGAATCGACGGATCCGCAATTTAATCTGCAAGAGACGCGGAATTTCCTGGAAGGACTTAAACCGATCAGCGTGTCGGAAGTGCAGCCATGAAGCGTTTGCAATTTCCATTTTCTTCTCCGGTCGGCCGGACTTCGCTCGCGTTGCTGTTCATCGGCGTGACGATGGCCGGTTGCCGCAAGGAACAGATGGGCGACGGCTCGTATCAAAAACCGTTCAAGCCGACGGATTTTTTCGCGGATCACAATTCCGCCCGGCCGCTCGTTGAAGGAACGATCGCCCGCAGCGGCGCCGATAGTGACACCTACGGATACGAGCGCACGGCTATGTCCGTGACCGCCATGGACGCCGCCGCCGCGCCGGTGACGGCGACTTCCGATTTTCCCGCCGATTTTCCCAAAGATGGTGAACCGCTGAAGCGTGCCCTGGAGCGCGGACAGGAGCGGTTCAATATTTATTGTGCGGTCTGCCACGGCCGCACCGGCGCCGCCGACGGCATGATTGTGCAGCGCGGGTTCATTCGGCCGCCGGCGTTTTATCCGCTGGCCGGTGATGCCAAGGGGAATCCTGATTTATACCGGCGTGAATTGAATCTCCTTTCCGTTCCGCCGGGATATTTTTTTGACAAGATCACCAACGGCTATGGAGCGATGTTCAGTTATGCCGCACGGGTTCAGCCGGAAGATCGCTGGAAAATCGCCGCTTACATTCGTGTACTGCAAGTCAGCCAGATGAGTCGCTTATCCGATTTGGACCCCGCGGATCAAGCCAAGGTCACATCTTCGACCGTGCTGGTGAAGCCGACCGAAGAAGCCGGCGGGCTGGGTGGAGCGCCGGGGGCCAAGCCGGTCATTACAACGTTGCCGATTAAGGTGATTAAGACCGCTCCGGAGGGGCCGCACTAATGGCATCGATACAGACATTGCCCCCCAAGGTTGTCGACAGCCAGCGCACGGCGCTGGTTGTTGGCCTGGCAGGAATCATCCTCTGCGCGGTGGGTTGGATTTCCACCACAGCCAGTGCCAATGCATTCTACCGCTCGTGGCTCTTTGCCTGGCTTTTCTGGTTCGGCATGACCCTGGGCTGCATGGCCTGGGTGATGGTGCATCACCTAGTCGGCGGCGGCTGGGGCCGGGTGATTCAGCGCATGGCCGAAGCGGGGGCAAGCAACATCGTGGTGATGGCGATCCTGTTCATCCCCGTCATCATCGGCGTCAAGAGCCTGTATCCCTGGGCGAACCATGATCTGGTGGCCACCAGCGCGGTGCTGACCCACAAAGCGGGTTATCTCAACTATCCGTTCTGGCTCATCCGTGCGGTCATTTACTTTGTCGGATTTGCCATTCTTATTTATTCCCTGATTGCACTGCAAAACCGCTTTGACGTGAATCACAGCAGCGCGACATCGTTGCTGTGCCGACGCCTCTCCGCCGGTGGACTGGTGTTTTACGTCTTCGGAATGACGTTCGCCGGGGTTGATTGGATCATGTCCCGCGAGCCGCTGTGGTATTCCAATATTTTTGGTTTCATCCTCGTTGTCGGCCAAGCGCTGACCGCCATCAATTTCCTGGTCATTTTGCTCACCCTGCTGCTGCGCGTCGAGCCGCTTAAGAGTTTTGTCACCCGTGGCCACTACAACGACCTGGGCAACCTGATGCTGACAACAACCATCCTCTGGGCTTACATGAATCTCGCCCAGTTCCTGATCACGTGGATGGGCAGCATTCAGGTGGACGTGGGTTATTACAGCGCCCGCTGGCACATGACCTATGCCATCTTCACCGTTGTGCTGCACTTTTTTATTCCGTTCTTTTTCTTGCTGATAAAGGATCTAAAGCGCAGCCCCGACAAGTTGTGGAAGGTCGCGGTATTTATTCTGTGCGTTCATTTATTTGACGTGTATTGGCTGGTGTGGCCGAGCAATCCGCCGCCCGTTCTGGCGATCTTGCCGATCCGAATGATGTTGAACATCGCCGCCCCGATCGGCATCGGCGGGATTTGGATCGGCTTGCTGCTGAGCAGACTTGGTCGCCGGTCGTTGCTGGCGGAGTTGGCTCACGAACAGCCGTCGCCGTCAATGGAAAGTCTGGATGACCCTGAAGTAGGACCCCATGGAGAGCACCACGCACATCCCGCATGACCACGGCTCTTCGGACCCGCAGTCCGAGGCGCAGATGGCCTACAGCCTTGAGCGCGGTCACGAGCAGCGTGACGCCAGCATCAAGGCCATTGTGATTTTCGTCATCGTGCTGACGGTGTCGGTCGTTGTCATCCAATTTGCCGTCTGGGGATTGGAATCGCTGCTGAAGTATCAAAACAATATGGAAGATCCGCAGAAAGTGTCGTCGGTGTCGCAGCCGCTGGGTCGGCGGACTCCGCCGCCGGAGCCGCGCTTGCAGCCGTCGCCGGCGCATCCAACCGTCGATCATGACGATTGGCTGACGTTGCTGGAACGCTGGAATCGGCAATTGAACAGTTACGGCAAAGTCGAAGGCGATCCGACTCGTGTGCGGATTCCCATCGATCGCGCTATGGAAATGGCGGAGAAGAACGGCATCCAGGCGATGAAGCCGGCCCCGGTCACCGCGCCGCCGCCAGGCAGTACGCCCGGCTCATAAGAAGAGGTAACAGGTGCTCGTGTTGCGACGGACAATGGTGCTTTTCTGCTTGACGCTCTGCTGGGCAGCCGGCGCGCGCGGCGATGCCCGCACGGATATGCTCAAGCAAATCGGCATCGACCAGCACATCGGCGACCAAATGCCGGCGGATTTGACATTCAAAGATGAAACCGGCCGCACCGTTCATCTCGGCGATTATTTCCATGGCGATCGGCCGATCATTTTCTCGCTGGTTTATTTCAAGTGTCCGATGCTGTGCAGCACCGTGCTCAACGAAATGGTCATCAGTATGAACACAATGCCGCTGAATATGGGCGAGCATTATGACGTGCTGACGGTCAGCTTCAGCCCGCAGGATACGGTGGATATTGCCGCCTTGAAACGGAAGAATTACCTCGAGCAGTACAAACACCCCGGCAGCGTTCAAAACAACTGGCATTTTCTCGTCGGCGATCAGTCGCAAATCGATCAGATCACCAACGCGGTCGGTTTCCGTTACGTAGCCGATCCGTCGATTGATCCGAATCATCCCAAAGACATGCAGTTCATGCACCCCAGCGGCATCATGGTGCTGACGCCGACGGGCAAAATCTCCAAGTATTTCTACGGCATCAATTACGCACCGCTTGATCTGCGGCTGGCGCTGCTCGATGCGGGTCAGGAAAAGAACGGCACCCTGGCCGATGCGATTTTGCTGGCGTGCTTTCATTACGATCCGGCCTCCGGACTTTACACGCTGGCCATTTTGCGAATGTTGAAATGGCTGGGTGCGGCCACCATGCTGGTGATTGGTTTTTTCTGGATTCGATGGATGCGCGATGAGGCGCGCCAGCGACGCACGCTCACCGCACCCGCCGGGCCGAGTATTCTCAGCTGAGTGGGACGAAGGAAGTATGGACAAGAGTTTTCAACTATTCCCCGATCAGGCCGCCCTGCACTCTAGTAGCGTGGATTGGTTAAGCCTGTTCCTGACCGCCGTCACGGTGTTTTTCTCCGTGCTGATCGCGGTCCTGGTGATTTATTTCGCCATCCGCTATCGCCGCCGGCCCGACGTGCCGTTTGTGCCCAAGCCGGACGCCAGTCATGGCCATCTGGGCTTCACGCTCGAACTTACCTGGACGATCATTCCGCTGATCATCGTCACGGTCATGTTCCTGGCCGGAGCGAAGGTTTTCGTCAGGAGCCAGCAACCACCCAGAAATGCGACCGAGATTTACGTCGAAGGCAAACGATGGATGTGGAAAACGCAGCATTCCACGGGCACGCGCGAGATCAATGCCCTGCACCTGCCGGCGGGCGTGCCGGTGCGCTTGATCATGATCTCCCAGGATGTGATCCACGATTTCGGCATCCCGGCGTTTCGCATCAAGATGGATGTGGTGCCGGGCCGCTACACCAGTGAATGGTTTGTGCCGGAAAAAGTCGGCGAATATCACCTGTTCTGCGATCAATATTGCGGCACCAATCACTCCAAAATGGTCGGCACCATTTATGTGATGAAACCAGGCGATTATCGCCAATGGCTTGATGGCCACTCCGCGGACGATCCGCCGCGCGTGGCTGGTGAAAAATTGTTCGGGCAGTACGGCTGCATCACCTGCCATTCGACGCGCGCTCCGACCATGGCCGGGCTGTATGGCCGCACCGTGCCGCTGGAAGGAGGCGGCTCGGTGGTGGCGGATGACAATTATCTCCGCGAGTCGATTTACTATCCGTCAGCCAAAATCGTGCGGGGTTATCCGCCGATTATGCCCAGCTTCCGCGGGCAACTGACCGAGGAGCAGGTGATGGATCTGGTGGAATACATCAAGTCCTTGGCCGGCGCGACGACCGATCCGTTTCAGTTGCCGCTCGTCGGCGGCCCGGCCACGCAGCCGAATCGCGCAGTGCCGGGGCCAGGGCCTTTTGTTCCCGTGCAGGCGCCCCAGGGAGTGCATTGATTAAGGTGTTGGTCATGACGTTGAAAAGCTATTTGAGGCTGAAATGAGTTCGATTCCATTTATCCCCGTCGCCGACGAGAGTGAGAACTATCTCACCTGGTCGCACACGGTTAAATCCTGGCTGCTCACCGTCGATCACAAGCGGATTGCCATTTTGTACATGATTTCGCTGACGCTGATGTTCTTCATCGGTGGCGCGGCGGCGGTGCTGATGCGCCTGAACCTGCTGACGCCTGAAGGCGGCTTGCTGCAGGCGGATTATTACAACCGCATGTTCACGCTCCACGGCGTGGTCATGGTCTTTTTCTTCCTCGTGCCCGCCATTCCCGCGGTGCTCGGGAATTTTTTGATTCCGCTAATGGTCGGGGCCAAGGATTTGGCGTTTCCTCGCATCAATCTGCTCAGTTGGTATTTGTACATCGCCGGCGCGTTTCTGGCGATTGTGGCGATTGTTTACGGCGGCGTGGATACGGGTTGGACTTTCTACACGCCCTACAGCAGCCGCTATGCCAACACGGCGGTTTCCTGGGCGATCTTCGGCGTGCTTCTCGCCGGTTTCAGTTCGATTTTCACCGGGTTGAATTTCATTGTCACGGTTCACAAGATGCGCGCTCCGGGATTGACCTGGTTCCGCTTGCCGCTTTTTGTGTGGTCGATGTACGCCACGTCGGTGATTCAGATTCTCGGCACTCCGGTGGTGGCCATCGCCCTGGTGCTGGTGGTGATCGAGCGGACATTTCATGTGCCGATTTTCGATCCCAGCGGCGGCGGCGATCCCGTGCTGTTCCAGCATTTGTTCTGGTTCTACAGCCATCCGGCAGTGTACATCATGATCCTGCCGGGCATGGCCGTCATCAGCGAAATTGTGCCCTGCATGGCGCGCAAGCCGATCTTCGGCTACAACTTCATCGCCTTTTCCTCGGTGGCGATCGCCATTTTCGGCTTCATCGTCTGGGGCCATCACCTGTTCGTCTCCAGCGAATCGATGTACGCCGCCCTGGTCTTTTCCGCGCTGAGTTTTTCCGTGGCGATTCCGTCGGCTATCAAGGTCTTCAACTGGACGGCCACGCTGTATGACGGTTACGTCTCCCACTCAACGCCGATGCTGTATGCGCTGGGTTTTGTCGGCCTGTTTACCATCGGCGGGCTGACCGGGCTGTTCCTCGCCACGCTCGGCATTGATATCCATCTGCACGACACCTACTTCATCATCGCGCACTTCCATTACATCATGGTGGGCGCGCAGGTGATGGCGTATATCGGCGGGCTGCATTTCTGGTGGCCTAAGATGACCGGGAAAATGTATCCCGACTTTTGGGGCCGGATCAGCGCCGTGATTATTTTCATCGGTTTCAATTTGACGTTTTTCCCGCAGTTTTTCCTCGGTTATCTGGGCATGCCACGGCGTTATCATGAGTATCCGCCGGAGATGCAGGTCCTGAATGTGATGTCCAGTTGCGGAGCGTCTGTGTTGGCGGTTGGATATATCATGCCGCTGTGCTATCTGCTCTGGTCGCTCAAGTACGGCAAGCCCGCGCCGGCCAATCCGTGGGTGGCCACCGGTTTGGAATGGCAGGTTTCCAGCCCGCCGCCGCCGAACAATTTCGACAAAACGCCGATCGTCACCGAAGAACCGTACCGATATGACAAGATGATCACGCAGTTGGGAACGCCCCTGGTGGATGATTCCAATCTGATTTCGCCCGGCCAAGGAGCGGCATAATGACCCATCTGGCAACCGAACATAATGTTCACGATGACGGGACTCACTCGCCGTATCTGGCGCATCATTTCGATGATCTGGAACAGCAGAAAGAGTGTGCGACGCTGGGGATGTGGCTGTTTTTGGCCACGGAAGTGCTGCTTTTCGGCGGCGTCTTTTGTGCGTACATCATTTACCGCCGGATGTATTACCAAGCATGGACCATCGGCAGCGACCGATTGAATCCATATCTTGGAACGCTTAACACTGTGATTCTGCTGACCAGCAGCTTTTTTGTGGTCATGGCGGTGCATGCCGCCCATCGAGGGGACCACAAGGGCATTACCCGCTGGCTTCTTTTAACGATCGTGCTCGGCCTGAGCTTTCTTGTCGTCAAGGGATTTGAATATCACAAAGACTACACGGAAGGCCTGATACCGTGGCTGAATTGGCATCCGGAAGGAATTCCCGATCTCCGTACTCGCGCCAACGTGGAAATGTTCATGACGTTTTATTTTGTCATGACCATGATTCACGCCCTGCACATGACCATCGGGGCCGCCGTGCTCGGTGTCGTGGTGTGGATGGCTCACAAAAAGAAGTTCACCCGTGAATGGTTCACACCGGTGGATATGACCGGTCTGTACTGGCACTTTGTGGACGTGGTATGGGTCTTTTTGTTTCCGATGTTGTATCTGGTAAATCCCTTGGCGCACGCAAAAGTTTAGTGAGCTGAATTATGTCAACCACAAGCGCAGCATCCGCACATGGTGATGAACATCCTGAAGGGGCCAGCGTCACCACGTACGTGGTGATTTTCATCGCCCTGCTGGTGCTCCTGTTCGTTTCCGTCGCCGTGGCCTTTAGACCCAGTCAGAGCGACACCGTTCGGACCATGCTCACGGTGATCGGCTTTTCCATCGCCGCCCTCAAAGCGATTTTGATCATCATGTATTTCATGCACGTGAAGTTCAGCAGCCGACTAACGTGGATATTCGCCTTGGGCTCGTTTTTCTTCCTGTTTATTATGGTGGCTCTGACCCTCAACGATTACTCGACCCGTGAGCCGGTGGCTGGAACCGAGCACGGGTTGCGCATCGTGGAGCACAGCGGAAGCCCCGAGGCCGAATCGCCAACCGCCCAATCCCCGACGCCCTGATCTAAGGTGCCAACATAGCGGTTCACCGGCCGACATCAGATCGGCCATTGTTGCGCAAACAACATGTGCAACTTTTCTGCTTTGGGCCCATCAAACCGCTTAATGAGCTTGATCTTTCAAAAGAGTTCTGAGAAACTCCGATTTCAGGTCTTTGGGATAAAAACTCTCACGTAAATTCAGGACTTCGGTGTTTTGATGTCGATTCGGATTGAATGTTCCTCTTGCGGCCACGCTTATCAGGTGGCGGAGCAGCTCGCTGGAAAAAAAGTTCGCTGCAAGCATTGCAAAGCCGTGATCGCGGTCCCCGGGATTTCCCAGGCCGATCCAAGCCGCACCCATGTCGATCATCCGTTGCCCAGCGTGGCGGAACACTCGCCGCGCGCGGAGCCAGAGGAGCCAGCGATCGATGGAGTCGGCGACGAGCAAGAAGACATCGAGACGCCCGCCCTCACGCCGCCGCCGCAAAGCGCGGGTTTGCACGGTTTGGAGCTCATCGTTCCGATTGCGCTCGCCGCCGGGTGTCTGGGCTGGCTGATGATCGCATCGCTGATGCATGAAGACGGCGGACATTCCTGGCTTGGGCCGTTTCGCGCCGTCATTTATTTGCTGATTTACGTCGCAGCCGTTTTTCCGCTGACGATGCTGGGCGTTCATACCGTCGGGAAAAAAGTGTATCTGCCGATGCCGGCTTCGCACCAGTGGAAGTCGTTCGGCATTTTTTGTGCTCCGCTCGCCCTTGGATCGGTGCTGGCCCTGGATGCCATGTCGCCGTTAATGCCCGCGATTGGAGCGGTGCTTGGACTGATCATTTCGCTGGGTAGCTTCATCTTCGTGTTTAACTTGCAACCGCGGCAGATGAACCGGGGATTGGCCATTGCCGGCGCTTATTTGACCGCTGGAACGGCGATCGCATTCGGGGCGTTGTATGGAATCAATGTGCTGCTGATGGCGATTCTGACCGTCTCGCACAGTGCCGCGGATTATCCACAAAGCCCGTTTGGTTCGGCGTACGCCTGGAGCCCGCCCCCGACACAGGATAAGCACGATAGGGCCAAGCCACCGCGGGCTCCGATCGCAGTTGCTGACAATTCCAATCCAGCAACAACGACTCCATCAACGGAGCCATCCACTGAACCATCAGCATCCGTGCCGACGACATTGCCTTCAACCGCCAGCACCGCCCCTGCCACGCAAGAAGCGCGAGCTACCAGCGAACCGGCCACGCAGCCTCAGACCGCGCGGGCGGAACATTCCGATTTCCCTGCACCGCAGGTGACGCTGTCGCCGCTGCTCACCGCTCCGCCGGAGAAAGTGACCGAGGATCCGGCGTCGGCGGTCTATTTTCCGTCCGCTCCCGGCACGCCGGCTTGGGTTGAGCTGCGTGATCGCACCGCCTTTGGTGATGAGCTGGAAGTATGGACGGGACCCAACTGGGCCAAGTCGCAGGCTTTCACCGCACAGCCGAAAACCGCGCAGGATCATGGCGAGATTATTCTGTCGCCCAAAGCCAGCGCCGTGGCCCGCCTGGTAAGTCTGCCTCAAATGAGCCTGCAGGTGCGGCCACTGACGGGTGATTCTGCCGCCCAAGAAAAGTCGACGCGCGTGGTTGATCTGGATATCCTTGTCTCTCGCGCCGTGCCGAACCTGCTCGGATTCACCTCGACAGGTGTGATAGCCGTCCTATGGCATGGAAACCCCGACGTGGTGGGCCTCGTGGACCCGCAAGCGGCGTCTTACAGCCCGCTGCGTAGCCGGCTGGTCCAATTGACCGGAACCGATAATCGCCCGGGAAATCTAGTGCTGACTCCCGATACGCATTTTGTCGCGTCGGTCCAGCACAACCCCACCCCCGTCGGGACGAGTGCACCGCTGGCCGGCAACTATTTTGTAGTGGATAGCATGTTCGGATCCGAGGCGACTCAGCACAAGACCATGACGGATCTACCGGCCGATCAAAACGTTCAGTTGGCTGGAATTCGCTGCTCATCGGACGGCAAGCGGGCAGCTGTCTTGTACGTGGAAAACGGCAGCGGTTTGATTGAGGTGTATCATCTGCCGGATGGGGCCCGAATTGCCTCGCATATTTTCTCCGGCGCCTCCGCCCAGCGGATCACCGACTACCACGGTTCCGCGATCGATTGGATAGCCGGCGATTCGGCGCTTCTGATCAACGGCCGATACGTCATGGACAGCCAATCGTTCGACCTGCTCGGCGATCTCGGCATCGCCGATGTCAAGGGTGCTTATGTCGTGGATCGGACCACGCTGGCTCTGCTCGTTTCCGGCGAAAGGGATTCGGGCCATTGCACCGTGATGATCGCAACCCTTAATAGCCAGAAGTTTCCCGGCCTGCAAAACAAACCCGGCGCAACGACGGTCCATCATTAGGCCGCTTGTTAAAGTTAAACACGAGCGGTTGAACGTGCGCGGCGACTTCGTGATCCGAGGCACAAAATCCCGATCACCCCGACGCCGAGCAAACCTGGCGACGCGGGTTCCGGGACAACCGTAATTTGAGCGTCGAGAAATGCCGCCCCGTCAAATCCGTCGGTGAATTGCACGATCAGCGTGTTGTCATTGGCGCTGGTGGGTTCCTGAAAAATGCTGGGAGTTCCCCGCCCCGATATCGTGCTGACCGACGCGCTCAATGAACCGGTAAGCGGCAACGCCGGGCTTAACGATGTGAAGATAGAGGAAAATGCGTCAGACGGAAGAGGGCTGGGCCAGGTCTGGTTCCAGTCGATGTCGCTCATTTCTGTGAAGCCGTCGAGAGTGCTGGTGATGGTCGTCGGTTCATCGCCGCCGTGCGTTCCCGCCGGGGAGCCGCTGGTTTTGTGCTCCCACTGCAGCGTTGATCCGTTGATATACAGATAATCTGTCGTGTCGATCCAGGCGTCCACGTCGTACACCTCCACCGCCGCCCGGGCCAATCGGGGCCAGAGCAGCACAGCGATAAACAGCGCTACGCATAGCATGCTCGCACCCGCCAAATCTTTGATTCGCATCGTCATTTCCATGGCTCCCTTCACTATCCGGGTTACTAAAACGGGCGCACGCTCCCGTATCAATTGTCAATGCGACAACGGATTGAATGCAACGCCAAGAATTTTGGGTTTCCGGACGGACTACACACGGAGCGCTTCTCCAGTCATTGCATATGCTCCATGGTGCTTGTGGATCAGCAGATGCGCTTATACCATCGCCTATCGGCAAAACATCTGGGGCCCCGGACGTTACTCAACTATGTCCGAATCACATGCTGACAACTCGCCCCCTGATTCCGTACCAAAGCCAAGCTCTGTCGGCGCATCGGACCTGCTGCCTTTGGTGTACGACGAACTGCGTACCCTGGCGCGGCATCGTATGGCCCATGAAAACGTCGGCCACACATTGCAGGCAACCGCGTTGGTGCATGAGGCATATCTGCGCTTGGGCGGCGATGAAGCACAATTCGCCAACCGAGCGCATTTTTTTCACGCAGCGGCAGAGGCGATGCGGAGAATCCTCATCGACCATGCCCGGCAGCGTGGCAGCGCCAAGCGCGGTGGAGGCGCGCGGCGTTTGCCGACTAATGTGCTCGATCTTGCCTGCGCGCCGGATTCAGGAGAAATCGTGGCGTTGGATGACGCGATTGGACGCCTTGAGAAGGAGGCGCCCCAGGCCGCTTCGGTGGTGCGCCTGCGGTTCTATGCAGGGTTGAGCGTCGAGGAGACCGCCGAGGCTCTCAATATCTCGCCACGGACCGTCAACCGCGAATGGACGTTTGCACGGGCGTGGTTGTTTCGTGTTCTGGAACTCGACCCGTCGCCATAACTCGAGTTTCCGGTCTTGCGCCTAAACGAGGCAGATTCGTTCTACATGGATTCCGCTAAAGCGTCCAACTCTCTCCGTGCGATTTTCGATCAGGCAGTTGAGCTGCCGGGCAGCCAGCGTGATGAGTTCCTGAAAACCGCATGTGGCCCGGACATGAAACTGCGCGCGGCGGTGGAAAGCCTGCTGGCCGCGCACGATCGGGCCGGCTCATTTCTGGCCGATCCCGTGATTGCCCCGAATCTTCTGCAAGCGCGCGAGATATTGTCACCGAATTCCCGGATCGACAGGTACACGTTGATTCGAGTCCTCGGCGAAGGCGGATACGGCACTGTCTATCTCGCCGAGCAGGATCCTCCGCTTCGCCGCCGTGTGGCGTTGAAAGTCATCAAGCCCGGCATGGACACGCGGCAGGTCATCGCCCGGTTTGAACTCGAGCGCCAGGCGCTGGCGATGATGGATCACCCCAACATCGCCAAGGTTTTCGATGCCGGCTCAACGAACACAGGCCTTCCTTATTTTGCCATGGAGTTGGTGGATGGCATTCCCATAACCAAATTCTGTCGGTCGTATGAAATCGACATACAGGCTCGATTGCGTCTGTTCATTTCGGTGTGCGCCGCCGTCCAACACGCTCACGAAAAAGGAGTGATCCACCGCGATCTAAAGCCAGGAAATATTTTGGTTGCTTTCCAGGACGGGAATCCAATGCCGAAGATCATCGATTTCGGGATCGCCAAAGCATTGCTATCCGATATCTCCTCGGAACTCCGCAAAAGCCAAGGCGACGAACCGATCACGTCCGAGCCGCCGTTTCTTGGCACGCCGCAATATATGAGTCCCGAACAGGCAAATAATTCAGGCCACAAGGTGGATTCGCGCAGCGACGTCTATTCGCTGGGTGCGCTGCTGTATGAGTTGCTGACGGATGTTCCTCCGTTTGATCAGGCACAATTTAAGTCTGTGGCACTGGAGGAGATTCGACGGATGTTACAGGAGATCCAGCCGCCCGCGCCCAGCAAGCGGATGGGTTTCAACGATCGACGTCTGCCTGGGAATCTGGACCGGATCGTGATGAAGGCGATGAGCAAGGACGCCAGCCGCCGTTACCAGACCGCTGGCGCGCTAGGAGCCGACGTGGAACGGTGCGTGGACGGCGGGTCAATCAAAATGGTGGGCCGACCTTGGCGCGAAAGGTTGCACCTCGGAGGATTTCACCGTCGGTGGCGACTGGCGCTCATTGCGTTGTGCCTCGTCGGTATCATTATCATTGTCGTTGGCATGGGATTGGGATTTTGGCGCTACCACGGGCGGCATGCGCCAACGGTGCCATCGGCCCCAACGGCGGCGCTCGTCACGTCGCCGATCGCCAGCATACCAGCCGTTTGGCTGCATTTCGCCAGCGGCGTGACGGAACTTGAGCGGCTTGACAACGCCATGATGTGCTTCACAAACCGTGGGTACAAGTTTCAGGATCTTCCGCTTGAAATCATCGGCACGACATTTACCCGCCGGGCGGGTGGCAGGCCGACGAGTGTGGAAATCGACGCTTCGGCGGGCACTACGGTCTACGTTCTGATCAATAGCAATATAGATTTCAAAAGGATGGACAAGCTCAACACGCAATTATTGGCTTCCGGTTGGATCAGACTTGCCGACTGCGAATATGGCGGTCAATATCCGCTTGCTGTTTACAGACTATCAACTTCCTCGCGGCAGCATTTAACTTTGGATGGAGCCGGCTTTACTGGATTCATCGTCGCAGCCCGAAACCTGAATTTACGGCCGCCCGCTCCCAGTTCCTCTGAAAATGCGCCGACAACTGGGCCGTAGGAAATTCGCAATAAATTTGCAAGGCACGGCCCAAAGCTGGCTACAATCACAACGGCCGGCCATGTTCGATCCGCTGGACATTCTTTTGGGGATTCTCGCCCTCCTGGCGATTGTGGCGGCGACAACCGCCCTGTTTTCACCGTTCATCGCTTATCTGTGGTATCAACGATCCGAACTGCGGGCCAAAGCGGAGGACCTGCCGGGCTTTCCGGTCATCGATCCGCATCCCGTCGATTCAACTCCTGTTGTCAGCGATGCACCGCGCGCAGACAATCCCGTTCATGTTTATCCATTACGTGAATTTCTGGCTGAACCCTCAGACGCCGCCAGTGTCCGCTCACAGATCGTTGCCGATTGCCGGACGTATCTTGCTCCGATTCCCACGGTGAAAAATCTGTGGACCGGGCAACCGGCGAACACGCCGCGGAGCGTCGTCGACAACTCGTATGATGTGGGACTGTGCGTGATTTTCGACGATGTGGCCGCTCACGATGTTTATCAGTCCCACCCGCTGCACCAGCAATTCATCGAACGCAACCAGAAATAATGGCAGCGAGTGCAGGTGCGCGATTTTGTCGAATAAGCCGGGCGGCTATTTTCCCGACCAGAAGTCGATCACCATCACATCATCCATCACCGGGCCGAGCACTTTGCCGAACGCTTTGTGCTCCGGATGCTCCAGGTACGCATCACGATCCTTTTCCGAGGCGAATGTCAGCACGAAGCAGTGCGTGAAACCCTTGTTGCGATGCTCCGGACTGACATCGGTGCCCCAAGTCAGCGATTCGACGCCCGGAATCTTGTCCTTTAAGGCGACAAACGCTTCCTGCACCGCTTTGATCTGGTCCGGCGTGGCAGTCGATTTGAACTTGATCGACACGATATGGTACAGCTTTCCCGCGCCCGAATCGGCTGCCAGGGCAAATGGCCCCATCGCCAGACCAAGCAGCCCGATGATCGACAAGAATTTCAGCATGGGCGCCATTAACTCCGCAAACCTACAGGCCGCCGTTCTTGGCGCCGCCGCCCATGTTGAACTGCAACGCCATGGCCACGATCTGTTCGATCAAGTCGGATGGCACGTACATGTCGCCCCGCATCGACGGACCATCGGTCGCGATGGCAAACCCAACTGGGGGAACACCGGCCTTCATGGTGACGGGCAGCGGCATGCCGAGCATCTTGGCGTAGGTGACCGCCGTCGTCACGATATCAGCGACATTGAGGTACATTTCAGAAACCTTGATCTGCGGCAAATGCTTCCGCACTAGATTGATCCCTTCATCCTTGATGAATGGATCGTTCTGATCCTTCACCGCTTTGATGGCCGCGCTGACCACGGCATCATCCAAGCCGGTGTACATCATCAGATGGTGCTCATCGACGACGCCGGTGAAAGCCTGCGGGCCATTGGGGCCGTAGAACATGTTCATCATTTGCTTGGCCATGGCGGCCGACGGGGAGCTGCTATCGGTTATCGTCGTGGTGAATTGCGTAAACGACACGCCGTCCACGGTCTTCGCATCTGGTTTGACATCGACGGTCATTTTTGGCTGATTGGGCAGCAGGTTCATGATTTCCTGCTGCGATACCATCATCGTCTTCTGATCTTTCAGGAGAGCCGCAGCATCCCCCTTTTGCTCCATAATCGTCTGCAGCAGCGGAGTGCCCAGCGCTCCGGTGGGGGTGATCAGGCCGAAACTTCCGGCTTGCTGGTCGTGCATCGAACTCTTCAATGCGTCAATATAAGTCGAAATGTGCTGCATCGTCTCATTGCCCTTGGACAGCGAATCCTGAATCGGCGCCAAAAATTCGTCGAACGCCTTTTTCAGGTCCTCGGCATCATTGCGGCCGCCGCCACTCATGAGGTATTTTCCGTCCGGCAAGCCGGTCATCAGTGACCCCTCGGTTCCCTTCACCGAAGCAATGTTTTTGGCGAGATAAGAATCGGCCACGAAATCCGCCAGCAGGCCAACACCGACACCATCCGGCTGCAGGTCAATGCTCAGCCCCGCGCAGTCGGTCTCGGTCAAAAATCGCTCGGCTGCATTCACACCCTGGGTAAAGCAGACCTTGAGAACGGGAATGTACGGCGCTGCTTCGGGCAATCCACTTAGTCCCGAATCGATTTGCCCGTTCACTTTATCCTTATTTTCCTCGATATGTTGCTTGGCCAGCGGGCCAAGAACCTTCATGTTGGCGATAGCGACGATATCTTTACTGGCGATCTCTTTAGCAGCGGCGGGACTGGGCTTGAAACCTTCAGGCTTCTTGGCCAGCAACGCCTTGGTCGGCGTCAAGGCGGCATAGTGGCCCCAATTGGCGGCATAGGTGTCCTCATCGCCCGGCTCGCCGCCGAAGGACATTTTGAATTTATCCAGCTCCCCGTCTTTCTGCGCACCGGCGAAATTCCCGATGAACTTCTGATAATCGGTCACCGGAATCAGCAAAATCATGGGCGGCGGTTCGGCCTTTAGATCGCCATTGGCCAGCACCATCGCGGCATCGCCACTCTTGTCCAGCCCATCGGTGATCTTGGCCTGGCCGAGCAAATATCCCAGCGGGTCGGACATCGCTGGGTTCATTTCCACGATGCCCCACTGCTTGGCCAGCGCCGCTATTTTTGTGCTGATGGATTGCAGGTTCTTCGCATGGACCACGACCAATGCGTCGCTGGGAACTTGCTCCAGCACCTGCGCCTGAGCCACATGCACCCATAGCGCCACGGCGACCATCAGCATGACACGACTGAAAACGACGCCGAGACGTGTGAAGCGTTTCATGTTTTCTCCTTGGAGATTTCGCAAGAGTTTTCCCTGTTCCAAATTTATGCGATTCCGATATTACTGTGGCGGCCGGCCCGGTCAACTGACGCTCGGCTTATAAATCCAATAGCGGTTTATATATCGAGCACCGGCCGGCGGCGATGCCAATCGGTGGCCTTTTCATACATCCTTGCCGCTTGGAGCAACGTTGTTTCGCTGAACGTCGGCCCGAGCAACTGCAATCCAATCGGCAGCGGTTTATCGCCGGTCGTAAAACCACATGGAACACTGACGCCGGCAATACCCGCAATGTTGCAGGTGACCGTGAAAACATCGCATAAATACATTTGCAGCGGATCGCCCGCCTTTTCCCCCGCCTTGAAAGCCGGCGTCGGAGTCGTCGGGCAGAGAATCACGTCGCACTGCTCAAAAGCTTGATCGAAATCGCGCTTGATCAGCGTCCGGGCCTTGAGGGCCTGCAAATAAAACTTATCGCCATACCCCTTTGAAAGCGCATACGCTCCGATCATGATTCGGCGTCGCACTTCCTCGCCGAATCCTTCCGCTCGTGATTTGCTGAATAGCTCCACGATGTCGCGCACCGGCTCTTTGGTGCGATGGCCGAAATGCACACCGTCGTATCGAGCCAAATTGCTGGATGCTTCGCTGGGGGCGATCACATAATAAGCGGCGATGCCGTATTCCGTGTGCGGCAGGGAAACATTGACGACTTTGGCTCCGAGAGATTGATACAGCCGCACCGCTGTATCCACGGCGGCCTTCACCTGCGGATCCATGCCGGCCGTTAACTCAAATTCCTTGGCGATGCCGATCCGCAGACCAGCAATGGGCTGCTCCACTGCGGCTAAGTAATCCGGCGGTTCATCCGCAACACTCGTTGAATCCTTCGGATCGTGTCCGCTGATGACATTCATCAGCAACGCCACATCCGCAACCGTCCAACCGAATGGCCCGATTTGATCCAGCGAACTGGCGAAAGCGACCAATCCATAACGGCTCACACGGCCATAAGTCGGCTTCAACCCCACGATGCCGCAAAGCGCAGCCGGCTGGCGAATGGAACCGCCCGTGTCCGAGCCAATGGATGCGCAGCACATTCCAGCCGCCAATGCCGCCGCACTGCCGCCGGAGGAACCGCCGGGAACACAGGTCGAATCCCAGGGATTGCGCGTGGTTCTAAACGCGCTGTTTTCCGTGGAGCTGCCCATGGCAAATTCATCGAGATTGGTCTTGCCGATCACGACCGCCCCCGCTTCTTCGAGCTTTTTCACGACCGTCGCACTGTAAGGAGACCGAAACTCGGCCAGCATCCGCGAGGAACATGTGGTATGCCCATAGCTGGTGCATAGGTTGTCTTTCAAAGCGATCGGCACACCGGCCAGCGGACCGCTGCGCTTGCCCTGGTCCACAAGTGATGCTTGCTCCAGCGCTCGTTCGCTATGCACTTCGTTGAACGCGCATACTTTCGGCTCGATAGCTGTGATGCGTGCCAAAGCCGCCCGCGTCAGTTCCACGGAGCTGACTTTGCGGGCACGGATGGCGTCCCGTGCTCCCATAAGTGTGTCGTAACCGAGCGTAGGAATGGGCATAGCGGGCAGAAAGGTACGCAAACACCGATCAATTGCCAAGATGCCGCTTTGCGTTTGATGCGGATGCCATCGCGCCTACAATGCGGGTTCGGAAACCATGGATGGCTGAATTCGATCCCGACAATCTGCGACTGACCGATTTTCTCGATCTCCCGACGCTCCAGGAAATTCAGGACAGTTTTGCCGCGGTGGCCAATGTCAAAGCGGTGATTACCGATGCCAACGGCGAGCGGATCACGCAAGCGACGCCGACAAGCGATTTCCTGCGCCGACAGCGGGCCATCGCCCTGGCGGAGGACAATCGCGCCGATGGGCCGCAAAAAGAAGGAGCGGAGTTTGTCGCACCGATCATCGTCAACAATCAAAGGCTCGGCACGATCCGCATGATCGCCAGTCGGCAAGGCCAATTGCCGATCGATGACATCAAGCTGACCAGTCTGGCCGAACGGCTCGGCATGGATGCCAAACAATTCAAATCCCTTGCCCAGCAGTTGAACCGCGAAATCAACAAAGCCCGCAACGTCAAACCGGCGGCGATTCAATTCCTTTTTCTGCTGGCCAACGCCATCACCCGGCTCTGCTTTCAGGAATTTCAGCTTCGCCAACGGATCAACGAGCTGACGGCGGTGTACACCGTGACTATGCTGCTGTCGGAATCGCGCGATGTCAGCAGGCTGCTGCAGCGAACGGCGGAACTGGTCTGTGAACTGATGGGCGCCAAAGCCAGTTCCATTCGCCTGATCGACCGGGATCATGACGAGCTGGTCATCCGGGCGACGCATAATCTTTCCAAGGAGTATTTGAACAAGGGCCGAATCCGCTTGAGCCGGGCGGAGATTGATCAAGTTGCGTTGTCCGCCAAGGGTTGGGAATTTGTCCGCGACATGGCCAGCGATCCGCGCGTGCTGTTTCCGCAGGAATCGCAGCGGGAAGGCATCGTGTCGATGTTGTCGGTGGGGATGCGTTATAAAGGCAAGCCGGTCGGCGTGTTACGGGTTTACACGGCCCAGGAGCAGACTTTTGCGCCGCACCAGGTGGAATTGCTCCGAGCCGTCGCCGCCCAGGCCGCGGCGGCGATCGAAAATGCCCGTCTGCTCACCGAAGCCGCCGAAGCCGAGGCATTGGAAAAGCAAGTCAGCATGGCCCGTGACGTGCAGCAGCGGATGATCCCCGCCGCCCCGCCCGAAGTTGCCGGAATCGAATTCGCCGCGGAATATGTCCCGTGCTTCGAGCTCGGCGGCGATTTTTACGATTTCATCACTTTGCCCGACGGCAACATCGGCATCGCTATCGCTGATGTCAGCGGCAAGGGCGTGCCCGCCAGTCTGATCATGGCGTCGGTCCGCTCCGCTCTGCGGGCGCATGTCGATTTAATTTATTATCTCTACGAGGTGATGCACCGCATCAATCTGATGCTGGTCCGCGACACCAAGCCGACCGAATTCGTCACCCTGATCTACGGCGTGCTGGACACCAAAAACCGCCGGCTCACCTACTGCAACGCCGGTCATCCACCCGGCATGTTGCTGCGCGACGGCAAAGTCACCGAACTCTCCGGCGGCAACCTGGTGCTGGGCGTCGATCCGGCCGAAAAATATGCCCAATCTGTGATCGATATGAAAACCGATGACACGCTGCTTTTCTACACCGACGGCGTAACCGAGGCGATGAATTTTCAGAGTCAAAGCTACGGCCGTCAGCGATTGGTTGACGTGTTTCTCCAAGGCGGCGATTCCGCGGAGCAGATCTCGCAGAACATTTTGTGGGATCTGCGAAAATTCGTCGGCATCAGCAAAGCGACCGACGATATCACGATGATTGTTGTGAAATTGAAGTAACTATTATTCCCTCTCCCTGTACTCGGGGAGAGGGGATAATAGCATTGCCGCGTAATCCCTGGTTGGGTGCCACAGGTCGGCGTAATCGCAGACCTGTGATTTCCGGACCAACAAGGCGCACAGGTCCCGGAGTACCGCGACCTGTGGCACCCGTGCCACGCGGCGGGACCGTGTTTTACCCTCTCCCTGTACTCGGGGAGAAGGGACTAGATTTGAAGTCCGCGTCACGCCGTCGGGCTGGCGAACAACTGCCGTTCGTAAAGCTGCTGATAAATCTCGCACGTTTCGAGCAATTCCTGATGTTTTCCCTGTCCGACAATCTGGCCGCGCTCAAGCACGACGATGCTATCGGCACTCAGGATAGTGCTGAACCGGTGGGCGATGACGAACGTGGTGCGCTGATGGATCAGGCTGTCGATCGCCTGCTGGATCAGATGCTCGCTTTCGGCATCCACCTGGCTGGTCGCCTCATCGAGAATCAAAATCGGCGTGGCACGGAGAATGGCCCTGGCAATGCAGAGGCGTTGCCGCTGGCCGCCGGAAAGTTGAGCGCCGTGTTCGCCGAGAATGGTGTCGTATCCCTGCGCTTTTTCGAGAATAAATTCGTGCGCAAAACCTCGCCGGGCCGCGGATTCAATGTCGGCCCGCAGTTGCGCAACTCCGGGTGTTTGGGAGTTCAATCGGCTTGCCAACGGATGGCCGTATGCAATGTTCTCGGCGATCGTGCCGGGAAAAATCACCGGCTCCTGAGTGACGATGCCGATCTGCCTCCGCAGCGATTTCAATGTCACCGAGCGCACATCAACGCCATCAATCGTGATCACTCCCGCCTGCGCATCGTAAAACCGCGGCAGAAGTGAAAGCAGCGTGGTCTTGCCGCTACCATTACGGCCCACCACGGCGATGGACCTTCCTTTGGGCACAACCAAATCAACGTCGTTGAGCGCCGGGTTGGATGCATTCGGATAACTAAACGTGATGCCTGCAAATCGCACTTCGCGCTGAATCGTCGGCAACTGGATCAGCGCCTTATTCTCACGCATCCGGGGATTCATGGACTCAACCGCTGTCGCTCCGCGCAACCTTGGACGCTCCACAGGCACGTTGAGCGTTTCAAAAATCCGTGCCGCCGCGGAGTTGGATTTTTGCAGCGCGTTGTTCACTTTGCTGGTTTTTCGCAGACTTTCGCCGATGCCCATGAGACATGCCATGACACCCATGAAAGTTTCGGTTGAGAGCGTGTGTTTAATCTGCATGCGATACGCCGCGAACAAAACGATTCCGCAGACCACGAAAAACGTGAGCGTTTCCAGCACCGGCGTGCTGAACGCGTCGATCCGGCTCATGCGAAGCTGCTCATCGATCAATTTGTCCATGATGCGGGTGTAACGCCGGCGTTCAAATCGCTCCGCCCCGGCCGCTTTGACGACACGCACCCCGATGAGCGTTCCCTCGATCTGTCCAAGCATCGATGAACTGCTTTGCAGCGCCTTGCGGCTTGCTCGGCGCATTTTCTTGCCGAACTTTTTGATGATAGCGAACATCAACGGGCCGAACAGCAAAATAAATCCCGTGAGCCGCCAATCGAGCCACATGGCCAAGCCAAATGCAAATAGCGCTTTGATCGGCTCCTGGATGCTTTGGCCGAGGACGGTTTTGAATCCTTCCTGCAATCCCTGCGAATCCTGCACCAATCGGCTGGTGACATCGCTGGTGCCTTTGAGGCCAAAGAATCCCAGGGGAATGTGCAGCACATGATCGTAAAGTTGGCGGCGAAGATCGTTGACGGCCAAGGTGGCAGCTTTGTCGCTGTAATATTCCTGGAAGAACCGCACGCCATTGCCGACAACGGTCAGCACGCCGACAAATCCCAGCACGATCGCCAAAGAAGTTACCGGATTAGCGGGCAACCGGGCGGCGATGCCAAGGCCGTACCGCAAATACCAGGGATTGGGCGGCGGCTGTAAAACAACCGGGCGATCGCCGCCTTCGGCGGTAACGATGAGATGGATTTCGGCATCGTTGGCCAACGATTCCAAAGTAGTGTGTCCCCGGGGATCCGCCAGCCGCAGGCTATTGCCCGCAAGAATCTTCGCCGCGCCGGCCGGACCGTGGACATGGGTCAGACTCACGATGCGCACAAAATTCGGATCGCTTTCCTCGGCGAGTTTCACTTCAAGGCGATGCTGCACGGCCTCCCGCTGCATGTAACCCTGCATGGTGTCGCCGTTCACGAGAATGCGCAGAATCGGCAGCAGCGCGCCCAGTCCGCTGGCAAATGTCAATCCGACCAGCACCGCGCAAATCACGGAGATAATGACAATCTTGCGATGCGGCCCCAGGTAGCGGCAGGCACGCCAAAAGTCCTTGGTGCTCTTGTCACGCTTGCGGCTGCGGCGGCCTGATTCCGGTCGGATTTCGTCTTCGCTCATGCCCAACTGCTTTCCGGGTCGATAATTGACATAGATCAGTTATCGGACGCAAAAGGGCAAGAAGTATACCGCTTTGCGATCGATTCTTATACAACGGCACATGGTGCCACAGGTCGGCGTACTCGCAGACCTGTGTTTTCCGCGTCCCGTGCGAGCACAGGTCTCGGAGTACCGCGACCTGTGGCACCCAGAGCAGAAAGTCCATATGAGTCGCAAGATTCCATTGTCTCGGCCCGACATTTCGCCCCGTGAGATTGAAGCCGTCATTGATGTGCTCCACAGCGACACGCTGTCGATCGGGCCACGCCTGGAAGAATTCGAGCAAATGGTCGCCAAGCTCACGCAGCGTCGCCATGCAGTGGGAATCGCCAACGGGACTTGCGGACTGCATTGCTGCATGATCGCCGCTGGAGTCGGTGCGGGGCATGAAGTGATCACCACGCCATTCTCCTTCGTCGCTTCGACCAATTGCATTTTATATGTCGGAGCCAAACCGGTTTTTGTGGACATCGATCCGAAGACGCTGAATCTCGACGTAACAAAAGTGAAAGCCGCCATCACCCCGCGGACCAAGGCAATCGTCGCCGTCGAAGTCTTCGGCCATCCCGGCGGCATGCAGGAACTGGAGCAAATCGCCCAACAGCACGAGCTGGTGCTGATCGAAGATGCCTGCGAAGGTTTCGGCGGATTCGACGGAAAAAAGCCGATCGGCTCCTTCGGCCGAGCCGGCGTGTTCGGCTTCTATCCCAACAAGCAAATCACCACCGGCGAAGGCGGCATGATCGTCACCGATGATGATGCGTTTGCCGCCCTCTGCCGCAGCCTGCGAAACCAGGGCCGCGATGGAATGTCCTGGCTCGCCCATCAGCGGCTCGGATTTAATTACCGCCTGAACGAAATCTCCGCCGCGCTCGGAATCGCGCAAATGCAACGGCTGGACGACATTCTCGACAAACGCCGCAAGGTGGCCCACATGTACATGGAACGGCTCATGACCAGCCGATTCCTGATCCTGCCGACGCTCAGTGATGATGATGTGATGAGCTGGTTCGTATTCGTCGTCCGGCTCAACGATTTATTCGAATCCGGCGATCGAGACTCCGTGATGACCGACCTGCGAGCCATGGGCATCGGCTGCAACAATTATTTTCCGCCGATTCATTTGCAGCCATACATGGTCGAGCAATTCGGATTTCGAGAGGGTGATTTCCCCGTCACGGAGTATGTTGCCGCGCGAACCCTAGCCCTGCCGTTCTTCGGCCGCATGACCGGCAAGCAGGTCAACACGGTCTGCGACGCCTTGGAGGGAATCCTGGAAAAAACGCTGCTGGAGCGCAAGGGCCGCTTTTGAGATTTGTAAAGCCGCGACCGTTGGTCGCGGGATTCGGGCATCCCAAAAATCCAGGAGTAAATCATGTTGCTCGCCGAACTAAGCATTTGGCCTATGGATAAAGGGGAAAGTGTCGGCGTTTACGTCGCTCGGGTGCTGGACATCATCGACCGAAGCGGGTTGCCGTACAAACTTGGGCCGCTGGGCACCTGCATCGAAGGGGAATGGCCGCAGGTGATGGCCGTCGTGCAGAAATGTTACGAGGAATTGGCCAAGGATTGCCGCCGTGTGGCCTGCACACTAAAAATGGACTGGCGAAAAGACGCCAGCGGCCGGCTGCAAGGAAAAGTGGAATCGGTCGAGAAGAAACTTGGCCGAAAACTCAAGACTTGAGTTACCATTACCGCGATGCCCTTTCCGCTTGGCCGACCGATTCTTCTCATGCTCGTGATCGCAGCGGCCACCGGAACGGTGATCGCCCTGCGTCCGACCCCGCCAGCCGCCAAATTGCAGCTTTGGATATTCTCGCCGGAACATGAGGCGTTGTATCAACCGCTGATTGCAGAATTTCAGAAGCGCACCGGCTTGTCGGTTGACATGCAGCTTGTCGGCAGCGGGGCTTTGGATCGCCGGCTGCAATCCGATTTCATGGAAGGCGTGCATGACAGCCAAACGCCTGATGTGGTCGAGATCGAGATTGGCAGCGTCGGCACATTTTTTCGTCCGCCGCTGACGGATATCGGTTTTGAACCGATCGAACCGTATCTGCGTCGCAGCGGTTTATACGATCAAATTCTTCCGGCAAGGCTCGCTCCCTGGACCAGCCGGGACGTGCTGTTTGGTGTGCCGCATGATGTGCATCCGGTGGCGTTGGTGTATCGGCATGATTTGTTCCAGCAGGCAGGGATCGATCTGCCGGCTGCGACAACGTGGCCGCAGTTTCGAGAGGATTGCCTGCGATTTCAGGATTATTGGCGCGCACACGGATTCCCCACCCGCCACGCCGTGGAAATGCATCGATCCAAATCGGATGAATTGCTTATGCTGCTGATGCAGCGCGGCATTAATCCGATTGACGATTTCAACCGCGTTCATCTGGCCGATCCGCACGTCGCTGAAACGATCGCTTTTTACGCCCGGTGCGTCGCCGGTTCTCGGCCGATTGCCAGCGAATCCGCCGGCGGCGAGGGACCGTTTGCGCAGGATCTGCAGGCTGGTGATTTGTGCGTCTTTTTCTCCGCAGATTGGCGATTGCGGGATTTGAAAAAATATGGCGGCGACGAAATGCGCGGCAAACTGCGGTTGATGCCCTTGCCGCGCTTCGATCCGACGGATGCGCCGACCGCCACCTGGGGCGGCACGATGATCGCCATTTTGAAAACCTCGCCGCACAAACAGCAGGCGTGGGAATTGATTCAGCAGCTTTATTTCAGTCCGCAGGCGATGCAGAACTCGATGGCGACCAGTTATATCCTGCCCCCCTTGCCAGCCGCTTGGAATACTGCGAAAGATCAGCCGGGCGATAGGTATTTTGCCGGTCAACATGTGGAGCAATTGCTCGCCGATTTGGCCCGGCAGATTCCCCGGCGATATGTGACGCCGGCCAGTGCGGTGGCGGGGGTTTATCTGGTGCAGGTGTTATGGCGGGCAACCGATTATGTCGACGCGCACGGCGGCGATGGGCTGGAGGCGGCGTGCCAGGGTTGGCTGAACGAAGCGGCGGCCGATTTGCAGCGGCGCGTGGCGTTCATGTCGTTTCATTAGATGCCCGGCAAACTTGTCGGTAAACTGTCCGCCATGACATGGGACAACGCCGCGGCGGATGACCTGGAAAAAAGGCGACATATTTCCCGCCACGTCGCCTGGATTCTCTGGGCCACTTTTTTGATCACTTTCCTTTTGGCCCGCATCACGGTGCTGCTCATCATGATGCACCTGGTGCGGACCATGTATCTGCGCATGGGCAACGACCGCACACATGTGCATCACCTCAATTACGGAATTTTCCTGCTCTCTTTTGTCGGCGGCTTTCTCGTGCTGGTGCGGCCGATCGGAAAAAAATTAACTTTTGCAACGATTATTTACGGCATCGGACTGGCTTTGACGTTCGACGAATTCGGCATGTGGCTGCACCTCGGCGGCGCTTACTGGCAACGGGCGAGCTTCGACGCCGTGATCGTTATCGCCGCCTTGCTCAGTTTGATTGTCGCCGCCCCGACCCTCAAACGCATGCGGCCGCATCATTACATCACCGGCGCGTTGCTGCTGGTCATGTTGGTGGTGTTCGCGGTGTTTTCCGTCCGATCACTGCAAAGTGTGACGAACAAATACTCGCCGTTTTTCCTGCGTGTCGAGTCGTCGGGCCCGGAAGAATGATGCCGCAGCCCGTCTTTGCTTTTCTCGCATTCACCAGCGGCGCTTACGAAGGTGCGATCATCCGCGATATGCGGCTGGCCAATGCCCTGCACCGGCGCGGATACCGTGTCGTCATCTACTGGATGATGGAGCAAAACCGGGAACTGGTGGACCGCGGCATCACGCAGCGGATTCTCTGTAGCGGAATGCGGTTTCAATTTCAAAAGCCGAGCGTTTTGATGGATCGCCTGGGCCGTGTGCTGAATCTGATGCCGCAGCCGCGCCGCCGGCGGTTTATGCAGGAGCATCCGGATTACGTCAATCGCCTGATGACCAATTGCTGCCGGGCGATTTGCGACGGCGATCCCGCTTTGACCCGGCGGCTGGAAAAATTCATGCAACTGGACGGCGTTACCCATTTGCTGCCGACCTTTGCGATGATCTGTCCATTCGCCCAGCCGATCAAGGTCACCGGCGGTCATGTGTTTGATTATCTCGTGACATTTCAAGGCGAAGAAATCTTCGCCAACTTCGCCGAACGAATCGGCCGGCTGGAGGATTATCATCAACGGCTGCGCAGCACCGTGGCGGCTTCGGGTTGGCCGGCGATTGCGGTGAGCCGGGATTATGCGCTTCGGCTGCACGAGGAAATGGGCATTGATCTGCATCGAATGAAGGTGATTTATCCCGGCATCGAATTGCCGACCGAGGCCCCCGCCGATCGCGCGACCAATTTCCAGATTCTCGCCAAAATTTTTCCCAGCCTGCGGAATGATCTGCCCATCGTGACCTATCTCGGCCGGCAGGATGCGGAGAAGGGAATCGATCTGCTGTTGTACGCCGTGAAAATGTTGCGGCAGCGCGGGTTGCCGCTGCAACTTTTGTGCGTCGGCGGCTCCAGCTTCGGCGGCCAGTACATGCAGAGCATGAAACAAATCGCCGAACACCTGCGGCTTGGCGTGTTTTGGAAACGGCGGGTGGATAACCGGGTGCGCACCACTCTGTACGAGATGAGCCTGTGCGTAGTGTATCCGTCGATCCACCGTGAGCCGTTCGGATTGGTTGCCGCCGAGGCGATGAGCTACGGCACGCCGGTGCTGGTTCCGGATCAGGGCGGCATTACGGAGGTAGTCAACGTTGATGGCCGTCGCGGCGGGTTGACTTTCAAGGCGTGGGATAGCGGCGATCTGGCCACGCAGCTTGAACGATTATTGACGGATGATGCGCTGCATCAGGAACTAGCCGACAATGCCAGGCCATTGGCGGAGCATTTCACCGTCGATCGGCTGGTGGAGCGCGTGCTGGAACATCTGGGCATCGCCAACGCCGAGTCGCCGCCTAAACCATTGGTTAATGCGTAAGCCGACCGGTTAAAGTGTGGTCGTCGTCTTGGGCAGACTGGCAAAATACTTCCGGGCTTCGGCAACGAGATAAAAGCTGCCAGTGATGCAGATCAAATCTTCGCGCGTCACGGCCCGTCGGGCAATGGACATGGCCTCTTCCAGGCTCGGAGCCACCTGGGCCATCTTGCCATACAGCTCGATATATTGGGCGGCCAGCTCGTTGGGATCGGCGCTGCGGATGGAATCAACCTTGACGAAGATCACCTTATCCGCGCCGCTGCTGACGCGCTCGAGCATTCCCGGAACATCCTTGTCGGCACAGCAGCCGAAGATCACCACCATCGAATCGTACGGCACGTGCTGACCGATGGCGCGGAAAACCGCATCGACGCTGGCGGCATTGTGCGCGCCATCGACGATCACGCGCGGCATGGAGTTAAGCATTTCCATGCGGCCGATCACTGAGGTTTTGGCCAATCCGGCGATTGCCTTGTTGTCGTCGATGGCCATGCCGGTGCCTTTAAGCTTGTCCAGAATGCTCAGGGCCAGGCCGCAATTGATGGCCTGGTGTTCACCGATGAGCGGCACGGCCAAATGCTCAAAACGGCTGTTGGCGGTCGTGAGGCAGATGCGGTTGTGCGGGCCCAGCATGCGGCTGGATTCAAAGCGAAAACTGAACTCAATGGTCTTGCCCGTGATATCCAGCGGCGCGCCGACTTTTTCGGCAACCTGTCTCAGGACCGCTTCCACATCGGGATTTTGCAGCACGGTGACAGCGGGAATGCCCGGTTTGAAAATGCCGGCTTTTTCCTCGGCGATTTTCGGCAGCGTGTGACCCAGTTGGGCCATGTGATCTTTGCTGATGCTGGTAACGCCACTGACCAGTGGCGAAAGAACATTGGTGCTGTCGAGCCGACCACCGAGACCCGTTTCGACGATGGCAATGTCGACATGGTGCTCCGCGAAATATTTGAACGCCGCCGCCGTAAGAACATCGAAATAAGTCGGCGACGACCGCATTCCGTTGGCCAATGGCTCGATCGTGCGGATCATGCGGGCAAAATCCGCATACGAAATCATCTGGCCGTTGATGCAAATGCGTTCACGGATGTCGTTCAGGTGAGGACTCGTATAAAGTCCAACCTTGTAACCACACGCTTGCAGCATCGAGGCGAGCATCGCGCAGGTGCTGCCCTTGCCCTTGGTGCCGGCAATGTGAACGCTCTTAAAATCATCCTGCGGGTTGCCCAGCTTTTTGAGCAGGGTCCGCATTCGAGCCAAGTCAAAATTTTGCATGTTATAGCGGACGATCCGCAGCCGCTCGTAATCGGCGAGGGTGTCGAGATATTTAAGTGCCTTGGCAAAACCATGTCCCGGACCCGGAATCGGACGCTCGGCGGCGAACGGAGATGTCTTTTTGGCACCTCGCTCTTCGCGCCGGATTTCCCGCTTAACCGCTTTATCCATTCGCCGCATACCACGTCGACTGGACGAACCACGGCGCGCACTAACGGCAACGGTACGGCGTTTGTAGGAGTGACGCTGCATTTTGGGACGGGTTGCCATGGGAATATCTTATATCACACCTGAATAAACTACGCAAATACGATGGGCAAAGCCAATATTTTCAATGAGTTATGGAAATGTTGCGAAATCGATTGCATTCGATTGTCGCAACTGTTATCGCAAGCTCCACCAAACGCTTTAATCTTAGGCATTGAACCTCATTCTGCCCAGTAAATTGGTAACTCCCGACATTCCCAGTAGATTCATTTCACCTCGCATGGGTCGCAAAGATTTTTTCCAGTGGATCTCCGTGGTGGCAACCGTGGTGTTGGGCGCTATGCTACGACTTCACGCTCTAGATGGCCAAAGCTATTGGCGAGATGAAAGCGCTACCCGCCTGATGGCGTATCGTTCCGACCTACATCTATTTGAGATGCAAGCCCCCGGCGAGAACATACCCCCACCTTATTTTGTGATCATGAACGGCTGGATGAAGGTTTTTGGGACGTCTGATGCTTCCCTGAGAATGCCCTCCGCCTTATGCGGCATCGCAGCGGTCGTGGTGATGTATCTCTTTGGCAGTCGGCTTGCGCGGGATCCATCGACTGGATTTGTCATCGGGTCGTTCGCCGCACTGCTGCTGGCGACGTCGAGATTCCACATCGCTTACAGCCAGGAAGCCAGGCCGTATAGCTTGGCATTTTTGCTCGGACTCATTTCTTGTCATGCCCTGGCAACCCTGCTTACCACCCGGCGCCTATTGGTGCAATGGCTCTATTTTTTTGCCACTGCCGCAATGTTCTGGACCCATCCTTACACACTGTTTCTATTTGTCGCCCAGTGCGCGTTCATCGGATTTTGCGCCGCCATAGGAGCTCTTCGGCCAACGGGGATCCCGCTTCGCCGGTGGGCGACACTGATGGCCGCGGTCGTGATTTGCATATCGCCATGGATGAATACAGCCAATCTTTTGTCCCATGGCGGCCAGGCATGGATGCCCAAGCCTGATAGGCGCGAAATCATCGAATTGTTCGTGGGTAGCACATCGAGTTGTGTTCTCTTTGCCTTGTTATCGATTTGCGCATTAATCTACGCGTGGAAAAGGAAAGACACGGGTCCGATTTTGGGATGGCTTATAGCTATCCTGCCAATCGCCGTGCCAGTACTGCTATCCCAGGGCCGCCATTCATTGTTTATACCGCGTTACGGAATCGTAGCTCTGATCGGCCTGTACATCAGCGCGGCCTTCGGAGCAGCGCTGTTCGGCACAATAGTCGGGAGCGCGATGATTCTCCTGCTATTCTTTACCGCCGCTCCGGATTTGTACTCAGATTTCCAAGCTGGAGTGAATTTGCAACACAAGGCCGATATTCGCGGAACAATCCAGCAGATCGAAAGCCTCTCGGCACCAGGCGATGCCGTTTGGTGCCCCTGGGACTGGGTGTTTATGACCGTACAAGACTACCTGAGCGACTCGCATATACCTGCTCTCCAGAACCCCAACCAAGCCACCAAAGCCGCCCTTCCTCCAAAGACTCTCTGGCTGATTTTAAATCGCACTAGTGACTCGCGGGAGTTCGAGACAACGAGGGCCATTAAAATCGTAGGCAAGAATCCGTATCGCGTCGAGCAGCTTTGGATGCGCGACGGAACAGTGCTTGCAAAACTAGCCCGTGATCCGCCAACAACCTCTCAGCCAGGCGATGATGCGAGGAGTTCACATGGCGGAGACTGAGAATTCGCCAACCGCTGGTAAGCGCAGCACCCGCGCGGCAGTTTTGCTGACGATTCTCGTAGCGGGGGCCATACTGCGCTTCCGCGGACTTGGATACCAAAGCTTCTGGTACGACGAGACGCAGGTCCGAATGCTCGCCTACCTGCCAAGGGTGAAATTATTCCAAGCCGTCGCCCCCTACCAGAATGCCCCACCACTCTATTTTGCTTTCATTCAAGCGTGGATGAAAGCCTTCGGCCGATCGGAATTCTCGATGCGTTTGCCCTCAGCGGCTTTCGGCATCATCTCCATAGCGCTCATATATTGTCTGGCCAAACAATTGGCCCGGAAAAGCGGCCGCCTGGGATTCATCGCCGGTGCCGCAGCCGCCCTCCTGGCCCTCTCCCGATTTCATATCGCTTACTGCCAGGAAGCCCGTCCATACAGCATGGTCTTCATGCTGGCCCTGATATCCTGCTGTGCCTTTGTGAAGCTGCTTGAGGATCGGCGCGCGCGATGGCAGTGGATTTATGCCTTGGCCACAATTTGCATGTTTTGGACCCACCCCTATTCGCTCTGGGTCTTTGTCACCCAATGGTGTTTCCTAGGCATCTGCGCCGTTTTTCAACACAACAGAAGCGGGTTCTCCATTCGCCGGCAAGTGGGAATTCTTGCGCTCGTCGCCCTCACCTTTTGTCCGTGGCTCCAAACCGCACAAAACATGATGCACGGCACAACCGTCTGGATGCCACGACCAACCTGGAGCAATGTCGCACCCTCATTTGTGGGCACGGGCATCGCCTGCGTCTTTTCTTTCGGATTGCTCGCCCTCTCTTTAGTCCGCTTCGTGAGGACCAGGGAACTCGCAATCATTTTTGCCTGGCTCCTTGCTAGTTTGCCGATTGCCGTGCCAATCCTGATGTCGCAGGGCCGCTTCCCTTTTTTCGTTCCTCGATATGGTTTATGGGCAATAGGAGGCCTCTACATTGCGATGGCGTTTGGACTCGCAGCCGTGCCAGGCCGATTGGCGGCATTGGTGCTGCTGACCTTTCTTGCTGTCCAGTGCCCGCCGATCCTGGTGGACTTTCGTGAAAGGCTTAACATGCAGGTAAAGCCAGACGTGCGCGCCGCCGCGGACTTCATTCAGCGCTCCGCCGAACCTGGCGATCGATTCTACTGCGCCTCCGATTTACTCGGGCTGACCTTGCAGGATTACCTTCGAGGCACAAACGTGGCAGAGCTCGATAAATTTAACGATGCCGGCGCGCTCTCACAGGTAAAGCGCATTTGGCTGCTTGATTCCCGCGACTCCAATTCCGCCGCCCAGCAGAGGGATTTTGCACAAAGCGAGTTTAAAGCCTCCCCCTTTGAAATAAGAAACCAATGGCAATACCGAGGGTTGTCGCTCTTTGAGCTGATTCGCAAGAACGACCCAAAGCTGCTACCTTAATACATTCGCAGCAAGATCTTTCCGGTCCGCGAGATTTTAGATACCCTGCGAAAGCGTGTGGAGTTGTTATGGCCAAATCGGCCGCCAGGCAAAATAGAATCAAAATCCAAACCGTCGCCTTCGTCAGCCTTGGCTGCCCGAAGAATCTCGTAGACAGCGAGCGGATGCTTGGCCTATTGGCTCAGGATGGGCTGGTCGTCACCGCCGACGCCGAGCAAGCGGACTCGATCGTTATCAACACCTGCGGATTTTTGGAAGCGTCGAAAACCGAATCGATGCGGGAAATTCGTAACGCCGTGCGGCTAAAGCGCGAGGGCCGCTGTCAGCGTGTTGTGGTGGCGGGATGCTTGGTGCAGCGGCACAAAACCAAACTGCTGGCCGAGGAGCCGGGGATTGATCGGCTGGTCGGTGTCTTTGATCGGGAACACATCGTGCAAGCAGTCCGAGGCGAGGCCAATTCCAAGCAGGAACATGGACATTTTCTCGGCAAATATCATGACCTATCGAAAAGCGGCACCAGCAACTTGCCCGTGTTTGAAAATGATAAGGGCCGATTGCGTTTGACGCCTCGGCACTATGCCTATCTGCGAATGAGCGAGGGGTGCAATCAGGGCTGTAGCTTCTGCACCATTCCCAGCATCCGCGGGCCGATGCGGTCCAAGCCGATGGAGCAAATCCTGGCCGAGGCGAAGGAATTGGCTGCCGATGGAGCAGTGGAACTCAATCTCATTGGGCAGGATACCACCAGCTATGGGCAAGATATCGGATACGCCGCAGGACTTGGTGGATTGCTTAAAATGCTGGATCGAGAGCTGCCCGATGTGGCGTGGCTGCGGCTGATGTACGCTTATCCATCTTGCTTCACCGATGACATGATCCGCGCCATCGCCGATTGCGAGCGGGTGGTGAAATACATTGACATGCCGCTGCAGCATATCAACGATGAGATTCTGACGCGCATGCGACGTCGGGTTACCCGGCGGCAGATCGAAACACTGTTGGAAAAGCTGCGCCGCTGGGTGCCGGATATTTCCATCCGCACCACTTTCATCGCCGGCTCTCCGGGTGAGACCGAGAAACAGCACGAACAACTTTTGCAGTTCGTGAAAGATTTCGGATTCGACATGATGGGCATGTTCCCCTTCAGCCCCGAGCCCGGAACGGCCATGGGACGCATGGCGGATCAGATTACAGACGAAACCAAAAAGCAGCGTGTCGAAGAACTGATGCTCGCCCAGCAAGAGGTGGCATTCGCCAAGGCGCGGGAGAAAATCGGCCAGACGATTGAAGTGCTGATCGATCGCCCCGCCGGCCGGGATGCCGAAGATGGATTTGTTGCCCGTGGTCGGCACCAGGCTCCGGAGATCGACAGTGTCACGTTCGTCACCGGCCCCGATCTGCACCCTGGGCAGCTCGTGGATGTGAAAATCACCGATTATCAAGCGTACGATCTGGTCGCGCAAATTCCGGTCAGACAGTCCCGGGCGTTGAAAGTGGTCAAGGCATAAGCGGCTCATGATCGGCCATGGCATCGACATCGTTGAAACCGAGCGGATCGGGCGGCTGCTGGCGGATCATGGCGAGCATTTCCTGGACCGGGTTTTCACAAAAATTGAGCAGCAACATGCCCAGCTAAGCGGCAAGCGGCAAATCGAGCGGTTGGCAGGCCGATTTGCGGCCAAAGAAGCGGTGCTCAAAGCCCTCGGCACCGGTTGGCGTGGCAAGATCGCCTGGACCGACATTGAAATCGCCGCCCTGCCCAGTGGCCAGCCGATGATTCGATTGTCAGGCGAGTGTGCCCGAATAGCGGCTGAAATGGGGATCATCCGGTGGCTGGTAAGCATCAGCCATATCGGGACGCACGCCATCGCCAGTGCCATTGGTTTGGCAGCCGATTGAACTAGGGCCGCTTTTTTAACGTACCTAAGTCGGTTTATGCCGGTTATGCCGCTAGAATCGGTCCGCAGCAAAGATTCCGAGTTTGATGTGTTAAAAGAGGTAGAAAACAATCCCTTGCATCACTTATGATGGATCGAAGATACATGGTGAGATGAAGCGTTAGTCCGGCTCCTTAGGCAAAAGCACCAACGATTGGATTTTATGGCAGAGCAGCGTCCCGAGCGTCCCACTCGCAAACCCGGTTCCTCCGGCGGCAACGGGCCGGACCACGGCAGCATCAAATTCCGCGGCCCGCTCGGCTGGGTGCTGTTCATCGGCCTGCTGGTCATGCTCGTCGTGATTCTCAACCAGCAACGCAAAGGCAGCACCAGCATCGATTTCAGCGTTTTCGTCCAGAACCTCTCCGAGGGCAACGTCACGTCGGTAACGCAGGATGGCGAGACCGTGCATGGCGAATTCGCCCGGGGAATTACGGTTCCCGGCGCCGAACCCGATGTCAAGAGCTTCCGCACCGACTTGCCCGCCGGCTCAAACCCATTCGATGTGACCAAATGGTTGTGGGACATCATCAAGCAGAGCAAAACCGCCACGCCCGCCGCCTACAAAATCTCCAATAGCGGCAGCATCGTCAGCGGCCTGGTCACCAATCTGATCTTCTGGCTGCTGATAATTTTCGTCATCTATTTCTTCATCTTCCGGCAGCTCCGCAACAGCGCCGGCGCTGGCGGCATGCTCGGCAGCTTTGGCCGCAGCAAGCATCGCATTACCAGTAAGGAACACACCAACGTCACCTTCGACGACGTGGCCGGCATTGAAGAGGCCAAGGATGAGGTGATGGAGATCGTGGAGTTCCTGAAGAACCCCAAGAAATTCCAGCGGCTCGGAGGCCGAATTCCGCGCGGTGTGCTGCTGGTCGGCGAACCCGGCACGGGCAAAACGCTGCTGGCTAAAGCCATCGCCGGTGAAGCGGATGTGCCGTTCTTCTCAATCAGTGGTTCGGACTTCGTGGAAATGTTCGTCGGCGTCGGGGCCAGCCGGGTGCGCGATTTGTTTAAGCAAGCCAAGGATAACAGCCCCTGCATCATCTTCCTGGATGAAATCGATGCGGTCGGCCGGCGTCGTGGTTCAGGATTCAGCTCCGGTGGGCACGATGAGCGCGAGCAAACGCTCAATGCCATCCTCGTCGAAATGGACGGCTTTGAAACCAACGATCAGGTGATCGTGGTCGCCAGCACCAACCGTGTGGACGTGCTCGATCCAGCCCTGACCCGTCCCGGCCGTTTCGATCGCCAGGTGTATGTGCCGCTGCCGGATGTCAAAGGTCGGCTAGAGATTCTGAAAGTCCATGCCCGCAAGGTAAAACTGGGGCCCAAGGTTGATCTCACCAGATTGGCCCGTGCAACACCCGGTTTCAGCGGCGCCGATTTGGCCGCCATCATCAACGAAGCCGCTTTGCATGCGACGCTTGCCGGCAAGGAATTCATCGAGATGGACGACCTGGAAGAATCGCGCGATAAAGTGCGGTTCGGTCGGGCCAACAAGAGCCGGGTGATGGACGAGAAGGAAAAGATGGCCACCGCTTATCACGAAGCTGGTCACGCCGTTGTGCAATACCTGGATAAGGATGCCGATCCGATCCACAAGGTGACAGTCATCCCCCGCGGTCGGGCCTTGGGCGCCACCATGACGCTGCCGGAAAAGGATCGTTACAACTATTCCAAGAAGTGGTGCACCGCGTTCATCAAGATCACCTTCGGCGGCCGAATCGCGGAAGAAATGTTCACCGGCGATATGAACAGCGGCGTGATCGGCGATATCCGGCAGGCTACCGGCGTGGCCCGCAAAATGATCACTGAATGGGGCATGAATGATCGACTCGGCTTCGTCTTTTACGGTGAAGACGAGAACAAGCCCAACTTTTTCGACTTCGGCGGCAACAATAAGGAACATTCCGAGGAAACCGCGCGCATGATCGATGAGGAAGTGAAAAAGTTGATCGACAAGCTCTACGATGAGACGCGCCAGATTCTCGAAGCCAACCGTGATCGGGTGGAAGCGCTGGCCAAGGCGTTGATCCAGTTTGAAACGCTCGATGGAGCGGACATTGATCGCATCATGCGTGGTGAGCAGCTCACCAAGCCGACGGTCGGCGATCTGCTGAACCAGGAAAACAAGCGCGGCACGGTGATTCAACCGGGCCCCACCGTTAGCCAACCGGACGTGCAACCAGGCAATCTGGGTGGCGGAGCTTTGCCATCCCCCGGATGATCGATCTTCCTGAGATGTTTTTTCCGCATTGATTTCAACCGCTATCTGCAAGGGCTGCGATGCCATACAATGGATCGCGGCCCTTGTTTTTGTTGGAGGTATGAACGGTGGCTCAAGCCGAAATCATCATCGCGGACGACCGGCTGCTGCCGTCAGCCGTGGAGCTTTACAATGCCATGTTTCGGCCACGGCGCGAGGTCGATTTTTTCAAACGCCGCTTCACCGGCCGCTACAACTCTCTGACCCTGCTGGCGCGCATGGACGAAAAGCCGGTCGGTTTTTGGATCGGTTTCGAGCTGAAGCCCGGCATGTTCTACCACTGGCTCGGCGGCGTGCTAACGGATGTGCGGCGTCACGGCGTCGGCCGGCAGTTGCAGGAAGCGCAGCAAGCCTGGGCCAAGGATCACGGCTACGAGTACATCCGCTGCGAGTGCATGAATCACCAGCGGGAGTTCATTCATTTCGCCATTGATCTCGGCTACGACATCGTCGGCGTTCGCTGGGATTCCACGCATGCCGACAACATGGTCGTGTTCGAAAAGAATCTCACCGAATAGTTTTCCCGCGCCGCCATGGGCTACGAGCTGGGCATCACCGAAGTGGGGCCGGCGGAGTATCCGCTGATTGAAGTGTTGCGCCGCACCGTGTTCGACGAGTTCGGTCATCAATCTTTATCTACAATTGCGGAGGATTTGCACGAGCAGCAGGATATACTTTGCCTTATCGCGCACCTAGAAGGAAATCCGATTGGATTTAAAGTTGGGCATCGTGATCGTGCGGGAGTGTATTACAGCAAATCAGGCGGGGTGCTGAAAGAATACCGCCGGCTGGGCCTCGCCACCCGCATGCACCAGTGGCAAGTCACCTTTGCCAAATCCCGCGGATACCATCGGGTATGGTTCAACACCTTCAACCATTTCGACAACATGGTCCGCTTTGGTCTGCGGCATGGTTTTTTGCCGGTTAGCATCGAACGCCGGGAACTCGGCCGTTTTTCCTGGAAATTTGCGCTGGATTTGAATTGTCCGGCCGCTGGATTTAATCAGACAGTCAGCCCCGCTCCGACGGACAATCGCATCGAAATCGCCCAGAACGATGCCGCCACCCTGCTGCAGGCGATCGATTCCAATTATCAAATGGTCGGCCTTCGCTACGATTCGGGGCTATCGGGCATGGTCGTGGAACTCGAACGCGGCACATCCACCGGAGCCGTCGCACCCGGCAAGGAATAGTGCTTCATTTTTTCTTCCACCGCTTGGGCCCACGCTGCAAACCACACCAAAGCGGTAACGGTTAAAATGATCAACGGCACCGTCGAGGCGCGTAACCGGAATATGGTTGCGATCACGACTGATTGGAGCGATGCGCGGGACATGATACGTTTCGGTTCAATAACTATCGGCTGGACCTTGGCATGACTTCTCAAGAGTTTGAAATGTGGCTGCAGAATCCGCGGCGGCGGCCGCTGGTCATGGGCATCGTGAACGTGACACCCGACAGCTTCAGCGAGCAAGGCCGCTTCGCCGAGGCCAACGCCGCCATCGCTCATGGGCGGCAATTGATTCAAGATGGAGCGGATGTGCTGGATATCGGGGGTGAATCGACTCGGCCGGGGGCGCACCGCGTGGCCGCCGAGGAGCAGATTCGGCGGATCATTCCGGTGATCAAGGCGCTGGCGGCCGGCCCGGCAATGTTATCGGTGGACACAACGCTTGCCACGGCGGCGGCGGCGTCATTGAAGGCCGGAGCCGGCATGGTCAACGACATTTCCGCCGGCTCGGAAGATGATGCCATGCTATCGGTCGTTGCCCAGGCCGGGGTGCCGATCGCCCTCATGCACAAGCGCGGAACTCCGGCATCAATGGATTCGCTTGCCAACTACCAAGATGTCGTCGGGGAAGTCCGTCAATATCTGCAAGACCGCCGCGATGCCGCCGTCGCTGCCGGAGTTGCTCGGCATAGGATTCTGCTCGATCCGGGGATTGGTTTCGCCAAAACCAAGGAACACAACCTACAGCTTCTACGGCAATTAACGGAGTTTCGCGCCCTCGGACAGCCGCTGCTGCTGGGGACGAGCCGCAAGAGTTTTATCGGTCGCATCACCGGTGAAAGCGAAGCAGCCGACCGGGTGATGGGCACGGCCGCCACCGTCGCCTGGTGCGTCAGCCAAGGCGCGGCCATAGTCCGTGTGCATGACGTGGCTCCGATGGTCAAAGTCGTCCGAGTCGTGCAGGCGATCCTCGACATCGATCGCGAATCTCCCGCATAAAATTCCTGTCTTCAATAGTGCCGCGGCGAATTGTGCGATATATAGTGTGATGGTGCTTAGGCGTGTTGTTGACGGCCGATAAGCCGTCGCGCATTTCACCCGTTTTCTTGTTGCTGATGAATTCGCCACTTTTCAATTTCACTGATTTTTTACGGGCCTTTCGGAGCTATCCGTGGTGGCAGGTGGCCATTGAATGGGTACTCATCGGAGCCGTCGTCTATTGGCTGATCGGCTTCCTGCGCGGCACGCGCGGAGCCCGGTTGCTCAAGGGCATCGTCGTATTGCTCATTGCCCTGTATCTGGTCGTCACCCTCGTCGCCGACCGCTTTGGCCTGTACCGCGTTCAATATCTTTACAATCAGTTGCTGGTGGCCGCCTCGTTCGTGGTGGTCGTGGTATTTCAGCCCGAGTTGCGGCGGGCGCTCATGCGGCTCGGGGAAGCCAGCATCTTTCAGCGCTTTTCCCCCCAGTTTCATGATGAAATCGACACCATCGTCGAATCCGCTTCGTTTCTTTCCCGAAGGAAAATCGGCGGGCTCATTGCAATGGAGCGCGAAATTCCTTTAGGCGGCATCGCCGAGAACGGTGTGCGGCTCAATGCCGACATGAGCGCTCCCTTGCTGAACACCATTTTCTATCCCAATTCCGCATTGCACGATCTGGGCGTGATTGTCAGCGGTGGCCGAATCATGTGGGCCAACGTGCAATTCCCGCTGGCGGAAGTGGGAGATGTGGACCAAGGCCTCGGCAGCCGGCACCGAGCAGCCGTTGGTCTAAGCCAGGAAACGGACGCGGTGGTCGTGGTTATTTCCGAGCAGACTGGCGATATCAGCATCGCCGAGCGCGGGACGCTGATGCGCAAGCTTTCGCCGGATCGGTTGCGGGAGTTGCTGCGCGAATTGATGCAAAAGCGCGGCGGCGAGAACAGCTCTTTTCGTGCTGCCGCTGCCGCCTGATTTGCCGATTGAGATGTCATCATGCCCGAAACGACAGAAGAAGCTCGACCCGTCGACACTATCCTGCGTCCCAGGAAGCACAGCCGTCTGTATGACAAAGTGATTGATGTGATTAAGACGCTACCCTGGATAGTGCCGATCACGATCATTATTTGGATTTACGCCGAGCGCGAGCAGACGGTCACGGGGCAGAAGGTGACATTTCCGATTGCGGTGCGGGTCGAGTCTCCCCATCGGATCGCGGCTTTGAGCAATCCGGCGGATGGGCTGGTGGTTGCCACGTTTGACGGACCGATCGCCAATTTACAGCACGTAATCGAATTGCTGAAGGCGAACCCGGATCACCCGGCAATCGTCTACACCGTGCCGGCGGGTACGGATCGCGGCACTTTCCGCACCCTGGCCCTAAGCGCCATTGCCGATAACCCGATGTTCGCGCAATACGGCATCCGCGTCACAGATGTCGCTCCCGCGCAATTGGAAATAATGGTGGATGACATTGACGAGCCTATGGTCGACGTGAAACCGCTGGAGGGATTGACGAATCTGGAAGTCGTGCCGCAGTTCTCGCCGGCCCAGGTGAAAATTCACGCTCCGCACTCAATGTTTGGCCCCGACAACCGGTTTGTGACAGCCAAGCTCGATACCAGCAAACCGGGTCTACACGAACATGAGCGCGTGGACGTGACCTGGTCGCACGTGGGGGGGGAAAAAAATGTGTCGATTGAGCCACCCTGGGTGTATGCAACATTCACGGTCCGAACGCGGGACGTGCCGAAAACTATAAGTGGCATTCCAATTTTCATCGCCGAGCCTGCGTTCACTCGGACGAAGTATCAAATCACGGCCCCTGATAGTCTGCCGCCAATTAACTTTTTAGGACCTAAGGATGAAATCGATCAGCTCAGCGAAGGCGTAAAGGCCTTTCTGGAACTGATTGATCTGCGGGAGGGTGATCAAACCGAGCAAGTTCGATTCGAATTCCCGCCAAGTGTGCATAACGTGCATGTGGTCAGCAAAGTTCAGGATTACACGGTGACTTTCCATGTCTCCCAAGTGAAGCAGTAGCCGCCGATGCCTGCCGGTCGGCCTGTGTGCTACAATCAGTCCATGGACGATTGGAAAGCGTATGTCGAAGAGCTGGGCATGTCGGCACGGCGCGCCTCCCAGCAATTGGTCGGCTTGAGCGACGCGACCAAATCCTCCGCCCTGCGCCAAATCGCGGTCGCCATCCGCAGCGGGACCGCAAAACTCATCGAAGCCAATCAGAAAGATATCCAAGCCGCCACTTCCGGTGGATTGGCTCCCGCGCTCATCGAGCGATTAAAACTCAACGAGAAGCGCATCGAATCCATGGCCAACGGCGTGGAGCAAATCGCGGCACAAGTTGACCCGGTTGGACAAGTCCTCGAAGGATACGTGCGGCCCAACGGTCTGCGCATCGAAAAACGTAGAGTACCGATCGGCGTCGTCTGTTTTTTTTATGAGAGCAGGCCGAACGTCACCAGCGATGCCGCTGCGTTGTGTCTCAAAAGCGGCAACGCCATCATTCTGCGTGGCGGCAAGGAAGCGATTCATTCCAATCAGGCGATCGCCGCCATCATTGCCGATGCCCTGCGCAAAGCAGAGATCGACCCCGCAGCCGTGCAATTGATCGAGCACACCGATCGTTCGCTGGTTTCGCCGTTGTTGAAACTCGATCGCTACATCGATCTGGTCATTCCCCGCGGCGGCGAAAATCTGATCCGCACGGTCGTTAAGGAATCCACCATTCCTGTGCTCAAGCACTTCACCGGCAACTGCCACATTTTTATCGATTCCGACATCGACGGCATGGCGGATGAGGTTGTCAAAGTGTGTGTGAACGCCAAGACGAGCTATCCCGGCGGCGCGGTGTGCAATGCGGTGGAGCATTTGATTTTCCACAAGGACGCCGCCGCATCGCTGCTACCGAAAGTGTGTCAGGTGCTCGCCGACGCCAAGGTGGAAATCCGCGGCGACGAAAGATGTCGTGCTTTATTTCCCGCCGCCAAGCAGGTGACAGCCGAGGATTGGGATACCGAATACTTGGCGCTAGTGGTCGGAATCAAAGTAGTGGATTCGCTCCGGCAAGCCATCGATCACATCAACGAGCACGGCTCGCATCACACCGATGCAATTCTCACCGGCAATTTGCGTCACGCCGAGCAATTTGCCAGGAACATCGACAGCGCCAGCGTGATGGTGAACTGCAGCACACGCTTCGCCGACGGCGGGGAATATGGCCTGGGCGCGGAAATCGGCATCAGCACCGACAAGATGCACGCGCGCGGCCCGATGGGTGCATCCGATCTGACAACCTACAAGTGGATCGTCACCGGCACCGGCCACATCCGCTAAAAGAACCGGCCACGCCTCATAGCCCTAACGCATCGCAAATCTTCTCCCGCCCACCGAAGCGGCACGGCTACCTGAAAGCCATTGCCCCATGGTCGCCGTCTTGCCTGACTTAACGCAGATTCCCCAGCTGTGCCATTTTGCGGCGCCTCGGTCCACGGCGTTTAGGTTTTCCAAGCCAATACGGTTTTGGTATAACCGCGGCCTGCGAAGTACATGTTCGGGTTCTGCAGTGGGTGATCGGCTCGTTGTGTGAGCCGGTCGGAAAATCGCGGCTCACTACCGGGTTTTTCACAGCTGATGATTGGACCGATTTCCGACGCCGCATAAGGTTCGCTGCGATGGCCATGCCATGGTTATCCAGCGCACGCGGTGCCACTATCGTTCAATAAGGATACCAAACGCCCAGCATCGGATGCTCGTGGCGTGGGAGGAATTGTGCTACAGGATGCACGCTCAGGCAACGGCAACGCGGAGCGGCTAAAGATTTGCCATCTCGGCAAATATTATCCGCCAGCGGCGGGTGGTATTGAAACCCACGTGCAAACTCTGGCTCGGGCACAGGCCGCCCTGGGCATGGATGTGCGCGTCGTGTGTGCCGATCACCGAAAGCATCACGAGCGGCCGTCCGATGCTTCGGCGGTGTGCGAAGAAATCGACGGCGGCGTTCGCGTCACCCGCTGTGCACAAAGAATGTCATTCAATCGGCTGGATGTATGCCCTTCGCTGCCGGGCGTGCTAAGCCGATTAACGGATGAAGCTCTCGATGTCCTGCATTTGCATACGCCTAATCCCTCGATGCTCCTGGCATTGGCACTGGTGCGCCCGACGACGCCGCTGGTGATTACCCATCACAGCGACATCATCCGCCAACGGCTTCTCAAATTCGCCTTGCGGCCGTTTGAGCGATTTATCTATCGCCGAGCCGCCAGCGTGCAAACTACCAGCTCAATCTACCGCTTGGGCTCAAGCTTCCTGTCCCGCTATGCAGAAAAATTGGAAGCCCTTCCGCTCGGCGTCGATTTGTCGCCTTTCACGTATCCGAGCCAGACCGCCATCGATTTCGCCCAACATCTGCAATCCAGCTATCCCGCTCCGATCTGGCTCATGGTGGGTCGATTGGTTTATTACAAAGCGGTGCACGTGGCCATTCGCGCACTGGCCCATGTCCCGGGCACGTTGGTCATCGTCGGCGCGGGGCCGCTCGAACATGAATTAAAGACTCTGGCCAAAACCACCGGCGTGCAGCATCGCATCGCCTGGCAGGGATACGTCTCACGCGACCAACTGATCGGAGCGTACCATTCCGCACGCGCACTATGGTTTCCGTCCAACGCCCGGTCCGAAGCGTTCGGTTTAGTGCAGGTGGAAGCGATGGCCAGCGGTTGCCCCGTCATCAATACATCCATTGCCGGCAGCGGCGTGCCCTGGGTGAGCAGGCACGATGAATCTGGTTTGACCATTCCGGTGAATGATCCGATGGCGTTGGCCGACGCCGCCCGATCATTGCTGGAAAATGAATCGCTGCATCGACAGCTGAGCGAGGGAGCACGCCATCGCGCCGCCGACGATTTCGATCACATGACCATGGCCCGGCGCAGCGTGCAGATTTATCACCGGGCATTGAATGCCGCACCGCAGGACCCTGAACCGATGAGGACCGCGTCCGGCTATAGAACGCTCCCCCGTGAAATCGAGCCGGCGGAGAACACCTCCACCGCTGGATCGTAATGCCGTGAAACACCATGCGTGTTGTAAGCTCACAACTCGGCGCATTTAGCAGTCTCACCGACGTTGCGGTCGACCGCCCCGCCGCGCGCCGCCGAGCTGCGCACCGCACGCCGTGGCTCGAAAGTTTTGTCATTTTTCTCTTCATCTGCCAGCTTGCCCTGCTGGTCCCGAGCTTAGGCCCGCTGCGGATTGTCTTTCGCAGTGCCGCCTTCGGAGCCAGTTTGTTGCTGATTTTGCCCTTGTTTCGCTATCGGCAGCGCTATCACCCAGCCATCGTCGCTGCTGCCTGCGTCATGATTATTTTAAGTCTTTCGCTGCTGCATCCGTGGGGCAACAGCATGGGGGCGGCGATCGCGCAGTGGGGCCTTTATGCCGCGATTCTCGCGCCGCTTTTGTGGATGCCCGGCGCTCGGCCCGACACTGCCACATTTCGACGTGTGGCCCTTCTCTTCTGGGCGTTTCACACGACCAGCGCCATGATCGGCGTGCTGCAGGTTTATGTGCCGGGCAAATTGGAGCCGCAGGTATCGACAGTGATTGAAGCCAAGGGACAGGGCTATGTGGACAGTCTGAAAATTACGCTCGCCAATGGCTCGCAAGTCTTTCGCCCCATGGGATTGACCGATCAGCCCGGCGGAGCGGCCACGGCGGGCTTGTACGCCGTGCTGTTCGGACTCGGGCTGCTGCTGACCGAAAAATCTCAATATCTCCGAGCTGCCTGCGCCGGCGGAATCCTCATCGGATTCTTCTGCCTGGAGCTGGCACAGGTCCGCTCCGTGATGGTGATGACCGTCATTTGCGTGATGTCATTTTGCGCCCTGCTGCTTATCCGCGGCGATACAAAACGATTCACGCGTTGCCTCGGTCTGATCGGCGTCTTGATCCTGGCGAGTTTTGTTTGGGCCATTTCCATGGGCGGCGAGACGGTAACCAAGCGGCTGTCCAGTCTCGTCAGTGAGCCGGTGGGCGACGTGTACTACAACAACCGCGGGCACTTCCTGGAAGACACGGTAAAGGAACTGCTCCCACAATATCCATTTGGCGCGGGCCTCGGCCGCTGGGGCATGATGAATCAATATTTCGGCGATAATTCCAATCCCCGCACCGAATCCATCTGGGTCGAAATCCAGTGGACCGGCTGGCTGCTGGACGGCGGCGTGCCGTTGATCCTCGCTTATTGTGCGGCACTGGCCGCGGCATTTGTCGTCGCTTGGAAGATTTCCCGCGGCCGCCGCTTCGATCGGCTCGGTATCTGGGCATCGTTGCTGTTTGCCTACAACCTGGCCGCCCTCGCCGTCACATTTAATTATCCGCTGTTCATCGGCCAAGGCGGGTTGGAATTTTGGCTTCTCAATGCCTGCCTCTTCGCCGCTTACCAAAATGCCAAGGCCTCCACGGAGGCATTGCAATGACACTATTCCTGCTGGTGAGCTGCGATCTGGTCAAAACCGGCGGCATGGACCGGGCCAATTTTGCGTTGGCTTCGTATCTGGCTCGGCATGGACATTCGGTTTCCGCCGTTAGCCATCATGTTGACAATGAACTGCTCGAACAGGGCGTGCGATTTTGCCGAGTTGCCAAGCCGCTGAATTCGTATTTCCTCGGCGAATGGCTGCTGCGACGCCGAGGAAAGAAAATCGCGCACAACGGAGGCCGCGTCATCGCCAACGGCGGCAACTGCCCCGCTGTCACTGACACCAACTGGGTTCACTACGTTCACGCCGCTTACCAGCCGACGGTCGCCACCGGATTTTTGCGCCGTAGCAAACAAGCGGTGAGTCATCGCAGTTTTCTCGCCGCCGAAGCCGCCGCCATGGCCAACGCGCGGATCATCATCGCCAATTCACAACGTACTCGGCGCGATCTGATCGAGCGGCTCGGTGTCCCCGAGGATCGTATTCACGTCGTGTATTACGGCATCGACGCCGACATTTTCCGCCCCGCGACGGAAAACGAACGGCGTGAAGCCCACAGTAATCTTGGTTGGAACGATTCGCGCCCCACAGCCGTGTTCATCGGAGCACTTGGCGATCGCCGCAAGGGATTCGATACATTGCTCGATGCATGGCGGCTCCGATCTGCCGATAGCACTTGGGATGCCCGCTTGGTGGTGGTTGGCCATGGCGCTGAATTGCCGCGCTGGCGGCAGCGAGCGGTGGATATGGGACTGGCTGATTCGGTAACGTTCATGGGATTTCGCCGTGACGTGCCGCAGATTCTTCAAGCATGCGACCTGATGATTCATCCGGCCCGTTACGAAGCCTATGGCCTGGGCGTTCACGAAGCACTCTGCTGTGGCCTGCCGGCAATTGTCGGTTCCCATGCGGGGGTGGCTGAACGGTATTCCGCGGAGCTGTCCGATTTGCTTTTGCCCGATGCCGAGGATGCGACCGATTTGGCGGATCGTCTGGCCCAATGGCGGCGGCGCGAAGAATATTACCGGCGCGAAACTGAAAAACTTTCGCAAACATTACGTGAGCGCGATTGGAATGCGATGGCCCAGGAAATCGTGCAGATAATGCTTCATGGCCGACCGGCCGGATGCGGAATTGCAAAGGGAGCGTCAGCGCCGATTTTGCAAGAGAGCTGCACTCCATGACCATGATGGCTTCATCCCCTTCGCCCGCTCCTCCGGTTTCCGTCGCCGCGCCGCCGGCGCCCCATCTCGAGGCAACTGTCCTGCGCGCCCGCCGTGGCTGGGTGTCGGTTGATTTCAGGGAACTGTGGCGATATCGGGAATTGCTCTGGTTTCTGGCCCTCCGTGATATTCAATTGCGTTACAAACAGACCGCACTTGGGGCCGCCTGGGCGATCATTCAGCCGGTCTTCACGATGCTGGTGTTCACCATTTTCTTCGGCAAGCTCGGCGGCATGTCCAAGGCGGGCACTTATCCGCCGTATTACCTCGTGGTGTTCTGCGCGCTGCTGCCGTGGCAATTGTTCGCCAACTCGTTGCTCCAGTCGGGTAACAGTTTGGTCGCCAACGAACGGCTGATCACCAAAGTTTATTTCCCACGGTTGCTCATGCCACTTTCCTCCGTGATCTCCGGTGTGCTCGACTTCGGCATCGCCCTGGTGATTTTGCTGGGGATGATGATGTTCAGCCACGTCCATCCCGGCTGGGCAATCCTTACCCTGCCGCTGTTTGTGCTGATGGCAATCCTGGCGGCGCTTTCGGTTGGATTGTGGCTCTCTGCGATGAACGTGCAGTATCGGGACGTGCGGTACGCCATTCCATTCTTAACGCAAATCTGGATGTTTTTGTCTCCCGTTGCCTACCAGATCGGCCTTTTGAACAAGATCCCGGCCAAGTGGCGAACACTCTGTGAAATCCTCTACGGCTTGAATCCGATGGCCGGCGTGATTCAGGGATTTAACTGGGCACTGCTGAACGATCCGCACACACCCGGGCTGATGATGCTGATTTCTATGGCCGCCACGCTTTTGCTGCTTGTCGGCGGTTTGTATTACTTCCGCCGCATGGAAAAGACCTTCGCGGACTTTGTGTGATGTATGAGTGAACTCGCCATTCGAATCCAGGGCCTTGGCAAGCTTTATCGCTTGGGTGCCCACACCGGCAAGCGGACGCTGCGCGAATCGCTCACCGGCATGGTAACGCTGCCATTTCGGAAATTGCGTAACGCCGCCCGCAGTGCCGCCTCAGTGGTCAAAGCAGAAAACGATCTTTGGGCCCTGCGCGATGTCAACTTTGACGTAAAACGCGGCGAAGTGATCGGCTTGATCGGCCGCAGCGGCGCGGGCAAAAGCACCCTGCTCAAAATTCTCTCCCGCATCACCGACCCCACCGAGGGCCACGCCGAGATTCGTGGTCGTGTCGGCAGCCTGCTGGAAGTCGGCACAGGTTTTCATCCCGAGCTCACCGGCCGCGAAAATATTTTCCTCAATGGCGCGCTCCTAGGCATGCGACGTGCCGAGATCGTCCAGAAATTCGATGAAATCGTCGCTTTTTCGGAGATGGAGAGATTCCTGGAAACGCCGGTCAAGCGCTATTCCAGCGGCATGTACACGCGCCTGGCATTTGCCGTCGCGGCCCATCTCGAGCCGGAAATCATGGTGGTCGACGAAGTGCTGGCCGTCGGCGACGCGGCATTTCAGAAAAAATGCCTCGGCAAAATGGGCCAGGTCGCCCGCCAAGGCCGTACCGTGATTCTGGTGAGTCACAATATGGCTGCCATTCAATCGCTCTGCACCCGGGCCGTGCTATTGCATTCCGGGCAAGTCAAGGATGAAGGAAATGTCCCGCACGTCGTGGAAAGTTATCTGCAAGCCTGTCTGGCCGTCGGATCCATGCCGCTGCACGAACGCAAAGACCGCGGGGGCGATCATTCAGCCACCATCACCAGCGTGCGCATCGAGAATTTTGATCGTGATGGCCTGATCCACACCGGCAGCCGGCTCAAGATCACCATGGAATATCAATCTGATTCGCCCGTGCAGCATCCGCGCTTTTTCTGTGCCGTCTGCGACACCAGCAACGTACCAATTTTCCTATTCGACAATGACACCGTCGGCCAGATGCAGGAGACTCTGCCCGCAAAGGGGCGCGTGACGCTGGTGACCGAGCCGATGAACGTCACCGCCGGGCGCTGCTATGTAAACGTTGCCCTGTCGCGCGGCGGTGTGATGGCGGATTACGTGGAACACGCGTCGTTCTTCGACGTGGAAAACGCTGACTTCCACGGCACAGGCAAGATTCCGCCCCGTGAGTGGTCGCTGTGCTTGATGCCGCATCAATGGTCGGCGGAATGAAGTTAGGCCGCGAGCTCGACCGGCTGCGTCGTTGCTGGTTGCGGACGCAAATTAATTTCCCGATCTGCCGCCGCCGGATTCCAGTGTGATGCGGATGGACGATTGGAGCGCGTGGCATATCCAAATGCCGCACCCGTCAAAACGGCCAGCAGCGGAAGCATCGCGGGATTGGTCTTCGCCGCAAAACCCGCCCCGGCCAGGGCGAACGCCGCCAGTTTTGTCACCAATCCAAGTGTCGGATATTTGAATTGATACAGCCGACTCAGGTGAACCATGAACCGCCATTGCTGGCGAGCGCTGAGCTTGGATTGGCCCTGCTCACGTCGGCCAAAGTGGATCGGCACCTCCGCCACGTGCTTGACGCCGCATTTACATAGCAGTTCCAAGCCGATCTTGTAACCCGTGGGATTAAGTCGCCGTGCGGATTGAAACGTGTTGTTGCGCAGGGCAAAAAAGCCCGACATCGGATCGCGGATGCCACAGGCCACCGGCTTGGCCAGCAGCGTGGCGACCCGGGAATTAATTCGCCGCCAGATACCCCAATCACTTTCGGTGCCGCCGCCGTCGATGTAACGTGAGCCGATCGCCATGTCCGCCCATGCATTCTGCAATTCATCGAGCAACTGCGGAATTTGCTTCGGCGGATGCTGCAAGTCGGCGTCCATCACCACTAGATATTCTCCGCCCGCTGCTTCCATGCCGCGGATCACTGCGCCACTGAGTCCATGGCGCGGGTGAGGCCGTTCGATCAGCCGCAGCGGATATCGCTCCGCCAGATCGATGCAAACCGCCAGCGTGTCGTCCCGGCTGTTGTCGTCCACCAAAATAATTTCAAACGATCGGTCCGCCAGCGCGTCGGCAACAAGCTGCACCAGGCGCGGCAGATTCTCCGCCTCGTTCAGTGTCGGCACGATCACCGAAACCTCGACCGGCGGGTTGGCCAATCGCAGGACAGGTTGTGAAGCGGTCGAAGAAACCGGTATGCGAGTGCGGGTGAGTTGCATACAAAAATCCCAGGCCAGTTATGGGACCATCAGCAGCCAAAACCGATCCCCCCATTCGACATCGGCTTGTTCGGGCCGCGGCTTTGCATTTAAGGATTGCTGGCCACGATATCATCCGCCGATTTCTGCGATTTACCTCCATCATCCGTCATATTCGGCCCGACACTGTAAAGCACATAACCCTTCTCTGTCGGTGCATAAATCACCGGCTTCTCGGAAAATACATCGTTGGGAACGGCAGCAAAACAGCTCGGAACCAGCGCGTCCAGCGATGCCGGATATTCGCCATGCTCCGCTTTGTACGCCGCCAAACCTAACGCAATTTGGCTAAGCCGCCTTTCCATGCGCGAGATTTCGAAACGTTCATCCGCCCGCACGAGGGACGGCATTAATTCCGGTGCCATCCAATTCGCAGTGATGAATTTGCCCAGTGGATGCCGGTCTGCATCAACTATTTGCTGTTCCCAGAGCCGGAGTTGTCCGATGCGCTGCGGATACGTCGGCAACCGTAGGACTGCCACGATACCGTCATTGTAGTGATTCGTCGCGCGCATCGAATCTTCGTACGGAACTGGTATCAGCCAAAAGGCCTGGGGCGGATTGATAAACGGATGCGAGCCGATCGAATTTATTAATTCACCTGATCGTGTCGGCGAACTTTTGGCCAGCCATTGCAGCAGGTCCAGCGAGATATATCGTTCGGTTATGTTCACGGCATCATCAATGGAATGTAGATCACCCATGGCAGCCAATTCGCTCGCCATTTTGCGCGTTTGAGCGGACGACAATCGGCCACTTGCAGCCACCGCTCGCTCCACCTTGCACGCCGATATTTCCAATGCGAGGGCGCCGCCGGATAATCTCTCGACCAGCGTTGGCGCCTGCGCTAATAGCCTCGCCAGCCGATGCACCGTCATCACATCCTCTTGAAAGCCATCGAAATCACCTTGCCCAATTCGCACCATGGCCCTGGTCAGAAACGCTCGGTGCATTTCACGTAGAAACCCTAGAAAAGGCAGTGGAACCGACACCGCTAATTCGTAGTGGTAGCCGCCGTTAAATGGAATGAAATATCGGGATCGTTTAGACGCCTCGGCCATCAGCGACAAAGACTTGGTGTTGGCTTCAATCCATTGTTTGGTTTGCACACCAACTGTTGGCGAAAAGACGATTTGTATTTGCGGATCGGTTGGATCTGCTTCGATCGGAGCCCCATGCTGTTTACAAAAATCTTCGTATGTAACGTAATAATCCCCCTGCTCCGGCAAATGCGGCATCCCCATCCGCTCGGTTATCCCATCGGTCGGCTGCGACGGCGGAAGCGCTTTGCGCCCTAGGGCCTGCAAGATCAACACAGCCGAATTGTTTTGCGGTGTCACGCCGTCTTCGTAATATTTCTCGATCGCCGTGAGATAATCGATCGACCCATTTCCCAGCAGCGGCCCGACGATGCGGGTCGTGTCAAACCCCGGCTGAAAACTCCGCCGTATCTGAACCCACACCATGTCCACGGCGATGAACACCAGCAGCAGACAAAAAAGGTAAATCGGGGCGCGCAGAATCTTCCGGCGCGGCAATCGAATTCGCATAACAATCTCCAAAATGCTTGAGTTATTTCAGACCATCTATCGCAGTCATGTCAGCATCCGCCATCAACTGCGGATAACTTCCAAATCTTGGCATGTCCTGGGCCATGTTCATGGTCGGAGCCGGATAGGAATGCATGGCTCCGCCGCGCACCAGAACGCTCACGATCATGCAGGCCGCCATCGCTCCCATCGCCATGGCCGACAATAAACACCGATCCGACCATGGACGCTTGAACGTGATGGAGTTTCCGATGCGGTTCTCTAACTTCTTCGGCAGCGCACACGGATGCATGCGAGCCAATTCGCTTTCGAGTTTTTCCAGTCGATCAGTCATGTGCTACCTCTTCCGACAGCTCGGTCTCAAGACGAATCAAAGCATATCGATACCGGGACGCCGCGGTGTTCGGCGAAATCGCCAGCGTTTCTCCGATCTGGACAAAGGTAAGTCCGGCCCAGATTTTCAGCACCACCACTTCACGCTGATCCGCCGGCAGTTGTCCCAGCGCCGCTTCGATCGCTTCCTGACGCTGGCCGTGCTCGACGGGGAAATCGAACATCAATTCTTCGCCCTGTGCCGTGGATTTTTCCCGCGCGCTTCGCCTCCTGTCAGTGCGGCCCTGGTCCAGCGCGGCACTTCGCACACAGGAATACAAATACGCCACCTGATCCGCCGCCCGGCTGCGTCGCTGCCAGAATTTGAGGAAACCCATTTGCACCGCGTCTTCCGCATCCGCGCGGTTGGCGGTCCATTGCCGGGCGAACAAGAACAGGGCCGCTCCATGCTGCCGGAGCCATTGCCGCCACGCTTCCGATTCGCCGGCCAAATGTATCTCCTCAAAAGATAGACGCCGACCCTCGATTCATTTGTCTATCTTCGCAGAAATGATACGGCGGAAAACGAAAAAAGCCCCGAATTATGCAGCCAATCGCAGGTCAGCGGGGACGGATCCTGATTCTTCGCGGATGGCAGACTCTGGTTGGCTGGCGGTGACGCAAACGCCCAGCGTGGCAATGACCAGATAGAAATAATTGCAGAACGCAAATTTGTTCAGGGAAAAGAAAAAGATCATCACGATCGCACAGGCCGCTGCAAAACCACCGGCGGTCGATTCACAGCGTTTAATCGCCAGGATGGTCACCGGCATCGCAACGATCAGACTCACCGCTCCGATCCAAATCGGCGGCGTCCAATTGTGCGTGTCAGCCCAGTAGGCGAAAAAACTCAGCGCATCATATCGAAACGCCGCACCCGCAGCGGCGGCGAAGTTGCTGCGCATGTACGCCGCCGGGTTCCAAAGAATCAGCGGAAGACTCACCAGCATTCCCACCAGGAATACTTTGCCGCACCATTTGATGGTAGTGGTCCAATCGAGCTCGCGCGGCCGAAGCATAACCAATGCCGGAGCCGCCACGATGAACATGTACTGTTTGGAAGCCAACAACATGCCGAGCAGCCACGGCGTCCAAGCGGGCCGGCGCTTCACCGATAGAACTGTAGCCGCCAGAAGCAATGTCACCGTCGGCTCCGTCCATCCATTTCGCAGCACCAGCAAAGCCCGCGGCGTAAACAAAAATAACAAAGCGACCACACGGCCCATCGTCCCCGGCCACATCCTGGCGATCATCACCGCCGTCAGCAGCATCGCCAACAGATTGTCCCATCGGTAATCGCCCAGCAGCAGATGCCCCGGCAAATCCATCAGCAGCGTTACCGGCGGATAGGGAAAACCGAGATACGTTCGTCCATCCCGCACCGTGCCGGGGGCGTACAACGTTGGCTTGCCATAAACATCCGGGAAACTCGAACTCCACGGATCATGTCCATGAATAGCCGCATCAATCCCGGCGGTCTGGGCCATCCACACATCCATTTTTGGTTTGGGCCCGGCGATGAGAATCCATCCCCCCAATCCCGCAAATGCAAAAAGCGCTAAACCAAACATGCCTGCACTGCGAGCCGGCCGAACAATCATGCCGACTCCAGCGACGGTCGCGACGCTTAAAAACAGATAGTACGGAAAAATCGAATGTCCGCCCGACCACGTCTGCGGCGGCTGATAACCAAAATGAATTGCCAATTGCACCGCAATCCCAAATCCGGCGATCAGCGGCAATCGCTTTTGCCACTGCCCTCCCGGCAGCTTGAGCAAACCTGCCGAACAGGCCAACACCGCCACGGCCAGATAAGCAATCGCCGTCGGATGAATCAAACCGTCCCGAATCTGCACGGCAATCCCCAGCGCAATCGCCGCAATCAAAAAACAGGCGGATCGCCAAGCGGTATTTGTGCCGGTTTGAACATTCATCCATTGGGTTATCGGCTTATAATGGGCCAAGCCTGATGCCAGTCCAGCAACCGAGCCTGACAGTTCCATCGCCGACCCCTCACTTTCAACTTTACGCCCAGCGCGCGATACTACATGAAACGGTTTTCAACCAAAGGAAATGCCATGACCAAAGCTTTCACCACTCGACGAAAATTCATCAAATCAGCCGCAACAGCCGCGGCGGCGCTGGGCGCAAGCCGCTGGACCGCCAAATCCTGGGCCCAGGTGGCGGGATCGAATGAGGCGGTGCGCATCGCCGTCCTCGGTCTGCATAACCGCGGCCTGGACCATCTTGGGGAGATTAAGAAAGTCCCCGGCTTTCGCCTGGTCGGCCTGTGCGATCCAGACCAGGCGGTGCTCGATGGGCACAACATTAAAAATCAGAAACTCCCCGACGTGCCCAAATATCAGGACCTGCGAAAGCTGCTGGAAGATAAAAATCTCGACGCGGTATCCATCGCCACGCCGAACCACTGGCATGCCCTGGCGGCAATTTGGGCGATTCAGGCGGGGAAAGATGTCTACGTTGAAAAACCCGTGTCGCACAACATCTCCGAAGGCCGGCGAATCGTGGAGTTCGCACGCAAGCACGAGCGGATCGTCCAGGCCGGCACGCAGATGCGGTCTTCCATCGAGGGAATCAAACAAGCCGTTGAATATGTGCAATCGGGCAAGCTCGGGAAAATCAAAGTGGCTCGCGCGCTGAATTACAAACGCCGACCGAGCATCGGCAAAGTCACCGAGCCACAGCAACCGCCGCCGACGGTCGATCTGGATATATGGACCGGGCCGGCGGAAAAACTGCCGATCATGCGAAAACAATTCCATTACGACTGGCACTGGCAATGGAACACCGGCGACGGCGACATCGGCAATCAGGGCATTCACGAAATGGATGTCGCCCGCTGGTTTCTGGGCGCAACCGACATTTCGCCCATGGTGCTGACGGTCGGCGGCCGGGTTGGATATGTCGATGATGGCCAGACCCCCAACAGTGTTGTGCTGATGCACGACTATCCGCAGGCCCCGATGATTTTTGAAGTGCGCGGCCTGCCCGACAAAACCGACAGCAAAAAAATGGACGCCTACAAAGATGTGGCGATCGGCGTCGTTGTCGAATGCGAAGGCGGCTATGTAACGGTTCCCAATTACAGCTTGGCCCAGGTGTTCGACAACGATGGCAAGAAAATCACGGAGTTTCGCGGCATCGAAAGCCATTTCGCCAATTTCCTCACCGCTATCAAGAGCCGAAAGTCTGAAGACCTGCACGCGGATATTTTGCAGGGCCACATTTCCACCGCCCTGTGCCATCTCGGCAATATCAGCTACCGCGTCGGCCAACAGACGGACCCCCAGTCGATTGCCGAGCAGATTAAATCCGACAGTGCCTTGGCTGAGTCGTACCACCGCATGAGCGAGCATCTGCAAGCCAATGGCTTGGATTTGACGCAGGAAAAACTGACGCTGGGCCAGCCGCTGAAGTTCGATGCCAAGACGGAGATGTTTATCGATGGCGGCAGCGAAGAGGCGAACAAATATTTGACTCGCACTTATCGAGAGCCGTTCGTCGTCCCGGCATCGGTTTCGTAAACTGGATAATCCATGGCTTGGAACAACCCGAATCGGCGCCTTGGCTGTGTCACGGTCTGTTTGCTTTCGGCGCTTGGCGCTTGCGGTCAAACGCAACCCACGCAATATCCCTACGGCCCCGACTCCGAGCGGCACCCCGGCGTTCCTGAAGGCACGGTGCAAAAATTCCGCTTCACCAGCCCCCATATTTTTGAAGGGACCGAGCGAGACGGCGCCGTTTACATCCCCGCCCAATACGATGGCAAGGAGCCAGCCTGCGTGATGGTGTTTCAGGATGGAATAGGATATCTCGGCGACAAAGGAGCCTGGCGAATTCCGATCGTGTTCGACAATCTGATTAATCAAAAACTGATGCCGATCACGGTCGGCGTTTTCCTGAACCCCGGCGAACTGCCCTGCCCCACCGCCGACAATCCACACGCCAAACGGATCAATCGAAGTTTTGAATACGACACGCCGGATGATCGCTATGTCCGATTTCTCCTTGAAGAAGCCCTGCCGTACGTCGAGAAAACCTACAACCTGAATCTCACCCGTGACGGCAACAGCCGGGCCATCTGCGGCTCCAGCAGCGGCGGCATTTGTGCGTTCAATGCCGCCTGGCAGCGGCCCAACGAATTCCGCCGGGTAATCAGCACCATCGGCAGCTTCACGCAGCTCCACGGCGGCGGCAACAATATTCCCGCTATGATCCGCCAAACCGAGCCGCTGCCCATCCGCGTTTTTTTGGAAGACGGCGATAAGGATCTGGACAACTTCGCCGGCGATTGGCCCCTGGCCAACCGCGAAATGGGCGCCGCCCTGCACTTTCAGGGTTACGATTACCAACTGGTCTTCCACGAAGGCGGCCACAGCGGAAGTCACGGCGGGCCGTTCTTGCCGGATATGCTGAAATTCATTTGGAAGGATTACCCCAAGCCGATTCCGTTGCCACAGCCGGATATGACCAAGCCGCATGGGCTGGTGATGGATGTGATTGAGCCGGGGGAGGGGTGGAAACCCGTCACCGAGAAGTACACTACCATTGACTGCCTCTGCGCCGACGGCGCTGGCAATGTCTGTTTCGGCGCTGTCGGGAACATTTTGAAGATCGAAGCCGGCAGCGGGAAAGTGGTGACTTTCGCCCAAGATTTGTGGAGCCCTATTCAAATGGGATTTGGGCCCGACGGGGTGCTGTACGCCTTGACGTATGCCAACGGTCAGCCGGAGACGAAACTCCTTGCCGTCACGCCCGGTGCGCCGCCAAAGACAATCATCGATAAAGAACTGTACGCCAGCGGATTGTGCATACGTCGTGACGGATCGATTTATCTGGGCGAGCCGGGGCTTGGGCGGATGACTTACTTATCTCCAGATCGGCGCACTACACAGCAGTTCAATGGCCCGGACGGCGGCTTCAAGGGAATGATTTTTGACGTTCCGGAGGGTCAGCTCATCACAAGGAATTTTTTCTACCCGTTTATCGGAATTAGCCGCATTGAAGCGGACGGATCTCTGGGCCATTTTGAACCTTTCTATTCTGATTATGCGGATCGTCCGATTTACCCGCTTCCGGGCATTTCCCACGGACCGTCCGGATTGGCGATGGATCGCGAAGGCCGGCTCTATGCGGCCAGCGGAATGGGCATTCAGATTTTCAGCACGCAAGGCGGCGTCATTGGCATTTTGCGGAATCCAACGTACGAACTTGGTCAGCCTTGCACGGGCATTACGTTTGGCGGGGCGAAGTTTGATACGCTTTATGCGGTCTGCGGGGATAAGATTTATGCGCGCAGGCTTCGTGCCACCGGCGCGAACACATTGCAACCGCCAGCGCCGGCGACCAACCCACATTGATCGTGCCGTTTTTCTCTCTCTCCCTGTACTCAGTGGGAGATTCAGGGTGGGGGTGATTTGGAGGCTTTATGCCACTTCTCAATCGCCGCGATGTTTTGGCCGCTGGGTTGGGCACCGCCGCGCTGGCATTCAGCGACGTTGCTCCGGCCCAGGAGCAGCCAGCGCGAGGCCGCATCAATCAATCGGTTATCCGCTGGTGCTTCGATCCGATATCGGTGGAAACGCTGGCGCGCGGGGCGGCGGGGATGGGGCTTAAATCGGTTGAATTGGTAGAGCCAAAGGATTGGCCGACATTGCAAAAGTACAGCCTGATCTGCGCGATCACGCCGAGCCACGGGTTCACTAACGCCTGGAATCACGTGGAAAATCATGCGATGTGCGTCGACAAAATCACCAAAGCGATCGACGCCACCAGCGAAGCGGGATTTCCCAATGTCATCACCTTCAGCGGCATGCGCCAGGGAATCGATGAAGAGACGGGGATGAAAAATACTGTCGATGGCCTGAAAAAAGTGGTCGGCCTGGCGGAGAAGAAAAAGGTGACGATCTGCTTTGAGGTGCTCAATAGCCGGGTGAAAGAGCCGATGCGCGGGCATCCGGATTATCAGGGGGACAAGCTGGAATGGGCCGTGCAGGTGTGCGATCGGGTCGGCTCGGAGCGGATGAAAATCCTGTTCGATATTTATCACATTCAGATCATGGAAGGGGACGTGATCAGCCGGATCAGGCAGTACAAGGATTACATCGCCCATTACCACACCGCCGGCGTTCCGGGGCGGCATGAACTCGATGATCAACAGGAGATCAATTATCCGCCGATCATGCGGGCGATTGTGGAGACGGGATACAAGGGATTTGTGGGGCAGGAGTTCGTGCCGCGATCGGCCAAAACCGACGAAGAAAAACTCTTCTCCCTGCGAGAGGCGGCGCGCATTTGCGATGTTTGATTAATCCCCAGAACTTCGCAAAATCACAATTTTGCACTTGAATTTCGGCCCGACCGGGATTGGGATAGGGCATGGCTTGATCGCATTGCTCTCCAGCAGGTGGTGCAGATGATCAAAAGAATCGCAGCGTTGCTCGTCGTTCTCATTTTCGCCTCGTACAACCGGGCGGCGGAACCCATCATTGGCATGGCGCCGGCGGCGCTGGATCAGCCACGAGTTTATTTGCAAATTGCCCGCGGTGTGAACGGGCCGGCGCTGGTCGCCAGGGCAAACGATCAAAAGACATCGGCTGTCGAAGCGTTTCTCGACACTGGCGCCAGCGGCATCGTGCTGGCGAACAATACGGCCAAGGCGCTCGGCATCAAAGCTGAACAATCGGCAAGCCGTTCGCCGGTGAGCTACGAAGATGTCGGCGTCGGTGGAACGGAAAAATTCGCCGTCTCCGAGCCGCTGTTTCTGTCATTGGCCGCCTACTCCTCGGATATCGATGGTGACACCGCCAACTATGGTAAACCCATTGGTCCATTTCTTTTTCAGCTTAAGCCCGGCGGCGATCAACTTGATGCGTTCACTGGCGGCACTGACATCGTTGGAATGCCGGCGATGCAGAATCGGGTCATCGTCATGGACCCGCGTGGCCTGGCGAAACTCGACAAAATCAAAACCAGCCTTTTGCCGCCGGGTGATCGTGCGATTCCAAGTGTGTCAAAGACGGTGCCTCTGACATACGTGTCGTTTTCTCGTTTTTCCAAAATCACGCCCGCCGGCTCTCCTCCCCCGGCATCGATGGCCAACCCGATGATCGGGCCCGATCCGTTTCAACCGACCGACCGCGCTTCTCCTGTCCGCGTGTCGTACCAAGGCAAGTCAACGACGCTCACGATGCTGCTCGATACCGGCTCCGCCTGCTCAGTCATTTCCACTGAGAAAGCAAAACAACTTGGCGTCACTTATGCGGATGATGGTTCGACCCTTCTGGGCGTCGCCAAAGCCGAGCAATTCTCCCTGCCCGTCGGTGGCATCGGTGGCATTAAAACTTCAACCGGCTTTTACCTCGATTTATTGACGCTGCCAGCCAAAACCGGCGACCCAATTATTTACGCCAAGGCCCCTCTGCTCGTGTCGGACATCACGGTCATCGATTCCAAGACCCAAAAGTCTTTCACGCTCGACGGCGTGTTTGGCATGAACTTTCTGGTCGCCAGTGCATCAATCACCGCCGGAATCCTTCCAGATATCGACAAAGTCGTGGACGGCCCGTTTCAAGTGATCGTCATCGACCACTCACGACACAGCCTGGGCGTGAAATAGGCCAAGCCTCCAAGGCGAGATTTAAAATCTCCCATCTGAAATCTGAAATGTCCTATATGAAATTTGAAATTCCGACCCGAAATCTGAACCCCCCGATCTGAAATCTGAAATTCCGACCTGAAATCTGAACCCTCCGATCTGAAATCTGAAATGTCTTACCTGAAATTTGAAATTCCGCCCTGAAATCTCTTCTTCGCCCCCCCGCTTTTCCCCACTCAACCGGATTGCAGTGCAAATCCGTCGTAAAGCTCAAGGATAAACTTTGCCGTCGAAGGATGGCCAGGCAGAAGCGGATTGCCTTCGTGAATGCCCTTGAAAGTCGACAGCACATACTCAGCGTCATCGTGATCCAAGCCATATAGGTGGAAAAAGGCGGCGTCCAGTTCCGCCATCAGCTCCGCCCGCTCACGATCATTCCACTTATTCAGCCGGCCGCCGTATTCACTTTTGAAACTCCCGCCGGTGAAGCCGCACGCATCCGCCAGCGGCAGCATGTCCTCGGCCGTGCATGTGAGCTTGAGCACGCGCTCAGCAATCCACGCTTCGAGTGTCTTACCCTTTGCCCAGGGGCAGGGTTCGTCGTAGCGGTCGGGGGGGGGGAAAACGGGCAGCTGCTCCAGCATGAAAAAGTTCATGTGTCGCCCGTGAACTTTTTGCTTCGCCGTGAAGTCGAAGGCGAGGGCATTGAAATTAGCCAAGAGGCAGGTGCGGCGAGCCAATGCGAGGCTTCCGTCGACCAGTATGATCGGGAGGGTGTTGAGGCACGCTACGTCTGGGATGAACTGGGCGATCATCGTCCGCCGGTTGGAGGGATTGGTCACGTCTCGAAATGTGAGATGCGCTAGCTCCGCCGGGCAACGCTTCCGCGCATCCTCAATCCTGGCCCAATACCGAGGCTGTGCAAGAAATTCAGGGTTTGCGAGTTCGACCGGCGACGCTTCGGTGGTTTGGCCCTGGTTGTTCCAGTTTTTCTCTTCGGTGTAGGCGGTCGCGAATCGGTGATTAAACGCCTCGACCATTTTTGCCTCGAACAGCGGAAGATAGATTTGGCGTTGTTTGAGCCAACGGTTTCCCTCGTGCTTTAGGCCGTTGTCCTCGAGCCATCGGGCCTCGCGGAAGTGCTCGGAGTCTGAGGTTTGGTTGAAGAATCCTTGCTTGAAGCTGGTGCCCCATGGGTTTCCGGTTGGGCCGCGGCGGCTTTTTTCAAGGAGCACGGAGACCCGCCGATAAATGCCCTTGGTAATCTCCGCATCGCGGTTGGTGCGGAATATTGGGCAAGTGCGGGTGTTCGGATTTAAGAGCCGGATGTCGTCGCCGGTCAAATTGATATGGCGGCGTTTTATTTCCAGCTCCTCGATGCTCTCCACGCCAAAGATGAAATCTGCGGCGCTTGAGTTGGAGGGAGAGCCGGCGAAGTTCAGGATCACGAACTGGGTGTCGGGGTGCACGTCCGGGAAGAATGTCCTTTTCCGATTGTCAAATTCGTATAGGCGGAGCAGCCGTCGCTTTGTGGCCAGTTTGTCGAAGAAGGCTTTTGTCGTGTCGTGCATGGCGATTCCCGACGGGACGAGGACGCCGGCCCTACCGCCGGTCGCGAGGAGCCTCTGGGCGAGTTCGGCGAACACGGCGTAGGTGTTCGTGCGGCCGCGTGCGGTGAGCGGATATTCGCCGCTTTCGCGGCAATAAATTCGCTGCGCGTCGGTGTTCGCTTTGGCGGATAGAAAGCGGGCGTAGAGGGCGGGGTCAGTGGATTCAAGGGCTTTGATGAGGGCACGCCGCTTGGCGCCGGTCGTTGCCGTGGCGATCTCGGGCGCGGGCAGCGAAAAAAACTCCCGCTCGGCCAGGTCCATTCTTTCCCAAGGCGGATTGCCGATGACGCAATCGAAGCCGGATTCTTCGCGGTCGAAAACTTCGGGGAAACTCTTTTTCCAGTTGAATGCGTGCGGGTCGACGGACAAATCGGCAACGAGGGAGTTGCCGTGCACGATGTTGTGCGAAAGCCGGGCGAGCTTGTGGTTGCGGTCGGCGGAGCGAATCCACAGGGCCAGTTGGGTGATTTCGACGGCTTCGGGGGAAAGATCGACGCCGTAGAGGTTGTCATTGAGGATAAAGCCGGGGACTTGCGGGGCAAGTTTTTTCCGATCGGCCTCCGGCAAGCGGGCGAGGACTTCGGCGTAACGGAGTTCGAGGGCGTCGTATGCCTGAAAGAGGAAGGCTCCGCTGCCGCAGGCGGGATCGACGATCTTGAGGTTGCGCAGCACGCCGAGGCGGGCATGAGCAGTTTCGGGGGACTCGGGGTCGCCGGGGAGGGCTTTGAAGCGCTCATCGATCAGTTCTTCGACCGTGTATTGGACGATGCGGCTGGTCAGTTCCGGTGGCGTGTAATAGATGCCCAGCCGCTTGCGCTTGGCGGACTGCGGCATCTTGGCGAAGGCCTGGGCCTTGGCCGCGTCGCCGCCGAAGAAGCCGGATTCTTTGAGCTTTTCGACTTCTGTGATGGAGCGCTCAAACAGGTGGCCGAGCACGTCGAGGTTCACTTCGTCGGCGAAATCGTAGGTGCCGAGGTTTTTGAAGAAGCCGGTGTAGCGTTCATCGTCGAGTTCCAGATTGTCGACTGGACCCTTGGCGAACAGCCCGCCATTGTAGGCGGGAATGTTGGAGTTCGGCGGGCCGCCTTCGTCCACCATGCGAAAGAGATTCTTAAATGATTGCCACCGGGGATTGGTGACCGCGTGGAAACCTTTGACATCCCAGGCGGTTTCAAGCGTTTTGGACGGTAATAGCTCGCGGTCTTCGCAGAAGGCAATGAAGATGACCCGGTCGAAGAGACGCTGCGCCCACTCGATGGCATCGGGAAGCGGGTGGCCTTTTTTGAGATGCAATTCCTCGATCAAGTCGGTGCGCTTTTGCGAATAGGCCTGGTAAAGCTCATCACCGACAGAACGCTGTCGCTCGGAGGTTTGCTGCAGGAGCACGCCGGCTCGGGGCGGGCCTTTTACGAGGCCTTCGACCAGCCCGTTATAATGAAACAGCACATAAAATTGCCGAAACGTATCGAAATTCAAAAGCGATTGCAGCGAAAAATGCTCGTAGCGGCGTTTGGTGCTGTTTCGCTCGTACAGGCGGAAGCTGACTAAATTGGAGACGACGCCCCACCGACAGGTTGTGGGAAGGTTCACGAGGTAATCCCAGCACTGGTCGACGGGGGAGCGCGATTTGGAGCGACCGAAATCAAGATGCTCCCTAGCGCCCTTCAGCTCGACGACTGCGGATATTTTGCCCTCAACGCCGAGGCCAAATTTGCCTAGAACGGCGTCGGGAGTCTGGCTGCCGACCACTTGGTGCTGCTCGAGTGTCCAAGTTGAATTCCCTTCGGTGGCACGGGTGCAATCTAGGGCGTCCCCAAAGACCTGGGCGAGAAAATCGCCCTGTAGCTGCGTTTCCTTCAGCTTCTCGAGCGTGCCGTCTGTTTCGAGTTTGGCCCAGTGCATCAGGATTTTGTGCGCGCGTTCGGCATCTTCGGTAAGCCGGGTGTCTTTTGACGCCGTATCGAGGAACCGTGGCAGAATCAGGCGATCGGTCTTGGGCTGGCGCGAGGCGAGGGGATTGATATCTTTGAAAAGAGCCGTGCTCATGTGGTGAACATAAACTAACTCGAAAGTCACCGCGAATAAATAGTCGGCAGCCCTCGGATGCGCCCCGTCGTCCGCCAAGAGGCCGCCCATTAAGTTTGTTAAATACCAAACAGAAATGTCACGTTTTTCGTAACATTTTGTAACATTCGCCCCTCCGCCCCCGCCCTGAGCCTGTCGAAGGGTACTGCTCTCTCCTCACGCAATCGTAATGCTCTCATCCAGATAAATATCCTGAATGGTGTTGAGCAGTTTCACGCCGTCGTTCATGGGCCGTTGGAAAGCTTTGCGGCCGCTGATCAGCCCTGCCCCGCCGGCGCGCTTGTTGATCACGGCGGTGCGAACCGCGTCGGCCATATCGTTGGCGCCTTTGGATTCGCCGCCGGAATTGATCAGCGGCGAGCGGCCCATGAAACAGTTGGCGAGTTGATAGCGGACCAGATCGATGGGGTTGCCGCCTTTACCGTTTTCGTCGGAGCCGGTGAGTTGGGTGTAGATGCGCTTGTCGAATTTGCCGTAGGTGCTGGAGCCCATGTTCAGGGCGGCATAACCGCCGTTCTTGTCAGCCATTTTTTGCTTGATGATGTCGGCTTGGATGGTGACGCCCAGGTGATTGGCCTGGCCCGTGAGATCGGCGGCGGTGTGGTAATCGGTGGTTTTGCCATCCGCGCCTTTGACCTTGAAATGGTCGTTGCGAAGATAACACCAGAGGACAGTGACCATGCCCAGTTCGTGGGCCTGAAAAAACATTTCCGACACTTCATGAATTTGCCGGCGGGATTCGGGAGAGCCAAAATAAATGGTGGCGCCGACAGCGACCGCGCCCATTTCGAAACATTCCTTGATGTTGCCATAGAGCGTTTGATCAAAAGTGTTGGGGTAGGTGAGCAACTCGCTGTGGTTGAACTTCACGAGGAAGGGAATCTTATGGGCAAATTTGCGGGCGACGGAGCCGAGCACGCCGAAGGTGGAGGCGACAGCGTTGCAGCCGCCTTCGATGGCCAATTCGACGATCTTTCCCGGATCGAAATACTGCGGATTGGGAGCGAAGCTGGCGCCGGCGGAATGTTCGATGCCTTGATCGACCGGCAGGATGGACATGTAACCGGTTCCGCCGAGTCGGCCATGATTCAGAATCGTATTGAAATTCCGGAGCACCGCCGGCTTGCGGTCGCTCTGGGCAACCACGCGGTCGACAAAATCGGGGCCGGGCAGGTGCAGGGCTTGTTTGTCGAATCCTTTGGCTTTGTAGGAAAGCAGGGCTTCGCCATCTTGACCAAGCAGATCAACAATTTGGTTTCTCTGTAACGTGCTGCTCATAAAATTGCTCCTTCTAATTCGATCGAACGAGCAAGACTGTAGGCGGATCGTGGATGAATTCAAGACCGCTTACTTCGTGCGCGGCTCTTGATTTTGCTCTTGTTGTTTGGTTGCGGCAGCGGCGGCTTGTTGCAGGATGGTGGGGAGCGATGTGACGAACTGGCTGCGGGGCATAACTCGGTCGATGCCGGCTTGGCGGGCGGCGGTGATTGCGGCTGTGTCAACGTGGGAAACGAAGCCAATCACCGGATTCTCGGTCGATTGCCGCCATTGCACGGCCGCGGGGATCGCACCGTCTTGATTCAAATCCACAATGAGGCACTGGGCCACCTGCGAAACAAGCTGAGCTGGATCGCGGAGCATTTTTACGGAAATTCCCATCGCCCGGCAGGTAGCGGAAATCCTGCCGGAAAACATCAAATCGCGCACCAGAGCGATGGCAACGGGCGGGATTTCAAACTGGTCCATCGCTGTATTGGAACCCGCATAGCTCCATAACACAACTGCGGTTCCGATAATCCTTCAATTCTAGCGGCGTATCGAGCCGATACCCGTTCAGGACGCTTGGCTTATGGATTTAGCGACACTCATTGGCGTGGTGCTGGCGTGGGGCGCCGTGGTTTACTCGATGTTCCACGCCTCCGAAGGACACCTGGAGGCTTACGTCAAGCCGCCGGAGCTGTTTCTGGTATTTGGCGGCGCGCTGGGGGCGACCATGCTCTCCATGCCGCTGCATGTCGTCACCGGCGTGGCCAATTACCTGAAGAAATGGCTCTTCGATAAGCACACACATATCCAGCACACGATCAAGGAAATGGTCGAATACGCCGAGATTGCCCGACGGGATGGCGTGCTGGCCCTGGAATCCGCCAGCCGGGAAGCTCCCGATCCCTTCCTTCGCCGCGGTTTGCAGCTCACCATTGATGGCACCGATCCGGAAATGATCGAACGCATTTTGCGCATCGAAGTGGAAGCGATGCAGCAGCGCCACAAGCACGGCAAGCATTTTTTCGGAACCATGGCCAAGTTCGGGCCCGGATTTGGTTTGATGGCCACGCTGATCGCGCAGGTGGCGATGTTCCGCAATCTCGGCGGCGATGCCTCGGTGATCGGTTCGGCCTTGGCGATCGCCCTCACCGGCACCTTATATGGTTGCATGCTTCAGAATCTGGTTGCCGGCCCGGTTGCGGAAAAGCTGTCGATCAAAAGTCACGAGGAAGCGTTCGCCAAGGAGATCGTGTTGCAGGGCGTGCTCAGCATTCAAGCCGGCAATAATCCTCGTGTCGTGGAAATGCAGTTGCTGAGCTTCCTGAGCAGCAAACAGCAAGCGAGCATGGCCAAGGCGGCGTAAGCGGACATTTCTCACATGGCCAAATCATGCAAATGCAAGGAAACGGAATGCGAGGAATGCCCCGAGTGGATTTTCACATTCGCCGATCTGGTCATGTTGATGATGGGGTTTTTCGTGATTCTGTGGGTGCTGAAACCACCGGCGGGAAAAAACAGCAGTAGTAACAGCGAAAGCGCCGCAGCGGACGAAAAATGGCTTGAGACCGTCGGCGAAATTCGCCAGGCGTTTGGTTATCTGCCTGACCCGACCAGCAAGGATCCCGTCGATAGAAGTATGATCGAGCATAAAATGATCCAGTTCGATCCCTCGCATGCCAAGGGGCAAGGCGGGAATACGCTCGTCAAACCGCAAGCGCCACAGGGAACCGAACCGGATGTGCAAAGCGTTCGGCCGGGTAAGCACGTGATTGTCGGGGCGCGAATAGTGTTCGAGATCGGCCAGGCGGCACTGCCGAGCGGAGCTTCCAAGGATTTGGATCAAATGGTCCACATCATCCAGGGACATCGCCAGATTTTTCTGGTCAAGGGGCACACCGGCGTCGATGATCTACCAGAAACCGCAACCGCGGACCAAAAAATGAACCTGTCGGTGCAGCGGGCCCAGGCGGTTGCGGATTACCTAACCAGCCACGGGGTGGACCCGCAGATTCTCCGGGTTGAGGGTTGCTCGACGTTTGAGCCGGTGGCCCAGCGGGCTTACAGCGATGCCCAGCGATCGCAAAATCGGCGGGTTGAGGTCGAGGGGACGGATACGCCAGTAGGCGACCGGCAGGATAACGCCAAGACCAGCCAGGCATTGCCGCCGGACCTGAATCAGGCAGCCGCCCAATAAAATCGGCGGCAGAGTCGGGCTGTCCTCAGCCCGGACCGAGGCGAGGACGCCCCGGCTCACCTGGTATCACCAACACACCATCAACCCCCTGTCTCAAGCGAATCCCAAGCTTGACAACCACACGCTGCCAATTACGATGAAATAAGCAGTTGCGTGATGCTGCAACCGATTGTGACGGTGCGGAGCGAACGTTATTTTGCTTTGGCAACCAGTGCTGGCGATCATCCGAAAAACCACTGACGAATTTCTTGCTTAACACCTTTTGTCGGACACCTTTGTCCAAGGAGCTCCTTTGAGCTTTCTCACCAAATTGTTCGTAGTGCTGTTGGTTATCTGCTCGCTAATGCAGACGGCCGCGATTGTGGTGTATGTGAACCGATCGGAGGATGTTGGGGCTGTCAACAAGAAGCTAACCAAAGATGTCGCCGATGCCCGGGCACTGGCGAATAGTGTGCAAAACACTAACAGCCAAATGCTGGCTGCGATGACCGCCGCTGCCCAATCCGCCACGCAGCGTGAAGGTGAGCTGGCCCGCAAGATCACGGACGCCGAGCGTCAGATTCAGGATGCCAACGCCCAATCCGCCCAGGCCCAGAAGGAGTCGCAGATCAAGGATGCGACCATCGCCGGCACCGCCGATGCACTGAAATCTGCGCAGGAAGAAAACAAGGGGTTGCAAAGCCTGACCGCTGATCTGCGGACCAAAACCGATGATCTGCTGCGGCAAAATGGTGAGCTGAATATTCGGCTGACCGATTTGGACAACCGCAACCGTGTTCTGGCCCGCAGCGATGAGTTTGATCGTGAGCGCATCAGCGAGTTGGAGACGCAGGTCAAAACGATGCAGCAGCACGGAGCGACCCCCGCCGGTGCCGGTGGCGCCGCAGCCGAAGCCGCCCCCACGCCGCCCGGTCCGATCAATACGACGGTTAGTGCGGTCGATATCATCGGCGGCAAGAAATGGGCCACCATTCCCGTGGGGAGCGCGGATAACGTGCAAAAGGGAATGAAGTTCAACATCGTCAATCTTCAGACCGGCGAATTCCTGGGTTTTCTGACCGTGGAGCGCGTTGAAGTGAACGAATCCATTGGTCAAGTGGAAGGCGCCAAGATTGACAAGATCGATAAGGGTGTCGAAGCCAAGACGCAGCTGTAAGGTCATTTTCAGGAGCCGCACATGAGCCGAATGGGATCAGGCGACGCGATTGTTGTTAAGCCGTCCAACAACATTTACACGGTGTTGGCACTGGTGGCTCTTATTGGAGCGATCTGTTCGCTGGCCATCATTTATGTCCGTGCCGGTACCGTCTTCACCGGCGGGCTGTTTGGCAGCACCTGATTTTCCGGTTTTTCCCCAGTCAAAATATTTATCCGCGATCAACCCGGCGCTTTCGCCGGGTTATTGCATTTTGTAGCCAAGCTGCCCGTGGTCTATGATGCTCAAATGCGAACGAGCGGCATCATTGGCGTCTTACGGCGGTGCTCAACACAAAGGAAGGAACACATGTTTCAGCGGACAAAATCGATCGGCAAAATGAATTGGTGTGCGGGTTTTGTGATGATTGGTCTTTTGGCCGTGGTGCATGCGGCGCATGCGGATGACCAGCTTCAACCCAAGGCTGTCCTGCAAGTCGGGCAAAAATGGGATTTCAGCGAAGACGGATCGCAGACCATGGACATGCAAGTGGGTGGGCAACCGCTCAAACAGATTATGAAGCATACCCGCAAGGGGACGGTGGAGGTGTTGGCAGTCAAGGACGGAAATCCTACGGCGATCAAGGTGACTTTCGATCAAAGTTGCGGCGACAAAGGGTCGCAGAATGATCAGGCGAATGACCTGCCGTTTCCGCTGGCGGGAAAAATCGTCATCATCAAAAAAGATGATTTAGGCATCGTCACCATTCAGGGGGCGGCCACAAATGAGGCGACGACCAATGAGCTGTCGCAGATGCTTTCGCCGATGCATCCGATTTTGCCGAAGACCGCAGCGAGTGTTGGGGATGCGTGGGACGGCAATCCCGATGCGACCAACAAGGAATTTGAACTCGGGCCCAACGACACCGCCGAAGTGAAGTGCAAATTTACCAAGGTCGGGCAAGTCGGCGATCGCAAGACGGCCGATGTCAATGTCACCGGACATATCAAAAAGAACCAGAACGGTTTGAATTTCACTTTCGATTTGAAGGGAACCGCGCGCGTCGACTTGCTGAGCGGGCAAACCCTGGACAGCACGATGACCGGTCAGACCACCGTGCAGGGGCAAACCCAAGGGCCGCAGGGCGCCCCAGTAAATGTGCAGGGCAATGGCACGATGGATAACCATCAGGTCATGCAATTAACGGGCGGCGGCGATGCGGCTGCGGGCGGTAACGGCCTTCCAACCAGTTCCGGCAATGCCCCAACCGCCGGCGGCAGCCCGGCCGCAAACAATCCGCTCGGCGGCGGTGGAACCGATTCCCCGTTCGCCGGTGAATATCACGGTGACAAGCTGTCCGCGGTTTTCACGGCCGACGGACAAGGCCAATTCAAGGGCACGATCCAAATGGGCGAGCAGAAATTTCCCGCAACAGCCAAGGTGGACAGCGGCAAGCTGGTCGGCACGTTTACGGTTCAGGGCAGCTCGTTTGATTTCACCGCCGTGCTCGATAACGGAACCATGACCCTATCCAGCGGCGGCACGGATTACACGATGAAAAAAGCGGTGGCGAATCCCCTGTCCGGCGGCGGTTCGTCGGGACCTCGCAATCCCTTGAGCAATTGAACAATTGAGCGCGCCTGATCGCACAACAACACACGGCGTTGCCGTGAGCAAATCGTATCGTTACATCGATCCGGGACCTCTCACCGACGGTGTGCTGGAGCTGGTCTGCCCGCACGAACGATGGGTCGATCCGTTGATGGCCTCGATCAACCATCCGCTGACGCAGCGTCAGATGCCGCAATTCGCGCAGGTGAAAGTGGAACAGATCAGCGACTTTGCCGCACGGCTCACCAACGGATTTGACACCGGCGATCCGAACGGCAGAACCGCGCCAGCTTACCACTTCTGGATGAAAGTAGTCGGCTCCCGCTCCGCCCTGCCGATGGTCGGCGGCATCGTTTTGCGGCTTGGGGACAACGCCAATTTACAGCAGATCGCCGGGCATATTGGATATCACGTTTATCCGTTTGCCCGTGGCAATCATTACGCCGAAATCGCCTGCCGCCTGCTGCTTCCGATCGCCAAAACACAGGGGATCAATCCGCTGTGGATCACCTGCAATCCGGACAATTGGGCATCACGCCGAACCTGCGAAAGATTGGGTGCGCAATTCGTCGAAATCGTTCCCGTCCCGCCGGAGCACCCGCTGTATCCGAGGGAGAAGCAAAAGTGCCGCTATCGGCTGGATTTGTAACGGGTCATTTCGCCGCTGCACGAGTTGTCGGATCGCCGGGTCGAACAAGTGTGGATTTGTCTCCGATCGCCCCATCGTCACCTTGATGTTGCAGCAAGAATTTTTGAAATTCTTCTGGTGGTGAATTCAGGATGACGCTTTTTTCGTCCGGTTTGAAGAATTGCAATTCAGTCGGATGCGCTTCCAGATATTTCTTCAGCCAATCCATGTCCAACGACGAAACAACCAGATTTGGCTTCGTCTGGTAGACAATCAGGAACGAGTACAAGGGCAGGAAATGGCTCTTGTAGCCATCATCATATTGCGGTGCGAAATCGGCAGCTCTAGCTTCCAAAATCATCAGGTCCTGGACCTTTCCCAGCCGGACCAGGTATGTGCCGTCGTCTTTTCCCTCGTTGTCAAAGGAGTGGACTTGGTATGTCTTGTCGTCGCCCGCGGGAAGCTGAACTTCATAGGTAGCCTTGCCGTCGCTCGATACCCACTTGCCGGCCAAGTCTTTATCAATGATCACCTGGTCGTCTTTGAGGACAGGCTGAACGGATCGAACGCAGCCGACGGCGGTCAGGAGGAGCATCGATAGCCCCGCCAATGCCAAATGCGGTTTACACCAAATCGAAATTCGCTTGTGAATCATGGGAATATACCTTTCTATTGGTTCTTCGCCGGCTGACCGATCGATCTGACACAAAAAAGATTTTTTCTCGGCGGATCGTTATCGTGTATCCATGACGCGGACCAGCACCATTCTCCTGGAAGGCTTGAAAGACCAGGCCAATCAGGGTGTCTGGCAGGAATTTGATCGGCGACATCGGTCGTTGCTGCTGGCGGTGGGACGAAGGCTTGGCTTGGCCGCAACGGATGCAGAAGACGCCGCGCAGGAAACGCTGGCGGCATTTGTTGTGGAATATCGCCAATCGCATTATCGCCGAGAATCGGGTCGGCTGCGGGATTGGCTGGCGGGGATTATGACCCACAAGGTGCGGGATATTCAACGCCGCCAAAAGCGCCAGCATACCCTGGGGCAGGAATCGGACCGATCCGATGCGCTGGACCTGATCGAAGATAAGTCAGTGATCGAGTCCGTCGAGCAGGAATGGGCGGCGGCGATACTGCGCGAATGTCTGGAAAAGGTCCGCCAGGAAGTTACGCCGCAAATGTTTGAATCTTTTGAATTATTTGCCCTGCATCAACTATCGGCGGCTCAGGTCAGCCTGCGGCTGGGGATTTCACCGGATGTCGTTTACCAGAACAAACGGCGCATGCTGCTGCGAATTCGTGAACTGATGCCGCAAGTCGAGGAAACATGGTAGAGCCGTCGCCAACTTCGACTTGCCCCGACAGCCGGTTGCTCACCGAGTTTGTCGCGGGACTTTTGCCGGCGACACAAACTGCATCCATCAAGCTGCACATCGACCAATGTTCCCGGTGCGGTAATGGTTTGCAGGAATTGAAACAGGATGAGGAATTATCCGGCCAATTACGCATCGCCCTGGGTTTGGATGAGGAAGTTTTGCTGCGCCAGCGGCTGGCGGAAGCAACAGCCGGTGAATATGAGATTCTGGAAAAGCTCGGCCACGGCGGCGGCGGCATGGTATTCAAGTGCCGGGATTTGAAGCTGCAGCGTCCCGTGGCGATCAAATCTATTTGGCCCTCCAGTGACGGCGATTCGTCGGCGCTGACTTCACAGGAAGCCCGCAACCTCGCCACGATCAGCCATCCGAATATCGCAACAATTCACACGGTTTCATATCCACCGTCGCCGTATATCGTGATGGAGTTGGTCGACGGCGTGCCGATCACGCAGGCACTTGGCAAATTGCCTGTTGATCAGCAAGTCGACGCCTTTGCTCAAGTACTGGAAGCGGTCACTGAATTGCATCATCGGGGATTGATTCATTGCGACCTGAAACCCGCCAATATTTTGATCGATCATTACCGGAACGTGAAGCTGGTGGATTTGGGCATCGCCCGGCACGTCGGCTCGGTGATTCACGCTAAGTTTCAGGGAACACCGGCTTACATGGCTCCGGAGCAAGGCCTCGGGCAACCGGCCGAAGCGTCGGCGGATGTGTTTTCGCTGGGCATCATTTTGTTCGAACTACTGACCGGCCAGCGTCCATTCGCCGGCCAAACCGAAGGGCAACTGATCACGGCGATCCGCCAGACTAATCCCGCCTTGCCCCGGTCTCTGCGGCCCGAAATCCCCGGTGCATTGCAAGCCATATGTCTGACCGCCCTCGAGAAAGATCCATCGCGGCGTTATCCGTCGGCCAAAGAATTCCTGCTCGATCTGCGGCGTTTCATCAATGGTGACGCCGTTTGGGCTGACCCGACACTGCTCGCCAGTGTCCTGGAACATGGCATCGAGCGTCACGTGCAAGACCTGCGGCGGTGGCAAAAGGACCGCGTGATTTCCTCCCGCGAGTGCGATTATTTTTTGGACAAATACGGACGATTGCGGCAGCGCGAAGAATCGTGGGTTCTCGACAGCCGGCGGATTTCATTCTCGCAGGTGATGCTGCATCTGGGGGTTTGGTCATGTGCGGTCAGCGCGTTTTTGATGATGGCGTTTCCCTGGCCGAATCTTGGTTTGGCTAGACCGATATTGCCTGCCCTGCTTTTCGCCGTGCTGCTGATATCGGGCGGAACACTCTGGCGTCGCCAAAATCGGCGGGTCGGCATTGTGCTGCTCATGGGCGCCGCCATTTCATCGCCCATCGCCGTTGCCACGGCCCTGATTCATTTTGGCTGGCTCCAAGGCAACCGTGCTAACAATAATCTTCTCGAAGGAATTGTGACCAACCGCCAGCTCCTGGCCGCCACAATCGCCTGGTTGGCCCTCAGCCTGGAGCTCTGGCGTCGCACGAAAACCGCCGCTTTCGCCGTGATTTCCACTATCGCCACCGTCGCCGTCGCTACATCCATTTTCGCTTTGCATGATTTGCGGGGCCAACTTTCGAGTGGCCACTTCGACACCGTCGCTGGATGGTATCTTGTTCCCGGATTGCTCTTGTTTGTTCTGGGCATGACATGGGATTTGATTCGTAAGAACCCGTTTTTCGCCACCCCGTTTTATGTTGTCGGGTTAACACTGCTGTTAGTGAGCATGACACTGATCGCCTATTTTGGGCCGACGCTGCAATGGCTCGGATGGACGCATGGTACTAACGACGCCACTCGGCAAATCAGTTACAGCTTCATGATCAACGGAGGGATCTATCTGGCGTTCGGGTTGCTCGCCGATCGGTCCACGAGCAGCTCGTGGTTGCGCTGGATCGGCAGTTTGCTTTTCTGGCTCGCACCGTCGCATCTGTTAATCCCCATCCTGAGACTGGAAAACCAATGGCCGATTGCGGGCACATCCTGGACCTTCGCCGAGATCGTTTTACTGATCGCCGCATTGATTTTCGTTTTCACCAGCGTTCCCAAGCAGATGAAATCATTCTTCTTTTCCGGGCTTTTCTATCTCGCCATTTCCATCTGGCGGCTGACTTCGCGGCATTTTGAGAACAAATTCGCCTGGCCGCTCGGCGTGGCTGGTGCGGGAATCATTTTGACGCTCGTTGCATGGCGGTGGCCAATGTTATTTGAGCGGAGATCACACCGCCGCAAATTTGACGCCTGATTAAATCGAGACGGTTATTTTGCCGCTGCTGGCCCGCCGGTGTTTTGGACCATGTCCGCTTGAGCCGCATCCCATTGATCGCGCAAATTCAGCGACTGCGTACTGTCCCAAAAATTGGTCCCCTGCTCTCGCAACCCCAGCGTCGCGGCGATCCACGCCCGACTCCAGCCGGATTCCACAGCCCAGGCTCCCCAGCCGATGTCGGCGGAGCTGGCCCAGAATTCCCAGCGGCCAAAATCAAAAGCGCGCGTCCAGCCGCCGTCCAGATAGCTGAACTTTTCGCTGCGAATTTGAATCCGGCACAAATAATCGAGCAGTTTCTCTTCCGCGGCCTGATACATCGGATCACCTGTCGCCGCAAAAGCTTCATGCAAACCGATCGTAGCGAAGCCCGTGGTGTACAACTGATCGGAAACCTTGTCGCTATTTGTCTGCACCAGCGGTGTTTCCCGGGTGCCATATTCTTCGTTGGTACGGGGGATGGCATCGTGCCAACTCCCGTGATCTCCAACATGCACTTGAATGGCCCCGCAGGGATCCTGGAAGCCGATCAAATCCGTGGCGACTCGCTTTAACCAGCCGCGATGCTCCAGCGTATCTTGAACTCGAACCAGCCACGCCAACGGCAGCAGCATCCGAGCCCGTTCAATGTCATCTTGCCAGCGCCAATCTTGGGGATAATGCTCCATGGTCATGCGGATCGCCGTAACGGTGCGGTCGAGGAATTCGCCATGGCCCGTCTGTCGATACGCCAGCAGATAGCACGCCCAGATATATCCTTCAAAATGCGGCGAGTAATTCACCATCGTTGAATCGGCAAATGCTTTCCACCCCTTGGTGGCGAGGTCGGGCATGTCGACCCGATCTGGACCGAAGCCGTTTTTGCCGGTGGTGCGGAGATTAGCCAGCAATGCCCGAAGCAGGCGGCCGTTCCACTGATCGGTGCTGAGCGCGCGCTCCGCCAGCATGGTCGCCAAAATAGTTCGGGCATTGTCATCGGAATAATTCGCCACCATCCAGGCGGGTGAATAAGCTCCCCAGGCGAGAAACCCGTAAGCCGGCGATTTCGGATCGCCACGCGCCCCACCGGTCATTCCGGACTTTTCGAACATGAAATGCAGCAAATTCTCCGCGATCTTACTGCTCTGCTCGTGATGATTCAGCAATCCGTCCATCGCCAGCACCATCACCGATTCGCCATTGCAATCATCCCTGATGGTAATTCGCCGACCTTGATTGCCATCGAAATGAATGTGAGCCGGGAAAACTTCCAGAATACCGCAGGAGCCGTCGCCGCGCGGTTCGTCGGCGGTGGGCGGATTGATCTCCACATCACCTTGACTGGTTTGCAGCAGTTTGATGATCTCCGCTTGACGTGAACTGGGCAGCAGAAGTTGCGAGTGAATGTAAAACTGCGCCGCCCGGTCGAATGTTTGACGATGAATATTCACCGGTGTCGGCTCATCCTTGGAATACGCCGGCCGAACCAGTGGCGTCCATTGCAAATGCAGTGACGAAAGCGATGGATCAAGATGGGCTAGGATGGTTTGCCAAATGACGGCCCAGGCGGAAGCTGGGGCATAGCGGGCGGTAATCATGTTGCTAAGCCGCGTAGTGGCGATGAGCCATCGGCCGTTCTCGGATTCAAACAAAATCGGCGAGGCAGATTTCGGCAGGCCATAAATCGCCGAGTCGAGACCGGCCACCCGTGCCACCACCAGCAGCGGATTGGCTACCTCGGTCGGAAGGTAATTGCAATCATGCGCCGCCAGAATCCGCATCTTGGGCAGTGAGGGCCCGAACGCATCACTGGCAACCACACACCGTTCCCATTGGGTGGTTTGCACCGCCCCGAATTTCACGCCGGGAACCTGCGACGGAAACTCCAGAAACAGCCGGAGATTCTTCGCCCTGGCAGTTTGGAAAAAGGAATCATCGAGCAAAACGGCATGCGGGGGATAATCGTCAGCCAATACCAAGACGATCGTCCCGCTTGGCGCAGCCTTTGCCGCCTCGGTCGGTGAATCCACTCTTTGGACAGGGAGATGCTGATCTAGCAGAAGCGTGAATAGATCATTATCAGCACGGCAGCAAAGAATCAGCGGTATGTTGGCCGAAGCCGTGTAACAAATCCCAAGCCACAGTAACACGATCAGCCACTTCAATCTTTTCATGCGTGAGGATTTTAGCCGCCACCGTCTCCTCTGCTACACTGCCGTGCGTGCCGAAGGTCCAGAACAATCCTGCGTTGGCGTCCGCCAAGCCGCGGCCGACGAGGGAATTTTGGCTGGGATTGCTGTGCATCGCCGCAGTCTTGATTGTGGACAGCCGGCTTTTCACCGCCGGGTTCACCAATCTTGACGACCGCGGCACGCTCACGGAAAATCCCAAATTCAATCCACCATCCTGGTCGAATATTGGTTACTACTGGAACTGGAATCATACGGCCGCCGATTTGTACGTGCCGGTGACTTACACGCTCTGGGGCGTGCTGGCATTGGCGACGTGGGTGCAAACGCCGGATGAAGCGGGGGTGCATCTCGATCCGCATGTTTTTCATGCCACGAACGTTTTGCTGCATGCGCTGGCGGCGTGTCTGGTGTTTCGCTTGTTGCGGCAATTGCATTCGCGACCCTGGCCAGCGCTGTTTGGGGCGTTGTTTTTCGCGCTCCATCCGCTGCAGGTGGAACCGGTCGGCTGGGTGTCGGGAACCAAGGATGTGCTCAGCGGCGCGCTCGCCCTGGCGGCAATGTGCTGTTATGTGCAATTCACGCAGACCACCCGACGCCAATCGGTATGGTTCGCCATCGCCACATTGGCTTTCGTCATGGCCATGCTCGCCAAGCCCAGCGCGGCCATGCTGCCGCTGCTCATCGCCGTCGTCGATCGATTTTTACTGCGGCGTTCATGGCGACAATCCATCGCCCCGGTGATTTACTGGAGCGCGCTGGCCATCCCTGTTTTGATTATCGCCCGATTTGCACAGGCCGCTCTGCATGGGAATACCATTCCGATTCACTTTCGCCCCGCACTGGCCGCCAGCGCCATCGCTTTTTATCTGGGCAAACTCGTCCTGCCGATCCATCTCGCATTTGATTACGGTTTGCGGCCTGGCGAGATGTGCCATCACCTTTGGCCATATCTTCTCGGCGTTGTCGTTTTGATTCTGGCCATCACGATTTGGCGCATACGCAAGCCCAGGCTCATCGCGGCGGTATGTTGGTTCGTGGTTTGTCTGCTGCCGGTGCTGGGGCTGAGTTCCTTCGATTGGGAATGGTATTCGCTCGTGGCGGATCATTACGTTTATCTGGCGATGTTCGGCCCAGCGTTGGCGATCGCATGGATACTCGACATTTATGACACGTCCGAGGTCGCGCGAGTGGTTGCCGTGCTGATCCTGGCGGCGTTGGGCTGCGGCAGCTTCGTGCAGTCCCAATATTGGACGACAAACCGCAAGCTGGCGGAGCGGGCGATTCAGATCAATCCGTGCAGCTTTACCAGCTACGCTATGCTCGGCTTGGAGGAAGCGGCGCACGATCCGGACCAGGCGATCAAGGATTGCCGCACATCACTCGGCATCGAGCCAGGTTTTTATGCCGTCGCCGAAGTTTTGGAAATCGTCTTGGCGAATCAGAGAAAGTACGGCGAGGCCCTGGATGTGATCGATCAAGCCCGGCGTTTCAGCGACACGCAACCGCCGCAAGAGCGAGTGGATCCAACACGGACCCTCCGCCGGGTCGCCAGAATCGCCGAGCAACAGGGAGATTTCGGTGTCGCCGAGAAATGTTATCTCCGCATTCTTGCCGAGCGGCCGGATGATGCGGATGCTTTGGATGGTTTGCAGCGAGCATTTCGGATGCCTGCCTCGCGCATCAGTTCTACGACGAAGCCTTGACCAATTCGATCAGCCGCTCAATTTGTGCTTCGGTATTGTAAAAATGCGGCGAGGCACGGACCCGGCCGCCGCGCACCACCAGTTCCACGCGATGATCTTTCCGCAGCGATGCCACCAACTCCTGATTGCGACCGGATGGACAATCAAAGCTGACGATCCCGCTCCATTGCTCGTGATCACGAGGCGACGCAATTTTGCATCCGCTGTGTTGCAGCCCCTCGACCAATTGATCCGTCAATGCTTTGATGCGTGCGGAAATCGCCTGGATGCCGACTTCCAAAAGCAAATCGATCGACGCCTTGAGCATCAAGAATCCGGGCACGTTATGTGTTCCGCATTCGAACCGCCGGGCGTCGGGGCGGAGGGTGAAATCGTAATGATCGTAATCACTGGATTTCGTCACATTCAGCCAGCCGATCATCGGGGGATGAACTTGCGCGGCCAGCTCGCGGCGGCAATAAAATATTCCGGCGCCCTCCGGGCCAAGCAACCATTTGTGGCCGTCCGCCGACAAAAAGTCGATCTGCATCTGCCGCACATCCACCGGCAGCACGCCGAGGCTTTGAATTGCATCGATGCAAAACAGGATGCCCCGCTGCCGACAAAACTGGCCGATCGTGACCAGATCATGCCGCTGGCCGCTGGCGAATTGCACGTGGGACAAGGAGAGCATGCGCGTTTTTGGATGATCAAGTGCGGCGAGAATCGCCTCGGTTTGCGGAATAACCGTGGCGAATTCGATGTGCTTTCGGCGAGCCAGATCCATCCACGGATACATGTTGGCGGGGTATTCAAACGCCGTCGTGACAATGCGATCGCCCGGCCGCCAGTCGATGCCCTGAGCAACAGTCGACAATCCCTCGCTGGTGTTTTTGACCAGGGCCACTTCATCGCGGTCACAATGAATCAGCTTCGCCGTTGAATCACGAAGCGCCTCCACCTGCGGATACCAGCCGGAATCGACATACGAAGCGTCTTCCGCCTGCGTTGCGAAACTTCGCAGCACCTCGGCCGTCACATGCGGCAGCGGGCAGACCGCGGCATGGTTGAAAAAATCCCAATGACGCAGAATCGGGAACGCCTCGGGATTGCCAATGTATTTGTCAATCGTCATCGCGGAGCCTCGTACCGCGGCGTATAGTATCATGGGAATGACTTGCACGAGATGAAGCGTTCAGGAGCGATCCTATGCGTTGCCCGGTTGTCATTTTTTTAGCAGCCGCCATGGCCCTGGGTTTGGCCGATCAAGCTCAGGATTTGACGCATCGGGCGATTCCGCGGAAATGGGTAGAACCGCTGCTGCGGGATGATTTGCCGGCGTTACAATTGCCGGATTACGTCACATCATCGCTCCTGGAAAAGGCCCGCGGTCAGGTGTTTGCGGGGCGTTACAAAGATGCTTTGCTGACGCTGCAAAAAATTCCGCACGGCGATCCGATTGAGATTGCCCTGATTAAGACCGCCGCGCTGGAGCCGCTGGGTCGATGGGATGAAGCGCTGGCAATTCTCTCGGACCAATCGGTGAAAGATGATTCGCGTGTGCAAATCAACCGGGCTCGGATTCTGTCAGAAATGGGCAGGGATCGCCAAGCGGTTGCCCTTCTCGGCCAAGTGGTCCAAGCGCATGCGGATTCCATTGATGGGCACTACTGGCTCGGCCACATCAGCGAGAAAATCGGCGATCTTGACGGTGCTCGGCAGGCCTATGCATTTTTCGAGCCGTTCATCGACAAATGGCAAGGCGATCCGCATCAATTCAGCAGTGCGGCGGATGTCACGACCATCGGCCGTGGGCTCGATCGCTGGGCGACGCTGAATAGCGCATATCCGACGCATCGCCCACTTCATGACATTATTCTGGGCATGTTTCTCAAGGCGTATGACGAGATCGACCGCAGCTATTGGCCGGCTCACGTTGCCGCCGCTGAGTATTACGCCGCCCATGACGATCAAGAAAGCGCCGTGAAGGAACTCGACCAAGCCGCGGACGGAAATCCGCAGGACATCGAGTCCCTCACGCTGATGGGTCGAATCGCCCTGCAATCCTACAATTTCGACGCTGCCGACGCCGCCATTGAGGGAATTCGCAACATCGATCCGAATTCTATCGCCGGCAACATGCTTTTGACCCGCGCGTTGCTGCAGCAACGGCTGCCCAGCGATGCGCAGGCGGCGGTGAAGCGTGTGCTGGCAGCTCAACCGTCGAACATCGAAGCACTCGGTTTGCTCGCCGCCACCGAAGCACTGCAACTGCATGACGATCAAACCGCCGCCGTTTTGAAGCAGGTGGACAAACTCGATCCGCACAACGCCAGTGCATATCTCGATGTCGCCGAGCAGCTCGGAGCGATGCGGCAATACCCGCGCGCTGCGGCCATGTACAAAATTGCCGTCGATCGTGCCCCGTGGTGGACGACGGCGCGAAACGGCCTCGGTTTGCTATACACCCAAAGCGGCGAGGAAAACGATGCGCTCACCGTGTTAAACGCCGCTCACGAGCTTGATCCGTTCAATTACGCCACCACGAATTATCTACGCCTGCTCGACGAGCTGATGAAGTTCTCCCGCAAAGAGACGGCTCATTTTGTGGTCTTTTACGACGCGCAAACCGATCCGGTGATTCCCGAATATTTCGGCGATTATCTGGAAAGCATCTATCCATCCGTCACCGGCGAATATCACCAGGAGCCGCCGGTGAAGACGTACATCGAAGTGTTTCCAACGCATGATGCATTTTCCGTGCGCACCACCGGCTCGCCGTGGATCGGCACGGTCGGAGCCAGCACGGGGCGGGTGATCGCCATGGTCGCCCCGCGGAAGGGGCACGCCACGATGGGGCCGTTCAATTGGTCACAGGTGTTACGACATGAGTTCACGCACACCGTCACCCTGGCCGCTACCGATAATCGCATCGCCCATTGGTTCACCGAGGGATTGGCGGTATTGCAGGAGCATTCGCCGCTACGGTGGGAATGGATTCCAATGCTTTATCAGGCCGTGAATAAGGACCAGCTTTTCACGCTGGATCACCTGACCTGGGCATTTATCAGGCCCAAACGGCCCATCGATCGGCAGCTTGCTTACGCCGAGTCGTACTGGATTTGCCAATATATCGAAGAAAATTGGGGACATCAGACGATCTTGAAGATGCTTGCGGAGTTTCGCCAGGGCAAGGAGCAGCCGGACGTGTTTTTGGAAGTGCTTGGCAAAAGTGAGAGTGAGTTTGAAAAGGGATTCTTTGCCTGGACGCACAAGCAGGTTGCCGGTTGGGGTTACGATGCGGATAGCAGCAAGCGTTACGATGAACTGCGTGAACAGGGAGAAGCATTGATCCACTCCCGTGATTATCAAAAGGCCGTCGAAGTCTGGAAGCAGATCGAGACCCTGCGGCCGGTCGATCAGCTTCCACACTCCCGGCTTGCGGGTTTATACATCCGTTTGAATCAGCCGCAGAATCTGGTGGATGAACTGATTCAACTGCACCTGCGCTCGCTGCACGACAACATTTACGCCAAGAAAATTTCCCGTGTCTATCGGGATATGGGCCAGACCGACAAGGCGACGGCCTACGCCCTGCAAGCGGTTTACATCGATCCGTATGATCCCGATGCCCACGAATTGCTGGCTGATCTCGATGCCAAGACCGGCAACACCGACGGTGCAGCTAAGGAAAAACGTGTCCTCAAAATCCTGGACGCGATGTCCAGCGATGAAAACACCCCCGTAAACTAAAGAGCGATTGTATGATCCACAAATTGGCCCCGATTGCGGTGCTGGCGGTTCTGCTGAGCGGCTGCGGCATCAACAAGATTATGCCCGATCCGGTGTCGGTGCATTATGCGCCGGGAGATAACATGCCGGAATTGATGAAGGTGCGTCGCACCGGCGATTTTGCGATTTATTATGACAAAGAAAAAACCCCGGAAATTCCCGTGCGGGTGCATGCCGGGGAAAAGATCGGCTTCGTGCGTGGCGGCGACGGAGCGATCAAAGCCGTGGCCGGTGAGTTCCGCATGAATGTCTCCACCGACGTGGCCAGCGCTCATTGGAAGCGGCTCAATTACGCCGACGATTAACCGGTCGGAGTTCCCTGATCCACCTGCAGCGCGCGGCGATCACCCTGATACAAATCCAGATAAAAATACAGCAGTTCCTTGTCCCCCACCTTTTTGGTTTTCCAATGGTGAAAGCGAAACTTCTCGAATAATTTCACCGCCGGCTCATGATCGACATAGGTGTCGAGGGTCACCTTAAGGCACTGATGATCATTACAGTGTTTAACCGCCCGCTCGACCAATGCCTTGCCGATGCCGCGCCGCCGGCTTGATGTGGCCACCCGAAGCCGCCGGATTTCGCCGACCCCTTCCTCATATTTCTGCACGCCGATCATTCCAACGACTTGCCCGGTATCATCAACGGCCACCCAAAAGTGGCTACCCGGATGCTTCATGTACGCTTGCGGAATATCGTCCATGTCGATGCCGGTGTCGTTTTCCGCGATCTTGCCGCCGAGCAAGCCCTCGGAATAGAGCCGTTTGCAAGCGGGCAAATCACCATCCTGAAAGCTGCGGATCTCAAAAGGAAACTGCGGGCTCGGATCGATATTAAATCCCGAACCACCAGGATCAGCAGGCGAGGATGATGCAGCGTCGGTCGGCGACATGGGCGAAGCGATTTTAGCACTGCTAGGCGGTTGGGAGAAGTGCCAGTCGCCTGCACATCATTGCTCAGCCGCTGCTGCGTAAAAAGCGGGCAGGAAATGTGCGTCAAGCCGCCAACGCGCCTTTCCTTCGCAAGTGTCGGCATCGAACGTGTCGGTAAAAAACCAAAATTGCGACGATGACAGGAACCGCCGTAACACAATTTACCCCCTTACCAGTGCCCATATATTAACTCAGTGTATGTCCGATGTTATGGTGCGGCCGTGAAGCCTCCTATCGTGGACAGCCCCATCGGGGTATTATTCTTCCGTTTTGCTTGCCGCCCCGCCGCTCTGGGCGATCGCAAGCCGATGCATTATGCAAACTAAACACCCAACAACCGCCGCGCGCAAGGCTCGTGTCTTCCTGGTCGAAGATCACCCCGTCGTCTGCGAAGGATTGAAGCTGCTAATCGGCGGCGACAGCAATCTGGCAGTCTGTGGCAGCGCCTTCTCAATCGCCGAGGCGAAATCCCGTATTCGTGAGCTATCGCCGGATATGATTTTGATCGACATCACCTTAGGTGATGGCAATGGGCTGGACCTCATTAAGGAACTGCATCAGCAAAATCCGAAGTTGCTGATGATTGCCCTGTCGATGCACGATGAATCCGTTTATGCCGAGCGGGCACTGCGCGCCGGGGCACGGGGATATATCATGAAAAGTGAGACGATGGACACCATTCGCACGGCAATTCACCATGTGCTGGCGGGGGAGATTCATGTCAGTGAGAAAATGGTGTCGCGCATGCTGCACAAACTGGCGACGCAGCGGGTGCCGGACCAGGCTTGCTCGGTCAATGCGCTGTCGGATCGTGAGTTTCAGGTATTCAGCCAGATTGCCGAGGGCGTCGGGCCGACCGAGATCGCCCGGCGGCTGAATGTCAGCGTCAAGACCGTCGAAACGCACCGTGAACACATTAAAGATAAGCTGGATCTCAAATCCGGCTCGGAGCTTGCCCGTTACGCCATGCAGTGGCAGTCTGAGCGGCGATAATCGTCAAAGCCCATGGAGCTGCAGTATTACCAAATGACCTGGAAGGGCCCGGTGCGTCCGGTGAATGAAGATTCACTCGGATTTCATCAGCCTACCGATCCGGAAGAATGGCGCAAGCGCGGAGCGATCAGCATCCTCTGTGATGGCGTCGGCGGCCAAGGCAGCGGCGACCAGGCCAGCCGCCTGGCAGTGGAAACCGCGCTCAAAACTTTCACCACCGCGGCTCCGGGGACATCACCGTCCTCTCTATTACGGCAGATGTTTAACTCCGCCAATCTAGCCGTGTATGACGCCGGGATGGCCAACCGGGACGCGCCGCTTCGGATGGCCACCACCATGACGGCGGCTCTGTTTCGCCATCATGAAGTGCACGTCGGCCATGTCGGCGACTGTCGGCTTTATCACATTCACGCCGGCGAAATCCGTCGCATCACCACCGATCATTCGTACACCGGCATGCAGATGAAGCTTGGCCTGATCAGCGCCGCCGAGGCTGCCAACAGCGATTTACGGTCCGTATTAACCCGCAGCATGGGCAAGGATCCAACCGTTCAGGTGGATTTTTATACCCTGCAGGTGACGCCGGGCGATTTCATCGTCATGTGCAGCGACGGCGTGTACACCTGCATGTCTGAACAGGAAATGCGCGATATCGTCACCCGCTGGCCCGAGCAGGCATCCAACGAACTGATGAGCCTGTGCGAACGCCGCGGCGGCGACGACAATGTTTCCGTGCAGGTGATTCAAGTGCGGCGTGTCGAGCGGGTGACCTATTATCGCGGTTCGCCCATGTATCAAACCATTCGAGATTCAACCATGGACCAGGACCTTCAGATCGATCAGATTCTCGATGGCCGGTATCAAATTCTGGAGCAAATCAGCCGCAGCGGCATGGCCAGCATCTACCGGGCCCTGGATTTGAAAACCGGCCATCCCGTGGCGTTGAAAGTGCCGTACATGCGGTTTGAAAGCGATCCCGCCTTTTACACTCGCTTTGAACGTGAAGAGCAAATCGGCGCCAAGTTGCGGCATCCGTACATTCTGCGCATCGAAACACCACCCGACTTGGAAAAGAGCCGCCCTTATCTGGTGATGGAATATTTGCAGGGCCAAACGCTCGGCAAGCTGATGAAAAGCGTCAAACCCTTGCCGGTAGCCGATGCCTTGAAGATTGCCAGCCGCATTTGCGATGCGCTGCAATATCTTCACGAAAACAACGTGATCCATCGCGATTTGAAACCCGACAACATCATGATCTGCGACGATGGCAGCATCCGTTTGATGGATTTCGGCATCGCCAAGATGGAAGGCGCGAGGCGGCTGACATTCGGAAAATTTCAACCCGCCATGGGAACGCCGGATTACATGGCCCCGGAGCAAGTCAAAGGCCAGCGCGGCGATGCCCGCACCGACATTTACAGCCTCGGAGCCATGCTTTACGAAATGGTCACCGGCTTTCCGCCGTTCGAGGGGGCCAATCCGCTGGTGATTATGAATTCACGGCTTACCGGTGATCCGGTTGCGCCGAGGACAAAAAATCCCGAAATCCCGCCAGCGGTTGAAGAAATAATTCTGCACGCCATGGCCCGCAAGCCCGACGATCGATATGCGACGGTCGCCGAGCTCCGCCACGATTTGGATTATCCATTTGAAGTGAAAATCACCGGCCGCGCTGATCGGCTGGAGCCGGTGAAACCAACGCGAGCCGGTCTTCGGCAATATCGCGTGATGCTGCTCTCCTTGGTCGTCGTCGTCATCTTCCTGGCTATTTACTTTTTCAACAGGTTCTTTCGACTCCAAATGAGGTAATTTATCCCTGATGGTTTCCAGTTATGTATATCAGTGATTCACTGATAGCATGGCATTCCCGTCAAAATGTTTCCGTGAAGTGTGTCGCATCGTTTATGCTGCTGAAAGAAGTGGCATCAGCTTTGTTCTGGTCGCTATCATCGTGCATTTTTCAATAGTCATGTCTTAACTGTTAACCAAAGGAGATGCTTCATGTCAGATGCCACTGGTCCCAAGCCTTCCGGCACCAAAGCCACGCTTGGATTGACCGGTTTAACATCCAACGCCATGGCCCTGATCGCGCCGGGCGCATTCCTCTGGCTTACGTTCGTCATGCAACTTTCGTACGGTAAGCCCCTCGCCGGCGAGTCGATGTGGTTCGGCATTCTCCTTGCCTTGTGCCTCTGCTTCGCCACAGCCATTTCCTATGCTGAGCTTTCCAAGCTGTATCCCGGAGCCGGCTCCTCGTACTACTTCGCCGAGCAGGCGTTCCTTTCCAAAAAAACCGCCTTTCGCTGGGCTCGCCTTTATAAGTTCACCATCGGCTGGGCGAGCCATCTTTATTATTGGGTTTATCCCGGGGTGATGGTCGCGGTGACCGCCGTGGTCGCGGGATATCTGGCCGGACAGTTCTGGCCAAATATTTTTAACGCCGGCCTTCCCAGCCCCCTGTTCATGATCGTCTTCTGCGTCGTTTTTGCTTTTGGCGTCGCCTACATCGCTTTCCGTGGTGTCGTCGGTGCGACCGGTGTGAATGTCGCTATCAACATCGTTCAAATTACTGCCTTGCTCATCTTCTCGGTTTTGGCCATCAGCTATCGGCACGGGCATCCCGAGGGAGCCAAGGGCTGGGGGTTGATCGCCGACAATTGGGGTAACAAGAAGGCTTACCCGTATCAACAGAAAAACGACGCCGCTGGCCAACCGATGTTCGATGCGAAAAACCAGCCCGTTCTCGACATGTCCCAGCCGTTTAAGGTTTCGTACACCAGCGGCACGGCTTCATTCACGGACGCTAACAACAACAACTTCAATGTCGATTACAAACGCGGTATCGACAACGGCCCGGACCCCTCGAATCCTGACCCAAAAAAAATTCAAACGCCGACCTTTTATCAACATGAAAATGCAAAGTCGGTCGTCGCCCCACGCGGCGTCAGCGTGGTATTCGTCCAGGCGTGTATCGCCATTCTGATTCTCGTCGGCTTTGAATCCGTCACATCCATGGGCGAGGAGGCCAGAAATCCCAAGAAACATATTCCCTGGGCCGTGCTGTTATCCCTGGCGATTCAAGGCGGGGTTTGCTACCTGATCGAATACTTTGCGGCCAATTATCTTCTCCATAACAACTACAACGCCGCCGTCGGCGTCGCTTCCTCCGCACCGATCGGGGACATGATGCAGATCGTCGGCGCCCATTTCCTCGGAACCACCAACGCCGGTTGGTGGTTCATGGTCGTCGAAGCAATCACGGTCTTCCTCGCGCTGATCGGCACCACGCTTTCCTGCATCAACACCGGCGCGCGTGTCACCTACGCCATGGGGCGCGATGAAGAAGTGCCCGCACATTTCGGCATGTTGCACGGTAAGAATCTGACCCCTCATCGCTCCATCTGGGTGCTGGCGACGATCTCCGCGATCATCGGAATCTACGGTGCGATTTTCAGTTTCACCGGCGGCGGCGCCGCTGCCGATTCAACCGTCAGCAGCATTTGGAGCTTGGATCACCATTCATTCTGGTATGGTTTTGGTCTGTTCAAGCAAACAACTGCGGTGAAATATCCACAGGGATCACTGGTCATTACTCTTGTCAGCAACTTTGGGACCTTCCTGCTATACATGATGACCTGTATCGTGGCGATGGTGGCGTTCCACCAACATCATCTGCACAATCCGATCAAGCACGTGTTCATCCCGCTGTTCGGTTTGGTGGCAAATCTTGGTTGCATGTTGTTCTACGTCATCGGCCCGTTCCGAGTAGCGGGAATGAGCAAGGCGGAGCCGTTCTGTGCCTTGGGAGTCGCCGCGGTGTGGGGCATTTACGGAGCAATCTACTTTATCATGCGCAGCAAGAAGACCGGCAAGCCGGCCATCTTGACCGCTCCGCCGACCAATCAAAGCGTTTCCGTCAGTTGATCGACTGTTGTGGAACCTAAGGCGAAGCGCGGACGGTTTTCCCAAATTGTCCGCGCTTCGCCGATCACGTCATCCGCCCGGCGTCGGAAATCTCGGAAGATTGTGATATCGTGCCGGCGATGACGGTCGCTGGCGATAGTGCGGGACGAGCCGACGTGGTGCTGGCAGGTCTTTTGATTTTGCTCGGTCATGCGGGCTTCGCACTCTGCGAAACCGGGCTTACACGGGCCAAAAATGCCGCTCATGCGATGACGCTCAACGCCCTGGCGTGGGCGCTGGGCATCGTTGGATTTTGTGTCTGCGGATTTGCCTTCCTGTGCGGTGGAATTTTGCCCGCTGCTTCGGGCCACACCGGGCTGATTCACCTGGGCACATGGGGCATCCTCGGCAATAACGGTTTCTTCCTCCACGGAATCTCCGGCGATTCATCCCTTCTGCTGCTGTTTTACCTGATGGCCTGCCGCATGAGCATTGCCGCCACAGTGCCGACGGGAGCGCTCGGCGAACGCTGGCGGTTCAAAAGCTTTTTTATTTTCGTCCTATTGATGGGAGCCGTCGTCATCCCCATTTTCGGATCATGGGTTTGGGGCGGCGGCTGGATCGCACAGCTCGGGCCAAAACTCGGCTGGGGCCACGGCGGCGTGGATTACGCGGGCTCGGCGGTGATTCATTTGCTCGGCGGCACGGTGGCGTTGGTGTGCGCGGTTATGTTGGGGCCGCGTGTCGGCAAATTCGATTCCGGCGGCCGACCCAGGCCAATCATGGGCCACAATATTCCCATGGCGATTCTCGGCAACCTGATCGTCATGGTGGCCCTCATCGCCCTGAATGTCGCCCCGTCCCTGACAGCCTCGGATGGGCAACTGTATCTGGTGGTGGTCAACAGTCTGCTCGCCGCTGTTGCCGGCGCGGTGGCCGCTTGCTTGCAGATGACCCTCGCCTACGGCAAGCCCGATCCCAGCATGATCTGCGACGGAATGCTCTGCGGCACCGTGGCGATCGCGGCGGGTTGTGCTTTTGTCGAACCGTGGGCCGCCCTGCTCATCGGAGCGGCGGCGGGAATAATGGTCGTGTGGGCCGTCGCATTCTGGGAACGCATGGGCGTCGATGATCCCTGCGGCGTCATCAGCGTACACGGCCTGGGCGGATTGTGGGGATTGCTCGCACTGGGCATTTTTGCCGACGGTAAATTCGGACAGTTTTTTAACAACGTGAACAACTCGAACGGCGTGGCCGGCTTGTTTTACGGCGATGGAAAACAATTGCTTTGTCAGTGCATCACTGCCGTGGCGTGCATCCTATGGGGCGGCATCGCAGGCGGCTTAATTTTTGCGCTGATCGGCAAATGGATCGGCTCGAATCGAGTTGGGCGCGAGGTGGAATTGATGGGCCTGGACGTGCCGGAGCTTGGCGTCCCGGCGTATCAGCAAGTGGCCAACCCCCTGGCAACTTTGGCAACCCGCTCCAGCGAACCGCGCCCCGCCTCCTATCCCATTTCCAGCGGCGGACAGCGATTCTCCATCATCGTCGAAGGCGTCGATTCGCCGACATTGATCGGCGCCTGGTCCGCATTATGCCAAGCCGGCGAGCAGCCGCCTTCCGAGGAATTTACGCAGGTTTATCCGTATCTCACTACCGTCACCGGCAACCGTTTCCGCTTCCGCGGCGGCGATCCGGCCATCATCCGGGAGAATCTGAGCCGGCTTTTTGAAACTGCGATTCCGGGCAAACCGATCGCGGCCAGGATTGAGGGGTGAATCAGAGGTTGGAGGTTAGAAGTTAGAGGTCAGGGAAGTTAGGGGGCGCGGACGACGGCGTATTTTTCCGCCTTCTGCCTTCGTCCTTCCCTCCCCACTGGCAACTGACAACTGGCAACTCACGAAGGAAGCACATGAAAATGATTGTGGCGATCATCCGGCCCGAGAAACTCGAGGCCGTTCAAGCAGCTTTGTCCGAGCGCGATATTTATTTGATGACGGTTACGGACGTGCGTGGCTGCGGACGCCAGCGCGGATTCACGGAAGTTTACCGTGGCGCGGAAATGCAAACCCGTCTGCTGCCGAAAGTGAAATTGGAAATCGCGGTGAATGATGCGTTCGTGGAAGCCGCCGCCGAAGCGATCATCCATGCCGCACGAACCGGACAAACCGGGCAGATTGGCGATGGAAAAATTTTCATCCTGCCGATGGATGACGCCATCCGCATCCGCACCGGCGAACGCGGCGGAACCGCGATCGGTCCGTGAATGGTGCAATCATGTGGTGGCCGACCCCAAAAACGAAACAGGCTCCGGGCACTTGATGAAGTCCCGGAGCCAATCGCTTCCACTCCGACGCTTTGAATCATTTGGTGGTGAGCTGCACGGTCTTGGGCGTCCCGGAATTGTGAACGATTCCAGTGCGATCGACGGTCATCGCCATGCGCCGCTGCACCACCAGTTCCGGCAAGGTTCCCGCCGCCGCAATGCTGTTGGCTGTCGTGACATTTCGCCATCCCTGCACGACCACGTAAACGGTGAATGTATCGCTGCGCGTGGTCAGCAGATTGCTGACTCGATTGACCATCAGATACTGCGACACCCAATCGATGTTCTGCAAACTTCCCTGCAAATTTCCGGTGTTTGTCTGCCAGGGTCCAGGGGTGTAATAACCCCAGGTATGGCGTGTGGCCTCGCTCGAAAAGTCGGTTGGAAACGGGTTGGCGCTGCCTGTCGGGCCGAAAGCGTTCTGGAATACACTGGTATAGATCCGCCGACCATTAGGCGTGGTAGTCGTGGTATTCGGTCCCGTAACCCAGTAATCAAATACCTGACTGAGTTCCAGCAGGCTGTTAAATGGTCCATGGCCGCGCGGCGGCAGAACCAGCGCACCTGGAGCCTGTGTGAGAACCCCACCGGTATTCTGGAGCGCTGAGTAGCGTGTCACGCCATCATCGACATCGCGGTAATGCACGATGGCCTGAGCGAGTTTCTCATTCAGCACGCCCTGCTGATCCTGCGAATGGGGAATCAGCTCGAGCGAAGCCAAGACTCGCCAGGAAGCCGTGTTGACATTGATCGGCCCTTCAACGCCGACACCGTCTTCGCTGCCGTTGGCGTTTGCAGGGTCATTGGCCACCGGCGTGCCGGGCGCGACTTTCGTCGCTGTCGTGTTGGAAACGGGATATGGGGCAACAGTTCCCGCCCAACTGCCCGGCTCCATGTTGGGTAAATAATCCGATTCCGGATTGCTCACAGCGGTGAACTGGTTGAACAACTCCAGGGCAAAATGGTATCGCCATAGGGCGGGGAGGATGTTTTGAAAACCCGCCGACGGCTCGTAGGCTGCGCTCAAGGCGTAGTTCGAGGGTGAGTAATAGCCCGACATCGAATAATCATCGACGGTGGTAGCGAGAATTTTGGTATTGAGAACGATCGGCACACAGCGGCCGAGCTGTTCCTGGGCGTCATCTGTATTGGCGCTGCCGGTGTCGCCGTCGTCGACAAAGCAAGTATCAACGGTGACGGGGTTCACCTCCATCACGGAAACCGGTTGGGCCGTCGTGGGTGGCCAGGAAACGGTGACGGGCGTGCCGGTGTACGGCAGGATGACATAAGATCCGATGAATGGGGCTTGCACGGCATCACCGACGCGGGCAAAACCGCCGTATGGAAACGACGATTTGCTGCCGACAATCGAGCTATATTTATTGTAGCCGCCGAAATCTATATTGCATAACTGGATGCCGGGAAAGGGATTGACGTATGTAGAGTCCGGGGAATCATTGGAAGCAGTCGGATCGAGATGCATTTTCGTTATGGGCAGCCCAGTTTTCCACGGCTCGGGGTTCGTGGTGGTCCAGGTTTCGGTATCGCAAACGTAGTGAGCCGGCACCGTGCTCGCTGTCCCGACATTGTTGGCCGACGGGGGAGCGGTGTTGGTACCGGTGGTGGCACCATAGTAGGCGCCGGGATAGACGCATTTCCAATTGGGATTGATCATCGTGTTGGAGACAACGCTCATCTCCTGTTTGTTTCCGGAAACGCGCATGTAGTGCCAGGCATTGAACGTGGAAGCGTTGGCGGTTTCTAGCAGGCCGCTGAAGTCAAAACTGTCAACCGGGGCCTGGGGCATCAGGTCGGCGGGCACATTTGAAGCGGGATTTGGGTTAACCGGAGCGAGCAACACCATCTCGTAGCCGTTCGTCCCGCTCAAGGGCGCTGGGGAAGCACCCATTCCGCCGATCAACTGAGTGAGGTTCTGCACATAGACGTAGGTTTGGTTCGCCGTGTTGGTCGTGCTTGGTGCTGTGGCGCTGATATATGAGGGCCAATAGCCGCCTGATGTATAGTTGGTGAGCACCAGATAAGAATTTTTCGGTATAGAGGTGATGGGCATTGGGGCAGTCGGTGAAAGAGCTGTCGCACTGAGATCCATCAACTGCACCTTCATTGCCGACGTGGAAAATCCACTACGATCAACCAGGGCAATGCCGTAGTTAGCTATAGAAAGCGCAAATGGATAAGGATTGTAAAGCTTGATGACGACCAGGCCTTCCGGATTTTGGCCGTTATTGAGAGGCTGATCGTTGTGCACGGTGTTGTCGGTGCTGACGTAAACCTCGGTGATGCAAGGCTGCATGCCGACACCGTAGATGAGGGCGTTGCAGGAGGTGCAACCGGCGGACTGCGTTGCCCCCGATGGCGTCGGTGGTGGCGGTGGCGTTTTCAATGTGATCACTTGCTTGGACCGGCGCGGCAAAAGGTCGTAAACCGGGTTGCCATTGGAATCCGTGATCGTTTTGCCGTTCTGATCCACCGCAGGGATGGACAGGCCATGCTGATCGCGCAAGGTGATCATGTTGGTTGCCATGCATGCCGCGCGCAGGGCCAGCACGTCTTGTCCCGGCATCGCAAGTGCCGAGGCATTTAGGGGGCAGGATGTTCCAGTGCTGACGGTGCTGCCCAGCGTTGGCGAAGGATCGCGCATCGGGCTGCGAAACTGCACGGGATTGCAATGGACGTTCCCACTGATGGGATCAAAGATTCCACCGGGCACATTCAAGCTACTGTAATAGCCGTTGGTGGCATTGATGCCGGTGGAAGCGGTCGTACCATCCTGCGACGGGAAATTGTTAAGCACGTTTATGCTTGCCCGCCAGAGTTCCCCAAAGAGCGCAGTATTTAAGCAAGCCTTATGGGGGAGATTGCTGGTCAGCGTGGGAATCGCCGAGTTAATGGACGTGTTGGGAAGAAGGAGGGTGATGACATCGCCGACTGCAACGCCGGCCACGACTGCCGGATCGACGGTGCGAACCTGATTCATGATGCGCGTTGTTGCCGCCAAGTCCGCTCGCGGGTTCCGGTAGTTGTAATTGCTATAATTTGGATTGTTGGCGACCACGCCGAGAGAGTTGCCAATGGTCAACTGCGATAGAATGGGAACAGAAGAAGGACCGTTAAAAATCGGGACGTTGGTGCTGCTGTGCGCGGGGTTGCCGTTCCAGTCGTAGGGAAAATCATAATTGAAATTCCAATCGTACCAGTAAGCCACTTGATTGGGCTCGAAGAATTTGAACTGGTTGTTAGTGTTGGCCATGTAATTAACGGCGGAGCCATAGATGGAATCGCCATACTGGTTGCCCGGCGGCGATGTCGACCGATTGGCCTGAATTTCTTCGAACTTGCTGGCCGGGCCATCGGTTTGCGCCATCACGCCGCGATATCCCAAGGCAGCGGTGTCGCTTTCATTGAAGGGCCGCTGATATTGGTTGAGCGGATCACCAGCCTGCACAACCAACGGCGCGCTCGGGTTGAGCGGGTTGGCAGCGGCTGATCCTGATGGAAAGTAGGCCGGATAATCCAAACGCCTGCCAAGGTTGGTCCAGATCATCTCAGCGTCGCTGCTGTACTGCATGTCGGTGTGTGTGACATTGGCATCGTCGATGGCAGCGTAGCTTGAATAGTTATAAGCATTGCTCGGGAAGAAATAGGAAAAATCGCTGTAGCGCGCGTACCTCCGTGCGTTGATGTTTAGCCACTCGCCATCCCCCAGCGAATATTGGCCGCTGGCAGTATTGAAATTGCCGCTTAGCAAATCAAGCAGATCCACGTCGCTGGGAAAGTAGTTTTGACAATTGAGGTTGGCGTCCCTGTCCAAAATGGGCGTGAACGCCGTATTCACATTTACGGCCGCGGCGTCATCGACAATCCGCCAGGCGGCGAACCAACTGATTCCATTCGTCGGCGGCATGTTCAATTGAACCAGGCCGGCATCGGCAATGCCCCAGCCAGTGGCGTCGGCGGCGAGGAACGGACCGTCGGCCATCCAGCTCGGGGCCGCTGTCGTCGACCCGGAGTTGGGCGCTTGGTATAGCCTGTAAAAGGCGGGGAACGTCCAAGTGCGGCCGGCCAAGGCGGTGTTGCCATTACCAGTACCGCCGTAACCAATGGGATACGAAATCACCACATTGCTCGGCACCATCAGGTAGGGAGTCACCATGGTGATCGGCGGCGGCGGCGTCAGGCCCATCACGCTTGCATACTGCAGCGAACCCAGGTCGTAGGTGTTTGTTCCTCCGTTGACCTCAGCCGGCGAAGGCAAAATGGCTGGAACGATCGGCGAAGTGAAATAGCTGTACCCCAGCGGCTGGGTGATATGCGGCCAGGCAATTATGGCGGTGCCTGTTTTCATATTGGGGTTGAGAGTCTTCAACTGCGTTTCAAATTGCGACGCCCCTCCGGCCATGAGCGTGTCGTTTCCGGGGCCATAAATGACGGGATCACGGGCGGCCAGATAACTACTGCCGGCACCGGTCCCGTCCGGGGTATTGACCGTGTGACTCGTGAAAGTTTGCGAATCGGCGACGATCCACTGGCTGGCGGTGTTCAAGGCTTGCTGGGCCAGGCCGTCGGCGATGTCCTGCCAACTGGTGAGTTGCCTCATTTCTCCTGTGGCCGAGCGATCGAGCCGAGCCGTGGCGATGAACGCCGTACCCATCAGCGCCAGCAGCACCAAAAGGGCGACCACCATGATCAGAATCGTGCCCGAACGCGCCCTTTGAAACCGGCGCTGCACGCGGCCGATCACCGCTTCGATGCTCCGTTGAAAATTAATCAGAACTCGTTTCATGGCTCACTCACTGGTACGTCAAATCCGACTTGCTATCGCATCCGCAAACCCCGCATATTCATGCGGGGTTCCATTGGTACCGAAAGATTCCTTGCACCATTCTTCGCCGTGTCCGCTTAGTTTCGTTTCACTTTGAAGATAAATTCCATCTGCTGCCCCTGCGGCACGCGGCCGTTGGGATCATCCAGCCGCACCGTCACCCGAATCAGCCAAGGCAACATCGAACGCGAGGGGAAATATGGCTTTCCGCCATTAATGTTCGCGGGCGGCGCCAGGGTGATGAGGTTGTAAAAGACGTCGGGGTTGGGGGGGTTGGGGTTGCGCTTCGACAAGTCCAGATCGATGTCATCCGGCGCCCAGGCGCAGGTGTAACCCGTTTGATATTTGGTCGATACTGTGTTGTTCGGCGGCGACCCCACGGGGAAGCCTGCTCCGCCTACGGTCGCCGGCGTGGGAGTACTGCCGTCGCCAACCTTTTCAAATGGCAAGTGATCAAACAGAGCCGTTCCGGGCAGGCCTTGGCTTGCCTTGTAGAGCTGCTGGACATAACGCCAGAGCGGCCGAACGATTTCGGTATCGCCGGCGCCCGGCGGATTGCTCGCCAACAGAGTATTGGCGTCTTCAACGGTAATTCCGCCGTCCAGGCTGCGCGTCAAGCCATACCAGCGAATCCGCTTGTATGTTTGTCCCGTGGTCGCGTTGGTAATCACGTCATAATCCAACTGTCCGTCTTCGCCGATGTCCGTCACCTTGCCGGTGGCATCCTGTTGCAGGTAATCACCGGCATATTCCACGATGAACTGGCTGCACCCGCGGCAAAAGACGGGAACGCTGCGGGCGATTTCCTGCGTCAACAGGCCGGTGGCGTTGCCGTTGGAATAGCTGCTCGACTTATTGGGCCAAGGTTTGGCCCAAAACCGGTAAGCCTGGTCAGAGGTGTATGGCCCCGTCGGCAAGCTGGTGGAATACTGTGCCACGAGCGGCCAATACCAAGTGTCAGTCGGCGTTCCGGGCGAGTATTCCGCGTCGAGGACAGTTTTTTGAAATTTGACGATGGATTGGCCGGCCAGATCGCACAAGCTTTGATAGACGTACACGGGGGTGGCATACGGCGGTGTCATCGAACTGTCATTGGTCATGGAAGTGTAACCCAGGGGCGGCAGCGGCACCGCAGTCGGATTCGGCACCGGCGTTGGTACGGGCAGCGGACCGTTATCCTGGTACGTGTCCCACAAATAATTTTGCGGCTGGTAACCGTTGTTGGGCGGGACCGGGGCAATGTTCGAGTCGTACCACCATATCGGCAGTGGAGGCGGGGCTTGTACATTTTGGGCCGGAGGGGGCAGAACGCTGCGTTGCTGGGTCGATGGATCGACCATCAGCATGGCCACGCGGCCCAGCACCCATTGGCTGGCGAAGAAGTTGTTGGGATTACTGGATGGACTATTGTTGGCGGCGTTGGAGCTTGATAAGCCGAGACTGTTCGTCCAGTTTCCAGGAGCCGTATTGTCCGGCAACAGTGTATGCCCATACCAAACCCAAGCGTCGTTGCAGTGGAAATCACTCTGCAAGCCCGTTGCCGACGCCGCGTAGGAGGTTTGACGGTGATAGGTATCGCCGTTGGCGAAAAACGACAAAATATCCGTGCGATGATTGCGGTCATCGGCGATTTCGTAGCGAACTTTGTACAGGTTGGCTTGCGAAATCGACGCCCAGGCGGGATAGGTCGCCGCAGGCGTCAACGGATAAAGCGTGCCTCCGCTGGGCGTGGTAATTTGCAGCATCCCATCGAGCGTGATGCTACCCGTAGTGAAGTTCGGCTCGGTGGCCATGTCGGTTTTGTCGCGGAACGCCGGTGTGTTCATGGATTGGATGATCAGAGCGGGCGCGGCTGAGAAGTCCGCCATGTTGCTGAAGTCGTTGTTCATGGTGTTGCCGACAAGCCGGAACTGGCGATTCATCTGCATCAGTTGAAAACCCGTGCCGACCGAATCGCTGCTGAGCTTAAAGACGGCGTTGACGCCCAGAATCAGCACCAGGGACAGCGCAATGGAAATCATCAGCTCGGTGAGCGTGAACGCCGACCGGCGGTTGGAGGCGTGTTGTGTTGGCCGCTTCAAATCCATGTTGGCATTCCTGCACTGACAAAAAAGCATGTCACTCACTCCTGTGCCGCTGCTCAAGGCAGCGGAACCACGGTCAACAAGATTCCCATATCCTGAGCAACGCCGGCGCGCGGCATGGGGGAGGCTTGCATCGTCGAAGAACTTGTAGCCCAGGCCTGATAAGCGGCGCTGGACGTATCCGGCCCGCAGCCGACCACCAGGGCCTTGTTCAAAGCGATGGTCGTCCCAGCGGGGTTGGCGGCGACCAGGGCGGCGGTGCTGTAACCATTAGGATCGGGAGCGATAGACCAATATTCGCCCGTAGTGCCGGTTCCCACGCCGTTGTTTTGTGGCGTTGCGCTGCCACCTTGCACTTGCGCGCCGACTTTGAAAATCGCGCCGTTGTAGCTCGCATTGGCACCAGTGCCCGGCCCGGCATCAGAAATCACGATGTAGCAGCCGGTGGCCACGGGGTTGAACTGAGGATTGGAATCCAGCGGAACTGATCCGCTTTGCCCAGTGTCGGCGAACCAATCGGCTGGGGGTGTGCTGCCGCTCCAGTTGCCGTAATACACGCCTGCTACCTGCAGATACGGCGGGTTGCCCGTGCTGGACGGCGGAATAATCAGGTTCACGTTGATCAAGGCCGGATCGAGATTCGTTGGATCATTGTTGGCGTCGGTGGCGACATCGCTGCCGGCGGCGCTGGGCGTGCCGATGTATCCGCTGGACCGATTGCGGCAGCGCACAGGAATGACGAACAAGCGAAACGATCGCTCGAGTTTGGCGGTCGGCGAATATGGTGGCGTCGGAGCGCCGGATACTGTGTTAATCGTGCTGCGGGCAAACAAGGGCAACCATGCATACTGCGGATCATTGGGAAGCACGAGGTTGGAGGCCACCATTTGCCACGCCGTCGCCGGCAAAAAGGTACCTGGAGGAGGCGCAACCGGACTAGACGGAGGTAGGCGTGGATCGTGAAAACTGTAGACCAAGGGCGTGCCAACAGCCGAGCCGTCGTTGTAGGGATTAAGCAGGCGATCCAGTGATGACCAGGCCTGTAGTGTCGGAGGGGTGTTGGCACTGTTCACGTCGCGAGTGTCCACGTACAACTGCATGGTGTTGTAGGCCAATTGGGCGATGGAGGCCGAGGAGCCGTCTTCGACATTGGCCTGGGTTTGCTTGAGTGCCGCGGGGAACATGGCGGCGACCATGATCATGCCGATGCCGAGAATCATCACGGAGAATAGCACTTCGAGGAAGGTGAACGCGGAGCGCTGCCGAAGAGCCGAACGCCGCCGGGATGTGGAGCGACAGTTCATCATTCACCCTTGGTTAACGCGCCGTTGAATCGATTGACCACCAGCGGCAACGAGTTGTTATCGAGCCAGGTTTCTTCCGCCTGCTCAGATACCCAGGGACTCTGCGAAACGTTCGCGTTGAAAATACCGTTGGGATACAAATAGTCGCCTTCGGTGAAGCCGAGGGAGAGAAACGTCGCGCGGTCGTAGAGCACGACGCCGAATCCGGAAAACAGCTTGTTGGTGTTGACATCAGCCGCCAAATCGCCCACCCAACCGCCCAGGGTGTTGATGGTCGGCGTCATTAACTTGGCCAGCGTGCTGGTTCCGGAAACACTCCACGGCACACTCTGAAACTTGCCTTCGTTATCGAACAGGATCACCCCGGTGCGCAGATAGCGGTCGATATTAGAGACTCCCTTGGTATCGTTGATGATCTGCAGCCCCACACCCGGCGGCAGCACCTGCACATCCGTGCCCGATACGATTTCCAAATCGGTCGGCGGCAAACCATTCCAGGGCGGGCTCAATGGCGGGGCATTGACGGTTCCCGACGCGGGATCATAATTTTTCGGGGGATTGTTTTCCGGCCCGGGCCCCGCGAAGGTGAAGCGGATGTTCGTCAGCTTGGTGAAGACTTGGGTTCCGGCCGTGTTGGTGGCGGGATTCTCGCTGTAGAAAAACCACTCCTGGGGATTGGTCGAAAGAATTGGCGCAGCTCCGGTGGCTACTAGTGCCATGGCATACGATGGCCCGGCCGTGGTGGTCGAATCATAATAGGTTATGCTTGTCGCTCCGACGCTGTTGGCTACGGTACCGGTGTAGTTGCTATCGGCCATCTGATCCGACCCGTCGGTCCAACCCTTGTATGCATAAAAATCCGGATCGCGGAAACTATCTCCGGCTTGTTCGACCATGGCCATGGTCGTGCGATCGGTGACGGGATCGAGGAAGAAAAAGACGCCGGCGTTGCGGTAATCGACGAGTGCCTGGGCGCGGCCGCGGCCGACCATGGAATCGACCATGTTGTTGGCATTGTCGACACTGCGGCTGGCGGTGATGAACCGAAACATCGGCACCGCCGCCGCCGCGATGAGTACAACGATGCCGATCACCACCAATAGCTCAATGAGCGTGAAACCGCGGCGACGTAATAGTGGAAAATGGAGATTATCGCCTGGCATGGGCCAATCACTTTCCAAAGGAATAGACATTGTCATCGCCCGCACCACCTTGTCCCGACGCGGGGAGTGTCAGAGCCCCCGGCGGCAAGGTAGGGTCGGCAACCGCCGCACCCAGATCATCATCGGGTCCGGCGGAAACCCAAAACGGCAGCGGATTGGGCGGCGCTATGGGGTCGGACAAAGGCGAATCGGCCGGAGAGATGTGCACCCTTCCGTCCGATCGGATCACGGTCGGCCAAATATTGTTAATGTTGGTGGCGCCGCTCACCGCACTGATGGAAACATGAATGTAGTAAGGTGGGAGCAAGCCAGTCCCAGCCGGGTTGCCGATTCCTGACATGCACAGGCCGGCTTGGGGGACAAAATAGATCGGCTCGCCGTAGCTGTCGGCCAGCAGCGGTGGATCAATCGCATTGCCGTTGGGGTCGGTAATCACGTAGCGCCTCTCGGCCGGAAGCTTGGCCAGAGCTTCCCGATTCTCCGGCACGGTCAAGAGCACGCGCATGACCTGCTGGGTGAAATCAATCGCGCGCAGTGTATTCTGGAATTGATCGTCATTGGCTTCAATGGTGTTCCACGCATGCTCATGACGAGGACCTTTGCAAGCCCTTAAAAAAAGATAGGGCTGAACCAGGTCCAACTGGGAATTGAGTGGCTGCTTGGCGGCAAGGCCCGGGGGGCTTGTGGGATTCCCGGGCACTATCATATCGAGCTGATTTGAGGGTCCTGGGCTTTTCAGCAAATTGTTGAGTGCGGTCATGGTCGGATCAGCCGCCCGATAGGCATCATACATTGACTTGGCCGTTTCCATGCCGACATTGGTTCCCTGCAAATGTGTATGCCGCATCATTTCGACATAGGCGCCAAAACTGACCCCGATCAGGATCAGAATCACCACAATCGCTATCAAAAGCTCGATGAGCGTAAACCCCTGTCGTTTTTGCCTTTGCATTGAGAACGTTCCTGTTTCAACCGCTTGCCGGCGTGAGCGCCAGCCGACGCAACTATTGTTCAAGATGTCCACCACTCGTGGGCCAGATCCACGCTATTTGCCCGGCATATCGGCCTCATCGCGCGGCGAGTCGGTGTCCGGCTCGAGCGCGGGATTTTCATAACTGTATAGGTTATCCGCCCGGGTCAAGTAGCGTCCATCCGGTCCCGCTGACACAAAAAAATACTGGCCACCCGGCGGCGTGCCTATGTCCGGATGGTAATGCGGCAAAAAGACGATCGGATCGCCCCAGGCATCCCGCAGATTCACGCCGTTGTAAATATCCTCGGGCAAGTTGGCCAGTTCACCGCCGTCCAGATCAACCTGGGTCCGCAGCGCCCGCAGCAACTGGCGATTGTTTTCCACGGCCCGCTGCTGCAGCACCAGCTCGTCGGGATGGTGCTCGGTATCCAGAATAAACGGCGTCACGTCCGGCAGCCGGCGATTGCGCGTCTGATATTCCGCCACCAGCCGGTCGAGCTTCACGAGCAGCCCCTTGGTGATCGCCTCGGCGGACTGTGCCCGCACCCGCCGGGCCAGGCTTACCATGAGTCCCAGCAAAATCACCAGTGCGGCGATGGACGTGAGCAATTCCAACAGTGTGTAGCCGCGACGCCTCATTGCTGCAGATTGATCGGGATCGTGAAGTTGGTGATGTCGTCAGTTTTTGGATTGCTGTTGGCGGTGGAATACTGCCCGGCGATAGGAAAGCCGAACGCTTGATCGGGGCCGGCCGCCCAGAGGATAAAGGGGCCGGTGTAAGAGGCCTGCGCGGCCGCCCCGTTTGAGCTAGCTCCAAGAATTACCTGCATGTCAGACGTGCTTAGATATGGTGTAGCCGTCGACGGATTGTTTGGAATGCCGGCGGTGTTGTATAGCGGTGCGTTGGCGGTGGTGACGCTGGTATACAGCACGGATGCCACGAAGCGGCCCGACTGGGTAATCACGCTGGTCGGAGCGGTTGCTGGAATGTAGATGTATGGAAGTCCATTCGGATCCATCAGCCAATGGTTGGTCGTGTCAATGCTGAAATGGCTGAGATCGATGAAGGGACCGTAGGGTGCGCTTCCAGCGCGAACTTGCAGCTTGAGTCCGAGGCACGTGAGCAGGGCTTTGGCGCCGTCCTCAATGTGGACCTGATTTATGCCATCCGCATCCATCGTGATGGGATTTGCCACCTGAGAAGGATCGATGATGGCGGGATAATCAAGCCAGGTAGCATGATACTGTTCCAAGCCCACCTTGAATGTTTCGATGGCTTGCTGCTCTCGTGCGATGATGCCCTTTTTTCGAGCGCGGGAAACCGTCGGGACGAGGATGGCAACCAATACGATAACGATCCCCAGGACAATCGTCAGCTCGGCCAGAGTGAACGCGCGGTGGTGATGGATGGGGCGATGGACGGATGGTGACGGCGGCCGGCGCAGTGTCATTGTGCCCGGCTCCCGTTGATCGAATCATCGGCGGTGAGGAATTTGCGATCCGGTCCCGCGGTGATCAGCAAATAACCGCCCTTGCTGCGCGGCTGCGAGGGGGAGTTGGCCAGGCCGAAATAAAACTGCGGATTGGGAAAGTCGTGCAGGACCTGCGAATCGGGCGTTCCCGCGGCTGTGTTGTAAGGTGGTCCAGGGTACACCATCGGAGGACCAGGGATCGGAATCTGCGGCATCGTCCCGATAGCCGCCTGACCTGAACCGACACCCACAAATGCGGGGAACAAATACGGCTGCAATTGGCTCGGATCGTATGCTGCGTTAACCACCCCGTTCGTATTTGTTGTATCCTCGGCCCCTACGATGGATCCGCTGGCGCCGGGAACGGCTCGAAGATACAGAATCGGCAACGCATCCGGATAGGCGTCGGTGAACTCGGGCACAAACGTGTCGGCGTACATCGAAGCGTATTGCACCGGTCCATTGGGATGGCTCGAATTGCTCCATGGCACCCAGCCGCCGTTGAGATTCCCCCCCTGCGGCTCCAGGCCGCCTGCTGTTGGATTGATAAACGGCCCGTAGCGCACCGCCTTGAGCGGATTCAAATTCAGCGGACCCGACCCAACATCGGTATAGACGAAATTGGAAAAAACGAACGGCGGTTGGAATGTCTTCTGGGCATTGGTCAGGGTCAGACCGCCGAGTAAGCCCAGAGTGAGATTCTCCGTGCCCGTTACCGATGGAAGGCTTCCTTGGTTCATAGTGCCGCTACCGAGAAGAATCTGTTGGAAGGGCTGGCCATAGGAATTGGCGGTGGCCTGCATCAGTTCGGGGTCGGAAACCGGGCCGGGATAGGCGTTGAAAACGCCGTAATAATTGTCGATGGCTGCCATGATGGCCTGCACACGCGCTTTGGTGGCCGCCTCATGGGCATTGTTTCTGACTCGGGAGACGACGGGCAAGAGGATGGCCGCCAAAATGGTGATGATTCCGATCACTACCAGCAACTCAGCCAGCGTGAAACCTCTGGCAACCGGCCGGCGAGCTATGACGATTTGTTTAGGCATCATGGCGTTCCTAGCTCCCCGGTTCAACCCTTTCCACTGCCGCCGGACAGGTTTTGAATCAGCGAAATCATCGGCATGAACAGGGCAATAACGATAAAGCCGACGATCACGCCCAGCACCACGACCATGATCGGCTCGAGGATGCTGATCAGCGATCCGACCAGCACGTCCACGTCATTGTCGTAATTGTCGGCGATCTTGATCAACATTTTGTCCAGATCGCCGGTCTCTTCGCCGACATCGACCATGTTGACGACAATGGCGTCGCACACCTTGGAAGCCCGCAGCGGATCGGCGAATGATTCACCCTCACGGATGGCGTCATGCACCTTGGCCAGAGCACGGGTGAACACCTCGTTGCCGCAGGTTTCCTTGGTGATATTGAGGGCGTCGAGAATCGGCACACCAGCGGAAATCAGCGTCCCCAGGGTGCGGGTGAAGCGGGCAATGGATGTTTTGGATAGGATGCCGCCCATGACGGGGATCTTCAGCTTGATGGCGTCCAGGGCGTATTTGCCTCCTTCGCTCATGCGCAGCAGCCGGGTGACGATGACGAAAAAAAATGGAGCGCCAACGATGTAGGCCCAGCCATATCCCGGCCCGAACCAATCGCTGATGTCCAGCAGCAACTGCGTCACTGCGGGCAGCTTTGCGCCGAAGTCATGGAAAATGTCCTTGAACTTGGGGATCACGAAAATCATGATCATCGACACCACGCCGATGGCGATGCTGATGACCACGCAGGGATAGATCATCGCACCGATGACTTTTTTCTTGAGCTTGGCGGCTTTTTCCATGAAGTCGGCCAGGCGCTGGAGGATCAAATCGAGCACACCGCCGGCCTCACCCGCGGCGATCATGTTCACGTAAAGTTTGTCGAACGCCTTGGGGAATTTGCTGGCCGCGTCGGAGAGCGTGCCGCCGCTTTCGACTTCATCCGCCACGCCGCCGATGATCGCCTTGAGCAAACCCGGCTTTTGCTGATCTTCGAGAATCTGCAGGCTGCGCAAGATCGGCAGACCGGCGTCCTGCAGCGTGGAAAGCTGGCGGGTAAAAGTCACCAACTGCTTGCGCGGGACGCCGCCGATGGAGATCGGCATCTTCCGCTTGGGCGTGAGGCTCTCGGTCTCCTGCTTTTTCTTTTTGACGGTCTTGCGGGCCGCCTTTTCCTTGACCTTGGTCGGGAAAAAACCCTTACCGCGGATTTTGGCGATGGCTTCGCTGGAATCCGCCGCCTCGATTTCGTCCTTGACCTCCTGACCGGAGGAGTTCATCGCTTCATAGGCAAATAAAGCCATAATCTAGCTCCACTAAAGCACCTGTGCCGCCGCTGCCGGGATTATGCGCTGTGTCCAGCGGCCCGGACCAAGCCCGCCGACAAACTTTTGCAACCTCTACGCCTCTTCTTCCATGATGGTTTCCTTCACGACTTCTTCAATGGTGGTTACACCGTCATAGATGGCCAGCAACCCGCTTTGCCGCAAAGTCCGCATGCCGCGCTTTTTGGCTTCGAGCCGGAGCTGCTGGGTGCTGGCGTGGCCAACGATCAGATTCCGCAAATCGTCATCCAGCGTCATGAATTCATAAAGCCCCTGGCGGCCACGGTAGCCGGTGTTGTTGCACATCTCGCACCCCCGGCCATAGTAAAATTTCTTGCCGGCGATGTCTTCCATTTTTAGACCCAGCTCAAAAAGCTGATCCTCGGTGGGCGTGTAATCGGTCTTGCAATGGAGGCAAATCCTTCGCACCAGCCGCTGGGCGACGATGCCTTCGAGGGTGGCGGTCACCAAAAACGGCTCGAGGCCCAAATCCAGCAGACGAGCGATGGCCGACGGCGCGTCATTGGTGTGCAGCGTGCTGAACACCAAGTGCCCGGTCAGCGACGCCTGCACGGCGATTTCCGCTGTTTCCTTATCACGAATCTCACCGACGAGAATGATGTCCGGGTCTTGCCGCAGCATCGCACGCAGGATGCGGCCGAAAGTCAGCTCGATATCCGGCTTCACCTGGCACTGAATAATTCCGTCAATGTCGTATTCCACCGGGTCCTCTGCGGTGATCAGTTTGCTGCTGGGATCATTCAATTCGCGCAAGGCGGAATAAAGCGTGGTGGTTTTGCCGGAGCCAGTCGGACCGGTGACGACGACAATGCCGTTAGGCTTTTTGATCAGCGCCCGGAATATTTTTAGGTCTTCCTCGCGCAGCCCAAGCTTATCCAAATCCAGCGCGACGTTGCCCCGGTCGAGCACGCGCAGGACCACCGATTCGCCGAACATCGTCGGCAGCACGGCGACACGCAAATCGACCGGCTGGTTGTTGACATTCAGTTCAATGCGGCCGTCCTGCGGGAGGCGGCGCTCGGCGATGTCGAGGTTGGCCATGACCTTCACACGGCTGCTGATGGCCGGCGCGATATGGGCGGGCGGCGGCATCATTTCGTACAGCACGCCGTCGATGCGATAACGCATCTTGAATTCGTGCTCGAACGGCTCGAAATGGATGTCCGACGCTTTGTCCTTGATCGCCTGCAGCAACACCAGATTGATCAGCTTGCGCACCGGGTTGGAATCAGCGGCATCCTTGAGGCTGTCCAGGTCGATCGATTCACCGCGGTTGCGCAGGTCCTTGAGCGTTTCATCGTTGGCCAATTCGCCGAGAATTTCGCCCAGGCTTTCGGCGTTGGTGTTGTAACTCTTGGCCACCAGCCGCTCGATGACTTCGGGATCACCAATCTTGGCGGTAACGCTAAAACCCATCATTTGCCGCAGATCGTCCAAAGCGCGGAAATTTTCGTGGTTGGCCATCACCACGACGATTTTTTTGCCTATCGGATCGTACTGAATCGGAAGCACCTTGTGCGTCATCGCAATCTGCGACGGAACGGCGGCAATCGCTTTCGGATCAGGCTTGAAACCTTCGGCGTTAAACCACTCGTAGCCCTTCTGGGCGGCCAGCGCGATACTCAGTTCCGATTCCTTGATGTAGCCTAGATCGATCAGAATGCGCCCCAGCGAACCGCCTTTTTCCTTCTGAAAATTGAGAGCTTCCTGATATTGGTCGCGGGTGACTTTGCCCATCTTCTGCAGCACGCGGCCAAGCTGCCGGCCTTTGAGTTGGTCGATGGGTGGCATGCCGCTAAGCGGGGATGTCACTGGCGTTGCGGGCGGCATCGGATTCGCGCCTGGCACTCCGGGAGGCATCGGATTCGCGCCTGGCACTCCGGGAGGCATCGGATTCGCGCCTGGCACTGCGGGAGTTGGTTTCACGCCGGGCACGGATGGGGACGCGGGCCTTGGCGTGGGAGGCGCAACTCCCAGCGGCGCGGCGCCTTGGGGATTCACATTCACATTTGCCGGCGGACGCAATCCTTGCTGCGGAGGCTTTGCTCCCGGCACCGCAGGTTTATTGATCGGCACGCCGGCCACGGGCTTGGGCTTCGGATTAGGATCGGGTGAGGGCGGCCCGGGAGGTGGTGGTGAACTTGTTTGTGACATTCGACGATCCTTTTATTACAAATACCCGCTCCACAGCGGCCGACACTCGTGAGTCATTTGCCCAGCCGGGACAACCGTGCTCGATTCGCGGCGATTTGCGCTTGTCGCTCGGCTTCTTCCGCCGACCCGCCACCGCCGGGTTTATCCGGTTTCAGCTTAGCGCCGCTCGCCCCACCGGCGGCATCGCCATCGTCCTTCTTATCATCCACGCCCTGATTGATCTGCTCGAGCAACTGGTCATCGGCGCTTTGCACATCCTCGCCCATCTTCTGCAGTTTCTCGATCATGTAACCGGGGTTCTTACTCTTATCGATCGCTTCTTCCTTGCTGATACGCCCGGCCGTGAAGTGCATCCACAGGTTGTCATCGAGCAACTGCATGCCGTAGCGCTTGCCGGTTTGAATTTCCGAATCGATACGAAAACTTTTATTTTCACGGATCAGATTCTGAATACCCGGCGTGACATACATGAATTCGTAAGCGGCCAGCATTCCTTCCTGGTCGATGCGCGGGCAAAGCGTCTGCGATAACACGGCGATCAAATTGCCCGAAAGCTGCACACGCACTTGTTCCTGTTGGTCGGTCGGAAAGGCGTCGATAATCCGGTTGATCGTCGAAGCCGCGCCGGAGGTGTGCAGCGTGCCGAACACCAAGTGCCCGGTTTCAGCGGCGGTGATGGCCGCCTGAATGGTTTCCAAATCGCGCATTTCGCCGACCAGCATCACGTCCGGGTCCTGACGCAGCGCACGCCGCAACGCTTCAGGAAAGCTCGGCACATCCACGCCGATCTCGCGCTGCACCACAATGCTTTTTTTGTGCTGGTGGTAATATTCGATCGGGTCTTCCATTGTGATGATGTGCCGCTCGAAATTTTCGTTGATGTAATTGATCATGGTGGCCAGCGTCGTGGTTTTGCCGGAGCCGGTCGGTCCGGTGACCAGGAAAACGCCGCGCGGCCGACGGCAGATCATCTCGGCCATCTTGGGCAAGCCGATCTGCTCAAACGTCATGATATTGTTGGGAATTCGCCGCAGCACCAGACTGGCGACGCCCTTTTGCTTGAAGACGCTGACACGAAAACGAGCTTGATCGCCGTAGGCAAAACCAAAGTCGCCCGAGCCGGATTCCTCGAACTCCTGCTGGACGCGCTCCGGGGTGATGGATTTCATCAGAGCCGTGGTGTCTTCGGGCTCCAGCGGCTTGGTCTGCAATTCCCGGATACCGCCGCGCAATCGCAAACAAGGCGGCCGGCCCACCGCAAGATGCAGGTCGCTCGCCTTTTGACGAACAACGGTTTCGAGCAAGCGGTCAATCTGGATCGTGGCCATGATGACTTCCTTTAACGCAATTCAGTCAACGCATCCCAGCATTTCACTCGTCAACAATAATTCCTTCTACCTGCGCGACCTTCACGATTTCCTCAGCTGTGGTGATACCGTTGAGCACTTTGATTCGGCCGTCGTACAGGAGCGATTTCATTCCCCCCGCGATGGCGGCCTTGCGAATCTTGTTGGTCGGAGCACGGGCGAACGCCAGATCGCGCAGCTCGCCGTTCATCTGCATCATCTCAAATATGCCGATGCGCCCGCGGAAGCCGGTGCCGGTGCAGTGATCGCAGCCGCGGGGTTTATAGAGCACGCGGTCTTTCAAATCCTCCTGCTTAATGCCGAGCAATCGCAGCCACATCGGATCGGGTTCGTGGTCGGGCTGTTTGCATTTCACGCACAGCACACGGATCAACCGCTGGGCCATGATCGCCTGAATCGATGAGGCAACCAGGAACGGTTTCACGCCCATGTCGATCAAGCGGGTGATCGCGCCCGGCGCATCGTTGGTGTGCAGCGTGCTGAAAACCAGGTGGCCGGTGAGCGCCGCTTGGATCGCCACTTCCGCCACCTCCAGATCGCGGATTTCGCCGACCAGAATAATGTTGGGCGCTTGCCGCAGCATCGCTCGCAGAATCTTGGAGAATGTAAGGCCGATGTTGTCGCGCACCTGGCACTGGTTGATGCCGGTGAAGTTGTATTCCACTGGATCCTCAGCCGTGATGATCTTGCGATCCGGCCGATTCAGTTCGTTCAGCGCGCCATACAACGTCGTGGTTTTGCCCGAACCGGTCGGGCCGGTGACCAGGAAAATGCCGTTGGGCCGCTTGATGATCTTCTGAAACTGCTTGTAATCCTCTTCCTCAAAGCCCATGTTGGTGATGCCGACGCGCACCGAATCCGGCCGCAAAATTCGCAGCACACAGCTTTCTCCGTGATAGGCGGGCAAAGTGCTCACGCGGAAATCGATCTGCTGCTTATCGACAGTCAGCTTGATGCGACCATCCTGCGGCAAGCGCTTCTCGGCGATGTCGATCCCCGCCATGATCTTGATGCGGCTGATCATCGACCCCTTCATGCGCAGCGGAACTTTGTCGCGCTCCACGCACTCCCCATCGATGCGATACCGCACCCGCACCCGGTCCTTCATCGGCTCAATATGAATATCCGACGCCCGGCTACGCACCGCTTCGGCGATCATCGCTTGCACCAATTTGATGATAGGAGCCTGCGTCGGATCAGCCGCGGTAGCTTCATCCATGCCGGCGATATCCACCGACTTATCGATCGACCGGTCCACCGACCGATCCATCGACCGATCAACCGACCGGTCCAGCGACCGGTCCAGCGACCGATCCAGCGACCGATCAAGCGTCTTGTCCATCGACGCCCAACCTTTATCGAGCGTCTTGTCGATCGTGTTCTGAGCCGTCGTGTTATACAGCTCGTCGAGATAGCTCTTGATGCGTCCCTTGGGCGCGAGTACCGGCCTGATTTCCTTATTCAGCCGGAAACGAAGAATTTCCAGCAGCTCGTAATCCAATGGATCGTGAATGGCCACGCGCAGCTTGTTGTTCTCCATGCCCAGCGGCAGGATCACGTGCTTGCGCATAATGTCGTCGGGTATCAGATTCACCGCATTGGGCGGCACGGAATTCTTGTCCAGGTCGATGTATTCCAGACCGTGCTGCGCGGCCAGCGCTTTGGCAACCTGATTCTCGTTGCACAATTTCAAATCGACCAGCGCCTCGCCAATCCGCAGGTGCTTGGCCTTGGCATGCTCAAGGGCCTTGTCGATCTCCTTAGGATTAAGAAATTTCCACTCTACGAGAATTTCGCCCAGCCGTTTTTGCTGCTTGGCCATGGTGTGATTCCTGGATGCGTAAACGCCGATCGCTGCAGGGTCGGTCCGTTGCCCTTTCGCCCAGTTTACCGGCATAAGCGAAGGGTCACAAGACAATTCGACTGGCTGCTCCCCCGCAAGCTGAACAGCCGTCGTATTTTACTCACGGTGGGCACGTAATTTCCACCACATATTACGGCAATTAAGGCCGCCAGATCGCGGAGTTGGAGGGTGTTTCCCACACCTCGACGCTTTGTAACACCACTCCGTTTGGAAGGCTCAGGGATTGGCCGATGTGCCAGGCAACATTCTCGGCCGATGGATTAAGTTCCACGAATGCGGGTAGATCATTCAGATGCCGATTATGCATCGGGGCGAGGATGGCGTCGACTTGCCGCTCCAGCTCGTGAAAATCGACGACCACGCCGATCGAATCCAGCGTATTGGCCGCCACGGTAACCTTCACCCGCCAATTATGTCCATGCAGCGGTTCTAAAACACCGCCGCCCAATCGCAATTGATGGGCGGCGGAGAATTCTCGAGTTGTGGTGACCTCAAACGGCACAGCCGGCTATGTTCGCCGCCGCAATCGGGGTTGCAAGTGCTCACATGCTCGGCGGCGCCTGGTAGCTTACCGATGGATCAACGGTGGCCGCCGGCTGGTCGGCCGGTGAACCATCATGATCCGCATGGCCTCGCACCCGGTCAACCAAATGATGCGCCGTTTCCTGCACATATCGTGAACCACGGTTGGCATACACGTTCGCTTTATCACGAAGCCGCTCGCGCCGAATTCGGCCTTGGATGGGATCAAGGAGGAACATCAACCCTGCTCCGATCGCCAATGCACCGACCGCCCCCGCCGTGATCCCGGTCCAGCGTGCGATCGGGGAATGAGGTTCGGGTTCACCCAGGGCATGTCGGGCAGCAAGAGCCGCCTTCCGGGCATATCCCTTGGCTGAATCCTGAGCGTGCTGCGCGTGATCGCTGACCATGGATGTCGCTCCGGTCCATAATTGCCCGGCGAGATGGCCCGCATACGAGCCGAGCTGCCGCGTCTGGTTCGCCAGATGCTCCGCTTCATGGGCGGCCGCACCCGATAGCGAAGAAGCCAACGACTTCGCCTTGGACGACAAAGCATGGGCTTCATCAGCAACCATTCCCAGCGCCGAACCGGCTGCGTGGGAAGTGGTATGACGAATGTGTCCCCGCCGTTTCTCTCCCACTTCCGGATCAAAAAGATACATGACTGCCGCTCCAAGACCCACACTGCCGATGAGCGCCGCGCCCGCTCCGATCCACGATTTCTTGTTTTTATTCTTATTCATGACAACTCCTGGAAAAATTACTGATGAAGAACCTGATCACCCTGTGTGTGCATGTCATATCCACCATGCTTCCGCAAAATGGCGGTCGCGTCGGCTTCACGATCGCCGGCTCGAACCGTCACGATCGCTTTGCCCGATCGAAATTGCCGCTCATAAAACTCTGCTTCCGCTTCACTCAGACCTGCCCCTTTCATCGCCCCGAGCAGTCCGCCAATAGCCACACCTGCGCCGGCGTAACCCAAACTCGTAGCCAAAATGCCCCCCGCCAAGACCGGCCCGACACCCGGAATCACCAACGCCGCCGCTGCCCCAAGCAAACCGCCCATCACGCAGCCAGTGATTGCACCGGTCACCATGCCATGCTCATCTTTCGTTCCGATCGTGTCGGTGACGGTCCCGCCGCGCGTTACGTCAGAGCCGCGCAGCAAAAATGCCACACTGTCATGCGTAAACCCCGCCTGCTCCAATTCATCCACGGCTCGTTCCGCTTCCATTCGATCATCAAAAACCCCTACCAATACCGTTCTTGTTGCAGTTTGCATGGCAACTCCTTTCGCACTCCGAGCACAACGGCCCAAGCCAGTCGTACCCCGTGCAAAGTCAGTGCCGTAACGGGTAAAGTGCTAATTTGGGTATTATTCGGCTTGGGAATTATTCAGTTTTTCTGGCGACAGCCGTCCCGCACTCGGGGCAACGGTGGGGAGTAGCTCGAAGGTCGTAACCGCAATATTGGCAGTGTTGGCCCTCGTCTCCATTTGGTCGGCGTCTGCGGTATGCGAGAAAAAAGCGGGCGGGCAGAATCGAAAAGATCATAAGAATGAACCACGACGGGACAGCAATTCCGCGCTCTTTGTATTCCCAGGAGTAATTCATGCGCGGGTGCCATCGGAATCCCATCACGTCATGGTAGTGCGGCATGTTCGCAAAACGGCCACTTGCTTCGGCAATCTGGATGTAATCGCTTGGCGGAACGAGTCCTACCAGCCGAGGAAAGTAACGAGTCGCCAGATGCCCCGAATAGAGATCCGCCGGTCCGCCGTCGTAGCTTCGCCCGAATTCGCAGCCAATTTCACCGCAGAAAGATGCGAGCGAAAAATAGCTCCAATGGTACTGAGTGAACACATTGTCCTCGACCCAATAGCTCCTCAGCCACAGTATCGATATCGATATGCATAACAGCAGCGACAACGTCGAGACGGCAGCAAACAAGCGGCGGAACATCCGAGGATATTACCACCGCACCTCACCCCTCCACCACGCTCGTCTAAATTGGCTCACTGGAGACGATCATCAAATCCGATTGCGGTCGCCTTTTTCCTGCACGGGCGGAGTTTGATCCGAGCGCGGGGCCACCGGATGCGGCAGCTTTGCGGCTTGCTCCGTGGCAATGGCGAGCGGGCCAACCGTATCGGGCAGCTTCGGCACGGCGGCCTTGGCGGAATCGAAACGGAACGCGGCGGTCAGGTCCCCGAATGTTTGCCGACGCCAATTTGTGATGTTCGGCTCGGGCACGCCGGTCAGCGCTTCGAGAAACCGCAGGATCGAGGTGTGGTCAAATTTCTCGCTGCAGACCCATCCGCCCGCCGTCCATGGAGAGACAATGATGCACGGCACGCGGAATCCCCCACCGATCGGCGCACCTCTTACAAACTCCAGCGCCGTCCCCGGCGGCGGAGTCGGCGGAGCCACGTGGTCAAAAATGCCGTCGTTCTCATCGTAATTTAGAATGAACGTCGTCTTGGCCCACACTTTCGGATTGGCGGCGATCGCATCGATCACCTTGGCAACAAACGCTGCGCCGGCAGCCGGCATGTGATCGGGATGCTCCGAAGCATTGCGCGGCGGCATGAGCCAACTGACCGTCGCCAGCCGATCGTTGAGAGCATCGGCGGCGAACTGATCTTCGTTATCCCTGGTCATCGCCTTGATGTGCAGCGGTGAACCGACAGGAGCATTTTTGAATTGCGTGAAATGGGCGAACATGTTGAACGGAAAAGCCTGGGATGGCGTGTCCTGTTTGGCGTATTCATCAGCAGGGTCTTCCGACTGGTTATAAACCTTCCAGCTCACGCCCGCCGCCTCCAGACGCTCGGCGTAGGTGGTCCAGGAAAAATTGGTGTCTTTGTTGGCAATGACAGGCCCGCCCTTGGCACCGCCCGGATCGATCGAGCCGGTCATCCAATACAAACGGTTGGGCCAGGTCGGCCCGAGCACCGAGCAGTGATAGGCATCGCAGATCGTGAAAGCCTCGGCCAGGGCGAACTGAAATGGAATATCATCCCGCTTGAAATACCCCATGCAATATGGCCCTTTGACGCCGTCGGTTTTGCGATGCGCCCTGAGCCAATTGTCCATCTTCCCGTTGTTCCACGCGGCGTGTTGCGTGGCCCACGCATGGCTCGTGCTGGGAATTTTCTGGGCGTTGGTCTTTTTCGTATCCAAATGAAACGGCAGCAGATACCCGTCGGGGCTTAATTCATCCGGTTGATGGAAAACGGATTTGCCGTGGGACAACCGCATGGCATCCGTATCACCAAAGCCGCGCACCCCGGCCATCGTGCCGAAGTAGTGATCGAACGAGCGGTTTTCCTGCATCAAGAGAACGACATGTTTCACATCCCGCAGCGACCCCGCCGCAGCGACTGATATCGGTGCGGCCGCCAACGCCCGACGAACATTCGGCGGCAAAAAAGTAGAAGCAAACGCCGCCGCCGCCAGCCTGGCGCTATTGCCCAATAACCGTCGCCGGGTCATGTCCGTGGAACCGCTCATTCAATTCTTCCTAGACAAGGATTACAGCGATTGTTTGCACCGCGTTGCCACCCGCATTGGATAACCGGGGAATATTAATGTGTGAAGAGGGGTCTGCGTATTTTCAGTTGGGGTGATAATTGATCTATCAGCGTGGTTGTGTCGGTCAAGGAGCGACAGGATTTGCCCCCTCACCCCTCCACCACACTTTTCTCAATCGGCTCGACCGTTACCCCCGCCGATCGGAGAAACTCGATGGCACCGTTTACTTCAGATTCCTTGCCGAACAGGAGGACGGCCATGATACCGATTTCGTTTTGCACGCTGGCTTGGCGGATATCGAATACCACGTTCGGAAACTTTCGGCTCATTTGCCAAATGATCGGCTGCTCAACCTGCTGACGGGTGCCGAAGGTGAACCAGCAACGGCGGGAGTATTCGGCCATGGTGTTCCTTAATCGGCGAATGGCAGAGGTTAGGTTGCCATGCCGAGCGCATTCTGACCTCCGACCTCTAACCTCTCCGCCTGCTTCCCTCCAGCAATCGCCGGCACAATGCTGATCTCATCCCCCGCCTTCACCGGTGTGTCGAGATTCTGCAAGAACCGGATGTCTTCATCATTCAAATAAACATTCACGAAACGGTTCAACTGATTGGGAGCTTTGAACAGGCGGGTTTCGATGCCGGTCGCTTTGTCTTTCAATCCGTTGAGCACGGCCCCGATGGTGGCGCCGTCGGTTTCGACGATGTCCTGGCCATTGGTGTAATTACGCAGCGGCGAGGGAATGCGGACTTTCACGCTCATGTTGGGCTTTCCTGCAAAAGGTAAAGGCCCACTAGTGTACAGGCCCTATTGCTGGTTGCCAATCTGCAGAAGGGCACATGCGGCGGCGACGTGAATATCCTGAGCCGGCGGAATGCCGCCCGTATCTTTTTCGTGCATCAAGTCCGCCAGAATCTGCTGCGAATCGCTGCGGCCGATATCGCCCAGGGCCATCGCCGCGAGTAACTGTTGCCGCGGGTCTTTGCTGTGTGCGCCTTGCAAAGCGACGCCGTAACCCTGGTCCGATCCAAGCTGCCCCATCGCCCGTGCCGCCACGAGGCAAACTTCCGGGAACTCGCTGGTCAGCGACGCCTCGATATGCCCGGCCACCGCGCGCATTTTCGGTCCAGCCAAGGCCATCAGTGATACGATCACGTCATCGGGATAGGCGCTGATCGACCCGGCCACCAAAGTTTTCAAACCGCGATCGTCGCCGAGCCGCCATAAAGCTTCCGCCGCCTGCAACCGCACCGTCGGCTCACGGTCCCGCTCCATCACCAGCAGAATGTTCACCGCACTCGGCTCCTGCAACCGGCCCAGCACCATCGCCGTGTTGCCGCGCACGCCCTTTTCCGGATCAATGGAGAATTTTTCCAGATCGTGGCTGAACCGCTTATCCCCAAGCCGATGCAGCGCATACCGCACGGCGATCCGCACATTCGGATCATTGTCATCGACCAATTCCAGCACCGCTTCATGGGCGGATTTGAGTTTGATATCACCGATCGCCATCGCCCCGGTGAATCGAACCACCGCGTCGGGGTCTTTCAGCGATTGCGTGAGCTGATCGCTCGCCTTATCTCCCAGGGTGTGGCCCATCGCTTCAATTGCATGGGCGCGAACATAAGGATTGGGCGAACTGAGGGCCTCAATAAGCGCTGCCCGCGCCTCCGCCTGCCATTTTTGGTTGATCGGCTCCTTGTGATACGGCGGTACCGGCGCCGGTTGCCGCGCATCCGGCGGAACCTTCATGTTATCCTTGTCCTTGGACTCCGCCTTCGCCCCCAACGCGGCAACGGCCATTCCCAAACACAGCAGCACGATTCTGATTTTTTGCGTCAACATGATGGAATTTATCGGCCAAACAGCACGATTTGGGCCTGCCTCTTCCGTATGATATGGAAACCGGGCCGTTAAAATGCTATAATCCACGGGTTGGAACAGTCGATGAAGTTCGCAGATTGTAAGTAAAAGGAGATTTTCCCATGCCAGTCATGCTATCGGAATCCGCGGCGAAGGAAATTCAGACGATCATCAAGGACCAAAGCCTGCCGGCCGAGCAGACCAAGCTCCGCGTCGGCGTCAAGGGCGGCGGGTGTTCGGGCTTCAGCTACATGCTCGACCTCACCGAAGAGCCCAAAGGCGAAATGGATGAGGAATTGGAATGCCACGGCGTGAAGATTCTCATCGATATGAAATCGTACCTCTACCTCAATGGCGTCGAGATCGATTTCAAAGATGAGGTCATGGGCCGCGGATTCGTATTCAAAAATCCCAACGCCACCAGCACCTGCGGTTGCGGCAGCAGCTTCACGGCTTGAGCCACGCTATGTGTTGATTGACAAAGCACCGGCCCAGCCAATCCAATGGCTGGGCTTTTTTATTTCCGATTTCCCATAACGTGGATTTGACCATGCACCTTTCCCGCCGCCGACTGATGCAAACTTCCGCCGCCACCATGCTCGCCGCTGAAATCTGGCCGGGCCGACTCTTCGCCGAGGACCGAGAAACCAAAAACTTTTCCTTCATCGAAGTGAACGACCTGCATTACGTCGACTCCGAGTGCGGCCACTTTTTTGAAAAAGTCGTCCAGCAAATGAAATCCACGCCCGGTGGAATCGATATGGTGCTGATCGTCGGCGACCTGGCAGACAACGGCCACGCCGCCCAGGAGGCCGCTCAGCGCGACATCTTCGACACCCTCGGCGTTCCCTACCACGTCATCCCCGGCAATCACGATTATCTCAGCGACGATGACCGCAGCGGTTACGACGCCATCTTCGGCAAATTCCTGAACTATACCTTCGATCACAACGGCTGGCGGTTCATCGCCCTGGATACCACGCAAGGCACCAAGTATTCCAACACAGCCATCCAACCCGCCACATTCAAATGGCTCGACGAGAACCTATCGAAATTCGACAAATCGCAGCCGACGGTTGTGTTCACGCATTTTCCCATGGGGCCGCACACGCCATTTCGCCCCACCAATGCCGATGCCCTGCTGGAGCGATTGAAACCGTTCAACCTCCAGGCGATTTTCGACGGGCACTTTCATGGCTTCACCGAGCACAAGGTGAACAACGTCCCCATTACCACGAACAAATGCTGCGCGTTCAAACGCTGGAACCACGACGGCACGAAGGAAAAAGGTTACTTTCTCTGCCAAGCCAAGGATGGCCGCATTACCCGTGAATTTGTCGAGGTGAATTTCCCCGGCATGCCGCCGATGCCGCCAGGAACTAAGATTGTCCAGCCGCCCACTTGAAATTTGAAATCTGAAATTTTGAAATGTGAAATGTGAAATTATGTCCTGGATCGAAAACAGATTTGAAGAAGGTCTGATCGTCACCAGCCTGGATTTCGCCATCAACTGGGGCCGCAAGAATTCCCTCTGGCCAATGACCTTCGGCCTCGCCTGCTGCGCCATCGAAATGATGGCCGTCGGCGCTTCACGTTTCGATTTAGACCGCTTCGGCGCCGGCGCTTTCCGCGCGACCCCAAGACAAGCCGATCTCATGATCGTCGCCGGCACCGTAAACTACAAAATGGCCTCAAGAGTCAAACGCCTCTATCACCAGATGGCCGAGCCGAAATACGTCATCGCCATGGGCGCCTGCACCATCGGCGGCGGCCCCTATTTCAAATACGGCTACAACGTCGTCAAAGGCGTTGATCTCGTCGTCCCCGTCGACGTCTACGTCCCCGGCTGCCCGCCAAGGCCCGAAGCACTCCTGGAAGGCATCATGCGCCTGCAGGAAAAAATCGCGGGGAAGACGATTGGTTTGCCCAAGCGGGCGAAAAAAACTGTTGAACTTCCAGGACTCTCTGGTATCGTATCCCCCGTACCCACTTGACAGTTCTAGTGCAGAGTCCCGGAGGGAAGTCATATGTCTGCTGGGCGTTTGGCACTTGCGATTTCACTCTGTGCAATCCTGTATTGCTCCTCCGCATTCGCCACGATGTACACAATCGTGAATATCGGCACTCTCGGCGGCAGCAGTAGCACTGCTCTGGGAATCAATGACAGCGGAGAGGTCGTCGGCACGGCCACTTTGAGCGGTGACACAACCAGCCACGCTTTTCTGTATAGCAACGGCCAAATTCAGGATCTCGGATCACTGGGCGGAACGAACGCCAACGCGAACGCAATCAATTTTTCGGGCGAGATTGTCGGCACTAGCACCACCTCCCCCACCATGCAACAAAGCTACGCATTCACATATTCCAACGGCAGCATGCAGTCGTTGGCCAGCCCATTGCAGCCCCAAATAAGCGATGCCTTCAGCATCAACTCAAGCGGTTTAATCGTTGGCACCTGGGTCGGCGGCCCGGCCGTGTATTCCAACGGTTACTGGTCTCTGTTGGTGAACGACACCTATAAGTCTGGCCAGGGATTCGCCGTGAATTCGAGCGGTCAGGCCACGGGATATCTCTCCATTGCCGACAGTTCCGAGTATTACCAAGCCTTCATTTGGACTTCGAGTAGTTTTAAATACCTCGGAACGCTCGGCGGAAATACCAGTGATGGCCGCGCGATTAACTCATCGGGCGAGGTTGTCGGCGAATCGCTCCTCGCCAGCAATGCCACGACTGATGCATTTCTTTATGACGGCACGATGCACGATCTCGGCACTCTCGGCGGTAACGACGCCACGGCTTACGGGATCAACGACAGCGGCGTGATCGTTGGCCGATCCAATGTCATCGGCAGTCCCGGCTTTCAAGCCTTCGTATATAGCAATGGACAGATGACAAACCTGAACACACTGATTCCCAGCAACTCCGGTTGGACGCTCAATGAGGCGCTCGGAATTAACAATAGCGGGCAAATCGTCGGAGCTGGAACCTATGACGGCGAGTCGTTGGCATTTCTTCTTGATCCCGTGCCCGAGCCGGCGTCTTGCAGTGTGTTAATCGGCGCGGTTGCAATTCTGCTTTCCCGCCGCCGAGATGCGCGCTCCGCACGCCAATGAACAACTGCTGAGCGCTTCTCTTTTTTTCCGGTTACACTCCCCCCGTGCAGAAAACCGTCGTCATCAACGCCGTCGGCCTATCGCCATCATTGATCGGCCCGGCGACGCCCCGCATCTTGGCGCTTTCGCAAGCCGGCAAACTCGCCACGATCGGTTCGGTCCTGCCTTCCGTCACCACCACCGTGCAGACAACTTATCTCACCGGGTGTTGGCCAGCCGAACATGGCATCGTCGGCAACGGTTGGTATTTCCGGGATGAATCCGAAATCAAATTTTGGAAGCAAGCAGATGCCCTGGTGCAAAAGCCGCGGATTTGGGAACTGGCCAAGCGAGCGAATCCAAAATTCACGTGTGCCAACATCTGCTGGTGGTACGCCATGTATTCGTCGGCCGATTACGCGGTGACGCCGCGGCCGATGTATCCGGCGGATGGCCGCAAGCTGCCGGATTGTTGGACGCATCCGGCTGATCTGCGCGACGTGCTGCAAAAACAGATCGGCCAGTTTCCGCTGTTTCAATTCTGGGGACCGGCGACCACGATCGCTTCGTCGCAGTGGATCGCTGATGCAGCCATGCGGGTGGATCAGGGATACGATCCGACGCTGTCGCTGATTTACCTGCCGCACCTGGATTACGCCCTGCAGAAATATGGGCCGGACGATCCGCGCATCCCGGGGGAGCTGACGCAACTTGACGGTGTGGTCGGCCAATTAATCGATCATTTCGGCCACCGCGGCGCGTCGATCATCCTCCTATCCGAATACGGCATAACCAAAGTGAATCAGCCGGTGCATCTGAATCGCGCGCTGCGGCAACAGGGTCTGTTGGCGATCCGGGAAGAACTCGGACTCGAATTGCTCGACGCCGGCGAAAGTCCCGCATTCGCCGTGGCGGATCATCAGGTGGCCCATGTTTATGTAAAAGACGCCAAGAACATCAGCCGCGTGAAAGACATTCTGGAATCCGTCGAAGGCGTCGAGCGTGTGCTGGACGCCGACGATCAGCGTGACATGCACATCGCCCAACCCCGCAGCGGCGAGTTGATCGCCATCGCCAAACCAGGAGCCTGGTTCACGTATTACTATTGGCTCGACAATTCCCGCGCCCCGGATTTCGCCCGCACCGTCGACATCCATCGCAAGCCTGGCTACGACCCGGTGGAACTTTTTCTCGATCCAAAACTCCCCGCCGCCAAATTGAAAATCGCCGGAAAGTTGCTGAAGAAAAAACTAGGCTTCCGTTATTTGATGGATGTGATTCCGCTGGATGCCACGCTGGTTAAGGGATCACATGGCCGAATGAGCGATCAGCCATCACAAGGGGCAATGCTGATTACGCCGCGATCCGATCTTGTCGCCGGCAACCACGTCGAACCAACCGAAATCTGCGGCCTGATCCTGCGTCACTTGGAATTGTGAGCGATCAAATCCCGCCACGCCGCATCGGTTTCATGGGATGGAATCAAATACTTTGGCCCATCGGTCAATTCCAACGTCAAAGCGTTGGTCGAATCCGCATCCGGCAATCTCTCGCCGAAAACACTTGTCACCGTAAACCGCCCCGCCGCCGCGGGAAGTTCGACCGTGTGCGAATCCTTGGCTGTAGTCCACGCCGCCGCGCGGATTTTATCACCGTCGCTGAACAGCAGCAGATAATCCTCCGGCTTCGGCAATTTCACCTGCATGGCAAAGCTGAATCCCTCAAGCTGATGCGTCAACGTTTGGGCGGCGTGATATGCCGGCTTCGGGTCAAACACCGGATCGCGGCCGGCATGATATTCGTGGGCAACCGTGCCAAAGCGATGCTCGCCGTTGTGCGGATCGGTTCCATCATCGTGCCAGTCGTACCAGATGCTCAGCGGAATATGCTGCGATAGGTTATTCAAGAATTCCCGGGCGAGATATTTGCCTTGTGTCTGGGCGGAAACGTGGGCCGAGGTGAATCCCCATTCGCCGGTGCACAACGGGATATGCTTGCCCGGCGGCGTGTAGCGATCGATCATCTGCTGCATGGGTGCAAAATTGCGTGTTTCGGGATTTGTCTCGCCGTAAGGATGCACCGTGACGGCGTCCCAATATTCGAGCAAGCCGGACTTGTAGCACGGCTCAAGCCAATCAGTACCGGTGCCCGCCAACGCGGGGCCGACGTAAATCTCATCCGGTGCCGCCGCCTTGATCGCTTTGCCAGTCGCCAGCGCCAATTTAATCATCGCCCCCACTTCGGGCACCGGTTTCCAAAAACCATTCGGCTCGTTGTAGGACTCCCAAATGATGTGGTGCCCACGAAAATGCACCACCGACGCCGCTGCCCACCGGGCGAACGCTGCAATCCCCTCATCGCTGCGCGGGGATTCGTTTTTGTCATACAGCGGATTGGAATAATCCAAAATGTACATCGGCCGTATGCCAACTTTTTCGCAAGCAGCCAGCAGCCGGTCCCACGGCGCAAAATCATATTGGCCGCGCGTTTTTTCGATGCCCGCCCATTGGTAATCCATGCGAATGAATTTGAACCCCGCCGCCGCCAACATTTCCATCTCGCCGGGCTGCGGATCGGTGAAGTGGATGTTGACGCCGAGGCCATCGGGGATGCGCGCTGAGGGAATTTGGGCGTAGGTGCAGAGCGACAAGCAGATCATCGCAGCGATCAGCATTGAGAAGCCGTATTTCATGCATTGACGTACCGACTGCCGACCGGACGTGTTGAGGGTAAAACACCCGTGGTTGCCGCGCTATCAGCGGTGATTTCCATTGAATCACGGCGCCGGGTGCGACATTTCAGTTGTCGCCGCTTCCTTTGTCGAGGCGGCCGGCTTGGGCGCGAACTTAACCACAGCGAGATATTCTCGAATATCATCTTCTTTAAGGCCTCCCTCGTCCGTGAATATTAAGCCGCACCCCAAATGATCTTTGGGAATGTAGATTTGAGTCGACATTTCATGCCGCCCCGACTTCGTTCCATCGATGAATCCAGACCTGTCCGCATCAACAAATTCTTCTCGACAGATCATGGCCGACGGCTTCATCGCAATCAGCATCAAAAAGCGCCGAAGCGACGGTAAATCTGCCTGTGCATCCAAATCCTGCCAGCGCGTGTGCCGAGACGCCGACTCTTCGTCGAACTCGTTTTTGAAATTGAGTTGGCGCGCCGCGGCATCAAACACTGCCAGAGAAAAAGGCGGAAGAATGAACACACGAAAACTTGAATATTCTAAGATCATGGAACGATGCTGCTTCTTGTGAGAAACCGCCTTTGGCACATTCACCGAATAGTCCCCTACCTCGACCGCTTCAATCGCTAGTGCATTTGGATGTACCTGTGGCAACTGAATCAGAACCGGCGTCGAATTAAGGATAGCAACCTCTTCAGGCGTGAGGTTTTTCATAGTGCGGCGCGCGGACCACTTTGCCCAGGCCAGCGCACCAGCGCGATAAAAGCCTGGCGTCATTGCCGCGATTAAGGCGAGCACTACGACAATTGTGCCGAGTAATAATGGTTTGCGATCGGTCACAAGCGCTCTGAAAGAGAAACGAAAGCCATCAACGTTTATTTCACCGTCGCCATTTCATCTTTCGGATTCAACTCCAGTTGCCAATCCTTGAATCGCACTTCGGTTGGCCCACCCGCGTGAATTTGCAGACCGGTTTGGCCGCGCTTTTTGCCGGCGAGGTCGCTGATTTCGGAGCAAACGTGGCCGTTGATGGCCAGGCGAATGTGATCACCGACGGCGAGGATTTCGTAGGTGTTCCAGTCGTTGGGTTTGAGATATTGCTCGCCGCCGTCTTTGGTGAGCAAGCCGCGGTCGGATTCTTCGTAGATTTTGCCCCACCAGCCGTGGCCGATGTCGGCTTGATATCCCTTGGCTTCGCCGTTTTCCCAGGGAATGGACCGGAACTGCACGCCGCTGTTGGCTTCGTTGGGAACCAGTTTGATTTGGAAAACCAGGCGAAAATTCTCCAGGGCCAGGTCACTGAAAAGGAAATTGTTGTGCGCGATTCCCTTTTCCGTTTTGCCCACGATTTGGCCATTCTCGACATGCCAGAGTTCCATGTGGTCGCTGGTCCAGCCGGTTAAATCTTTGCCGTTGAAAAACTGATTAGCATTTTGCGGATTGACGAGCATCGCCGTCTGCTGCGGGCCGCTGAGATATTTAATCAGATCGCGGACTTCCTTGGGCTTCAGGCCGGCGAGCAAACCTTCGGGCATCATGCTGACGTTGCTGGTGCGCCGTTTGGCAATTTCATTTTTCGGCACGGTGATCAGGCCGTTGACCTGGGCCAGGGTCACTGAATCGTCGGTCTCACCTTTGACGATGCCTTCGATCTGCTGGCCATCCTTGGTGCGGATGAGAGTCAGCAAATAATCCTTGCCAATCACGGCGCTCGGATCGACGATATTTTCCACGAGGTAATCGACGTTGGCCCGATTGGAGCCGGTCAGATCGGGACCAATTTTCGCCCCGACGCCGTAAAGCGTGTGGCAGACCATGCAGGTGCGGGCAAAAATCGCCCGCCCATTTTCCGCATCGGCTTTGGCGAGCAACTCAGGCTTCAGCAGCGATTTGAAATGAGTGATGTCCCTTTTTTTGTCCGCATCGGACGCTCTGACCGAACCCCAATTTTTGGCGATCCACTGCGAAATAGTCGAATCGCCCAAACCATCCAGATCGCGCACCGTCGGCGCGGTTAAATCATTTTTGGAAATTTGACTGGCATCGACCGCTTTGAGCAACGCCTCGGCCCAGCTTCTGCGCGACGCCAGGGTATTCAGCGCCGCCAATTTGTTTTGGGCATCGAGATTTGGATACGCGGCAATCAGAAGTGACGGTGTTTGTGGATCGTCGTACATCGCCAGGCCGCGGATAGCGATGCCGCTGAGTTTCGCGGTGGTGATCAGCTTCTGGAGAATTGGAAGTGTGTCCGCATCCTTGGCAGCGAGCAAACTGTCCAGCGCCGACTGCCGCTGTGAAATATCTGCTGAATCATCTTGGGCGGTTTGCCGCAACGCCGCCAAAGCGCGCGGATCGCCGAAGACGGTGGCGATCGCTAAGGCCTGCTGCCGCACCGTGCCATCTTTGCTCTTCGATAGCTCATCGTAAACTGCCGACCAATTGTCCGGCATGGCGACGTGACGTTTGCCGGCAAAACCGATGACCATTCCCTCAAGCACGGATCGGCGAGCTTCGTCGGTCGATGCACCTTTCAGAATAACGACCGCTGCCATAACCGCGGCGGCATTGTCCGACATCGTCGCTAACCGCCGGGCGATAAATTGTGTCACGAGCGGGATCTTCGAATCAATCGCCAGCTTCGCCGCCTTTGCGGGATTGGCCGGCACCAGCGCCTCAGTGGCGTACCAATCCATCAGAGGCAGCATGTGGTCGGCGTTGTCCTCGCCATGATTCAGCAAGGCCGTGATCGCCTCCCACCGATCTTCAACGGGCAACCGCTGCATAGCAGAAGCAATCGCCAGGCGGTCCACCAGCGAACCTTCATCATGGGCGACCTTCTCGAACTCTTTCAGTGTCGTTTTGCTAACAGCACCGGCATCGGAGAGCAGTTGTACAAGCCACGGCTGGCCTCGAAGAACCAGCGACGTGAATTCAGCGTCCTTTCCGAACAACGCCGGGCTGATGGCATACAGGGTGTAATACTCACGGACAAATTGCGCGAGAGTGATACGGTTATCCTCCTTACCGTTGTGTGCCAGGTCGATCTCTTTTGTTAAGGCCTCAGCCCGCGCAGATGCCGCCGCTGGATCCTGGGCAGCCAGCCTTTCGTAACGCTCCTGGAGAATGCGGCGAGCGTGGCGAAAATACCATTCGTTGGGGCTGTCAATATATCGAGCCAGCGACGAGTCATCTTCGCTTGCCAAATCCACCTTCACCGGCTTCGGATCACCATACGTGATTTTGTAAATCCGCCCATTGGTCCGATCCCATGCTTCTTCATTCGGTAAATGACACGCTTGCTTGTCATACCAATCGATCACATACACGCCGCCGTCGGGACCGTATTTTTCGGCAATGAGCCGCGACCACTTGTCATTCATCAGCAAAAAATCTTTACCGTGGTGGCCGATGTAACTGGAACCGCTTTGCTCCAGCAAATCTTCGTTCATGCGGTTGCCGTGGATGTTGCCCATGAAGATTTGGTTGCGGTATTCGGCGGGCCAATTGTCGCCGAGGTAGATCATGGCTCCGGCATGGGCGTGGCCGCCGCCGAAGGCGTCGGATTTCCCGACGGCCGCCCATTGGTTGGCGGCGCTGCTCGCCCAATGCAGGTGATCGGCGATGGTTTTGATATCGTCAAACGTGTACGGATCGGTATGCGGCCCGGCCTGGCGAATGTAGCGGCCGCCCTGCACGACGTGATACAAATGCGGAATCACGCAGCAGGTCATGAACATCTGGCCCTGTGCGTTCCAATCAATGCCCCATTGATTGCTGCCACCCTCGGCGTACACCTCGAAAGTTTTTTTCGTCGGATGGTATCGCCAAACGCAGGCGCTCAGCGGCACACGCTGATTATCCGGCGTTCCGGGCTTGCCGACTTTTGACGGATTGAACACACCCTGGCAACCGTACAGCCAACCGTCGGGACCCCAGGCGAAACTGTTGAGCGTTTCGTGAGTGTCCTGATACGCCCAGCCATCTAGCAGCATTTCCGGTTTGCCCGGTTTGTCGCCTGGCAGGATGGGGATGTATAGCAATTGCGGGGCCTGGCCGACCCACACACCACCGAAGCCGACTTCCAGACCGCTCACCAGATTCAGGCCGTCCATGAAAACGGTGCGCTTGTCGAAATGGCCATCGCCTTTGGTGTCCTCGAAAATGAGAATCTTGTCCTGTCCTTTGCCGGGTGGGGCTTTCTGCGGATAGTCTAGCGCCTCGGCCACCCACAAGCGGCCACGGTCATCAATCGCAAAAGCGATCGGCTGCACGATGTCCGGTTCACCCGCGACAAGCTGTGCCTTGAATCCCGGCGGCAATGTCATCGCCTCCACCGCTTGCCGCGGCGTCAGGCCGGCGTATTTCACCACGTCGGATTTCAGCAATTCAGCGCCGCTTTCCACAGCAACGGCCGGCTGCTGCGAATGGAATTTGAAATCATCAAAATTGATATGCCCCCACCCGCTGCTGGAATCATCCACGAGACGGATGAAGATTTGCTTGCCCATCTGCTGCCGCAGATCGACGACCACCAACCGCATGTTTTCCGTATCGCGCCCGGCGGTGAAAAAGAAGGCTTTGCCATTGGCGGCATCGACCAACTCAACGCGCTCCGCATTCACATCCGAGCCACCACCAATGAGCATTGTTGCCCAGGGCTGGGTGACCTTGAACGAAACGGAGGTAAGCGTGCCGCGGGGTGAATCGCCGCCGACTTCAAATGTGCCGATCCAATAATCACCGGCGTGATTGCTGTGCATGTCCTTGCGCCGGGCGAAAACCGCATCCCCTTTGATCGGCTGGCCCTTGAATGCATCCCCCGTCGCGGTCCAGTCACGCAGCGTGCCATCCTCAAAATCGAGATTCAGCGCGCGGCCGGATGCATCGGTGGGAAGCACGCCATCGGAGGCCCCATCCGCCCAGACCCGGCAAGAAAAAAGAAAGACAACCGCAGCGATTGCCCAGAAGAATTTACGCGGCACAAAATCCTCCGATTCGCCCCGAACTGCTTCAACTTTAAGCGTCTCAACCCCTTTTGAAATCGAGACTTGGCAGCATACCCAGGTGGATAGATTTATTCAATTTTTTCGTATGCGGCAGGTGAAGTGGCTCTCGATAACAATCGATAATTGGTTTTGCAGAAATCGATTGGCTAGTGTATAATTCTCAAGATTATTGATCGGCCCATTTCCGTGCAGCAGAGCATTTAAGGCGCGAGAGGAATTCACATGATCTTTTTACCCCGTCAACGGCGTCATGTTGAAAAAGGTTTCACGCTCGTCGAATTGTTGGTGGTCATCGGCATCATCGCGTTGCTGATCGCCATTTTGTTGCCCGCCCTGAGCAAGGCGCGAAAACAGGCGGCGAACACCAAATGCCTTTCCAACCTGCGGCAGCTTATGCTGGCGGTCAACATGTACGCCAATGAGAATAGGAGTTGTTTGCCTTACACGGGGTGGGGTGATGCCGTAGGTTACACGCGCGCGTCGGATCCGGCTTATGGTTCTAATCCACAATTTTACATTGCTAACTGGTTGTACGCCCCATTTGGGGTTGCTAATGCCGCAACTAAAGACGGTCCCTTCGTTCCCGATGATGTTCAAACCGGTGCGCTAGCCCCGTTAATCAAGGCCGCGGACCAGTCTGTCTTTTTCTGCCCCCTGGTCTCTGACACTTCAACAGTCCTTAATACGAACAGCGGATTCCTTAGTAGCTACGTCATGAATGGATGGCTGAGCAACGCCAATGGCGACCAGCCGACCGGGTCCGGCGCAACCGGCATTCACCCAGCGCACAAAATCGGGGAGTTTCCGTCATACACGATCGCATTCTGGGATTACCCCGTGGTGAGTTCTACTCAATACGCTGACAGTGGTATTGCTGAAGATCCTTCGAATCTTCCGCAGGATTCCAACCCTCCCTCTTTTACCGGCCGGCACATGGACCACCTGAACCTCAGCACGATCAGCAGCAACAGCTACAGTTCGGTTGGCGGTGGCGCCCCGTGTGTGTTCATTGACGGCCACGCTGAGATGCTCGCTGCCTATCAGATCATCAACTTTTTGAATACCCCCGGGCTCCCCGTGGGCAGCTCTCCGTTCTGGACATCACCGACATACATAAACGGCGGTTATAACCAGTATGCGGGTGTCGCGCCCCCGAGCGTGAAGCCCTACACGATGACGAACTGCATAGCCATCCCCTAGCGGTGCCGCGCATTGCCAATCGCTCGATCATCGCTATTCTTCGCTTGATCTCACGGCAACCTCCGTGAGATCAAGCGACATGAGCGAACCGAATCCATCCTCGCCCCAGCAGCCCGAGCAGCCGTCGCCTTCTGATGCGCTGACGCAGCAGGTGCATTATTCGCAAATCAGCGCCCGTGTTCCGGAGGATCGCAATCGGGGCACATTCGCAAATTACGGCGTGGTGCTGACAGGCAAGCAGGAACTGGTGTGCGATTTTCTGCTGCGTATGGTGCCGCCCCAGCTATTGGCTGCACGGGTGATCCTGCCCTACTCGGCACTGCCGGCCTTGCTGCATGCGATGAGCGAAAACCTGGAGAATTATCGCAATCGCTTCGGCACGCCGGCTGCTTTGCCCACCCCGCCGCCGAATGTGCCGCAACCGAAAATCAGCGAGGTGTACGAGCAGCTCAAGATTTCCGATGAGGTGTCCGTCGGAGCGTATGCCAACACCATGATGATCTCGCACACTCCGACCGAGTTCTGCATGGATTTTATTCTGGATTTATTTCCCCGGCCGGTGGTCACGCAGCGCATTTACATGGCGGCGGGGCAAATCCCCGGTTTGGTCAATTCGCTCAAGCGGACGCTCGAACAGCTTCAGCGGCCGCAACCGCAGCCCCCGCCTCCGGACCAGCCGCCAGCCGGCGATGCACAAGTTAAGCCGTAAATGGCCTCGCTTACTGATTGGGTTTGAAATCATAAAGATAGATCGTGCCGCCGAGGATTTCGCGGGGCTTGTGAGTCTTTGCCAATTCGGCGTATTGGGCATTCTCCGATACTCGATACATTCCCTGCAAATTGGTCGCACTGACCGCCAAAACTCCCGGTTTTGTCGGAACCACCTGTGCGGAAGGCGGACGGGAATAATCGCCGGCAATGGAATCAGCGTGAATGCCGTAATACTCCGGGTCGGCGGATCCGAAATAGGATAGATACAGTTTTGTGGCCCGGTGTTGTCGCTGCCACTGTGCGAGCAAAGGCAAATCCTGTCCCCAGTCGAGATTGGAGTCACCGAGAATCTTCAAACCTCCGGTGGATCCGCCGCAGGCAACGTTGAAGAACGCCAGGAAATCTGGAAAGGCGGTTGCGGTTTCGATCGACAGGCCAATCGCCAGGGCGGCCAGCAATGCCCTCCCGCCGCGGCCCCAGCGTTTCCAGATCACCGCGATCATCGTCCCGACTCCGACATACACAAATGGCATCACCGGCAAGAAATGTCTGAAGCCGATGTTCAAGTTGGAAGTGATATCGGCCACCGCGAAGATCAGGGCAGGAAGGGTCAAACAGGCCAGCGTCCATCTTCGCTCCCAGGACGATGATCTGGATCGTTTTGAAATCAGCAACGGCACGGCGACGATGAGCGCAATCAATACCGCCGCAAGGCTGGCAAGGGTCATTTTGCTGACGAAAGCGAGCGGAAAGTAATACCAGCTTCCGACATTGCTCACATGGCCGAGCACAAAGGTGGGCCGCTGGCGAGATTTGCAGTAGGTGTAAAGTGCTCCGTACAAGTAAGTCTGCGGGAGCAGCTCATGCTGCTCCAAAAAGAGCGTGGCCTTTACCAGACCGTGCGGCCGCCATGCTTGCAGCTCTTGGTTAGTGGGTTTCCACTCGGGATGTTGCACTGACAATTCGTTGGTTTTGATTTCCGTCAGCAGCGGTTCAAAATCCCATAGCTGGCCGTTGGGCGCGGGGGCGAATCGATAGGAATAATTGGCCCAGATGGTCACGTAACCGCCGCATGTTACGGCTAACAACAAACCGAGTACCCAGTAAATGCGGTTCGAACGTTTTTGAATTTCGCCGCCGTCGCGCGCCCAAGGCCAGGGCAACATCGCCCGCAGCATCAGCAGCCCAAACACGGCCATCACCGGCAGCGGCCAGGAAAACTTGATGACCGTGGCGATCATCGCCAGCAGCACCACCGCCGCCGCCGATGTGATCGTAAACCGGCGGCCCATTCGCCAGGTTGCGTAGCACAGCGCAAAGCCAATCAATGTAATGGCCACATCGTTTTTGATCATCGCCGCGTGGGCCAGGAAATTGGGATCCATCGCAAAGAGTGTCGTCGCCGCAATGGCCGCCACCGGACCGCCGAGTTGTGCGGACCATACGGCAATCAGAACCCCCAGCGCCACGCCCAGTGGAATCAGCATAAGACGCTGCCGTGTGAGAAACGCATCGGCATCATTTCCCGGCGTGGCGTAAAGCGTTGGTTTCAGCCAGCGATGGCGCTCCTCGACAAACTTTGGAACGATCAGGAATCTCCAATTGGATTCATCAACATGTAAAATGCTGGAAGGCTCCGCCAAATTGGCCCATCGCTGCCACAGCGGCGGATCTTCAGGGTTCAGCCGGTAATCCGCATCCTGCGTGATAACGAACCCGGCGACGGAATGCAGCGGCTCATCACACGTGGCGCATTTGGTCCGCTCGGCAAACCAGGAAACAAGAGCGAATCCCAGCAGAAGTAAGCTGCAGATGGCGACCGTGATCCATCGGCGAAATGAAAGCGACATGGGTGCAGCTCACCTGATGACGATTACGGATTGAACAAGTACAGATAAATCGTACCACCAAGGACGTCGATTAGTTGGCTGTGCTTGAGGAGGTCATACAACTGTTTTCGATCCTCATTTGCCATATAGATTCCCTGCAAATTGGTCGCGCTGATAGCCAGGACGCCCGGTTGGTTCGGGATGATATGTTGCGACGGCGGGCGCAAATAATCCCCGACAATCGAATCGCCGTGGATGCCGTAATAATTTGGATCGGCCGATCCGAAATACGAAAGGTAGTAAGGCGCTTCCTTGTATCTAGGATGGTGGCGCTGCCATTCGGCTGGCATGGGTAGGTCGTTGTATTGAGGATGGTCGCGCTGCCACGCGGCCAGCAATGGCAAATCCTGGCCCCAATCCAAATTCGAATCGCCGAGCAGTTTGATGCCGCCGGTTGGACCGCCGCATATCTGGTTGAAAAAGGCAATATAATCCGGGTAGGCAATCGCAGCTTCCGCCAATAGGCCTACCGCAAGCCCGCCAAGCACCATCCGGCCATTGCGTCCCCAGCGGTTGAAGATCATCGCCATCGCCGCCGCCACGCCGACGTACACGAACGGCATCACCGGCAGGAAATGTCGAAAACCGATGTTCATATTGGAATTCATCACCGCTCCTGCAAAAACCACGGCAGGCAGCGTCAGACAGGCAATGGTCCAAAGTTTGGCCCAGGAAAATGTTGCGGGCAATTTGAGTCGGATGCGGCTAACGGCGATGCCCAATGCCAGGAGCACCGCGGCGAGGCTGGCGATCGGCATTTTGAAAACGAAGGCCAGCGGAAAATAATACCACGAGCCGAGAAGACCAAATTGTCCGCATAAAAAGTTGGAGCGCAGGCGCGAACTGCGATAGGTGTAAATCAATCCATACAGATACGTCTCCGGCAGCAGGCGATGCTCCCCGCAAAACAGGGCCGCGCTCACCAAGCCATGCGGATGCCATGCCTGCAACTCCTCGAAACTGGGTTTGCGATCCGGATGCTCGGCGGATAGTTCGTTGAACTCCGTTTCCATCAGCAGCGGCTGGATATCCCAATGCGCGCCATTGGGAGCGGGGGCGAATCGGAAAGAATAGTTGGCCCAAATGGTGACATATCCCACAGCGGTGACGGCAATGAAAATCCCAAGCACTATGCCCAGTCGCGCCCACCATTTTTGGATCCCGCCCCCGCAACATACCCAGGGCCAGGGCAGCAGCGCCCGCAGGAACAGCAATAGAAATAATGCGATCACCAGCAGCGGCCAGGAAAACTTCGTGACCATGCCGATCGCTGCCAGCGCCACCACGGCTACCGCCGATCCGATGGTGAGCCGTCGACCCATTCGCCAGGTGGCGTAGCAGATCGAAAAACCAACCAGTGTGATGGCCACATCATTTTTGATCATCGCCGCATGGGCCAGGAAATTGGGGTCGAGTGCAAACAGCGTTGTTGCCGCAATCGCCGCCACCGGGCCCGCGACTTGTCCCGACCATAAGGCAAGCATCGCCCCCAGCATTACGCCGAGCGAAATCAACATGATGCGCTGCCGCATGAGAAACGCATCGGCGTCATTGCCGGTGGAATAAAGAGTGGGCTTGATCCACAAATATCGTGATTCCAAAAAGCCCGGCGTCTTTTGAAAGGTCGGATCGTTCTCATTGACATGCAACATGCTGCGCGGCTCGAACAGATTCGCCCAGCGCTGCCAGAGCGGCGGATCCTCGGGATTCAACCGGTAATCGCCATCAAGCGTCAGAACAAATCCAGCGACGGAATGCAGCGGTTCGTCATAAGTTGCGGATTTGCCGCGCTCCGCCGACCAGGAAATCAATGCGAACGCCAGCAAAAGTGAACTGCAAACGGCGATCGTGATCCAGCGGGTCATTGATGGCGACATGCGTGCTGCTTTGCGGCGAAAAATTCTCGGCTGTGGTTACCTGCTTCTGACGCCATTGCAGAGCCGCTGCGGATGATTGTCAAGCTCAATCAATTCTTAACATCGCAGCCTTGACGATCCCTTGCCAATCGGTTCAATGCTCTGACTTTTCGATTTCAGACCAAGGAGAAATATGCATCGACGGAAATTTGGAATCATTGCCGTTTTGATCGCCGGCCTTGCGGTGGCGGTTGGTGTCAAAACCCGGCTATGGGCCGAGGCGCCGACCACGACGACATTGCCCGTCGAGCTGACGCCGCAGGGTTTCGATTTCAAGTCCATGCTCGGTGACTATCCCGCCGACGATTCGCCGCAGCATCAGGCGGAGATCGATCGGATGCTAACGCTACAGGAAGAGCGGACGCCGGCGGATGTGCAGCGTGTCCAGCAGGAAGAGAGCATGAACGTGTTCGATTTTGCCAACGTGCTGGGTCCATGGTTCAGAGCCGACAACGTGCCCTACACCGCTGCGCTGTTGAAAGAAGCCGCCCACACCGACAATGCCATCGCCGGCAGTGCCAAGCACGAATGGATGCGCAAGCGTCCGCAGATTACCGAGCCGCGATTGCATCCCTGTTTGCCGCTGGAGAAAACCACCTCATATCCGAGCGCTCATTCGATGCTTGGAGCCATGTGGGGGCAGCTTCTGGCCGAGATGTTTCCCGAAGACGCCGAGATCCTTCTCGCCCGCGGCCGACAGATCGGCACCGATCGTGAAATAGCCGGCATGCACTGGCCCAGCGATGTCGAAGCGGGGCTGAAATTGGGAACCGAAGTGGCTCATCGAATGCTGGCCGACCCCGCTTTTAAGGCGAAATTGCAAAAAGCCCGCGAGGAATGCATTGCCGCCATGAATAAATAATCGCCCATTTTGCCTAGGCGGACTATTGACGTTCAATGGGTGGCAATGGACGGCGTAATAAGCTACAAAGGCGGCTCGCTGCAGACTCTTGGAGGGGTCTACGTTCTTGCAAGATCACAGCAAGCGAAACAGATTCGGTTGGACGCTGCGCCGCGGGGCAGTCGCCTGCATCATGGCATGGCTCGGCCTCTGCATCCAATCAGCCAAGGCGGTGATCAGCCTCGACGCCGGGCCGAACGGCGAGGGCGTGATCATCAACACGCTGCTCGGGGCGGACACATTTTACGACAACGGCTACTATGGCCAGAATTCCGTCGTCGCCAACATCGAAGCCGGCGCGATTTGGAATGGCCACGAATCGCTCACGCAGGTCAGCACTTACATCAGCGATCCCACCATCACCGGCACGCAGCTTGGCCAATTTGATTATCACGCCACGGCGGTCGGCATGGCTATCGGCGGGCAAGGGCAATTTTATTATTACCAGGCCGGCATCGCCCCGCTGGTGAATCTCTGGTCCGGCTCCATCGCCACGCAATTCAATACCGACGGTTCTTTCAATGACACGCAACAGTCGTTCATCTACGCCTATGAACAAGCGATGCAGGTCGGCCGACCCGTCACGTATAATTTCGGAAACGGCGTCACCTTCACCGTCAACCGCACCGCCGACGTCGTCAACAGCAGTTGGGGATTTCAGGATCCCGGCGGCGATGCGTTTGAAGCGGTGGCCATTGATGCGCTGGCGATGGCCAACAATGTGACGGTGGTGGTCGCCGCGGGCAACAGCGGACCAGCCAGCAACACCGTGGGCGCGCCGGCATCGGCTTACAACAACATCGCCGTGGCTTCCCTCGCCGCTGACACCACCGCCAATCCGTACACAACCGTTTCCACGTTTTCCAGCCGGGGCCCCAATGATTTTGTGATTCCCGCCCCTCCCGGCAGCAACGCCGCCCCGACGGTGATTCCCGGCGTGCGGCCGGCCATCGACATCGCCGCTCCGGGGGAAGATTTGGTTCTCGCCTTTTACGGCGGACTCACTGGCTCCAACACCAATGGCATCCTCACCGGCGGCGTCGATGTTACCGGCGGAGCCAATGACTATTATCTCACCGATGCCTCCGGCACCAGTTTCGCCGCCCCGCTTGTGGCCGGCGGCGCAGCCCTGCTTGCCGATTATGCCCACGTGAATTTCGGCTCCGATGGGCTTGATCCCCGTGTCATCAAAGCCGTGCTGATGAATTCCGCGGACAAAACCCCCGGCTGGAATAACGGCCAATATCTGAATAGCAATGGAGTGATCGTCACCGATCAGGCCCTGGACTGGGCCGTCGGCACCGGCCGCATGAACCTGACCCGCGCCTACACCCAATTCAGCGGCGGCACGACTGATCTGCCGAACTTCGCCGGCGGGCACGTGCAAGCCATCGGCTGGGCGCTCGGCCAAGTCGCCCAGGGAACGCCGACCAATTACATCATCGACACGCCTCTCACCGCCGGCGAAACTTTCACCGCCACGCTCGACTGGTACGTCCACCGCACGCTCACCGATGCAGCCGATCCCAATGACGACACCGTCAGCGACGACCGCTTTGACAACCTGTTTCTGGAAATCTGGAAAGCTGACAGCAATGGTGATCCGACGACGGAGGTCGCTGAATCCGACACGCTGTATGACAACGTGCAGCATCTGTCCTTCAGTCTGCCGGATGATGGCCAATATCTGATCGAAGTGGTTTGGGCCGGCCAGCAATACGATTACACGGACGAGGGTCCCGGCCCGATCACGGAAGAATATGGCCTCGCCTGGTCCGATCTTCCAGTACCCGAACCGACCGGCATGACGGCGATCATTTGCGTGGCAGCGTTTTGCCTCCGCCGTGCCCGCTCCCGCCGGGCTTCATGCAGTAATGCCCTTCCTCGCAGCCGGTGACGAACCGCTCGACGCAGGCTTTCAGATCCTCCCATTTCTGGCGAATCTGCTCCGCCTCGATAGCGTCGATGCTGTGATCCGTTTCGACCGATTTGCCGACCACTTCCAGCAGCTTGCTGAATTCCCGCATCATGCTGCGCGTCTCATTAAAAATGCTCTGCTCACGCGGCTGCCTTAAATCCGGCACCGGATCGGAGACAAAAAATCCGCCCGCTTCGTGACAAAGAAAGCGAATCAGATTCACATCCTTGGTCAGCAGATACATCTCCCGCACTCGATCCAGCGGATTCTTCGCCCCGCTTTGATCCAGGTCCTCCCCACCCGGCGCCGGCTCGCACCATTTGTAAACCAGCGCCGCCGACACCTTCAGCGCCGCCGCCACCGCTTTGACGCCCGGCTCCTCCACCGCTTCACGGATTACTTCGTAGGATTTCATGGTGGATATGGTAATGCGGAATCGGAGAAAATTCTTTGACCAATGCGTCAATGCTGGCGAGTCGGAAATGTGCAGAATGCGATGTTACGAAATGATACGTTTTCTGGGGGATTATATCATAATATTGCCTTGGCTCTTCTCCCAAATACCGATAGGATGTTGAAAGCATTTGAGGAAGAGCGCGTATGCAGCAAGTTCAATTGCCTGATCAACTTTATCGTGTAGCACAGCATCGCGCGTTGGAAGCCGGCTTTGCCAGCGTGGAAGAATACATCGCCGACGTGGTGGCCCAGGATGTCGCCGACGATACGGAGAGTTTCGACCATCTGTTCACGCCGGAGGTTGTCAGCGAGCTTGAGCAGATTTCCGCGGCGGCCATGGCCGGTGGAATAACTTACACGTCTGAGGCAGTCCGGGAGCACTTCCAAAAGAAATCGGACGCATGGCGAGGAAGCCCCCCGAATGATCGTTGACTACACGCCGGAAGCTCTAGCCAATCTCGATGAGATTTGGGATTGGAACGCGGAGGAGCATTAACTATAAAGACGATGACCGCCAATCGAATTTCGGTGGGACTTATCACGCGGGCGATGGAACGCAGCTACGGCGGTGGTTGAATAGTAGCAAAATACGAAAACTTTCCATTGTCCAGCCTTTCAATCACGGCCGCTTTTTTGGCATTGCGATTTTCGTCGATGCTTATCGAGCCGGTCACCCCTTGAAAACCGTTAGTGCCGTTGATGGTAGCGGCGAGATCAGGACCGCCAAGGCTCTTGGCTCGCGCCATGGCATCGAAAAGCAAATTGGCGGCGTCGTAGCCGAGGGCCGCTGAGGCGTCGGGATCGTGGTGATACACGGCGTTGAATTTCTTCGAGAAGTCCCGCGCACCCGGCAGGTTGTCGTCGACGGCGTAATGGTCGGAAAAAAAGCAGTTATCCAGCGCGTGACCAGCGGTTCTTAGTTGGCCGGAGAGCCAAGCGTCGCCGCCGATGAGTGGACACGTGATGCCAAGCGTGCGCGCTTGCTGTGAAATCAACACCACTTCAGTGTAATAACCGGGAAGATAAATGAACTCTGGATTGGTATCGCGAATGGCGGTCAACTGGGCGGAGAAGTTGGTGTCGGGGCCGTGATAGGCTCGCGTGATAAGAACCTTGCCGCCGATCTTCGTGAATTCGTCGTTGAAACTATTGGCGAGGCTCGCAGAATATGCCTGCGACCCGTTGTAAAGCACTGCGGCGGTGCCGAGTTTTAGGTTGCCCTTCGCGAATACCGCTCCGACGTATCCTTGAAATGGGTCTGTGAAGCAGGCTCGAAAAACCATGTCGCCGATCGCGGTTAGTTTGGGGTTGGTACTCGATGGTGAGATCATTGGTACACCGCGGTGCTGGGCGACCTGCCCACCAGCCATGGACAATGAAGAGTTAGTTTCACCGATAATCGCCACCGCATGATCCTGTTCAATCAAGCGCGTGACGGCGTTGATAGCTTCACCCTGTTTCCCCTCGTCGTCCTCGACGACTAAGTGAATCTGCCGGCCTTTCACGCCCCCTCTTGTGTTAATCTCACTGATAGCCAGCTTGACGCCGTCGTCAGTTGAATGGCCGAACGCCGTCTGCGGGCCGCTCATTGAGCCATATTCGCCGATGACAATTGTTCCATCGGAATCCCTCAACCCGGCCTGCCCTTGGTGCGCTGCTGTGTCTCTCGTTGAGCTCTTTGCTGCATCCGCAATTGGATCAAATGGGGATTTACCAAGCGGGTCGCAATCCACCAGCAAGTGTTCGTCCCGGTTCCCGGAGTGGTCATTCCAAAACCCTTCTGGGTGCGTAAATTGCCATTTGCCCTGTCGCTTTTCCAGGTGCAGGCACCAGAACTGTTCCCCGCTTTCATCCGATGTCCAATCCGTCCAACCTTTTTTCTGTGCCGGGCGACTAAATGCCTGCTGGATGTCCACGGGGTAGTAGGTTCGCACCGCACTAAACGTAAACCAGACATCCCCGTGCCACTCGACTCCATTCAGAGAATCCGCCTCAGTGACCGGTTTGGGGTCGTAGACGGTGCGCAGGCCCTTTCGCTCTTGATACATGTCATTTGCAGGCACTTTCTTTTCGGTGTCGCCCCAATAGCCGTGCTCATGGCCAAGGACGCGACATAGCCAGTCGTCGCCGTACTTCGACCAGTGTTTCTCAAAGTCGGCGCGCGCGAATTCGCATGCCTCGTTGCTCAATGTTTCAGCTTTCGTGGGGGCGGGGGCGCCGGAGCCACTCGTGTGATTGTTCGAGGACTTTGAACGGTCGCATGACGAGAGGAAAGCGCATGCGGCTAAAAGCATCGCTAGTATTGACGAAAATGGCGTTGCAGTCGGGGACATCGGCCGCGCTTCGGCCCGGAATTTGTGCAGCATAGGTTTCTCCAGCTGGGCAGAATTGGTTAGAAACTTCCGAGTTCACCCTTGAGCGGAACTGCGACGTACTCGCTTGGGGACACAAGCCGCCAGACTCTGACCTCGTCCCGCGAGAGCAATTGCAGCGCAGGCATGGGTAGATCGCCCGTCTTTTCCGCGCGCCGATCCGCATCGGCTGCGGCGGACTGGCTACAACGTATCGCAGCATCCAATCTAAATGCAAATTTTTGTACAATATGCCTTGAGACAGACTTGGGCAGGCACGGCTTCGCCGGACCTGATTCCCGGAACGCGTGCTGTCAGCTTAGCCATGTGTTGTTTTGTTAACCCCTAAACTGCCCGTATTTAGCTATCCGATGGCCCAAAACAAGCACGAAATTCAGGCGATACGGGCGGAACTCGATACCCGGCCGCGACATCGGTTTGGGAAGAATTTCATGATCGATGGGAATCTGGTGCGATTGATTGCCGAAGCCGACGATGCGGGCGGCGAAAAGCAATTATTCCTGCGGCGAGCGTGAGGGACAGCGAGCCCGGCTCGGGCAGCTCGCCGAGGCCGAAGTAGGCTGAAGCGTCGGACAGGAACTGGTCGGCGGTCGAGCCGGTGAAGGGAAAGCTGTATTGGTACTCGGCCCCGCCGGTGTCGCTGGTCATAGTTGCGTAGACGGGGTAGGGCGTTTCCCAGGTCGCCGTCAAAAACGTTATGCCCGCCGACTGGAGATCACTTGTTAGTGAACTCGGATTCTGGGAGCTTTGGGGATTCGGGTCACCGTCATCTGTAACCAGGATCAACACCTTCGGATCAAGCGGATCGCTTTGGGCGGCGAAGAGATTGATGGCGCTCTGCACGGCGTCCTTGACGTAGGTGGAACCCTGCAAATACGGGATGCTGGCGATTGCGGCATTAGCAATGCTGGGAGATTGATTGTCAGTGAGGTTATATCTGGTGATTACCGTCGTGGCGAATTGAATGACGGCCAGCCGGGTGCCGCTGCGGTTAGGCATGTCGCTATCGAGTTGCTCGACGAAGCTCACCTCTCCAGCCCATCCGGCGCTGGTGATACTGCCACTGGAATCCATCAACACGACGACATCCTCTCCCATGAAGTCTGCCGCTGCATTCGGGGCAAGATAAAAAAATCCCGCCAGCGCGGTGAAGACCGCGAGATGTTTTAACGAACAATGCATTGTCGAGCCTCCAATATGAGATGAGATAGCCCGGATAGCCCGTTGGATGCTCCTAAGTACGAACGACGTGGAGCGACGGTCGGAATAATACCGCGCTTGGAAGCTCGGGAGAACATTTTTTTGCTCGCAATGCGTTTTTTTCGCAATCTTTCCCATATTGACACGACGAAGTGGTCCTGCGGCCGTATGCGAAGTCGATTTGCGTCACCATACAGCCTGCTGTCTACTTCACGGCAACGTGGCCCAAACCAAGCACGAAATTCAAGCGATTCTGGCGGAACTCGATACGCAGCCGCGACATCGGTTCGGGCAGAATTTTATGATCGATGGCAATCTGGTTCGCTTGATTGCCGAAGCCGGCGAGATCGTGGCGGGGGATTTGGTGATCGAAGTCGGGCCGGGGACGGGGACACTGACGGAGGAATTGCTGGCACGAGGCGCACATCTCGTGGCGGTGGAAATTGACCGTCAGTTGGCGGCAGGATTGCGGAGCAAATTCGCTGATAGCCGGGATTTTCAACTGATCGAGGGAGATGCGCTAGCCGGCAAACATGAATTGAATCCACTGCTTCTGGCCGCCCTGCAAAAAGCCGAACCGCGGCGGCGGAAGCTTGTGGCCAATTTGCCTTACAACATCGCCTCGCCATTGATTATTGAATTGTTGATCGCTGGGACGCAACGGTTAGCGTTTACGGTGCAAAAGGAAGTGGCGGACCGGTTGAAGGCGGTGGCGGATACCGAGGCTTATGGAGCACCGAGCGTCATGGCGCAGATGCTGGCCGAGGTGAAAATATTGCGGACGATTCCTCCGCAGGCGTTCTGGCCGGCTCCAAAAATTGAGTCCGCTTTGGTGCGGCTGGATCGGCGGGATCAACTGGGAGAGACTGCGGCTGCGTTCGGTCGATTTGTGCATCAATTGTTCTCGGCACGCCGAAAAACGGTGCGGCGGGCATTGACGCAGGCGGGTTATCCGGCCGACGAAGTCCTCGCATCTCAGGGTGTGAATCCGAGCGCCCGGCCGGAGACGCTCGACCCACCGACGCTGCACCGATTATTCCTCGCGGCCGCCAAACGGGTTGTGTGACCTGCATTATAATCGTAGAATCTAGCTCCAAACTTGCTCCAACTTGAAGGGGTCACCGAAAGAGGCATGAGCGATAAAACTGAACACCCGCCGTTACCCGAGGCATTTGCCGCACTCGGAGTCCGTCCGTCCATTCTGCGAGCGCTGGCCGTCGAGGGATTTACCATACCCTCGGATATTCAAAGGCTGCTGATCCCACGCGCCCTGCAAGGGGTCGATCTGCTGGGCCAGGCGCGCACCGGCACCGGCAAGACGGCGGCGTTTACCATTCCTATTTTGCAAGGGTGTGAAAAAGAAGGGCCGACCCAGGCGATCATTCTCGTTCCGACGCGCGAACTGGCGGTGCAGGTGGATTCGGAAGTGCAGCGGCTTTGCCAATTCACGCCGATCCGATCGGTCGCCGTGTATGGCGGGCAGAAGATCGCCGCGCAGATGAAATTCCTGAAGCATGGGCCGCAGGTGATCGTCGGCACGCCGGGCAGGGTGATTGATTTGCTCGATCGGCGGATCATCCATTTCAGTCACGTGCGATTTGTCGTGCTGGATGAAGTGGACCGCATGCTGGACATCGGTTTCCGTGAGGACATCCGCAACATCCTTTCCCGTGTCTCCGGCGTGTCGTCGCAACAGGGGGATTCTCCGTCCGGTGAGAACAATTCCGGTAGCCGGCGGCATCAGACGATTTTTGTCTCCGCCACCATTTCCCCGGAGATTGAAAAGCTGGCCCGCAAATACATGCGCGAGCCGGTGGAGAAATTGATCGCGCCCGGCTCCGATGACAAACCGACAGTGAAAGAGGTCGAGCAATATTATTGTTCCGTGCAGCCGTGGGATAAATATCGCCTGATCCGGCATCTTCTGAAGACGGAAAATCCGGAGCTGGCGATTGTGTTCTGCCGGACCAAGCATGGGGCGGATAAATTGGCCAAGCGATTGCGGGCGGACGGAATCGAGTGCCGGGAAATTCACGGCAACCTGGCGCAGAATAAGCGCGACCGGGTGATGAAAAATTTTCGGGGCGGCAAGTTTGATGTGCTGATCGCCACGGATTTGGCCAGCCGCGGCATCGACGTGGCGGATATCAGTCATATCGTGAATTACGATATTCCCGATGATCCGGAAGTGTACGTGCATCGGGTCGGCCGCACCGCTCGCATGGGAGCCAAGGGCAAGGCGTTTACCTTTGTCGGTCGCGATCAGGGAGATCAGCTCAGCAAGGTGGAAGCGCTGATTAACATGATTATCCCACTGGCGACACTGGAAGGTTTCACACCGAGTCCGACGCCATCGGATTGGCAGGATCGCGCACCGGGCTCGCAACCGAATACGCCGAGCAAACCGATCGTCAACCGATACGAGCGGCCGTTTGGATCGGGCAACGCGATGGTTTCCAGCAGCGGCGCACCGATGGCGCTTCCGCCCCGCACGATCGGCAGCAAAATTCCCATCAATCGCCGGCATAAGCGACGGTGATACCCCGCCCCTCCCCAAGAGCCGCGCACGAAGTAAGCGGTTTTTTCGCATCCGCTGGAATGACAAGGTGAGAACGCATTTATCATCCTGTCACTTGCGCTTGCCGATAATTCCAGCAGGATGCCAGACAATCCGCTCGTAACTCGCCGCAACAAAACCTGGCCCCTGCTGGTCATCTCTGCAGTCGCCCTGACATTTCTGCCCGTCTGTTGGCACGCCTTTGCAGGTTTCGATGATTCGATGGGTCTGTATTGGAACCCGCATATGGGCCGGCCGCTGCTGAAAAATATCGGCTGGTATTGGACGCATCCGTACATGCATTTGTACACGCCGGTGGTTTTCACGGTGTGGAATCTGCTCGCCGTGCTCGGGAAAGCCGATCCGAATGGGCCGGCAAATTGCTCGCTTGATCCGCATGTTTTTCACACCGCCAGCTGGCTGCTGCACGTCGGCAATGCGCTGCTCGTTTTTGTCGTGCTGCGGCGGTTGATGAAAAATGACGTTGCTGCGGCGATGGGCGCCCTGCTGTATGGCCTTCATCCGGTGCAAGTGGAAGCCGTCGCCTGGGCGTCGGGGCTGAAAGATTTGTTGTGTGCTTTTTTCTGTTTGATTTGCCTGTGGCAATACCTGCGGGCTGTTTCTCCGGATAAAAATCGCTGGAACTATCCGTTGGCTCTATTGGCGCTCGCGCTCGCCCTGCTGTCTAAACCGGCGGCGGTCATGATGCCGGCGCTGCTGGCGGTGATCGATTGGTTCATGCTGCGCCGGCCAAGCCGAAAAATTGCCTGGTCGATTTTGCCGATGCTGCTTTTGGCCGGTGCGGCGGCGATTGTAGGCCGAGCCGTGCAGCCGCCGTTGCAGGCACAATTGATCGAGCCCGCGTGGCGGCCGCTGGTGGCTGCGGATGCGGTTGCGTTTTATTTGGGTAAGTTGGTGATGCCGTGGAATCTGGCCGTGGCCTATGGCCGCAATCCGCAGGCGGCCAAGATCAACGGTGATTTGGCTTGGACGTGGATCATTCCGCTGACCGTCGGATTGATCGTATTTGCCTTTCGAAAAAGGCGCGCGTGGCTGGTCGCCGCTGGATTATTTTTTGTTCTCGCTCCAGTGCCGGTGCTCGGTTGGATTCGTTTTGATTACCAGCGAATTTCTACGGTGGCGGATCACTATGTTTATTTGGCGATGTTTGGGCCGGCTTTGGTGCTGTGCGGATGGTTGGCTAGAAAGCGATCGACGCCGACGGAAGAAGCCCCGCATTTGCATGCGGGGCTTTGGGGTTACCGTTGTGCTGCTTTGATCGTCTGCCTGGTCCTCGGTATCGACTCATTCCATCAACTCGGATACTGGCGGACCAATCTGGAGATCTGGCAGCATGCCATCGTCATTGCTCCGAATTGTCCGGAGGCACATGAGAATCTTGGGTTTGCTTACTACGATCTTGGTCCGAAATTTGCCAAAGAGCAGGCGCGCGAATTCGGCATCGCCGTAAAAATGAAGCCGGACAACGTGCGGGATCGCGATCTGCTTGCCGGGGCTTTGATCGGCACCGGCCAAGTCGATCGAGCCATCGAGCAGATGAAAATCACTATGCTTTTGCAGGAGCGGCACGATCGGCCCGGAGCGAAGTTGCCGGATGACCGGCTGGCGGCATATCTCTCGCTTGGTGATTTGCTGTTGGCCAAGAATCGGCCGGACGAAGCGGCGGCGATGTTCCAAAAAATCCTTCGTCAGTTGCCAAACGATCCCACGGCCCGCCAACATCTGGAACTTTGCGTGTTCCGTTTGCCCAATGAACATCCCGCCAAACCGGTCATGCTTGGTTCCAGCGCATTTTGAATGCCATACCGCCGTTTGCCTTTGCGTGATTGCCCGCCCAAAATAGACTCTGTCGGCCTCGTGGCCGGTTTTTGGAGTGTTCGAATGTCCGTGAATGTCGCCATTGTCGGTGCTACCGGCGCGGTCGGTCAGGAATTTCTGATCGTGCTGGCGGAGCGCAAGTTTCCGATCAAGAGTTTGAAATTGCTGGCCAGCGCCAAAAGCGCCGGTAAATCGGTCACGTTCGCCGGCACGCAATACACTGTCGAGGAATTGACCAAGGAGAGCTTCAAAGGGATCGACATCGCCTTCTTTTCGGCAGGCGGCAGCATCAGTAAGGAATTTGCACCCGCCGCCGTCGCTGCCAAAGCGGTGGTCATCGACAATACCAGCGCGTTTCGACTCAAGGACGGCATTCCACTGGTCGTGCCTGAGGTGAATCCCGAGCAGATTTCAAAGCACGTCGGCATCATCGCCAATCCGAATTGCAGCACGATCATTATGAACGTGCCGGTCTGGCCGCTGCATAAAGTAAACCGCGTGAAACGCATCATCGTCAGCACTTATCAAGCCGTCAGCGGCGCCGGGGCGTGGGGTTTGTACGAGCTTGAAGCGCAAATTCAGGCGTATGCGTCGGGTCAGCCGATGAAGAAGGAAAAATTCCCGCACCAGATTGCCAATAATCTTTTCAGCCATAACACCAAGATCGCGGCCAACGGTTACAACGAAGAAGAAAATAAAATGGTGAATGAGACACGCAAGATTTTCGGCGATCCGCGCATCATGATCACGGCGACTTGCATCCGTGTTCCGGTGCCGCGGGCGCACAGTGAAAGCATCAACCTGGAATTCGAGCGGCCCATAATGCCGGATCAGGTGCGGAAGATTTTGAGCAAAGCGCCAGGCGTGAAAATTGTCGATGATGCGGAAGCGAATTATTTTCCGATGCCGCTCGAAGCCAGCGGGCAGGATGATGTGCTGGTGGGCCGCATCCGCCAAGATATTAGCCGCGAAGATGGCAAAGGCATCGAAATATTCGTCAGCGGCGATCAAATAAGAAAAGGTGCGGCGACCAATGCGGTGCAGATTGCGGAGAAATTGATTGCGTGACCAGGATTTTGGATTTCAAATTTGAAATTCGAGTTTTGACATTTCAGATTTGCGAGGTTTGCGATGCCAGTTTTCAGCACGGTTTTAATCACAGCGGCTCCGGCGGGAATGGGAGCGGAGGCTGGCGGCGCATTCGTGAAAATCGATGGCCGCGAAACTTTGCTGCGGAGTGCGGAACTGTTTCTCAATCGTGAGCCGATCAAACAGATTCAAATGGTGTTTCTTCCCGAAGTGATTGAAGAAGCCAAGCGAAAACACGGCGGACATTTCGGTTTCTCCGGTGTCAAAGTCGTCGGTGGCGGGCCGCGGTGGATCGATCAACTCATCGCTGCCGGGGAGAAACTGGATGCCGCTGCGACGCATGTGATCGTGCATGATGCGGCACGGCCGGCGGTGGCGTATTCCGATATCGATGCGTTGCTGGAAGCCGCCGAGAAACATCCGGCTGTCACCTTGGTGGCTCCGATTCGAGCGCCGCTGGTGGAAGTGGATGAGGGTGGCCATCCGATGGCTTTGCACTCGCCGGGGCAGTTTATGCAGATGCTGACACCGCAGGTTTTCAGCGTCGCCAAATTTAAGGAAATGATCGGCAGCAAACAGGAGCTGCATGCGTCGCAGTTCACGCTCTTGAAGGGCTCGCCTTTGAATGTGCGTGTCTCCGGAGGCGGCGATGCGGGGCTTGTCAAAAATATGATCCACATGCTGCCCAAGCCCAAGGCCAAACCTTTGTCCAGCCCATTCGAAGAAGCACAGTGGTAATTAACCCGATTGCCCGTAACGTTTTGCCCTTTGGGTCGTATCAAATAGCAGCCGATAGCCGATGAGCGGATATCGGTGCTGTTTGTTATGGCTATGTTCCGCAAATATCCAAAGTTACGTAGGTTCTGTAGGGCCGGCTGTGTGCTGGGAATTCTCCTGGCCGCGCCGCTGATTTTCGCTGCGCCGACTCCGCAGGAAGCGACGGAATTTTTTGAAGCAAAAATTCGTCCGGTCCTGGTGGAAAAATGTTATTCATGTCACAGCGCCAGTGCCAAAAAAATCAAAGGTGATTTCACCGTCGATACCGCGGCGGGAATTCTCAAAGGCGGGGAATCGGGGACACCGGCGGTCGTGCCGCAGCATCCAGAGAAGAGCAAACTGCTCGACGCCATCGAATACAAATCTGACGACTTGCAGATGCCGCCCAAAGAGCGGTTGCCGGCGGACGTGGTGGCGAATTTCCAAACTTGGATCGCCATGGGCGCTCCCGATCCACGGACCGGGTCAACGGCGCTGACGGATTCACATTTGGACATCGCCGCCGCCAAGAAACATTGGTGGGCATTTATTCCGCCGCAGCATCATCCGCTTCCGCCCGTGAAAGAGCCGAGTCTGGTCAAGACGCCGATTGATCAATTCGTTTTGGCGAAGCTGGAAAGCAAGGGGTTGTCGTTTTCATCGGCGGCGGACAAGCGGACGCTGATTCGGCGGGCAACTTTTGATTTGATCGGCCTGCCACCCACGACGCAGGAGATTGCTGACTTTGAAGTGGATCAATCTTCCGATGCGTTTGAGAAAGTGGTGGATCGGCTGCTCGGTTCACCGCAGTATGGCGAGCGCTGGGGGCGATATTGGCTGGACGTCGCTCGATACGCCGACACCAAGGGATATTTGTTCCAGGAAGATCGGCGGTATCCGTTTGCTTACACCTATCGTGATTGGGTAGTGAACGCATTCAATAGCGACCTGCCATACAACCAGTTCATCATCGACCAACTGGCGGCGGATCGGCTCGATCTCGGGTCCGACAAACATCCATTGGCGGCGATGGGATTTTTGACCGTTGGCCGGCGATTTTTGAATAATCCGGTGGACATCATCGACGATCGCATTGATGTGGTGTGCCGGGGCATGCAGGCGATGACGGTCGGCTGCGCCCGCTGTCACGATCATAAGTTCGATCCGATTCCGACCAAGGATTACTATTCGCTTTACGGCATTTTCGCCAATTCCACGGAGCCGGCCGAGCTGCCGGAGATCAGCAAAGCACCCAATACTCCGGCCCATGCGGCGTTTGAAGCGAAGCTCGCGGCTGCCAAAGCTGAGGTGCAGCAGTTTCGCAGCCGCCGGTTGACGGAATTGGTGTTCAATTTGCGGACCGCACCGTCGATCGCCGATCACATCATGGCCACCGCGGAATCCAGCAGCGGCGACGCCACGGATAAGTGGGTGGCGGTGAAATATAACACTCGGGCTTCATTGGTAGTGCGCTGGCGGGAATATCTGCAATCTAAAAAAGTCGACGACGCCGTTTGGGGGGCGTGGAAGGAAATGTCGAAACTGCCGGATGGGCAAATTGCCGCCGAAGTTGCGGGCGCGGCAAAGAAAACTACCAATCCTTTGGTCGCCGCCGCCCTGCTGGCCAAGGCTCCCAAATCGCTGCGGGAATTGGCCGACTGCTACGGCGATGTCATTGCCCGTTACGCCGCCGTCGCGCCGTGGCCGGATAAAAATCAGGAAGCCTTGCGGCAAGTCTTGATGGCTGCGAATGGTCCCGTGAGTTTGACCGATGCCGATTTGGACAAGGCTTTGAATCAGCCGGATCGGCTCAAGCTGGCGGCGTATCGCAAGAAAGTCGATGAGCTCACCGCCACCGATCCCAGCGCCACGGCCCGGGCCATGGTAATGGTCGATCTGCCGCAGATGAGACCTGGAAATGTTTTCAAGCGTGGCAACCCGGCGAATCCCGGCGATGCGGTGCCCCGTGCGTTTTTGAGCGTGCTGTCGCCCGATCCACGCCCCACCTTTGATAGAGACAGCGGCCGGCTGGAAATGGCCGAGGCGATTGCCAGTGATAAGAATCCGCTGACGGCACGGGTGATCGTCAATCGCATCTGGGGACATCATTTCGGCCAGGCGATTGTCCGCACGCCCAGTGATTTCGGCCACCGTGGTGAAATGCCGAGCCATCCGGAACTGCTCGATTATCTGGCCCTGCGATTTGAGCATGACGGCTGGTCGATCAAGAAAATGCAGAAGCTGATCATGCTGTCAGCCGTGTATCAGCAAGCCAGCGATGATGACAACGCCAAGAGGCTGATCGATCCGGAAAATGTGCTGCTGTGGAAATTCAACCGCCAGCGGCTCGATTTCGAGGCGATGCGTGATTCGCTGCTGGCCGTCTCAGGCCAACTTGATGAGCGCATGGGCGGGCAATCGGTCGACATTTTCGCCGAGCCGTTCAGCACCCGCCGCACGATTTACGGTTCCATCGATCGCCAGAATCTGCCGAGCGTGCTGCGGGCGTTTGATTTCGCCAGCCCCGACAGCCATAGCCCGCAGCGATATTTCACAACCGTGCCGCAGCAGGCGCTGTTCATGATGAACAGCCCCTTCGTAATGGATGCGGCCAAGTCAGTGATGAATCGTGAGCCCATCGCTCAGGCATCCGATCCGCAGCGGCGAATTCAGTTGCTCTATCAAACGGTGCTGGATCGTAATCCGACGGATGATGAGATGACGATGGGATTGGCGTTCATTCAAAGCCAGGCAAGTTTGGCGACACCGGCTCCGCCCACGCCGACATGGCTTTACGGTTATGGTGAATACGATTCGGAAACCGAGCACACCAAGACATTCCATGCCTTCACGCATTTTGCCAAGGGCGTTTGGCAAAGCGCCGCCGAGTTGCCCAACAGCATCAGTGGATTTGCAATGTTAACGGCTACTGGCGGACATCCGGGCAATGACATGGCGCATGCGGTCATTCGCCGCTGGACTGCTCCGCGGGATGGTGTGGTGAGCATCCGCGGCACCCTTTCGCACAATGGAACGCAAGGCGACGGCGTGCGTGGCCGAATCGTCAGTAGCCGGGATGGTTTGATCGGGGAGTGGATTGCACAAAACGGGAGCGTCGCCACGCCGATGGGTGATTTGATTGCCCAGGCAGGTGACACGGTGGATTTCATTGTTGATTGCCGTGCTAATCCGGATTTTGACTCGTTCGCCTGGGCACCGGTATTGACGCTCAAGGGGCCCAAGCCGGGGTCATGGAATGCCCAAAGCGATTTCTCCGGCAAAGACCAGGCGTCGCCGGATACGACCTACAATGCATGGGACAAATATGCCCAGGTGTTGCTCGAAACCAATGAGTTTGTTTTCGTCGATTGATTTGATTGGAGTTGTGTTATGTCCATGTACAACCATTCGCCGCGGCGGTCGGATTCAACTTTGAATCGCCGGGACTTGCTCAAAAAATGCGGCATGGGGATGGGCGCGGTGGCGCTGACCAATCTGATGAGCCAGGCGGGGATGGTGCAGGCCGCCGAGATTGGCGCTCCGATCAATCCACTGCTGCCCAAAGGTCCGCAATTCCCGGCCACCGCCAAACGAGTGATTCACATTTTCGCCAACGGCGGGCCGTCGCAGGTTGATACGTTTGATCCCAAGCCGATGCTGCTGAAGTACGCCGGCAAGCCGATGCCCAGCGGCAATTTGCCGACCGAGCGCAAAACCGCCGGGGCGTTTCCCTCGCCGTTCAAATTCAAACGCTACGGCAAAAACGGCATCGAAGTCAGCGAAATATTTTCGCATCTGGGTGAAGTGATCGACGACATCTGCGTGATCCGCTCGATGCACGCCGATGTGCCGAATCATGAACCGTCGCTGCTGCTGATGAACTGCGGCGAATCGCGCATGATCCGGCCGTCGATGGGTTCGTGGATCACCTACGGCCTTGGCAGCGAAAACCAGAATCTGCCCGGCTTCATCGTCATGTGCCCCGGCGGTTATCCGATTCAGGAGTCGCAAAACTGGCAAAGCGGTTTCCTGCCCGGCACGTATCAGGGCACGTACATCAACTCGCAATTCACGGAAATCGAAAAGCTGATCCAGTTCATCAAGAACGACAAGGTGGCGAACCGCGACCAACGGAAACAGCTCGACTTGCTGCTGCAATTGAACCAACGCCATTCCGCCCAGCGGCAGCATGATGTGCAGCTCGAAAGCCGCATTCAAAGTTACGAGTTGGCGTACCGCATGCAGATGGATGCGACCGATGCGTTCGATGTGTCACGGGAGCCGGGCCATATCCATGAAATGTACGGCTCCGGCACGCAGGCCCGCCAATTGATGACCGCCCGGCGGTTGCTGGAACGCGGCGTCCGCTTCGTTCAAGTCTGGTCCGGCGAAGGCCAGCCGTGGGATCAGCATGATGATCTGGAAATCCGCCATCGCGCTTTGGCCCAGGAGTGCGATCAGCCGATCGCCGCTTTGATTAAGGATTTGAAACAGCGCGGCATGCTCGATGACACGCTGGTAGTCTGGGGCGGCGAGTTCGGCCGCACGCCGACCGTGGAAATGCCGACACCCGGTTCCAACGCCGGCAAGATCAATGGCCGCGATCACAACCATTACGGCTTTTCCATGTGGATGGCCGGCGGCGGCGTCAAAGGCGGTTATGTACACGGCGCCACCGATGATTTTGGATTCAAAGCCGTCGAGAATCCGGTCCACGTCCACGATCTGCACGCCACGATTTTGAAGATGCTCGGATTCGATCATGAGAAATTCACGTACCGTTACGCCGGGCGCGATTTCCGTTTGACGGATCTGAGTGGGCGGGTGATTAATGAGTTGATCGCTTAGCCATTGGCTGCCAGCAGTGGCAAAGGAATATGCGCAGCGGCCGTGACGGAAACCGCCGCGGTTGCTGCGGCTGAGGAAGTGAAGCACGATCGGCATCCGCGTGGCGATGGCAATTATGGCTTTCCATGTCCGGATCGCGATTTACTTATTCTGCATGGCGGCCTTGGCCCTTTGCACTGGGTGTCATAGCTCACCACGCGCTGAGATGCCGGCGAAGGCTCGGACCGTATCACCAACGTTGACTGCTGTAGGGCCGGACCGAGCCGGTAAGAAATGGGTAACATTTACAGACGCACAACGCCACTTTCATCTGCAATACCCGCCGACTTGGAAGGTCAATACCGAGGTGGTGAGCGTCGCGCATTACTCAATGGTGTTTGCGGCGTTGAACAGTGCGGGCATGGAAGGTTTCACGGTTCAAAATGTCCAGACGAGTCCTACCACTTGGGAGTTTGGCCCCGATCTGGTTGCCCAGCAGGTGCCCGTGGGGACCGTCTATATCGATATATGTTGGCAGGATGGGCCAGGCGGTTTGCAACAGTTTGGACCGGGGATTCAGGAGATGGAGGCGGCAGACCTATCGGGACCTTTGAAAGAGAATAAGGAGACGCGATCGGGGGAGTTGATCACGCGGACGATCTGGTTTTCGAAGTGGGGGAAGCAATGGAACGTGAAGGCATACATGCACAGCCCCGTGTCGACGGCGTTGCGGGAAGACGTGAATGAAGTTTTGGCGAGTTTTCGGTTTGATGGCCTTCCAGCAGGGGATAAGGTCTGAGCAATGGGGCTGGCGCAGAAGAGACTGCCCGCCGAGGCCGACCCGCAGATGTACACGCGCCAGGGCGGATCGTCGGAGTATTATTGCAGCGCGAAAGTGGACGGTGATGAAGTGATTGTGACGTTCACGAAGCATGTAGGAAACACTCCGGCCAAAAGCTGGAGCTATTGCGTGACGGCCCGGGGTGACGTGGTTGCTGTTGGATCCGAATGATTGGTTCGGAGAATTCGAAGGGTCGGGATTATTTCACTGTCAGCGCCGCGCCCCAAAGTCCGGTGCCATGTCATGTTTGCCTGAGTTCAAGAGTTTTACTGAGAACATCGAGAAGTCGCTCCACCTGCTGATCCGTATGCTCACAGCTTAAGGTGATGCGCAAGCGGCTGGTGCCGCGAGGGACCGTTGGCGGGCGAATGGCGGGAACGAGCAGGCCATTTTGTTGCAGCTTTTCGGATATCTCGATCGCTTTGCTTTCACTGCCGAGGATTACGGGAATGATCGGGGAATCGGATGGCGGAGAATCCGCAGACAAGTGGCGGCGGACTCTTTTGGCCAATTCTCGGACGCGCTGCTGACGATGGGGTTCGGCGGCCATGACGGAGATGGCGGCGGTTGCAGCAGCGGCGGCCGCGGCGGGTAACGCCGTGGAGAAAATGTAGGGACGGGCGAAATTGACGATTGATCGGCACCAATTCGCGGAGCCGCAAATAGCGCCGCCGATCCCGCCGAGGGCTTTGGATAATGTCACGATGCTCAAATCGACGGCATTGCTGACGCCTAATTCCATAGCTAATCCACTGCCGCGGGGACCGTAGACGCCGCTGGCGTGGGCTTCGTCCAGGATCAGGATGAAGGGCTTTTCCTGTTTGAGGGATGCCAGAGATCGCAAATCGGCGGCGTCGCCGTCCATGCTGAAAATAGATTCGGTGATGACGATGGAGAGGTCGTTTGGCTCGGCTTCGGAGAGAAGCATGCGGAGTTTTTTTATGTTGTTGTGGGGGAAGGTTCGCCAGTAGTGGTTGGTGGAGCGGACGGCGTCGATCAGCGAGGCGTGGGCGAGTTTGTCGATTAGGAATCTGACGCGCCGGCCAAGGCCGGCGGCTAAACGAGGAATCGATATGATGGCGGCCTCGTTTGCCTGGAAGCCGCTGGACATGAGGACGGCGTCTTCCGTGCCCTTCCAAATGGCGATGGCTTTCTCGGCATCTGCGTGGAATTGGGTATAGCCGGTTACTAGTGGTGCGGCACCGCTGCCGAAGCCGGTGGATTCCATGACCGCGCGCGCGGCGGCCAAGATAGCGGGATGATGTGTTAATCCGAGATAATTGTTTGATGCAAAATTGATGAGGATTTTGCCGTCGATTTCGACGCGCACAGCATCGAGCACCTTGACCGGCCGGCGCTGGCGGTAACGGTGGCCATCCCGCAGATCTTGCAGGGCGGCGGATAACAACTCGTCAATTTCGATATGATTCACGTCAGGGACTGGGGGGCGCACAATTCTCAAGCTTCGCTGTCATCCGACTCGTCATCGCCCATTTCGTCGATGTCGCTGGCTTCATCGTCGATGGTGACGCCGGTCATGTCGGCGAGTTTCTGTTTCATCAGGCGGCCGACTTTAAATTTCACCGTGCGGCGCTCGGGCACCTCGACCGGCTCGAGCGTTTTGGGATTCTGCGCTTTGCGTGCTTTGCGGACCTTGGTTTCAAAGACGCCGAAGTCGCGGAACTCCAAACGATTGCCTTTGCCGAGTTCAGCAATGACCTCGTCTAGGAATTGTTGCACAACCTTTTTGACTTGCACCCGCCGATTGTGCGTGCCGTCAGCGATGCGGTCGATTAACTCTTTTTTGGTGATGGTCGCCATATGAGCCTCTTGATCAGCGATTGCGAGCCCGCCAGGAGCCGGTGCGGCAACGCTAGCCTCGTGCAACGTGGAACGGCGTCATTTTTACGACAGGCATACGGACACAATACACAAAGTCCGATGTGCAACAGACTTAACATGCGATAGTATGGCCGCTCACCAGTAGCGGCGTCAAGTAATAAATCCGCTGGCGACGTACTTGATTTGTTAAAGTTGCACGGAACGGTTGATTAACGGGTGCTAACGCCGATTTGATCGAACTGGGCGTCGCGTTGGTATGTGTCGCCGCTGCCACCCCAACCGCTTCCGGCACCGCCCCACCCGCCTTGGAGGCCCCAGCCGCTGTTGTCCTGGCGGTCGTCGGTATGAATCCAGAAATAGGTGGTGATCGGGCCGTCAAATCCGACAAAAGCGGCTGGCCGGCGATCGTCACGGGATAATTCAAGCGGGGGCTGATCGGCGATGGATGGTGGATCAAAAGCCAGTGCGGGAGCGGGCGATTCCTGGTAATCCGCCACTTGCACCACTACCGGTGACGCGATGGCTACCGGAGCGGTCGTGGGCGGTGGCGTGTTCTGGTGCGTCGCACAGCCGACCATCGCAAGGCAAAGCAAAATGGCGAATCCAAGCTTCATGTTGCTTTCTACTGACAAATCCCATGCCGGGGCTGCGGAATGGGAAATGGCTTGGCCGGTTATGCTGGATGTCGTTTTTGGGCAACATTCCGCGCCGATAATCCGCTACGCCGGCAAATCGGCTTAGATTTGAAAATCCAGCACGGCTGGCCCTTCACGCTGCGATTTGGGGCGGCGGTCCCGGTATTTCAACTTCGGCGGCTCAGCGCTGACCTGATTCAACGGCGGCACGCTGGTGGTGATGAAGACGTTGCCGCCGATCACCGATCCTTCGCCGATTACGGTGTCGCCGCCGAGAATGGTGGCGCCGGAATAGATCGTGACATTGTTCTGAATCGTCGGATGGCGCTTGCGGCCGCGCAATGCCTGCCCAAACGCCGGGGCGAGTGCACCCAATGTCACGCCTTGATAAATCTTCACGTTGTCGCCGATGTCGGTGGTTTCGCCGATCACAACGCCGGTTCCGTGATCGATGAAAAAACTGCGGCCGAGTTTCGCGCCGGGATGGATGTCGATGCCGGTGAGACTATGCGCGTATTCCGTCATGATGCGCGGCAGTAGCGGCGTTTGCAGTTCATAAAGTTCGTGCGCCAAGCGCTGCACCGTGATCGCCAGCAAACCGGGGTAGCAGAAAATGGTTTCATCGGTGCTTTGCGCTGCGGGATCACCGTCGAAGGCGGCCTGCACATCCGTGGCCAGCATCGCGCGCACGGCCGGAATGCGGTCGAAAAATGTGCCGACCATGCGGACGGCTTCTTCGTCGCAAGCCAAGCAAGCATCGGGATCTCCATTGGAGCCCGGGATTCGTTCCCGATAGCGCAGGCAGCATCGCACTTGTTCGTACAGCAAATCGTGCAGTTCACGGGCCAGTTCGCCGAGCCGCTCTGACAGATTCTCACGTGTCAGGCCGATCTGCCCGAAATATCCGGGAAAGATCAATTGCCGCAGCAGATTGATGCCGCGGATGATCTCGTCACGATTCGGCAGCAGCACGCGATCCAGATGCTGCATGCGCGGCTCGCCGATGACGCTCTGCACCAGGTTCTGCACGATTTGCGGCAAACGTTGTTGATGATCAGCTCGATCCATGGACGCTTTACAATATGCCAGTCGGCGGCCAGCGTCCAACTTGCAGGGGGCTGCGATAGCCTAATAATGCTGCCACACTTTGAGCGAGGATTCATGGAATCGTTGATGATTGGTATTTCGGGAATGCGCGGCACGATCGGCGGCACGCTGACGCCGCAGGTGTTGATGCAGATGTCGGCGGCGTTTGCGGCGTATCTGAAACAGACGGTGAAGCTGGCGGATCGGGCGCATTTGCGCGTGGTGTTTGGCCGGGATTCGCGGCCCTCAGGGAGCTGGGTGCGGGACATCGCCGTCGGTACTTTGACCGCAAGCGGTATCGAGGTAATCGATCTGGACATCGTCACCACGCCGGGTGTGGCGATGATGGTGCAGCACCTGAGCGCGGATGCCGGGATGATCGCCACCGCCAGCCACAATCCCATCCAATGGAACGGGCTGAAATTTTTGAATGCAATGGCCATCGCCCCACCGCCGGCGGATGCGGAGCTGATTAAGAAACTTTACACGCAGCAGAAAACTGATTTGGTCCGTGTGGAAAAACTGATTGCTCCGACGAAAAACACGCAGACCCATGCGCTGCATCTGAAGCGGGTGCTGGATCATGTGGATGTGCTGGGCATTTCCAGCAAGCGGTTCAAGGTGGTGCTGGACAGCGTTAACGGCGCGGGTTGCGTGGTGACGGCGACGCTGCTGAGCAAGCTCGGTTGTCAGGTGGTGCATTTGAATGGAACGCCGGATGGGCAGTTTGCGCATGAGCCGGAACCGACGGAGAAGAATCTCACCGGGCTGGCGGCAGAGGTGAAACGGCAGCGGGCGGTGTGCGGTTTTGCGCAGGACCCAGACGCGGATCGGCTGGCGATCGTGGACGAAAACGGCGTTTATATCGGGGAGGAATATTCACTGGTCCTGGCGGCGGAACACATCCTGTCGAAAAAATCAGGCGGCGTCGCGGCGGCGAACCTGTCCACGAGCCGGATGCTGGACGATATCGCGGCCAAGCATGGCGGGCGGGTGGTGCGCACGCCAGTGGGCGAGGCGAATGTGGTGCAGGCGATGCTACGTGAAAATGCGATCATCGGCGGTGAAGGCAATGGCGGTGTGATCGACCCGCGGATTGTTCCCGGCCGTGACAGCCTGGTCGGCATGGCGTATGTCCTGCAACTGATGGCGGACACGGGTAAGACGATCAGCCAATTGGTCGCCGCATTGCCGCGGTATCAAATCATCAAATCCAAGTTCGAGTGCCGAAGGGAAGATGCCGACCGAGCAGTGGAAGCGGTGAAGAAGGAATTCGCCAAGGAAAAGATCGACACGCAGGACGGGGTTCGCATCGATTGGGAATCGAGTTGGATTCATGCCCGGCCGAGTAACACTGAGCCGATTATGCGGATCATCGCGGAGGCTCCGGATCGGGCGACGGCGGAACAAAAAATCGCGCAGGTGCAGGCGGTGGTGGATCGGGCGATTAAAGGGTGAGCGGGTTTACGGTTAGAAATCTTTGGCGAGGGCACGCAATTTCCCCAGCGCGGCTCTTTCAATTTGCCGCACACGGTGCTTCGACAAACCCATTTCCAGGGCGAGTTCGTCAAAAGTGGCGGCGGTCGTGCGGCCTTGCTCCAGACCGTAGTGAGCATTGAGTACGGTTTTTTCCCGCTGATCGAGGCCGGCGAACAGGTGGCCGATCTGCTCTCGCATGTCCTGGCTCTCGCCCAGACCGGTCGAGCGCAAATCCGGAACATTTTGCAGGCCGCGCAAATCGCCCGTGACTTGGTGGCCGCACGACATGCCGGCTTGCATCAGCGGCACGCTGCGGGCGAATCCCTTCATCAGGGCCAACGTTGCATACGTGCTAAAGCGGTGGCCACGATGCACGTCAAAACCCTCGACGGCCCGCATCAGTGTGATGTTGCCGTCACTGATCAATTCCATGAGCGACAAGCCGGGGCGAAGATGCTTGCGGGCGATGCTGACCACCAGTCGTAGATTCGCCTGCACAATGTCATTTTTCACATGCGTCGCATCGGCCAGGAAAGATTCGAGCCGTTGCAGATCACGGACCCGGGCAAATTGCGGATCGAGCCGACGCCGGGCCGTCACGAATTGATATTTGTGGTAATTGAATTTCAAAAACAGCGCCCGCTCCCGCTGCGGTGTCAACAACGGGGTACGATACAGCACCTGCAAATACGGCGGCAGATCGCGGGGAAATCGCATCTCCTGTGGCGACGTAGCGGCGATCGTATCGTTCGCCGCGGCAATGGCGGTCATCGCCTGGGCAGCCTCGGGACCGTGATAGAGCTGGTCATCGATGAATTTGATTTTTTTGCGCTTGAGCCTGGCGACCCGTTCTTCCAGAAGCGGCAAATAAAGCTGTGCCCTTGAGCACCCGATGGACGCAGCAAGGGTTTTGAGTGAAACGCCTCGCCGATAGGCACGCAGCAACTGTTCCCGCTCCGCGGCGGAAAGCGTCACGGTGGGCCGCGGAAGCTGGGCGTCATATTTACGAATGGTGTGCAGTACCGTTTGCGGCGAGCAGCCGATGCGGCGACCGGTGCGGCGGCAAATTTCTTCGATACAGCAGCCGCATTGTTCGGCCAATCGGCGGGCATGCCGCAGAATGGCGGCGCGCTCGCTGTCGCCGATCGGGGAGAAAGTTGCCTGGCGATCGGTTTGATCGCGCTGCACACTAAAGAATCGTTCGACGCTGCTGAGTAAAAATCCGACGCGCTGTTTTCCGTCCGCGAAGACAAACCGCCGCGCCGGCAAGCCCCGGCGACGCCAACGCTGCACCGTCTTGCTGGTGACGCGGAACCGCTCGGTGACATCTTCAATCCGCAGCACCGGCTCGGCCAGCGAGTCAGCGGGCACTTGCAGCGTCTGGCTGACATTTTCGATCAGCAAACCCAAATCGTGCTGCAGGGCCAAGCCCGTGAGCAGTTCCGATGGATTGGTATGCAGCGGGTGGTAGCCGGTGATTTTGAAAATAACGAAATCGAGCGGATACGCCTTGGCAGGATCGATCAAGTGCAGAAGCTGTTCCGCGGCCGACACTTGCGCCGTGCGCGCTTCGTGCGGTGAAAAAGTCAGTTGGCGAGCCAAATCGCCGATCGTGTCGATGCGGAACTTAGCCATCATTCAATAGTAATGGTCCAGGTTGATTATCGTCAAGCACAATCCGTTAGCTTGCCGCTAATTGTGCTTGCGGTTGGCCAGCTCGCTTACGGGGCCCAAGTCCTGCACCTTACCGGTCTTGCGATCGAAAATCCGTGCCGTTCGGCTTGGAGCGATCCTGGCGTAATAATCGAAAAGCTCGACGTTGAGCGGTCCCAAGTCGTTGGCACGGATCATCGGCTCGTCATCGGGCCATGGGGCATCGATGTTGTAAACCGGCTCTCCGGAGATCGGGCTCAGAGCCGGCTCGGCGTCGGAAGGAAATCTAAAGAGCACGATGGCGTTGCTGTCCGTCAACTCGTGCAGGTTGCGCATCAATGAAGAATGAAACGGAACATCATCAACGGCGTGGCGCTTATCCCAATGATTCAACTCCCACAAATCCGTGGCTGCGAACGCGAGAACCATGAATACCACGGCGGGGATCAGGCGATTGGCGGCGCCGGGAATTGCACTCGAGCATTCTTTGATCGCCAGAATAATCAGCAGCGCGACCGCCGGTGCGATGACCAGACAATAATGCTCCAGGAAAAACGTGTAGCCGATGTAGAGCAACAAAAAAATCGGGGCGACGGCGAAAAGCACCCAGAGCCGTCGATCAGTGAGGCCGAGCAATCCGATTGGCACGAGAATCAGCAGCGGGCGCGCGGGCAAGGTGGCCGACACCACGGCCGGCAAGCGAAAGTTCCACCAGTCGGCCGCCAGCTGGTTCGGTTGATGCCGCTGGATGTACGGCTGGGCCCAGTGTTCGAATTCCATGGTCTTCTGCGGAAGCACGGATTGGACTTTGGCGTTTGGATCAAGCGGATGAAATCCGTAAGAGGTGCCGGGCAAATTGCGCTCGGCGTAGTAATCAAATGGTGTCTGGAACCAATGGCCGGTGATGCCGTGATTGCAAATCAATTGCAGCAGCAGGAACGGGGCCATTCCGAGCAGGAGAAAACCGCAAGCGGATAAAACACGTCGTTTTTGCAGGATCAGATTTCCCACTACGGCCACGCCGATCGGCGAGATGAAACAAACGGAATCGAGCGGCCTGGTAATGGCGGCCCATCCGCCGAGGATGCCGATGAGCAAGAGCCATCGCTTGAATTGGTATCCGCTTGCTCGCCAGCGGAGCCAGGCCCAGATCATTAGCAACCCCAGGAATAATTCCGGAAGCTGCGACATGAGCATGATGGATTGCAGGCGAAACCAGCTCAGGCTCACAATCAGAAACGCCGCGAGCAATCCCGAAAGCGGATCGACCATTTCGGCGATGATGCGGTAAACGAGTCCGACGATCGCGCCGGCGATCAGCACGGGGATGCACCAGAACGGCAAATGCAACCAGATCGCCGGGGCGTTGAGCATCGCCGTGCCAGGGAAATACATTGAGGCGTAAACTCGCCTGGTAATCAGATAAAACGAATCAAAAAAATCGGCCAACGGATGCTGCGGCATCCAGAGATGGCCGTGGGCGATCATTTGCGTTTGAATGGCGTAGCTGCATTCATCGTGAGTGAACGGGAAAAAATCGCGGTCCTGATTTAGAGCGGTGAGTACAAAATAAGCGGCGGCGATAATTGTGATCGAAACGGCAATAGCAAATCGGCGGCGCGGCGATTGTTGATTGAACCGGTCGGAGACATGTTGCAGCTTGGTGTTCGTGGCCGTCAGAGCGCCGATGGCCCCGGCAATCAAGGCGACGATCCACCGCCAGAGCGGACAATGTTCATGCTCGCCCAGCAAGCCGAGGGGCGATGTCAGCCACAACGTGATTCCAACGGCTAATACAATCAGAACGGCCTGGCGGTGGCGACTCACAAATGCTCCTCGGCTTTGACAAGGCGAATACTCGATCCCACGGATCATTGACCCGCCCGAATGCTCGACGCTGGTCATATCGTCAAGCATAGTTCAATAGCTGGCCAACTAATCGGGGGGGCGGTGAGCCAACTCGCCAACGGGGCCCAACTCCTGCACCTGACCGGTCGAACGGCTGAAACGATAAACCCTTCGGTCGGGACTACGGGCGGCGTAATAGCGAAACAGTTCCACGTCCCGCGCTCCCAAGTCATGGGCGCGAATCACCGATGCATTGTCAGGCCATGCAACGTCGGTGTTGAACACCGGTTCCTGGGAGATGAAGCGCTTGATGCCCGGCGTTTTCGGGTCAAAGTCGAACGTGAAAAGGATGATAGCGTTGCGCTCGCTGGTGTGGTGTAGCTCACGGAGCCAGGTTGCACGGAATGTTTCATCGTCGACGGCATGGTTGAATTCAAAGCAATCGGTCAGTGCCAAGACCAGCATGAAGGCAATTGCGGCTGAGGCGAACGAAGGCCCTACCAGATGGATTTGGCGCAACGAGAGAACGAGCAAGAGCGCGACGGCGGGAATGATGGTGACGTTGTAATGCTCGAGAAAGAACGCCCAGCCGACGTAACCGAGTATGAAGAGCGGTAGCGTGCAAAAAAGCAACCACCGCAAGCCGCGCAGCCCAAGGAGGCCCAGGGGCAAGAAAATCAGCAGCATCCTTGATGGTAGCGTGACGTCGGCCATCAGGGGAAATCGCGTGGTCCACCAGGTGCGAGGGATTAATTTCGGGCGGTGGCTTTCGATGGCGGGGACCGCCCATACTTGGTAGTCAATCTGCTTTTGACGGACCACGGACTGCGCGTGGGCGTTGGGCGGTGGATTGTGAAACCCGTACGTGCCGCCGGGGGTGTCGCGATTGAGGTTGATCTCAGCGGGACTCCTCAGGAAGCTGCCTGTGACGCCGCGGTTGATCGTCAATTGGACGGCGAGGAATGGGATCGCGGCGACGATTGGCAGCGCTATTGAGCCAATTCGCGTCGGCCAAGTCGCACGGCGTAGATCGACTAAGATCGCCGCGCCGACGGGCATGACGAGTACCAATGCGTCGACCGGCCGCGTGATCGCTGCCCAACCGGAGCAGGCGCCGACGAGGAGCAGCCATTTAATCGAGGGGCGAAATCGATCGCTCGCCCGTCGATAGCGAAGGTATGCCCAGATCACGACCAGGCCCAGAAACAGCACCGGGACCTGCGACATCAGCATGATGGAGATCATACGGAACCAGCTGAGGGAGCAGACGAGAATCGCGGCCAGCAGTCCGCCGACGCCATCGGTGAGTTCCGTGATAATGCGATACGTGAGGCCGACCACGGCGCCGGAAAGAAGGATCGGGATGGCCGAGGTCGGCAAGTGCAGCCAGAGCGCGAACACAAAGAACATCGCCGATCCCGGGAAGGTAATGGCGACATATTTCGGCGTAGTCAGAACGTAAAAGGTGTCGAAGAAATCGTGCAACGGGTGCTCGGGCATCCAGAGCTTGCCGCGGGCGAGCATTTGCGTTTGGATCAGATACGCAGAATCGTCGTGCGTCTTGGCGAAAAAATCGCGGTCTTGGTTGATCGCAGTGAGCAGGAAATAACCTACGGCGGCCAGGGCAATAACCCAGGCGATCATCCGGCGGGCGCCGCAGGAGGGATGGCGGATCCATTCGAGCCCGCGGGAAATAGTCCGATGCACCGGAGGCAAGAGTGTCAATAAACTGACGGCGATGGCCGTTACCCATCGCCACGTCCCGGTGCGGGCATGTTCACCGGCGGGGCCAAGAGGGAGTGTGATATACAGTGCAAGCCCGAGGACAAGCGCGACGCACGTCGCAAGCGAGGAGCGCCTGTCGCTTGTCTCGGACGAGGGGAGGTTGGCTCGCGGCGGGCGGTTCATGCGGGCGAAAGAAACTTGGCGCCAAAACATATGACCCACACCCACGGGTTGGCTTGCCAACTTTTTTGACTATCCGCACTCAAGCCTTCCCACAATTCGCGGAACCAACCGACCGGATCGCGCAAATGCTCCTCCGGACAACCTTCGTCTATTGCATCTTTTTTGGTGATCTGAGTCAGCCGTTCGCATCTTACTGATTCGACCCTCAGTACCAGCCGGCAAGCGCACCGCGGCATGTGCAATGAAGCTCGCCAAGCCAATCGCTTCGCACCGGCGGGAGGCCCGTCAGCGGCGTAAACGAATGGGCCCTCGTTTGGTGCGCGGCGGTCGAAAAACTGTTGACGATAGCCCCATTTTTCGCGCACCCATAAGCGGTCGCCGGTCACCCCGTAGGGACAAATCGCCGGCAGTTTTTGGCCTTTGCCGGCCAAGCGGCGGGTGACCAGTTTGCGGCCTTTGAGAATCGCGCTTACGAGCGGCGGCGCGAAGAGGATGAATCGTTCTCGACCATTAAAAGAGAGCCCCGCATTTGCATGCGGGGCTTCTGGGGTACAGTTATGACTTTTGCTTATCCGGCGCAATTGTTTGCGCAAATGATCCGTGAGCTGCTTCCGCTGGCTGTCGCTGGCGATGAGTTGCGTTGGCATTGCAGCGACTGCGTGGCGATCGACCGGGCTAGGCAAGCGTGCCTAGTTCCATCTCGTGCAGACCCTTGCCGGATGGCACCATCGGATACACGTGTTCGTTCGGCTCGACAACGAAATCCACCACCACCGGGCCTTTGTGGTTTAGCATTTCGCCGACCACCTTGGAGACATCGGATTTGTGCTCGCAGCGGATGCCGCGGCAGCCAAAACTCTCGGCCATCTTGGCAAAATCGGGATTCTTCATCAGGCTTTGGCTGTAACGCTTTTCGTAGAACAGATCCTGCCACTGCTTGATCATGCCCTGGAAGTCGTTGTTCAAAATGGCGACTTTCACGGGGATGTTGTATTCGGCCAAGGTGGCCAATTCGTAACAGGTCATCAAAAAGCTCGCGTCGCCGTCGATGTCGATGACGGTTTTACCGGGAGCGCCGAGGGCCGCACCGAGAGCGGAAGGCAGGCCGTAACCCATCGTGCCCAGGCCGCCGCTGGTGATCATCTGACGGGGGAAACGCCAGCGGTAAAATTGGGCGGCCCACATTTGATGTTGACCGACACCGGTGGTGATGATCGCTTCGCCGTTGGATTGGCGGTGAATTTCTTCGATCACGTATTGCGGCTTGGCTTTGGCGCTGTCGTCGAGATATTTGAACGGGTAACGCTTCTTCCAGGCATTGATCGTGCTGAACCAGGTGGTGCGATCCCGATACTCCAAGTGCGGGAGCATCATTTCTAGCGACAGTTTGGCGTCGCCGATCACGGGCACATCCACATCCACCGTTTTGCTGATGGAACTGGGATCGATGTCAATGTGAATGATCTTGGCATGCGGAGCAAATGTCGCCAGGTTGCCGGTCACACGATCATCGAACCGAGCACCGACGGCGATCAGGCAATCACAATCCTGCACCGCATAATTGGCGTACGCCGAGCCATGCATACCGAGCATGTTCAGGGCTTTGGGATCGTGTTCATCGAAAGCGCCGAGCCCCAGCAGCGTGGTGGTGCAGGGAATGTTGGCCTTGGCGGCGACTTTGCGGACCGCATCGGAAGCGCCGGCGATGATCGCCCCGCCACCGACGTACAGCACCGGCTTTTCACTGCGGTTAATCAATTCCGCTGCGGCTTGCGCTTGCTTCTCTTGATCGGGCGAGCCGCTGGCCGTTCGCTGCCGATGCAAAATATGTTCGCGCGGCGTGTCGTCCACTTCGTCGGGGCAAATCGCCACGGACACATCCTTCGGCAAATCGACGAGCACCGGACCGGGCCGACCCGTCATGGTGATGGCGAATGCTTCATTGACCACGCGCGGCAGCTCGCGCACATCTTTCACTAAATAATTCCACTTCGTACACGGACGGGTAATGCCGGTGACGTCGGCTTCCTGGAAAGCATCGTTGCCGATCACCTTCGTCGCCACCTGGCCGGAGAAGATGACCATCGGAATGCTGTCCATCTGCGCGGTGGCTAGCGGCGTCACGCAATTGGTGGCCGCCGGACCACTGGTGACGATGCAGACGCCCGGCTTGCCGCTAGCACGGTAATAACCGTCAGCGCAGTGGCCGCAGGCTTGCTCGTGGCGGTTGAGAATGAACTTGGCCGGCGTTTTGTACAATTGGTCGAACACCGGCAGGATCGCCCCGCCCGGATAGCCAAAGATGGTATCCACCTTGTGCGGACCGATCAGCATTTCGTGAAGAATTTGCGCGCCGGACTTGCCCTTGTATTTGGGCTTGGCTTGCGTGGCGGGTTTGGTGGCGCTTTTGGATTGCAGGGTGCTCATGGTTGTTTCCTTCTCAAGCTGACGAACCACCATTGTAATGCCTTGGTGGACGCCCCGCTTGATCGACCGGCGAATAATGTAATCCGGTCCTCGCGGTGATTCAATGATTTAGCGCAATCGGCTGACACAGCCTAAATTGCGCAATCATTTTAAAAGGTAAAGGCGGAAAACGACGCGGGGGCGGGCCGGTCGCGGTGGGCTATCGGACAACAGTTCCGATGCCAAACCGTGATACCGGCCTAACGTACGACGACCGTAAGTCGATTGGAAGGCTTCATAAACGCTCAACTTAGGCGAATCACTCAATGCACCGAACCGGTTGGCCTGAGGCTGCCGGCCTGCGATGCATTGGGTATATCGTAGAAATCCATGTCCTCCCCGTCAAGGCTGGGGGAGATATAACCAGGCTGTTTGCTGCGTTCAAGTTCATTATTGAATGCCCGGATCACCCGATCCTCGATCCCATGGCGGCACTCGGCGTTAATCGGATGGGCGATGTCGGCGTGCAGTTTGACGCGCTGATGAGACTGGCCATTTCCATTGTGATGGCGCTGATAGCGGTTTTCGTCGAGCCGGCTGCCGCAGTTGTTGCAGTAGCGGGCACGCAGATGATTTTTTTCGCCGCAGCGGCCGCAATGGTCGGCGAGCTTTCGGGACGGCATGGCTAAAAATAAGCCGTCGTTCCCCTCGATCAATTTCACGTCCCGAATCACGAAAGTGTTATCAAAGGTCAGCGCACAAAAAGCTTTCAGGCGGTTCCCCTGATCCTCGCACAGTTTGATCCTGATGTCCGTCAGTTGCATGACGAATCCCTTCTCGAGAGGCGGCCTCTCAAAAGTGTGAAACTAAGATGTGCTCCCGTCGCAACGCTTGCGTGCTAAACCGGCTTAGAAGTGTTCAACCCAAATCGCCGGCGCACACGCCAATTAAAATTGTCAAAAACCGAGCCGCTTTCCCATATTGACTCGGTTATCGCTCTGACTTTTACAACCGACATTTACTTCACGAAACTTGGTTCCAAACCACGCCTAACTTCTTCCCGGATTTCTCCCTTTTCCTTATCCCTGACGCTTCTTCAGATCAAATCGTCAATCAGCGAAGGCCCGATTTGGACAGCCATCGGTTGCAATGCAGCCTCCAGCGCTAAATCAGCCGCGGCTTTTTCGGCGGCTTCACGTTCATCAAATAGAGTGAACAACGTACTGCCGCTACCGCTCATTCTCACCGGCCGGCCAAGTAATCTTTGCGCATTTTCCCGAATCTCACCCAATTCCGGTCGAATCGCAAAAGCGGCCGGCTCTAAATCGTTAACGAGCCGGGGCAGCAGCTCGTTGGCGGATAAATCAATCCACCTTGTCCAATCCGGCTCGTCGAGCAGATTCTGCGGATCTCCGAGCCCAAGCTCATCAAACTTCCGATACACCGCTGGCGTCGGCATCACGATCCGCGGAAAAATCAGCACGGCCCATCTTGCTCGGCTCGGCAAAGCGATGGGCCGAACTACTTCTCCGCGCCCAGTGCATATACTGCTCGGACCGAAAAAGAAAAACGGGATATCGCTTCCAATGCGTGCCGATAAATCCGCCAGCGTGTTCTTTCCCAACTTGCCCTTCCATAATGCGTCAAATCCCAACATCGCCCGCGCCCCATCGGAGCTGCCGCCACCGAGTCCGGCTCCGGTGGCAATTCGTTTGGTGAGATGAATCCGAATCGGCTGCACCGCTGCGCCTTCCCGGGCCGCAGCGATGGCCTCGGCAACCAACTTCCCGCCGCGAACCACCAGATTGGTGTCATCCGACGGAATGAGCGGATCATCACAACTCAACTGAATCAGCGGCGACAGTGCGGCCGGCTCCAACTGCATTTGCAGAATGTCAAAGAGCGCTACCGTACACATCCAAGAGACGAGCGGATGAAAGCGACCCGGCGTCGGGGGACCAACGCGCAAGTGCAAATTGATTTTCGCCGGCGCTAATAAGCGCATCGCCGCAAAGTGCGGAAGTGCCTCTTGAATGTCAAGTCATCAAACTGTGTTGCTCCCGAGATGCGTCAATACAAACATGAACGTGAATCGGCCAAATGAAGATACGACTCGGCGCCATCAATCGCAAGCAGAAAAACAGATTTTTCGGCGTCTGTTACCGGGCTGGATCGAGATGTTGCGTAAGCCACTGCACCGCCGCTGTGTAGGACGATGCCGTCACAGCATGGCCGGTGTCGGGTTCGATGATTTGTTTGAAATCCTCATCGGCGGCCACGGTGCGATAATCGGCTTCGGCGGCCTTGGCGCAAATCTCGACACCCGGCAATGGCGTCAGCTCATCCGCCCCACCATTGATGATCAGCAGCGGACGCGGGCAGATCAGCGCGATCATTTGCGGGCCGTCAAATTCACCGGTGCTGCCGGGGATTTCACGGTCGAAGAATTTTTGGACAAAGGCGGCATCGGGATTGGTGACGCCGATCGATTCGGCTGATTGCGTGAACGATTGGTTGAGCACTTTCATGCGGGCGTGCCATGCGTCGTGATCGATTTCCCAGCGAAAGCTCTGCATACCGATGCACGGCACCACGCAGGTGATGCGCGTATCGACAGCACCGGCGAGCCAGGTTTCGACACCGCCTTTGGAGAAACCCATCAGGCCGATGCGCTTCGCATCAACATCCGGACGCTGCGACAGATAATCGATCAGCCGCATTACATCCCAGACATTATCGTAATAGAGCGGATAATCGCGCGGCTGGTGATCGTAGTTTTTGAATGCCGCCACGATCGCCGCGGTGTAGGTCTGCATGTTACCGCGTTCACCGTGATAGCGACCATCAATGGCGACACCGATGAACCCCTGACTTGCGAGGCGCTTAAGGAATTTGAGCTGCTGCTCTTTGCGGCCGTTGGTGCCGTGCATGACAATCACCACGGGGCGGGGACCGTCTTTTTGCGGCCTGACCAATATGCCCGGCACACGCTGTGAACTCTCGGTCGAATAGCTGAAATGCATCAGCGTGGAATCGTCCTTATCCGCCTCTTCTTTGGCATCGAGGGGAACCTTGGGCCGATCGATTAACTTCAGGAAATCAGCACGAGTGGTGCTGGTGGTCGGTGCAGTTGCCGGCGCAGCGGCGGCGCCCAGAGCGAACCAAAAACAAACGATTGGAAAAATCTTGTGAACTGCCATTGACCGTCATGGGCAGCGACTCAATGATCCTTGCCGCTTTCCTCACGGGTATTGAGATCGAGCAGAAGTTCATCCTCGGAAATCAACTGATGATCTTCGGCGGCTTGATGATGCTCCTCCAAACTCAAATCGAGCGTTGGTTCGTCGCCGTGAACATCGCCCGTGGCCAGCGGAATACCACTGCCGGAAGCGATCGCAGAATCACCCGGGTGCGGTTCATGCGGTTCAACGGAAGCTGATTCATCGTGATGCGGCTCTGCTTCGTGCGGTTCAGATTCCAGTCCCGACAGGCTGCCATCCACCGACGGCTCTTCATTATGCGAGGCCGAAGCGGAAGCCACGGGAGTTAGCTCATCATCCGCCGGCACTCCGTCAACTTGTACGACAAAAATCACCGGCCCCACTTCAACGCTGTCGCCCGGTTGAAGGACGACGCTGCCGGAGATGCGCTGGCCATTATGATATGTGCCATTGGAACTGCCCATGTCCTCGACACGAACGGTGTCGCCTTCCTTGATGAAACGGCAATGCTTGCGCGACACTTCACTAACGGGAATGCGCAAATCGCAATCCTCGCGTCGGCCGACGATCGTCACGTCGCGCGGAATCGAAAAGCTGCGTCGCTCTCCTTCCGCTCGAAACATCACTAAAACCAGTTGCATGGACGCATCACTTTCTGGAGTCCTTCCGGCGAAGAAGGCCCGGCCTCCGAAATCACGCGAAACAGCTACGCAATCGTTATCACTGCCCCGCCGCCTATGAAACAAACACTGCTGATACAGTAGCTTTTTGCCGACGGTTCGGCAAGTTGCAGCTGCGCGGAAATCATTTCCCAGATTGTTAACCTGGATCAGGTCCTTGATTTGGACAAAAAACTGCCCAAATTGATGTTAACGCTCAGTCGCGCAGGGATGAACCGGTCAACTCGATGAACACATCTTCCAGCGTGGGTTGGCGAAGTTGCAAATCGACGATTTGTACGTTTTGCGATTCGAGATATTGCACCAGAGCCACCAGCGTCGCTCCGACTGATGAAGTTCGAAAGCTTCCAGCGGTTTGCTGCCAATTCACATCCTGCACCCCGGCCAGTGGACGCAACTGATTGGCTTCGACGGGTCGATTGGTTTTGAGTTCAATCACCGGCAGCGCTTTGGCGGCGGCAATCAGGTGATCCGGCGTGTCGGTGGCCACGATTTTTCCTCGATCGATGATAGCAACACGGTCGCACAGTTGGTGCGCTTCCTCAATATAATGCGTTGTCAGCAGCACGGTTTTGCCTTCGCGGCGAAGCTGTCGAATCGACTCGTGCAATACTCGGCGGCTTTGCGGATCGAGCCCGCTGGTCGGCTCATCCAGAAACATCACCTGCGGCTGATTGACAAACGCTAGCGCCAATGCCAACCGTTGCCGCTGCCCGCCGGAAAGGGAATCAAACGGCGCATCCGCTTTTTCCCCGAGTGAAAATCGCTCGATCAGCGAATCGACCGGCGCTGGATTCCGGTAAAAACTGCCGAACAGACCCAACGCTTCCCGCGGCGTGATTTTGTCCTGCAATGCGGTCGATTGGAGCTGCGCACCGATGTGCTCCTTTACTTTCTGCGGCTCGGAAAGGGCATTGATGCCGCAGACGCGAATCGCCCCACCATCCGGCCGACGCAGGCCGATCACGGATTCCAACGTCGATGTTTTTCCCGCCCCGTTCGGTCCCAGCAGCCCGAGAATTTCCCCCTCGTTGGCGATGAAACTCACATTCTCAACGGCGCAAATCTCGCCGTAGTTTTTGCGAAGATTTTCAACGATTAACGGGGCGGCCATGTTTGGCGTTCATGCTAGGCATGGTGGCCCATCCTGCCAAGAACGGGAATCAATCAATCTTTCGATTTTTTCGCCACGAAGGCCGATCACGACTGTAAAGAAATAGAGGAGTTTCCATTCATGGGCGTCGGGCCGGCTAAATATCTCTGTTTCATTTTCGCCGCAGCGATCGCGCTCAACGTACGCGCTGTTCCAATTGTCGGCGACGGGACCGATTTTTTTGAAAAGCAGATTCGCCCCATTCTGGTCGAGCAATGCTACCGCTGCCACAGCGCGACGTCGGAGAAAATCAAAGGCGGCCTGACGCTCGACACCAAAACCGGCATGGACAAGGGGGGCGACAACGGCCCGGTCCTCGTTCCCGGCGATCCGGAACATAGCAAACTCGTCACGGCGGTGCGCTGGAGCGATCCGGATTTGCAGATGCCGCCCAAGAAGAAACTGACGGATCAGCAGATCGCCGACTTGGCCGCGTGGGTGAAAATGGGCGCGCCAGATCCCCGTGTCGGCGGAGCGACGATTTCCACGACGCAGCCTTTTGATTTGGCGACGGCCCGGAAATGGTGGTCGTTTCAGCCGCGTGCCAGGGTGCAGCCGCCGACAGTGAAAGATGCGCCATGGGTTCAGTCGCCGGTTGATGCGTTTATTTTGGCCAAGCTGGAAGACAAGGGATTGCCGCCCGCCAAGGCCGCCGACAAACGAGAGCTCATTCGGCGAGCCACGTTTGATCTGACTGGCCTGCCGCCGACGGAAAACGAGATCACGGCTTTTCTCAACGATCAATCGCCGAGCGCTTTCGCCACCGTCGTGGATCGCCTGCTGACCAGCCCACACTACGGAGAGAAATGGGGCCGGTATTGGCTGGATTTGGTGCGCTATACCGATTCGTTTGACGCCCGGGGAATCGGCAGCGACGGGGATGTCGCCAATGCCTGGCGGTACCGGGATTGGGTCGTGGATGCCTTCAACAGCGACATGCCGTACAACCAGTTTGTCAAAGCCCAAATCGCCGGCGATTTGATGCCCAACACCGACGGCAGTTTTTCCAACCTGATTGCCACGGGAATGTACGTCATCGGCAACTGGCCGGGCGGCGATGCGGACAAAGATAAACTCATGACGGATATCGTCGACGATCAAATCGACGTTACCGGCCGCGCATTTTTGGGCGTGACGCTGGCATGCGCCCGCTGTCACGATCACAAGTTCGATCCGTTTCTGACGGCGGATTATTACGGCCTGGCGGGGATTTTCTTTTCCACCCATATTCTGCCCGGCCCGGGAGCTAAGGGCGCCGGCGCGCCGGTCCTGCACATTCCGCTGCTCACGCCGCAGCAGCAAGCGCAGCGCGCCGATTACACCAAACAGCTCGCCGAGCTGCAGAAAAAACTCGACGGCATCGTGGCGGCGTATCGCACCGAGGCGGCCCAGGCAGCTTTGCCGAAGCTCGATGGTTATCTGCAAGTCGCCTGGGAAAATCGTGTGCATGACACCGCCACCCTGCGGGCTGATGCAGCGAAGGCAAACCTCGATCCGGTGATGGCCGAGGCGTGGGCGGAATACCTGGGTCCGCGCATCGGTTCAGCCGCTTCGCAGCGCCGGCCCCTGGCGGAGCACACCGCCAGCCTACAGGGCATCGCCGGCGTGGAATCGTGGACCGTCAGCAAGGATCAGCCGCTGCCGGTTGCGGTGGTCAATCACAACGCGGCGCCGGTTTCTCCGGGACCGACGCTTCCCGGCCAGAGCATCGCGGTGCATCCGGGTCAAAATAGTGACGTGGCGGTCGGCTGGCAAAGTCCGATTTCCGGCACCGTCAAAATCCATGCCCAAGTGATTGACGCCGATGCCGCCTGCGGTGACGGAATTGTCTGGAAAGTCGAGACGTGCAGCAACGATCAGACTCATGAATTGGTAGGCGGCGCTTTCGACAACGGCGGCTCGTCGATGATTGACGGCCCGCAGCTCGCCACCGTGCAAGTACAAAAAGGCGACATGGTGCAACTCGTCGTCGATCCCAAAGCGGAATATTCCTGCGACACCACCATCGTCCAATTCACGATCACCGACACGGCCGGTCATTCCTGGGATTTGACGCATGATGCGGTCGCCGGTCATCTGGAGAATTGGCGGTTTTTTGAGTTGCTCGGCCGCCGTAATAACACGATTCCTGATGGTTCGGCACTCTCTGTTTGGTTGCACAAGGTGTTCTCCAACCAGACCGATGGAGGGGATCGGCAGCAGGCATCGCAACAGGTTCGTGACGCGCTTCTGGCCGTGAACGATCAGGCGGCGGCATTGCAGAAAGCGGGTAAAGATCCATTTGCCGGCGCAAGTGCGATCGGCGGACTGGATGCGGCGTTGTATCAGGCGCTGATGACGCCGACCGGTTCATTCTGGCAAGCCGCCCGAGCTGACGGCTCCGATTTGAGCCCAACCGCGCGGCAACAACACGAAGCGGTCCGTGCGCAGCTCACAGCCATGCAGCAACATCCACTGCCGCCGATTCCAAACGCCGAAGCGATGCAGGATGGCGGCACGCCGGATACGCCTTATTCAACGATCACCGATACCCACATTCACATCCGCGGCCGTTATGATCGCCTTGGTGCATTGGTGCCGCGGCATTTTCCGATCGTGCTGGCGGGGCTGAATCAAAAACCGATCACCGAGCAAACACACGGCAGCGGCCGACTGCAATTAGCCGATTGGGTCGCCAGTGCAGACAATCCGCTGACCGCGCGCGTGATGGCCAATCGCATCTGGCAATGGCATTTCGGCCAGGGCATCGTGCGGACACCGAGCAATTTCGGCAAACTCGGCACGCCGCCGACGCATCCGCAGTTGCTCGATTTTCTGGCCAATCAACTTGTCGAAAGCGGTTGGTCGATCAAAGCGATGCACCGGATGATCATGCTGTCTTCCACCTATCAGCAATCGAGCATCCCTGATCCGGCGACGTTCAAAGCCGATCCGGGCAATCTGCTGTTCGGGCGAATGAATCGGCGTCGATTGGAAGCCGAGGAGCTGCGCGATGCGCTGCTGGCTTCGACCCATTCGCTGGATCCGAAAATGGGCGGCCTGGCGAGTTTGGATGTGAACACGCCCCGACGCACGCTTTATCTGATGACCGTGCGGTCCGATCGCAGTAATTACCGCACGCTTTTTGACGCCGCCGATGCCTCCGCCATTATCGATCAGCGCGTGGAATCAACGGTCGCCCCGCAGGCTTTGTATCTGATGAATAATCCGTATGTCGGCACGCAGGCGGAAGCGCTCGCCAAGCTCACCAATTCGCAGACACAATTGGACGACCGCCACCGCATCGATTGGCTATATCAACGGCTTTACGGCCGCCCCGCCGAGGCAAAGGAAATCGACATCGGTTTGCAGGCCGCCGCCGATGATGGTTGGGCGGCGTATTGCCAGATTCTGATTTGCGCCAACGAATTTATTTATATCGACTAATGAGCATGAGGCTTCCATGAATCGTCCAGCTCCATCACGCCGACAAATGCTGACGAATTTCGCCAGCGGCTTTGGCATGCTCGGTTTGGCGTCGCTGCTGGCGGATGAAGCGTCGGCGATGTCGGCCGTTTCGGGCGCAACCAATCCCTTGTCGGTGCGGATGCCGATGTATCCACCCAAGGCCAAGCGAGTAATTTTCCTGTTCATGTCCGGAGGCCCATCGCAGGTCGATTTGTTCGATCCGAAACCGCGCCTGCAAAAAGACAACGGCAAACCGCCACCCTTTGAGCGGCCGAAATTGATCCGCACGCCGACCGGCAATCTGCTTGGTTCGCCGTTCAAGTTCGCCAAACAAGGCCAATGCGGCATGGAGATCAGCGAGCTGTGGCCGCATCTGAGCCGGCACGTGGATGATCTATGCGTGATCCGCTCGATGTACGCCGACAACATCAATCACAACGGCGCCTGCCTGCAGATGAACACTGGCGAGCAAACTTTTTCGCGGCCCAGCATGGGATCGTGGCTGGTGTACGGTCTCGGCACCGAAAATCAGTCTCTGCCCGGTTTCGTCGTCATCAGCCCAGCCCAGCCGGCCCAGGGCGCGCCGCTGTGGAGCAGCAGCTTTCTCCCCGCGGCGTATCAGGGAACGCTTGTTTCCGATTTGAAGAATCCCATCGCGAATTTGAAGAATCCGCGCTTCACTTCCGCTATGCAGCGATCGCAATTGGATGTGCTTAAATTGCTGAACCAGCTGCACGAGCAGCAGCGTGAGGAAGACAGTCGGCTCAGCGCCCGCATCCAGAGTTTTGAATTGGCTTTCCGCATGCAGACCGAAGCCCCGGCGGCATTCAATCTGGACGGCGAGTCGGCCGACACTTTGAAAGACTACGGTATCGGCACTCCCACGACTGAGCATTTCGGCCGCCAATGTTTGCTCGCCCGCCGATTGTCCGAACGGGGTGTCCGGGTCGTGCAGGTGTATCACACGGAAACTTCCAAGCGCAAGAGCTGCCAACTATGGGATCAGCATGGCGGCCTGCGTGCGGAGCTGGCCAACAATTGTGCCGCCACGGATCAACCGATCGCCGCTTTATTGCAGGATTTGAAACAGCGCGGCCTGCTCGATGAAACGCTGGTGATTTGGGGCGGAGAATTCGGCCGCACCCCCACCGCCGAAAACAGCGACGGCCGCGAGCATCATCCCTTCGGCTTCACCATGTGGATGGCCGGCGGCGGCGTCAAAGGCGGCCTCGCCTACGGCACGACCGATGAATTCGGCTGGTTCGCCCAGGAAAATAAAGTTCATGTCCACGATCTGCACGCTACGGTGCTGCATCTGATGGGCATCGATCACACCAAACTGACCTACCGCTACTCCGGCCGAGATTATCGACTGACCGATGTGTCGGGGAATATCGTGCGGGATATTCTTATCTGACCGTTTAACCGCGCCCCGTAGGAAAGCGCGTCACTCGAGCCAACTCACCGTTTGGGATTCGTCTGCAAACAAATTCTTCCAGTCCGGAAGAGCCGCCGGCACCGGGGTTCCCGTCGCGGTTTCCGCCACTGAACCGAAATTGCGGTTGGTCGATGAAGCCACATCTCCCTTAGCCGTCCCGAGGCGAACAACCAGGTAAGGGGCCGTGGTTTGCGACCAGCCGGATGGCAACACTTGCCGCAGGACAAATCGGCCGGCGGGCAACGTGAAACTATAGTAGCCGAAGCGATTGGTCGTCACTTCACGGTCGATGCCGGGATCGTAGGTGCCGTTGCCGTTTTCGTCGATAAAGATGGTTTGGTATTTCTGCACGGTGTCGCCCTTGTCGTAAACGCCATCGTGGTTGTTATCGGTGAAGGCGATACCGGAAACCGTGTAGACCCGTGGATTGGCGGTGATTTCGTAAATGACGCCGTTGTTGGCGGGGTCGAACTGGTTCAGCGGCGAGAGATCGGCGACGAAGAGTGAATTGGCGGTGCTGAGCAAGCCGGTGGGATGACCGATAGCCGCAATGTCATTGCCGAGCAAATCTAACTTCTGCTGCGTGGCCGGGTCATAATACACGACCGGATTTTCGGTATTGACCAAGCCGTTACCGTTATAGGTGGACATGCCATAAAAACCGGCGACGACGCCATCATTCAAACCTGTTGGCCAGCTTGCGGGAGTGAAAGCGATATCCTGTGCGCCTTCGCTGATCGACCCGTCCACGGCCGTGTATGCCACCACGTGCTGGGCATCACCGGTGCCCACTTCCTGGCCCGTTGATTGGCTCACATATTCGTGCGCAAAACCAAAGTCCGGCGGCGAACCATTGCCGATCTGCGAATAGGGAATCATATCCAGCGTGTCCGCCCCGATTTCCGGATTCTCATCGCCATCCGGCCCGCCATTGATGCCATTGTCTTGAAAATAAAGATCGCCGGTCGCCGGATCAACCGCAATGCCAGCGGCGTTGCGGAGTCCGTAAGCCACTTGCGTCAAATTGGAAAAAGTCAGCCGGTCGCGATATCCCGGCGTGACGGTCAATTTGTAAATCGAATCCGGCTTCATCACGCCGGTGAAAAGGCCGTCATTGCTGGTGATGGTCGTAGTCAAACTGGTCGGCGTGGTGTCGGCATCATCCTGCGAGCCGACATTGAAAAATACGTCGTAACTGCCGGGATGTCCGGGCGTGGGCCGCGTTGCCAGGCCGTAGGTGTAATGCTCCCAGGGCTGCGGGAAATCGAGGGTAAGCGTCGCAAGCTTGGTCAGCGGACGATAAACACGGCTGCCGAGCGCGAGAATGGTAATGGTCGGATCAACGCCGGAGGATTCGTCGCTGGCGCTGGTGACGAAGACCAGATTCCCGGCGATGCGAAGATCCGTCAGCGAGGGTGGCAAACCGGTGGCCAATACTTCCGAGCCATCGGCAGTGCCGTCATTGTTGGTGTCATATAAACGAAGGATCTGGCCCACCGATGCCCCGAAATAGCCACCTGGCTCGACCGGAACACTGGTGGCCACGAGAATCGATCCGTCGGAAAGCTGCGCCATGCCGAGTGGGTAATTCAGACCGCTTGCAAAGGTGGTCAGGCGGAAATCTTTCGGATAAACATCGGTGCCGGAAAGTTGAAATGGCGCCGGCGTGGCCAACAGGCGGCGCGGTTCGAGTGGTTCAAGAAACATGTTTTGTCGTCGCCTCCATAGAAATCGCCCGGCGGCAGAGCCTCCGATGATGTTCTAGTTCCCCTTCGCTCCGCCCTTCAACATATTCCTCAGCACAGTGTGCAAAATGCCACCATTGCGGAAATATTCCACTTCGACAGGCGTGTCGATGCGGCAGGTAGCAGTGAATTTCAATTCTGATCCGCCGGCGTAAGTCACCGTGACGGAAATATCCTGCAGCGGTTTTAAGTCACTGCCCAGGGCGATGTCGAACACGCCGACACCGCTGAGGCCCAGGGCGGTGACGTTCTGCTCGGGTTTGAATTGCAGGGGAAGAATGCCCATGCCGACGAGATTGCTGCGATGGATGCGCTCGAAACTTTCGGCGATCACGGCTTTGACGCCCAGCAGATACGTTCCCTTGGCGGCCCAGTCGCGGCTGGAGCCCATGCCATAATCCTTGCCGGCCAGCACCACCAGCGGAATCCCCGCCTGCTGATACTTCATAGAAGCGTCATAGATCGGCATGATTTCCTCGCCGACTTCGCCGGGCTTGCCGAGATAGCGGGTGACGCCGCCTTCGGTGCCGGGAGCGAGCAAATTGCGCAGGCGGATGTTGGCGAACGTGCCGCGGGTCATCACACGGTCGTTGCCACGGCGAGCGCCGTAGCTGTTGAAATCCAGCGGACTCACGCCATTTTCCATCAGATATTTTCCGGCCGGGCTGTCTTTCTTGATGGAGCCGGCCGGGGAAATGTGATCGGTCGTGACCGAATCACCGACCATCACCAGCACACGAGCGCCGCTGATCGCTTTGATCGGCGGCGGCTCCTTGGAAAGCTGCGTAAAAAACGGCGGTTCATGGATGTACGTGCTAGTTTCATCGAACGCAAACAGCTCGCCGCCCTTGACGGGAATTTGATTCCACTGCTCATTGGCATCGGCGACGTTGCGGTATTGCGCGGTGAACATCTCTGGCTTCAGCGAAGCGGTCATTACGGAGTTGACTTCTTCCAGCGTCGGCCAGACATCGCGCAAATACACTTGCTGGCCGGCGGAGTTTTTGGCCAGCGGTTCATCCATGATGTTGACATCCATGGTTCCGGCCAGCGCGTACGCCACCACCAGCGGCGGGCTGGCCAGATAATTCGCCTTCACATGCGGGTTGATGCGGCCTTCAAAATTGCGGTTGCCGCTGAGGACCGAGCAGACGACCAGATCGCCCTGCTCCACCGCTGCGGCGATCGGCTCAGGCAGCGGACCGCTATTGCCGATGCAGGTCGTGCAGCCGTAGCCGACAGTATTGAAGCCAAGCTGATTGAGATACGGAGTCAGGCCGGCTTTATCGAGATAGTCAGTGACCACTTTGCTACCGGGGGCCAAGCTGGTCTTCACATAAGGCGGCACTTTCAACCCGCGTTCCACCGCTTTCTTGGCCAGCAAGCCGGCGGCGATCATCACCGATGGATTACTTGTGTTCGTGCAACTGGTGATGGCTGCGATCGTCACATCGCCATGCGTCAATTTCACCCACTGATCATCCACCACCGCCATCGCATGATCCTGGGAATCCTTGACGTGTTCGGAGGTGGCCGCTGCCTGTTCATCGTGCGATCGGCCGAGCGCCGGGACATTTTCCTCGGTGGAAACCGGCCCTTCCGCCGACCAGCGATCCAGCCGGGGCGTAGCACTCTGACCGACATTTTTTTTGAATACATCCACCAAGGCCGACCGAAAATTCTGCTTCACCGCCCGTAATTCCAGGCGATCCTGCGGCCGGCGCGGGCCGGCGACGCTCGGAACGATGCTGGCCAGATCCAACTCCAGCACCTCCGTGAAAACTGGCTCCGAATCTTGCTGCCGCCACAGCCCTTGTTCCTTGGCGTATCGCTCGACCAAATCGATTTGACCCGCCGCCCGGCCAGTTAGTTTCAGATAAGCCAGGGTCTGCTCGTCGATCGGGAAAAAGCCCATCGTCGCCCCGTATTCGGGAGCCATATTGGCGATGGTCGCCCGATCGGCAACGGTCATGCTCGCCAAACCCGGGCCGTAGAACTCGACAAATTTTTCCACAACGCCGTGGCTGCGGAGAATCTGCGTGATCGTCAGCACCAGATCGGTGGCCGTCGAACCCTGCGACAATTGGCCGTGCAATTTGAAACCGATAACCTGCGGAGTCACCATGTAAATCGGCTGGCCCAGCATGCACGCCTCGGCCTCGATCCCGCCCACGCCCCAGCCGACCACGCCCAGGCCGTTGATCATCGTCGTGTGGCTATCGGTGCCGACCAAACTATCCGGCATCGCCACGCCGTTCTTCACCATCACCACTTTGGCCAGGTATTCCAAATTGACCTGATGCACGATTCCCGTCGCCGGTGGCACCACGGAAAAATTGTTGAATGCTTTTTGGCCCCATTTGAGAAACTCATAGCGTTCTTTATTGCGCTCGAATTCTTTTTTGACATTGTCGCTCAGGGCGTATTCCGACCCGAACGTGTCCACTTGCACGGAATGATCAATGACGAGATCCACGGGGACCAGCGGATTGATTTTTTGGGGATCACCGCCGGCTCTTTTGACCGCTGAGCGCATCGCCGCCAGATCGACGACCGCCGGCACACCGGTGAAATCCTGAAGAATCACCCGGGCGGGACTGAACGGCAATTCCACGGCGTTGACTTTCGTCGCATTCCACGCCGCTAAGCCGCGGACATCCTGTTCACGCACGATAAAGTCGTCGAGATTTCGCAGGCAACTTTCCAGCAGCACTTTGATGGAAAACGGGAGCTTGTCGATGTGCCCAATGCCCATTTCCGCCAGCTTGCCGAGTCGAAAAATCTGCACGTCTCCGGCTCGAGTGGACAACTTGGCAGCGGCACCGAACGGATTGTTGTTTTTAGGCATAATAGGTCGATTTCCGAAAACGAAGCGGCCTGTTCGTCAAACCGACGCGGTTGGCGATTGCACCTGCTGATCCTATGCGCGCAGGCTGAGTCACACAAGCGTTAATCCGACTTCAACCTTGCTGGCCCAGCAGTGTCTAAAATGATATAGGAGAATATGGAGCCGCGACGGTCGAGTGGTCGATGTTCAGGGAGGGCGGTTGGCTGAGGAGGCGTTCATGCCGCAGTATGTGTATTCATTAAACGGTGAGAATTGGCAAGGGGCCTATGCCAATCGTGAAACAGCGTTGAAAGCCGCCCTGGAAAAATGCAGCGGGGTCAGCGATCCACCCGGCACCGTTTTTGTCGCCGAGATTCCCGCCAGTGAAGCATTCGCCGATCATCTCGGCCACACGCTGATTAAAGAAATGCGTGACCGAGCCATGATGCAAGGCAGCGGCGACGCTTCGGCATATCTGCACGATGTCACCGCCTCTCAGTTGGAAAAGCTCGATGAAGCGATCGAAGCGGTGCTCATGCACTGGCTCCAGGCCAACGCCCTGCTGCCGGAATCCGCCAGGGTGCGCTCGATCAGCGAACATCCCGTGCCGCTGCCGCATCGGGCGCTGAATAGTCCATCAACCGATGCGACAACGCGCAAACTTTCCGCCGCACGGCCTTCGGTTTCGCAGCACACATCCAATTAACTTGACCCTTCGCCCCCGTCTCGTAGGATGTCGCGACAAGGCGTTTTTGGCCCCGACCGCCCCCATCGTCTAGTGGCCCAGGACAATCGGTTCTCAGCCGATGAACAGGGGTTCGACTCCCCTTGGGGGTAATGGACGGTTGCGGTCCTCATCGGCAATCGCGGTTTTGTTGGCATTTCCACAATATTCGCCGGAGGATTTCCGCAACGTGCCGCTTATAGCCGCAGACTGCTGCAACGGATGCCGCCGACTCGTTCGCCTCCGTCATTTTTGAATCAGAAGTGCCGGAACCGACGGTGTTTTCCCTTGCCGCAATGGCAATCATTCCGATGATCCGTCGCCGCCGCGGAAAAGAGCCAGAGCGCTCGTTTGCGGCCTGCGTAGACGCAGTTGTTCGTGGCGCGCGGCGTTCCGGCTATGGTCTGTAAAATCTAATCGCGGACCGACCCGTTGCTGCATCAACTTGGCGTTCATGCTCCGAAACAGAAGATGTAGACACCGCATGCCGCGATTGCCGCGCCGGCGAAACGAACGATTCTGACGGTGGAAATTCGCTGCACTCCAATGCCGAGACCGACACCAACCGCATGCAACATCGCCGTAGCCAGGATGAAGCCAATTCCGTAGCTCAGGCCCGATGCAGAGACGGGCATCTCCGAGCCATGAGCATGGCCGTGGAGCAAGGCGAAGATGCCGACGATTGTCGCACTGGCGGCAACCGGCAATCGAACGGCAGCGGCGATGAGAAAACCGAGCACAAGAACGGAAGTGGCGATTCCCTGCTCGACAAATGGCATTGGCATACCCGCCATCCCCATTGCTCCGCCTACCGCCATCACGCTGATGAACGTGAGCGGTACGATCCATAAAGCGCGGCCGCCCAGTTGTGCCGCCCAGAGGCCGACGGCGATCATCGCGCAGAGATGATCTAGTCCGGTTAACGGATGAAAGAATCCATGTGAAAATCCGTGCGTGGTCCCAACCCCCGTATGCGCTTGCACGAAGGATGGGGCGAGCAGAATCGCCGTAACAATCAGAAGCGAATTGCGACGTGATAAAATTGGGTGTTTCATAACTTGTAATCTCGACTTTCCGGCTGAGTTTAGTCAACCAATAAATTCCATATTGAACCGACGGCCGAGTCCGATTAGTCAGTCATCCCAACGGTTATTGCTGCGGGCCGGGCATCAGATCGACGCGCTTCCAGGAATCCCAACCACTGCTCCATCCCTTGACCGGTTTTGGAAGATACTTCGAGAATTTGCATGCCGGGGCGTACCGATTGGATATTTTGATGCGCCCGCTCCCGATCAAATTCCACGGCGGCGGCGAGATCCATTTTGGTGATGACGCAAATGTCGGCGGTATTGAATATCGTGGGATATTTCAGCGGCTTGTCTTCGCCTTCAGTGACGGAAAAAAGCACTAACCGCAAATCTTCGCCGAGATCAAACGTGGCGGGGCAGACCAGATTGCCGACGTTTTCGATGAACAGAAAATCCAGATCGTGCTCGTTCCACCCGTCGAGTGCGGTGCGGACCATTTCGGCTTCGAGGTGGCAGACGGTGCCGGTGGTGATTTGCCGCACGGGAACCTGGCTGCGGGCGAGCCGCTGGGCATCGTTGTCGGTGGCCAGATCTCCAACCAGGGTGGCGATGCGATAACGCCTGGCAAGCGTCGTCAGCGTCTTTTCCAAAAAAGCGGTTTTGCCGGAACCGGGGCTGGAAACCAAACTCACCACGAAAACGCCCGCTTCCTGAAAGCGGCTGCGCAGGGCCCGCGCAACGGTGTCGTTTTGTTTCAAAACCTGCTTGCGAACTTCGACCAATCGTGTGCTCATTCGATTATCTCCAAAGCTACCACTTCCAATTCCCGACCGCTGACGATATCCGCCGTTGCCGTGCCGCAATCGACGCAGCAGAGATTCTGCAATGAAACGACATTGCGCGGGCCGTCGCATTTTGGACATTGAATCTGCACCGGAGTCTCCTTAATCACCAGCGTTGAACCTTCTGCCGGCGAACCTTCGGCCGCCATGCCGTACGATGCCAGCAGCGCTTCTTTCACCACACCCGACAAAGGCCCGAGCTTCAGATGCACCGCAGCGATTCGGGCGTTTCGCTGTGTCGCCTCCTCTGTTACTTGATCCACGATCGCCAAGGCGATGGACAGTTCGTGCATCGCGGGCCTTACATCCGGCTGATCTTCAAATAACGAACCAACGACGGAATCATCATGACGAAGATGATTACAAACAGACCGAGCACGACCCAGCCGAAGATTTCCAGACCTAGTCTCATGATGAAAACTCCTTGGCAATCATTTCCGGTTGAGCGCTGTCTCCGAACAACGGTTGCAGCAACGATTCGATCACGCTAATCGCTTCATCCACCGCCGCACGCGCCGGCGGGCTTAATTCCATTTGCATGTCTAACTCCGCATCGAACGGGGTCGGTTGACAGCCGACGAGAATCACTCGGTTAAACTTCGCTCCCATCGATACCGCGGCTTGCAGCACTTTCACGGGGTCCATGGCATGCGCATCGACCATTGGACCCGCATCCGGCGACGCCGCATCAATCTCCGGTTCGATCACGTACACGGTTCCCGGCGGCTGATCTCGTGGCACCGCATCAATTAGAATAATCAAATCCCACGGTTCCAACAGCGCATAAGTCAGATCGAGACCGCGAATTCCGAAATCCTGCACCCGGATATTCGGCGGCCAGGTGCGTTTTAGCAGCCGCTGGGCCACTTCTACGCCAAAGGCGTCATCGCCGAAGAAAATGTTGCCGATGCCGGCAATGAGCACCGTCTGCGAGCTCATGCGATGCCTCCGGTCATCGGAGGCTTGGTCACGACTTCAACTTCTTCCAGGGCAAAGAAAAACCGGTGGCCCGGTTTGCCTTGATGGCCCAGATCGTTACCGGGATCATCATCGACGGTCACCGCCACATGAATTTTATTTTCAAAGTCCTGTTCGATGGAAGCGATGGTCGCCATTTTGCCGGCCAGGGCGATGTCCATAATATCCGATTGGGATTGGGGCCGCAGGATGACGCGATCGCCGGGTTTGAGTTCGATGCCGGCGGAGAGCGTTTTTTCCAGCAGCTTTTTTTCCGCAAATGGATCCCAATCGGTCATGAAGCGCCTCCGTCATGTAGTGGGCGCAGGCTTTTCATGGCGCCGTGCATTGATGCCACGTCGGCTAATTCCAGTGCGTGCGTCCGTTCGAGCATGACCCTGGCACGTTCGTCGACATTCGCCACGGCTTGTTTTTCCTCATCGCTGAGAGTCAAAATCCGCAGTGTGAGAATTTCGTCGATCTCGCCGCCGTCGAACAAATCGCCGGCACTCTCCGGGGCGATTTGCGGATAATCGTAGAGAATGATCGGCGAGCAAAGCATCGTATCCCGCCGCGGTGCGGCGCCGACGAGCACGGGAAAGCAACCGATATTGTTGCACTGGCCGGCAAATGCCTTCCATTTTTCCGGCGGATCAATCGAAGAAATAAATTCGGCTCCTTCCAGATTCAAAATGGCGTGCGTCGAAGCCATGCTGTGCATTTGTGCATTGCTGCGATCGCATGTCTGTGGGTTTTCCAAGATGGTGCGATTGGTCGTGCGGCACGTAAGCTTGAACAAGCCTGTTGACAGCTCCTCGGCGGATAGCTCAATTTGCCCACAAATCGATTGCTGCAAACGAACCAGCACACCAGCAATTCTTCCATCCGTTTCAGCAAGCGGCTGCACTTCACGGCCGCCGGAAAACTCAAAATCCTGCATCCTCGATCGCTTCAACAAATCGGATAACTTGATTCCGGGCGCCACCACTTCTCGCTCGGCGGCTTCCTGCCAGCTTTGATATTGCTGCGAAGCTACATGCAGAAACTCCACGGATTTGAACGATGCCTCGCCAGTTTTGGGCCACTCGGCTAACGGTGGATCGATCGATCCGACAATCCGATCGGTCAGATGCAGAAAGCGAATCTGTACATTCAGGATCGCTTCGGCGGAGCCTTCGATGAGCACCTGGGTCTGCGCCGCAAACGGCTCAGCACCGTGGTTGGCCGTGCTATATGATTCAGGAAAGACACCGCCGAAGGTCCAGCGTTGACGGTTTTTTACCGAGGGGCGGTAGGGATAGAGAATGTAACCCTCGTACAAAACGGCGTTGACGATTTTGTCGATGAGCTGGGTGTCCATCAGCGGACCTGCGATTCGCTATTGGCCAGGAGATTTTCGATGGCCGCTTCCCACGTGGGCAAGCTGCTACGGGATTTGTACAAATAGAGCTTGTCGAACACGTCTTTGTGCAGACAAAGCCAAGCCGAGTTGGGGTAATAAAGGTCCATCATTTTTCGCCAGACGGCGACGGGCAGACGGAAATTGGCTTCCTTGTCCCAGGGGATTTGCATTACCTGCAAGCCATTGTCCGCTGCGTAAAAAATAGTCCCGCTGAAGAGCAGGCAAAGGGGAATCTCGCCGTTTTCCAAGGCGTAAAAATATTTGGTGCCGGCGAGATTGAAATCGTAAGTACACGGCACCGGCAGATCGAGCACGGTTTGGCCGGTGAATGGCGGCGACACCACGCTGGCGTGCGTCCACAACATCGGCCGCAGCGTTTGGCCCCAACGATCGGACGGACCAAACAAATCCAGCAGCCGCTCTTGCTCCTCCGGGGCATAACGGCGTTTCCCCGGCTCGATGCGGATTTGGCATTTCAGGGCGATTGCATGAACCGGCTCGGCCTTGTCACCTGCGCTATCGGTCACACGCAGTTTGAAAATCAATTGCGGGGACACGGCGAATGGCTCGGCTTCGGCGCGCTCAACCTGGAAATTCAAATCACGCATGGACAGGCCCCCGCGTCACGGATCTTGCCTTGAGCTGGTCATAGAATTTGCCGATTTCCCGCCAGACTTCCGTGCCGCCGGATAATCCGCGCCAGTGCATGCGGATCAAGCCGACTAGTTTGTAGCAATGGTCGATCGGCACACGGAAATATTCATTTTGTCCGCCGATGCGTTTGGCAAGCAGCGCCTCCACATCCGGCTGCAATTCCGCCAGCACCGGATTGGCGGCGATTAATTCTTGCCAGGCATCGAGCGGCAGGAGCGATTCGGTCGCGCTCGCCGGGCTGGGATAAAACGCAACCACACGGCCGGCGTTGCTATCGTAAAAGAAAAAAGCCAAAGAGATCGGCACATTCAGGCTTTCCCACTGGGCATCGGTCATCACAAAATCGTTCAGCATCTCAATGCGATCAGGAATGCGGCGATATTTCGCATCGTCTCGGCCGGAAAATAAAATTGCGCAGGCTTGGCAGGCGCAGAGAATCTTGCGGCTGGCGATTTCCACCAGATGGGCATGCTCGCTGGGAACCGGAGCGCTGCACAATTCGCATTGTTCGCTGTCGCTGGATCGGCGGCGCATCAGGCGGCGAATCGAATCGAGGGCGTTGGGTAACTCACTCATGCCGGCACTCCGGGCGAAAGTGATAGCGAGGATCGGCCGGCGATCAGAAGATTTTCGATGGGAACAAATCCTTCAATGGCCTTGGAGGCGGATGGCTCTGGTTCTTCCTCTCCCTGCACGTCAATCGACACGACATCGGGAGCTGCCTCGGCAATGGCGGTTTCGATGGTGTCCCGCAGCGTGGCTTGCGAGGAGGGACAGCCATGGCAACTTCCATGCAGCCGCAGCGACACCACGCCTTCATCGCTGATACTCAGCAGTTCGACATTCCCACCATGGGAATGCAGATACGGCCGCACACTTTCCAGGGCATTTTGTACGCGCTGATCCAGCGGGGTCGGATGCAGATCGTGCAATAGCAACAAGCCGGTGACGATCGTGTCTTTCTCGATGGCCTGCTGGATGGAGCGGCCAACTTCGCCGGATGCTCGGATTTTTTCAAGAATAACGGAGAGGCCAGCCCCGTGCATTTCGAGCAAGGCCTGGACCATTTCCCGAGCCTTGCTCTGCAGCGCGGGATTGGCGGATGTCTCCATCGCCTGCAAAAATTCGTCGATCTGCTGCAGCGATTTTTGGAACTGCCGTTTTCGATCACTGGTCATGAATAACCGCCGCGGCTAAGTGTGGGCTCCGAACATTGGGGCATGCCGGACATCCAGCGTTTTGCCGTTGCCGAGATACATATGCACGCCGCATGGCAGACATGGATCAAAGCTGCGGACGGCGCGCATGATGTCGATGCCCTTGAATTTATCCGGGCCATTTTCCTCGAAGATCGGCGTGTTCTGCACCGCATCTTCGTACGGGCCGGGCGTGCCGTAGATGTCGCGCGGATTGGCGTTCCAGGGCGTCGGGGGATACGGATGATAATTGGCGATCTTGCCATCACGAATCACCACATGATGCGAGAGCACGCCGCGCACTGCTTCGTGGAAACCGCAGCCAATCGCTTCGTCGGGAACTTTGAATTCGTTCCATGTTTTGGTGTGGCCGGCGTGCAATTCTTTGAGGGCTTTGTCCACGAAGTGCAAGGCACATGCAGCGGCATACGCCTGGAAATAAGTGCGGGCACGATCCCGCTCGATGGCGTTGCTCCACTTGGGAATCTTCCACTCAAATTCCACTTCCGGCAGCGACGTGGTCTTGGGGAGATAAATCTTGACGCTTTGGCCGGTCGCTTTGATGTAGCCGATGTCGACGAGGCCGGCGAGAGCGGTCGACCAGAGCCGGGCGATCGGACCGCCGCCGGTGTCGAGGGCCAGGTGATCGCCGGTGCGCTTGTCGAGCCAGCGCGGGGACATAACCCAGGTGTATTTGCCGCCAAAGTCACGTTTTTGGGGACGCGGGATCGTCGTTTGATTCCAGGGATGATTGCGATCCACCGGATTGCCCAGCGGATCTTTCTGTACAAACATTTCCTGATTTTCCCAACCATCGTAATAGCTGCTGCCGAGCAGGATGCGAATTTGCAGATTGATATCGATCAAATCGTGTGTGACCGCTTTGCCATCGACGATGACGCTGGGTGTGACGTACATGGCCTTGCCCCATTCGTTCATGCGGGGGTAGGTGTAATCGCACACGTCGGGGTTATTGAATGATCCCCAGCAACCGAGCAGGATGCGGCGCTGGCCGACTTTTTCGTAGCCTGGCAGCGCTTCATAAAAGAAGTCAAAGAGATCGTTGTGCAGCGGCACGACTTTCTTCATGAACTCCACATATTTCATGAGCCGCACGAGATAATCGGTGAATAGCTGTACCGTCGGCACGGTTCCGACGCCGCCGGGATAAAGCGTGGAAGGATGCACGTGCCGGCCTTCCATCAGGCAGAACATTTCGCGCGTCATTCGGCTCATCGACAGGGCTTCCCGATAAAACTCGCCGGTGAACGGATTCAACGCCCGCATGATGTCGGCGATGGTGCGGAAATGGTGCAGATCGGAACCGGGAGCCAGCGTTTGCTCCGCTTTGGCCAGCACGCTTGGATTGGTTTCCTTGACCATCTGCTCACAAAAATCGACGCCGACGAGATTGTCCTGATAAATGTTGTGATCGAACATGTACTCGGCGGCTTCACCGAGATTGACGATCCATTCACCCATCGGCGGCGGCTTGACGCCAAAGGCCATGTTCTGGGCGTAATTGGCGCAGGTGGCGTGATTGTCGCCACAGATGCCGCAGATACGGCTGGTGATGAAATGCGCGTCACGGGGATCTTTGCCCTTCATGAAAATGCTGTAGCCGCGGAAAATCGACGAGGTGCTGTAACACTCGGCGACAGTGCGATTGGCAAAATCGATCTTCGTGTAAATGCCCAGGCTTCCGACAATGCGGGTGATCGGGTCCCACGACATCTCGACAAGTTTGCGTGATTCGCTGGGAGTCGAGGTTTGAGGCATGGCAGCGGTGGTCATGTGCGTTTCCTTTTTTCTAGTGGCCTTGATACGTGGTCGGCTTGTAACCAGTCGTGAGATTCGCGTCGGGATGCCGCCACTTCGGTTCTTTGTTGACGGTGTGATTGGTGATGCCGCGGAGGGTGCGGATCATGCCGCCGTAGAGCTTGATGGTGGTGGAAGAAAGGCGCGCGCCGGGCGGTTCATCCATGAACGGCATGAATTTATCCGGGAAGCCCGGCATGGTGCAGCCGATGCAGATGCCGCCGACATTCGGACATCCGCCGATCCCCGCCATCCAGCCACGTTTAGGCACATTGCAATTCACCACCGGACCCCAGCAGCCGATTTTTACGAGGCACTTTGGTGAACCATATTCCGTCGTGAAATCACCCTGTTCGTAATACCCGGCTCGGTCGCAGCCCTCGTGAACCGTTTTGCCAAATAGCCATTTGGGGCGCAGTTGGTCGTCCAGTGGAATCATCGGAGCCAGCCCGGCGAGTTGGAACAGCAGATACAGCAATGTCTCCATGAAATTGTCCGGCTGCACCGGGCAACCGGGAACATTTACGATCGGCAAACCCGCTTTGGATTTGAATTTCCAACCAAGATAATCCGCCAAGCCCATACAGCCGGTGGGATTGCCCTGCATGGCATGGATGCCGCCATACGTTGCGCAGGTTCCGCAAGCGACGACCGCCGTCGCCTTGGGAGCAAGGCGGCTGATCCAATCACAGGTCGTGATCGGCTGGCCGGTTTTCTTGTCGGTGCCGAGGGCGGCCCAGTAACCTTCCTTCTTAATCTTTTCATTGGGGATCGATCCCTCGACCACCAGCACAAACGGCTCAAGCCGGCCTTCTTCCGCTTGATACCAATATTTCATGAACTCGTCGCCGACTTCGTAAGCCAGCACTGGATTATGCAGATGCACCTTCGGTAAACCTGGAATCGCCCCGAGCAACACATCTTCGATGCTGGGTTGCGTTGCCGCGGTAATGGAGACCGAGTCGCCGTCACAGCCGAGGCCGGCGGTAATCCACAGAATGTGCACCTCTTGCACAGGAGATGGTCTTTGCGTTTTGTGACCGTACGGCACTGTCATGTCAGTTGCGTCAGGCATAAGGGCACATCCTTTCGTTGTTATTTCGGCACACAAATTTTCCTGCATTTCAACAAATTCTCGGCAACTGTTCTCCAGCGATCATGGTGACGACACGGGCTCCGCCAACCAGTGACTTGAGCAGCACCATGCCCTTGTGATCCTCGACCACCCTGCCGATGATGGCGGCGTTTTCGCCCAGCGGGTGTTCACGCATCGCAGCCAGCACGTTCTCCGCGTACTCCGGAGCAACCGCAGCAATGAGCTTTCCTTCGTTGGCAACGTACAGCGGATCCAGGCCGAGCATTTCGCAAGCGGCTTTTACTTCGTTGCGAACGGGGAGGGTAGATTCGTCGATTTCGATGCCGATGTTTGAAGCTTGGGCCAATTCGTTCAAAGCGCTGGAAACACCGCCACGGGTTGGATCGCGCATACAGCGAATCTGCGGGCTAGCTTTGAGCATGACACGCACCAGATCGGTCAGCGGGGCCGTATCGCTTTCCAGTACGGTTTCAAATTCGATGCCTTCGCGGACGGACATGATGGTGATGCCGTGATCACCGATCGTGCCGGAGAGGATCAGGCAATCGCCTGGTCTTGCGTTGCTGATGGACAGAGCGCGATTCTCGGGAACAACACCGATGCCGGAGGTGGTGATGAACACTTCGTCGCCCTTGCCGCGATCGACCACTTTGGTGTCGCCGGTGACGAGCGCGACGCCGGCGGTTTCACAGGCCTCCCGCATCGAGGCGACAATGCGCTGCAGGATTTCCAGCGGCAGTCCCTCTTCGAGAATAAACGCCGCCGAGAGGAAAAGCGGTTCCGCCCCACCGACTGCCAGATCGTTGACAGTTCCGTGGATGGCGAGCTTGCCGATATCGCCGCCCGGAAAAAACAGCGGTTTAACGACATAGGAATCGGTCGTAAAAGCGATCCGCGGCTTGGTGCTACTGATTCGGCCGGCGAGGCTGAGCGTCGCCTGATCTTCCATCGCCTCCAGCGTGTCGTTTTCAAAACCGGGCAGAAAAATGCGCTGGATCAAATCCGCGGTGAGTCCCCCGCCGCTGCCGTGGCCGAGGAGGATTCGGTCATAATCGTATTTAGGAAGCGGGCAAGAACCAAAAAGTGCGGGGTCGAGGACTTGTGAACTGTTTGCCATATTCCTGTAGCTCTTTCTTCCATTCACAAATTCAAGATCGCCAGCGGCACGCCTTGGTGTCCGCTGCGTGTCGCTTCCAGATGCCGGCCATAAGCGTAGTAAGCAGCACATGCGCCTTCGGCCGAGACCATGGTCGCGCCAAGCGGGGTTTGCGGCGTACATTTGGATCCAAACGCCGGGCAGTCGTGGGGTTTTTTCAAGCCGCGCAACACCTGGCCGCTGATGCACTCGGTCGATTCAGCCGTGGCGATGTCCTGCACCTGGAAGATTCGCTCGGCATCGAAATCTCCATAGGCATCTCGCAGGCGATAACCGCTTTGAGAAATCTTGCCAACGCCGCGCCAGGTGCGATCGCATACTTCGAACACATCCTCCATCAGTGCGCGGGATTGCACGTTGCCCTGCCGCTTCACGGCTCGACCGTATTGGTTTTCCAGGTCCGCGCGCCCCTGTTCAAGCTGCCGTACCGTCATGAGCACGCCTTCGAGCATGTCAACCGGCTCAAAACCCGTGATGACAATCGGTACACGGAACTGCTGCACGAGCGGCTCATATTCCTCGTAACCCACCACGGTGCAGACATGACCCGGCCCAAGAAATCCCTGCACGCGATTTTGCGGCGCGCTGAGAATGGCAGTGATGGCCGGGGGTACGAGCACGTGCGACACCAGCATGCTGAAGTTTTTCAGATTGCGTTTTTTGGCGAGCCATACCGCCATGGCGTTCGGCGGAGCGGTGGTTTCAAAACCGATGGCAAAGAAAACAACCTGACGAGTCGGATTCGCCGCGGCCAGATTGACGGCATCGAGCGGCGAATACACGGTTCGTACATCGCTGCCTTGTGATTTGAGCGATAGTAAATCGCTATGTGATCCCGGGACCCGCAGCATGTCGCCGAACGAACAAAAAATCACTCCGGGCCGACTGGCGATAGCGTGGGCGCGATCGATGGTTTCCAGGCTGGTTACGCAAACCGGACAACCAGGGCCGTGCACCAGCTCCACCGTCGGCGGCAGGATTTCGTCGATCCCATATTTGACAATCGTGTGCGTTTGTCCGCCGCAGACTTCCATAATGGTCCAAGGCCGGGTGACGTTTCGGGCAATGGCGTCGGCCAATTTCCGGGCCGCAGTGGCGTCACGATATTCGTCAAGATATTTCATCAGGTTGCGCCACTAGGTTCTTCTAACTCATCCAATTGATTCATGGAATCCAGAAATTCAAACACACGCTTGGCTTCAACTTCATCAACAGTTTGCAGAGCAAAGCCGACATGGACCAGAACGTAATCGCCGACTTTGGCGGCTGGTACGTGCTCCAGGCAGACGCGTTTCAGCACGCCGCTGAAATCGACTTTGCCCATCAGCACATCATGCTCTTGATACAACTGCGTCACCTTTCCCGGGATGGCCAAGCACATATTTACTCCGATGTCGAACAGGCCACTGCCAATTGGCCCAGACTCAAACCACCATCATTGGGCGGCACCTGTTGATGCACAAAAACACGCAGCCCTTGTTTGATTAGGCGCCGGCGTGTTCGACCGGTGAGTAGCGCATTGAGAAAAACACCGCCGCTCAAAACAACCGCATCGAGGCCGGTTTCATCGGCGAGCCGCTTGCAGACACCGGCAATCAGGTCAGCCACGGTTTCGTGGAATCGCCGGGCGATGACCGCCGCCTCGGCGCCACGACTGATATCCGTCGTGATGGCGTGAATCATCGGCCGGGTATCAACAACATCTTTCTCAAACTGCCACGGATAAGTCGCTTGGTCCGACGACGAAGCGGTTAGAGATTCCAACTCGACAGCCGCCTGCCCTTCGTAACTGCATTCATCTCGCAAGCCGATCAGCGATGCCACCGCATCGAAAAGCCGGCCTGCACTACTGGTGGTGTTGGTGTTGAATCCGCTGATTAACATTTTCGAAATAATCTGCAGAGAGGATGCCGAGCGTCGCACCGACCAGGCGGGACAATCACAGCCGCTATCCTGCAGGTGCGATGCCGCCATGCGCCATGGTTGACGGATGGCCTGCTCACCGCCGGGCATACCGACAGTGCGAAGATGAGCCGCTCGGCGGAATTGGCGGTAATCGCCGATTAAAAATTCGCCGCCCCAAATGGTTCCGTCGGTTCCGTAGCCAGTGCCATCGAACGTGACGCCAATCACGGGCTCATCGAGGCCATTATCCGCCATGCAACTAGCCATGTGCGCGTGATGGTGCTGCACGGCAAGCAGTTTCAATCCTTGTTCGCTGGCACGGCGGCGGGCATAAAGTGTCGAGGCGTAATCCGGATGCAAATCGTGAACGATGCACCGTGGATGGATATCAAAGAAACTTTCGTAGAGCTGCACGTCGCGCTCAAACGCACGGTAAGCGTCGAATTGATCCAGGTCACCCATGTGATGGCTCACAAACGCCTGATTCTCGCGGCCCAGGGCGAATGTCGCCTTTAGTTGGCTCCCCACCGCCAGGGTCGGCGATGTGAAAGCCATCGGCAAACGAATCGGCTGCGGAGCGTAACCACGTGATCGGCGGATCGGCTGCTCATTTTGGTCGACCACACGAGTGACCGAATCATCGCAACGAATGGAAATCGGCCGATCGTGGGTGAGAAAAAGATCGGCGATATCGCTCAATTGGGTTAGGGCTTGTTCGTCATCCGAGCAAATCGGCTCATCGCTGCGGTTGCCGCTCGTCATCACCAGGGGTAGACCGTCGAGCGTTCGCATTAAAATGTGGTGCAAAGGCGTGTAGGCCAACATGATTCCGAGCCAGGGATTTCCGGGAGCGACAGCTTGGCAAACCATTTGGTTATCGCTGGATTTTTTTAGCAGCACGATCGGCCGCTGTGGCCCGGTTAATAACGCGGCTTCGGTTGGATCGACATGACAAATCGCCTTCGCCGCGGCCAGATCGGCCACCATGACGGCCAGCGGTTTTTCTTCTCTATGCTTGCGGCGACGAAGCTCACGAACCGCGGATTCGTTTGAGGCATCGCAGGCTAGGTGATATCCGCCGAGCCCTTTGATCGCGCCGATCTGACCTTGCCGCATGGCGTCGGCAAATAGATTGATCGGATTACCATGACGACCAACAACCTTTAGCTGCGGGCCGCATCGCGGACAGCAAATCGGCTGCGCGTGGTAGCGGCGATTGCTCGGGTCTTCGTATTCCATCCGGCAAGCATCGCACATGACAAAGCCGGCCATCATCGTGTTGCAGCGGTCGTACGGAGCGCGGCGAACAATTGTCAATCGCGGGCCGCAGTTGGTGCAGTTGGTGAATGGATAAAAATAGCGGCGATTGGCAGGATCGAAAATATCGGTGATGCATTGCTCACATGTGGCCACATCCGGCGAAATGAAGACAGAATCCCGGCCAACCAACCTGCTGGCTTCGCTAGGAATGATGTGAAACGAACATTCGCCGCGCGGGCGTTGCGGGGACCAGGAAAGCTTCTCGATCTTCGCCAGCGGCGGCGGACGGTGTGACAATTCATCTAAAAATCGATCGAGGCCTGATGAATCTCCCTCGATTTCGATTTCGACTGAGCCGCTTGTATTTCGAACAAATCCGGAAAGTCGCAACTGCGATGCGAGCATTGACACGAATGGACGGAATCCTACGCCCTGAACGATTCCTTGAATCCCAATTGCTCGGCGCTCCGTCATAATTCGCCTGTGGGCCCATGTCGGGCACTGCCTGGAGCCGATACAACTTCAATGCTTCTAATAGCATCGTAGGCTTTTTCTGCGCCACTGGGAATAACGAAATCGAAAAAATCGGTTTGACATTCTGGCGAGCGATGTGAAGATGAAAAGCCGCTTCGACGCAAGCACGGAGGTTTACCTATGTCTGATGTCCCTGCCTCAAGCGGCGTGCCTTACGGCCAACGAACACAAACCGCGCCCAAGGTCAAGGAAGTACACGTCCTCTGGATTACCGCCGGCCTCGGCTGCGATGGGGATTCGGTTTCGATCACCGCGGCAACGCAACCCAGCATCGAAGATGTTCTGATGGGAGCGATTCCGGGTTTGCCGAAAGTGCATTTGCACAATCCGGTCTTAGCTTACGAAAACGGCGACGAATTCATGAAGTTCTGGTATGACGCGGAGGAAGGCCGGCTCGAGCCGTTTGTACTGGTAATCGAGGGATCGATTCCGAACGAGACAATTAAAGCGGAAGGTTATTGGGCCGCATTGGGTACCGACAAGAAAACCGGCCAGCCGATCACGACTTGCGAGTGGATCGACCGTCTGGCTCCAAAGGCGGTCGCTGTTGTCGCTTGCGGAACCTGCGCAACGTATGGCGGCATTCACGCCATGCAGGGAAATCCAACCGGCGCTATGGGATTGGCGGATTATCTTGGTTGGGATTTCAAATCCAAAGCTGGCCTGCCGATCGTGAATGTTCCTGGTTGCCCGGTGCAGCCGGACAATTTCATGGAGACATTACTGTATCTGCTGTTCCAGCTCGCCGGCCTTGCCCCGATGATTCCGCTGGACGATCGGCTACGGCCCACATGGCTTTTTACCCACACAGTGCACGAGGGCTGCGACCGAGCCGGGTATTACGAACAAGGCGATTTCACGACGGAATATGGCTCGCCCAAGTGTCTGGTGAAAATCGGCTGCTGGGGTCCAGTGGTAAATTGCAATGTTCCGAAGCGCGGCTGGATGGCGGGGATCGGTGGATGTCCAAATGTCGGCGGCATCTGCATCGGCTGCACCATGCCGGGGTTCCCGGATAAATTCATGCCGTTCATGGATGAACCGCCGGGCGCGAAACTTTCCACGTCAGCCGTAAGCGTATACGGCCGCACCATCCGCGCACTGCGGTCATTCACCAACGCCTCGGTGGATAAAGAACCGAAATGGCGGCACAAACAACCCGTGCTCGACACCGGCTATCATCCCACGACGTATGGCAAGAAATAGAGTTCACTCATCCGGCAGCGGCTACGGGGTGTGGATCAGGGGCTGCCATGATCCCTTCGATAGCGTGCTGTGCGAGCCAGACCGTGGCTTCGGTGACCTCTTGCCGCAGCTTGGCCAAGAGCGGTTCGAGTTCCGAAAGGTTTCCGGCCCGGCCGAGATCCTCGATCTGCTTGGCCAATTCGCTGGCCGAGTTCGCTGCAACATAGGCCGCCATACTTTTCAGGCCGTGGGCCACACGACCAATCGTTGCCGCGTCTTTTTGGCCCAGAGCATTGGCAATCTTTTCGACCTCACCGGCAGCTTGCGTTCGGAACCGCTGGGTGACAGCAATGGCAAATTGTCTGTCCCCGCCGCAGCGCATGAGCACCGCGGCCAGATCAATGGGCGCGGGCGGTTGGCCTTGGCTATTGCCGAGCGCGGCGCCGATTTGGGTATTACCACTTTTCACTCGTAAATCCTCCGTCGTCCGGAGCGTGTTGCGTCCGGCATGTTTCGCGGCATATAGAGCTTGATCCGCCGCCTTGAGCAAGTCCGTGAATTCCAGAAGCTCCGGTACACGGGTGACTACTCCCGCGCTAACCGTCGCCCGGATTTCCCGGTCATCACATTTGAAAATGTGCTGCTCAATCCCGAGGCGGCATCGCTCCACGCAAATGCACGCTTCCTCCAACGTGTGCAGCGGGAAAATAACCAGAAACTCTTCGCCCCCGATTCGGCAGATCGCATCCGTGCCGCGGGTGTGTTCACGCAAAACGCCGACTACCTCCCTGAGAACCTGATCGCCGACGTCGTGGCCGTAGGTATCGTTAACTTTCTTGAAATGATCGATGTCGAACATCGCTACGCACAGCGGCCGGCCGTAGCGCGCGGCCAATGCCCATTGCTCTTCCAGGCGGTACATCGCGTGGCGTCGGTTAAATAGACCGGTGAGTTCGTCGGTGATGGAGAGGCGCTCGAGCCGACTGTTCATGGTGGCAAGCTGAGCGTTCACGGCCTGTGACCCAGCCGCTTTGAGCGTCAATTCATCGTGCAGCTTGGCGCTGCGGATGCCCGCTCGCACCCGGGCCAGCAGCTCTTCCTGGTCAAACGGCTTGGAAACAAAATCATCCACGCCGGCTTGATAAGCATCGAGAAGACGCCGCTTGTCGGAGTGCGAGGTCAGCATAATGAAATAGGGCGGAGCGGTTTCGCAACGGGCCCGCAAATAACGGCAAAGCTCCACACCATCGGTTTCGGGCATTTCCCAATCCGATACCACGACACGGGCATTCACCTCTTGCCAGACCTTGATCGCTTCCAGCCCATTCGCCGCCGTTACCACAGGCTCGCCGGTGGCGCGCAGCAAGTTGACGACCTGCTGGCGCAGCAGCTCATCGTCTTCGACAACCAGGATCTTGCATGGAACGGCGTTACCGGAAGCAGATGGCGTCGGCAGAGCAATGGCAGGCCGCCTGGACGCAGGTTGCTCGGGATCGCGCAGGCGCTCCCACACACCAACGATCTGCTTCTCGGCGCGCAGAAAAGCGTCGACCACCTCCGGGTCAAAGTGCGACCCGCGGTCCCGCAGCACAATGGCCTTGGCCTGCTCGTGCGGCATCGCCTCTTTGTAAATGCGCGTGCTGGTCAGGGCGTCATACACATCCGCGACGGCGACAATTCTGCCGCATAAGGGGATTTGCGCGCCGACGAGTCCGCGCGGATAGCCGGACCCGTCGAACTTCTCGTGATGCGTAGCGGCGATATCGCGCGCCATCTGCAGAAATCGCGCGTTGGGAAAACGCTGCAAGGCCGCTTCCAGGGTTTGGGCCCCCACCATGGCGTGCGTTCGCATGATGGCGAATTCATCCGGATTCAATCGGCCGGGTTTGAGCAGAACGCTGTCAGGAATCGCCACCTTGCCCAGATCGTGCAGCGGGCTGGTTTGGTGGATCAGGCGGACGTAATCATCATCGACGCCGTTGCACGCTTTGGCTTCCGTGGAAAGATGTTGCGTGAGAAGCCGGGCATAACTTTGGACCCGCTCAACGTGAGCGCCGGTATCCGCATCACGGCTCTCGGCGAGTTTGGCCAGGGCAAACAGCGCTAGATCGCGCGTTTCCAGCGACAAAATACGCTCTGCGGTCTTAAGACACATCAGCAATTCTTCGGGATCAAGCGGCTTGTTCAGAAAATCATCAGCTCCGGCGCATAGCCCTTCGACGCGCTGCTTGGCCCCTTCGCGGCCGGTAAGCATGATCAAATAGATATAGCCGCACAAGTCCTCGCGGCGAATGGCGCGGCACAGATCCACGCCGTTCATGCCCGCCATGTCCCAGTCGGTGATAACCAGACGGATTTCGCCGAGGCGCAGAATATCCATCGCCTCCGCCCCATCGTGAGCCGAGACGACGCTGTAGCCCCTGCGCGTCAGGGTGCCCGCCAGAACACTCAGCGAAAAATCGTCGTCGTCGACAATTAAAATACGCATGAATCAATCCTCATGGTTTGCGTACTGCTTGCCCCGTCTGGGTAAGCCGGCTTATGGCCTGCGGAATAAACTCCGTGCAGCGCTGTGCTTCCAGACACAGTGCGCCCAACTGTGCCTCGATCATGGACAGATCACACCGAGCGCCAGCTTGCTCAATCTCAAAAGCGATTGCCCGCAACTTCTCCGCCCCTACGTGCGCGGCAACTGATTTGAGATTGTGTGCCAGACGATTGATCAAGTGCGCATCGGCCTCGGCAATGCTGCGCTCCAGGCGATGCACGTCTTCAATCGTGCGCTTCTCGAATTGCTCGAGTGTGCGGCGGGCAAAATCGGCGTCCTGCATGCAGCGGGCCAGGAGCGATTCCACTTGGATCGGAGGCGTTTCGACATCCGCCGGCGCATCGGCGTTTTGGACCGGAGCCTCGGCTGTGACGGGCGGCGGTAACACGGATTCTCGCGGCCGCACCAGAGCACTGATCGCCGAGAAAAGACCCTTGGCGTTGATCGGCTTAGTGACGTAGCCATCCATGCCCACGGCGAGGCACTTTTCACGGTCTCCCTGGATTGCTTCAGCGGTGAGCGCGATGATCGGTATCCGCACGGTGCCGGTCACCTGTTCCTTTTCACGGATACGCCGGGTCGCTTCCAGTCCATCCAAGACCGGCATCTGGCAATCCATCAGCACCGCGTCAAACTTCTTCTGCTGCATCGCCTCGATGGCCTGCGACCCATCTGAGACGATCTCGCAGGTACAACCAAATCGCCGCAGCGTTTCCTGCGTCACGAATTGGTTCATTTCGTTGTCTTCAGCCACGAGCAGGTGCAGGCCATTGAGGGTTGAAGCAGATTCCGGTTTCCCTTGCAAGGCAACACGGGCTTTCGGCCGCTCCACGATCACTGTACTGATCGCATCGAAAATCCGGGATCGCATGAGCGGATAGCGCACCTGAGCAGCGAACCCCGCGGCGGAAATCCTGGCTTCATCGGTTGCGTCGTCGGTTTCCAACATCGCAATCGACTTGGTTTGACTAGCCACGGCATCGACCCGGATTCGCTGCACGTAATCGGCCGCGCCGGGCTGATCGTAGCGGACCAGCGCCACATCAAAGGGACTGCGGTCCCGCATACCGCGATTCAGCTTCTCGATCGCTTCGTCAACGCTCGCGGCAATCTCGCTGGCGAAGAAAAATCCGTCGAGGTGCTCGGCCAGAATTTTGCGCTGCGTCGCGTCGGGTTCGACGGCCAGAACACGCAGGTTCCGGAGTTTTTCTGTTTGATCGCTGGCGGCCTCGCTATTGCCTGCCGCGACAGCCAATTTCACCGTGAACCAGAAAGTCGTGCCTTTGCCGCTTTGACTTTCCACGCCGATCTCGCCACCCATGAGTTCGACCAGGCGTTTGCAGATCGCCAGGCCCAAACCGGTGCCGCCGAATTTTCGGGTCGTGGAGCTGTCCACTTGGGAAAAACTTTTGAACAGCCGATCCAGACGATCCGCTGGAATACCCATGCCGGTGTCCTGCACTTCCATGCGTACCGTCATCTGCCGTGCATCCATTTGCTGCAGCGAAGTGCGAATGGTGATCTGGCCCATGCCAGTGAACTTCATCGCATTGCCCATCAGATTGGTCAGCACTTGACGAATGCGATTCGGATCGCCAACCATGCAGCGCGGAAGCTCGGGGCGGGCAAAGCAAGCCAGCACCAGATTCTTCTTTTGAGCCAGCGGGGAAAGAAGCTCCACCAAATCTTCCGCCAGTTTTAGCAGATCGAATTCAATCGCCTCGAGTTCCACCTTACCGGCTTCAATTTTGGAAAAATCGAGAATGTCGTTGATCACGTTCAGCAGCGCATCGGCGGATTCACGTGCGAGCTGGGCATACCGCTGCTGATTGGCGTTCAGCTCTGTCTCCCGCAGTAAATCGATCATTCCGACCACGCCGTTGAGAGGCGTGCGAATCTCGTGGCTCATACGCGCCAGGAATTCGCTCTTGGCGCTGCTGGCCAATTCGGCGGTACGCTTGGCTTCCTCGATCGCAGCGGCACGTTTCAAGTGGGTGATATCGAATGCAATGCCCTGCAAAAACAGCGGCCGGCCTTCCTCGTTGCGGATCAATTGACATTCACCCTGCACCCACACTTCGCGGCCATCACGGGCAAACAAGCGATACTCCGCTCGGAAATTTGCTCCGGTCGAACAAGTGCGGGCAAATTCAGCTACCCATTTTTCCCGGTCCTCGGGATGCAGTTGCTGAAACCAGAGGATGGGATTCTCGAGCCATTCATCCTGGGTAAAGCCAAGAAGCTTTTCGATCTGCGGGCTGACATAAAGCTCCTGTATTGTGTCATCCAAACTGGCCAGGAACGTCACAACCGGCAACCGGTCGATTAAAGCGCGATACCGCAAATCCGGCTGCCAGCTATTGCCGCGGCTGCCAGAACTCGGCGACGGCGGTGATTGCATCTGGCCAAACCGCTTGGAAATCGCCGGAATGTCGATCCCGGAGGCGCTAGCCATCTCCTCTAAAAGTGCGACCGCTTCGTGTTCTTCAATATTGAAATCGGCACGCGCCATGCTACCAAACCCCACTGTGGTTTATCGGGCGGCGAGATCGATAACGCCGTCTCGTCATCCTTATGGATCGGATGGTATGTAACGGTCCTAAACCTGTGTGGCCCGGCAATAAACGGAGAATTTTCGCTGTGAAGTGAAGATCACAAGGAGATTATCGTGAAGCTTATAGCGTTATTGGTCCTGATTCCCGCTTTTCTCGGTTATACTTTAGATTTGAGCCTCCGAAGGGTGAGCGAGGTGTTTCGTCCACCTTTTTGTCCACTGATTCAGAATCGTTAGTAAAATGGCCCAAGTTCTGGCGGGTTCGACTCCCCTTGGGGGTATTGGCAATTGCCAACCCGCGATTTTCTCGGTCACGCCGTCTATGGTGCGCAGTCGGCGTCTCTTGGCTATTTCAGTCGCTCGAATGTTCCAAAGCAGGTGCGGCAATCACGTTCTTTGCTGACCCTATCGAAGGGCATGAAATTTGAACGCCTTCGTGCAATACGCATTGTTCTTGCTGCTGGTGACCGCGCTGGTCAAGCCGGCCGGCAGTTATCTCACCCGTGTATTTGACGGCGGGCGCACCTGGCTCGATCCGCTGCTTCGCCCCGTCGAACGGCTGATTTACCGCCTCCTGCGAACCGACTCCTCGAATGAAATGTCCTGGCGGTCCTATACCGTCGCATTCATTGTCTTCACGGGTGTTGGAACGCTTTTTCTCTATGGCATTCTTCGGCAGCAAATGTTTTTGCCGGGTGGTCCCGGTGCCGATGCGCTGACAACGCCAATGACACCCGACCTGGCGCTGAATACCGCGGCCAGCTTCTCAACAACCACAACCTGGCAGGCTTATAGCGGCGAGTCGACGATGAAATACTGGACTCAGCTCATCGGGCTGGCGGCACAAAACTTTTTAGCCGGCGCCGCGGGTCTTGCCATAGGCATCGCCGTCATCCGCGGATTTGCACGAAAATTTTCCACCACGCTCGGCAACTTCTGGTTCGATCTCGTACGTTCCATTCTTTGGGTTCTGCTGCCGCTTTGCATCGTCGGCAGCCTGCTGCTCATTTGGCAAGGCGTCCCGATGACGTTCGCCGCTTATGCCAAGGTGACGACCCTGCAGGGAGATGTGCAGATCATCGCCCGTGGCCCCGTGGCGGCGCTTGAGTTCATCAAAAATCTTGGAACCAATGGCGGAGGATTCTTCAATGCCAACGGCGCTCACCCTTTCGAGGGACCGACACCGCTTGCCAACCTTCTTTCCATGTTGGCCATCGCGGTGTTGCCCGCATCGTTGACTTATACGTTCGGGCAAATGGTAGGACGACCCAAGGCCGGCTGGACGCTTTATGCGATCATGGTTTTCCTTTTTTCCGTTGGGCTGGTGGTATGCGACCTCGGCGAAAGACACGGCAATCCGCGGCTGACACAAATCGGTGTCATCGGCGGGAATATGGAGGGAAAGGAAGTCCGCTTCGGTATTCCTCAGACAGTCTTAACGGCCATCACCACCAGCAACGGAGCGACCGGCTCGACCAATGCAGCGCACGATTCGTTCATGCCGCTGAGCCTCAGCGTCCTCTTATGCAACATGATGCTCGGCGAAATCGTCTTCGGCGGATTGGGCACCGGCTTGTACAGCATCCTGATGGTGGCTCTGGTTGGTTTGTTCATCGCAGGATTAATGACCGGCCGCACTCCCGAATACCTCGGCAAAAAAATCGGACCGCGCGAAATGATACTGCTGGCACTTTTCTCATTGGTGACGCCGCTGGCAGTTTTGTTGCCAACGGCATTGGCGGTCGTCACCCCAGGCGGATTGGACGGCCTGACCACCAACGGCGGGCCTCATGGTTTCACTGAAATCCTCTACGCCTACACTTCCTGCTGCGCCAACAATGGGCAGGCCATGGCCGGCCTGAGCGCCAACTCCGTCTTCTACAACCTCACCACGATCCCGGTCATGTTGCTGGGCCGATTCGCGCTGGCCATCCCCGCCCTCGTCCTTGCCGGCCGATTCGCACTGCAAGGCCGCCGCTCAGAACATGCCGGCACGGTACCCTCCGATTCATTACTCTTCGCGGTCGTCGCTGTCTCCGCCGCCATACTGATTGTTTTACTCAGCTTCCTTCCGGCCCTGGCGCTCGGACCTGTCATCGAGCACTTCCGGCTCTAACAGCAATCACTGCCCGGTCACGCCAATCGAATCCTTACCGCACACCGTGGCTCCGTCAACGGCATCGGCCCCGAACCACACGCGCCACCATTCGCCATTACTGCAGTATCCATAGTTACTCCGTTCTCTTAGCAATCACCGTCCCACATTCCGGACACCGCTCCGGTGTCGCTCGCAGGTCGTAGCCACACTCCGGGCAACCACCGGCCCTCGTGCGACAACGATCTCTCAGCCGCTTGTACCACGAAAAAATCCAAATTTCGGGCAAGATGGAGAGCATCGCGGTTGCCGACCAGATCGGAAACGTCAGGACGAAACGCAGGCTAACGCCATGGCCCTTTAGTTGAAAAGGATCACGCCCAAGATCGCCGCGCACCAGGGACCCATCGAAATCGAATCCTCGTCGGTTGATCCAATTGAATGTGGCGGGGTTGTGCAAGTACATCGTGCGCCCCGCCCGTGCGCGGTAGTGTTGGTAGCCCAAATAAGTTTCGTTTTCGCCAGACACGCGCCTCCGCTCCCAATATCCAAAGGAAGATTCTTGGAACATCGCCGGGTCTAGGATATTGCCAGCCCTGCCCCAAAACTCGGAATATCCGCTGGTATCGCCTCGGATGTATAAATCAACAAAGTCAACCAGCCCTTTACAGGGCGTCGAAACCTGCCATCGGTGTGCTAGTGAACGACTCAAATCGCCGTTAAGCTCCCAGCGACTGAAAATCACCTCCCGAGTGTTGGAAAGTGAGTCAATCCACAACGCCATAGTCGCCACGCACAGCACCAGCGACAGCGCCGTCAGCCCATTAAAAATCCATCGTCCAAACCGTCGCATCGCAGCACTTTACCATAGATGACCGGATGATCTGATGACACCACGATCTGATGACCATGCCTTCACGCAATTCGTCACCCTGTCACCCCCTCACCTTGTCTTCATGTCACGTCCCCAGAAACAGCCTCGCAACAGCGGTTGCCGCCGCCTTGGCTATGGCGGAGAATGCGATGTACTGGCATCAATACTGGCAAATTACGCATCCGCATCCTCAATAAGGACCTCGCATGACTCCGACGACGACGTTTTATGTTGGCATCTCCGTGCAAATCGTGATCGGCATTGCTCAGGTGGCGGCGGTCGTGCTGTTCGTCTACCGCTGGCAGCGGCGCAGCTGGCAGTTCTCGAATCTGATGAAGATCAGGGAGCCGCTGGCCAGGGCGTATTGCTCGCTGTCGGCGGTGGTGCTGACGCGCGCCCGGCTTGCCAAGGATGCGGGGGATAAACTCAAGGCCCAGCATGATGAGGAAAGAATCCACCAGTATCTCGCTGCGGCACAGGATGAAATCCTGAACTTCAGCGTCGAGCACTTTAAAGCCAAGTTCTGGTTGTCCGTCGCCGAAAACAGGCAACTCAATGCCCTTTTTGACAAACTGCAGGAGGAGTGGACGACGGTGCGAAACCCGGCCGGGAACGCGCCGGATCATCTCGATGATTTGCGTCAGGAAATCCTGAAGTTCGACACGATCTGCGGCTTGAAAAAGTATGGCGGGTCGCAGTGGTCGCACGTGGCGCTGCATGAATAGGAACGCGGGGCGCGAGGCTTTTTTTGTGATGACACTTCGGGCATGATGGTGCGGCGGATTCAGGCGGTACTAATTCCTCTATTTGAGATGATTATGCAGAATGAAAAAATCGGCGTTTTCCGGGGTATTAGCGCGATTCTGGCCGGCGTCGTGTTCATTGGCTTATCTTCGTGCTCCACGACACGGGCCAAGGGAGCCGACTCGCCGACGACTGCGAGTGCTGCGACCGAACCGCGGCAACGAACATTGCTGGACGCTGATTGGTTGTTTCATCTTGGCGACATCACTCCCAACAACCAGGTTGTCTTGAGCAGCTTTGATGACGGCCAGTGGCAGCGCGTGCAGGTGCCGCACGATTATGTGCTCGATGGAATTTACAGCAGCAAGAATGATCGAGGGCACGGCTATTTGCCGTATGACGTGGGGTGGTATCGCAAGCGGTTTGTTATTCCCGAAGGCGACCGAGGCAAGATCCTGAAGCTGGATTTTGACGGGGTGTTCCGTGATAGCGAAGTGTGGCTGAACGGGCAATCTTTGGGGCGCCATCAGAGCGGATATACGCCCTTTTCTTACGATATCACCAAGCTGGCCAAGCTCGGGGCGGAGAATGTGATCGCGGTGCGTGTGGACCCGCGGAAGTTTGAGGGTTGGTGGTACGAGGGCGGCGGGATTTATCGCCATGTTTATTTGACGGCGCTCGCTCCGGTGCATCTGGCGCGATGGGGAACTTATGTGGTGTCCACCGTTCCCAATGGAGATCAAGGCGGCGACGCGGAAGCGGACGTGACCATTCAAACGACGATCGAGAACGGCGGAACCGCGGCGGCGAAATGCGAAGTCGTCTCGGAAATCGTCAGCCCAAGTGGAGAAACGCTGAAGACATTGAAGATATCGGATTCGTTGGCCGTTAATGGGCGGCGCGAGTTAGTTCAGAAGCCGGTGATTGACCACCCAATGCTTTGGTCGATTCAAACCCCGAACCTGTACCAGCTCCGCACCACGGTTTTGCAGGATGGCCAGCCGGTGGATTCTACGACCACAACGTTTGGCATTCGGACGATTCGTTACGATGCAAACAAAGGATTTTTTCTTAACGGCAAACACGTCGAAATTTATGGCACGGCAAGTCACCAGGATTTGGCGGGCGTTGGCATTGCAGTACCGGATAGTTTGCAAGAATGGCGCGTGCAGCAGCTACAAAAGACGGGCTGCAACGCCTGGCGAACGGCGCACAATCCTCCGAACGAGGCGCTGCTCGACGCCTGCGACCGGCTGGGCATGATGGTCATGGACGAGAACCGGCACCTGGGCGATGTCTACACGCATCACAGTCCAAAAGGGACCACCGCTAACGATCTTTCAGATTTGGCAACCATGATTCAGCGGGATCGAAATCATCCGAGCATCATCATGTGGTCCATGTGCAATGAAGAGGGATTGCAGGGAACTCCGGAAGGCGCGGCCCTGTTCTCGAAGATGATGAACGTGGTGCATCGCTATGACCAGACGCGGCCGATCACCTCGGCTATGAATGCAGGCTATCTCGCCAAGCAGGGCGACGCCGATGTGGAGGACATCGTTGGGGTAAATTACAGCATTCAATTGTACGACGACATTCATAAGCGCCATCCAGACAAAGCAATCTTCGGCAGCGAAGACACCAACGAGAAGACGACGCGCGGGGAATATGCCGATGTGCCGGCGACGGGGATGCGAAGCTGCTTCAACTTGAGCGAGGAAGCGTGGCTGGCGGTGGCGACGCGGCCGTTCATGGATGGGTCGTTCACTTGGACCGGCTTTGATTACGAGGGCGAACCCAATCCATATGGCTGGCCCGATGTCAGCAACAACACCGGGCTGCTGGATTTGTGCGGTTTCCCGAAAGACAAAGCCTATTACTTCAAATCCTGCTGGTCGGAAAAGCCCATGGTGCATTTGCTGCCCTATTGGAATTGGCCCGGCAAGGAGGGCAAAAACATTCGCGTGATGGCCTTCAGCAATACCAAGCAGGTTGAACTTTTTCTCAATGGAAAGAGCCTGGGCAAAAAAGACATGCCGTTCGACGCCCACGTGGAGTGGGAAGTCCCCTATCAGCCCGGCTCGTTGACAGCCAAAGGTTTTAAGGACAGCGAAATCGTCGCGACAGATGAAGTGCAAACCACTGGCGCTCCGATTCGCATCGAACTTCAGCCGCCTCGCACAACGCTGCACATCGACGGCGAAGATGCGGCAGTGGTACCGGTTTCTCTTTTGGATGATAAGGATCGGGTGGTTCCCACCGCGGATAATCGTGTGACCTTCCAACTCAGCGGCGGCGGCCGGATTTTGGGCGTCGGCAACGGCAACCCCGCCGATCACGACCCGGATCACGCCAGTCAACGAAAGGCTTTCCACGGCCGCTGCATCGTGGTGATCCAGGCGGGTACAAAACCGGCATCACTCCAATTGACCGCGAATTCACCCGGCCTCGCTCCCGCCACGGTTAGCTTCGAGGCCCATTGATGTAGCACCTGGAGGCTTAGGCATGACACGCTATGCGGCGATCGTGCTCGTGTTCATCCTGTCGTTTGCTATTCATGTGGATGCAGCGACGCCCCAGGTGGTGATCACGTCGCCAGACAACGGCGAGATTGACGTCTCCCCCGACATTAAGGAAATCCGGGTCGAATTCGATCAACCGATGAATCCCCGCGGCCGCTCGATCATCGGTGGCGGCGATAATTTTCCCGAAATCTCCGGCGAGATGAAATGGCTCAATGAAAAAACGTTCATCATCCCGGTAACGCTGAAAGCAAATCACGAATACTGGCTAAGCATAAACAGTGACACATTCAAGGGATTTCGCAGCCAGAGCGGGCAGCCGGTCGATTGGTATCCAATTCACTTCAAAACCCAGGGCGCGGGACCGATGCCGCCTGATGTGACGCCGCAGCAAAACAAGGCGGCGCTGGAAGCGCTAAAAAAGGCCATCGACCAGGACTATTCATACCGTGATCTCAAGAAAGTTGACTGGACCAGTGAGATCGCCAAGCGGCAGGCGAAGTTTGAAAATGCCGCCACCGCCAACGAATTCGCTCGGCTCGCCGCCCATTTGCTTCGGCTGGCTCAGGATGGTCACGTGTCAGTGCAAGCCGGCGACGTTGGCATCGGCACATGCTCGAATTCCACACCGCCGAACTTCAATATCCAAACGCTGCAGAAAGCGGTGCCCGGCTGGACCGAACATCCAAGCGGCATTATCACCGGCCGCTTCGCCAAGGCCGCCAACGGCAGCAGCATCGGCTATATCCTTTTCTCCGAATGCACGAAGCCGCAGGCGGATGGTTTCGATGCGGCGCTGGATGAAATGAAAGACACCGGGTCCCTGATCATTGATGCCCGCTTCAACGGGGGCGGCGGCGAAGATGCGGCCCTGCAAGTGGCCGGGCGGTTTGTCGAGAAGCCAACGGTTTACGCAAAAGATCGAATTCGCCAGGCGGGGAATTGGACCGGCCTAATCGACAGGGTGGTTCAGCCGCGAAATGATCCCCCTCGCTATACCAAGCCGGTTGCGGTGCTGATCGGTCCCAAGATTGTCAGCAGCGCCGAATCATTCGTGCTCATGATGCAGCAGGGCGCCAAGGCGAAGTTGATCGGCGATGCCACCGGTGGTTCGTCCGGCCGCCCGATGCCGCACCCGCTGGGCAACGGCGTTACCGTCTATCTTTCCAGTTGGGAAGACGAGCTTCCCGATGGAACGCTGCTGCAAGGCAACGGCGTGCATCCGGATATCAGCGTTGCGACCTTGCCGCGCTTTCTTGAGCAATCCGACGCCGTGCTCGAAGCGGCGCTGAATCATCTACGACATCAAGACACAGCCGCAAACGCACCGGTTGGCAAGTGATGGCCGCACGAAATGCCGTCCCGCCAATTGGCAATTATTTCAATATGTCATTCGTCTCATTGAAAAGTTGGTCGCTGCCATTATCTAGAATGGCGGGGGTATCGACGGGTTGAATGCCGAGATTGAGGATGCCGTTGTCGGGGATGGCGGCTGCGAGTACGACCGTCGGGCCGTGGTTAAAGCGACCCAGGTAGAGATATTCGGTGCCGAGGACGCCGCCGATGTTGCCGTTGCCGGAAGTGTCGGTCACAGTGTTGGCACCGATAGTGAAGGTGTAGTTGCCGTTGTCGGCGCGGGAGAATTCATCGTTGGGGGCGCGGAAAACATACGTGGCGTACTTGGTGAAGTGCCGGCCGGTGACGTCCACAAAGTTGGCGGTGATTGGGCTGCTTCCATCTATCGGATCGTTGACATACAAGACAGTCCCCTTGAGGGATGTGGTATCGATCGCGGCGTTGCCGGGGCTGAGGGTAACGGTGGCGTAAATGTAATGGGCGGCGGCGCGCGGGGGAGCGATGGTGACGGCCGTCGCCGCGGGACCGGTGTAGGGGGCGGTGTCGGTGGTTTCGATGGCGGTCAGACTTTCCGTGTCGCCGTTGTTGGGGGTGCTGGGAACAATCAGGTCGCCGTTGGGAAGCAGGGCGCTGACTCCGGCTCCGTAATCGATTTGGTTGTTAGAAGCATTGGGAAACAAGAATCCACCGAGCGCGAAGGTGTTATCCGTGGTGAAATCGGAGTTGTATTGCACGAGCGCAAGCTGGTCGTCGTGAAGATCGGACGATTCGAGAACAAGAAGTTGGCCGTTTTCTTCGGGCGTGATCGAGTAAATGACATCCTCTCCCAGGTTAAGCTCATTGGTGACCGAGGAATTGGAATAGGCCTTAAGCAGGCTCGGGGCTTGGTCTTCATTCTCATAAATGAGCCGGCCAGATGAATCGATCGTTGGCGGACCAAAGCCAACCGTCCGGAGGCCCGTCGAACTATCAATTTGCGTGCTACTGCTACCATCCGCCGCCTCGATGATGGCGATACCGCTATTATCCTCTCCCTGGTTGACGAAGAGCTGGCCAACAAAGATGGTGTCATCCGGCAGCACAATCAGGCTGTTGGAGTCGGGGCCATATCCATCGCCGACATCGACGGAGCCATTGGTGCCAAAAGCCGTGTCCAGGCCGCCGTCGGTGGTCAGACGAAACAAATATGTTTTGCTGTAGTCGGTCGGATCGGATGCCGGATTCGATATGCTTGGATTAATAAGGGCGGTACTGACAATGATCTGCCCGGTCGATTGCAAGGCGATCTGGTCTGCCAGATATTGCAGGCCGGTGCCGGGGACGATATCGACGATTCCGGCGGAACCGAATGTTGAGTCGAGCGAGCCGTCCTGGTTATAGCGGGCAACGTCAAGATCGTTACCCACGTCGCCGACGACCAGGAACTGTCCGCCACTGGCCATGATCATGTCCTGAGCTTCAAAACCGGCGGAGGCGGCAAAACCATTGGTGCCGAACGCCGTGTTCACCGACCCATCGGTGTTGAGCTCCTCAATGCCATTGGAGGTGTTGACCAGCAGTTTTTCGTTGCCGTCAACGAGTACGACGCCGAGATTGGGTTCATTTCCCAGGGTGACACTGCCGTTGGTGCCGAAAGTGGTATCGACCTGGCCGATGGACAAATGCCGACGGCGTTCCAATGCTTCCAAGCAATACTGGCCGCCGTCATGCGATGAACGCTTTAATTTCCGATACATGAAGTCCTGCCTTTCGTCTGATTGCGAAAATGCCGTTGCTTAATTTACCGCGATCACCCCGAACTTGCGATGTTGGTGCATTTTTCGTATACTGTTTGGCCCTAGTAATTGAGCGGCCACGCGGAAACGGGCCGTCGATTATCCGGAGTATTCCCGCACAAATAGCGGGGAGAAACATTAACGCTGGCAATTGAGCCGGCAGAAAACGGACTGCGATATGGCCTTCAAGAAGTTCACCGCCAGCGAGAAGATGCTCAAGCCGGATGCCCGGTATAACAGCAAGCTGGTTTCCAAGTTCATCAATTGCCTGATGTGGAGCGGGAAAAAGACCGTGGCCCAGGGCATCGTTTATGATGCGATGGACAAGATCAGCAAGAAGATCACGGATGTGCCGGTGCTGGAGGTATTCGAGAATGCGATCAACAACGTTAAGCCTTATGTTGAAGTCCGCAGCAAGCGGGTGGGCGGGGCGAATTATCAGGTGCCGATGCAGGTGAACAAAGCGCGGCAGCAGAGTTTGGCGTTTCGCTGGATTCTGGCAGCATGCCGTGAAGGCACGGGCCGGCCAATGGCGGATCGTTTGGCGGATGAATTGTCGGCGGCATTCCGCAAGGAAGGCAAAGCCATGCAGACCCGAGATCAGACGCACCGCATGGCGGATGCGAATAAGGCGTTTGCTCACTTCGCCTGGTAAATTGGAATATTGATTTCAAATTCCAAATTTCAGCGCCGGCGGCGGGCTCGATTGAGCTGGTCGCTGGCACTGGATAATTTGGAAAGCAGCGCGAGAAATCCGCTGGCCACTCCGCCGGACGGTGGCATCGGGGTGCGGCGGATTCGGACACTGCGGCGAATCGTCTTTCTAGACATGCGATCACTCCCTGTTGGTAAACCAAAAGATCCAGCGTAAATGCAGCGGCGGTCCGCTCCAAGTTAACGGGCTGTTTGGCGACAGTCCGATAACTCAGAACAAACCGCCGATGGTTTTCCTGGCTCAGATTGCTCATGTGCCGCCGATGCACGCAGACCAGCGCAGATGAAGTAACACGTTGTATTCGCCAACATTCGCCCGATAGCTTGACGCCTGCCGGATTACGCTGAGGATGCTCGACATGCCAGAAAAACGCCCGGCGGAGCCATCGGTCGACAGTTGGTTATTGCACTTTGCCGGGTCGTGGCGGGGGAAAACAGCGTTGTCGTTTTGCTCGGTGGGACTCATGACGCTGGCGTTTGCGCCGGTTGGCCAATTTTACCTGGCGTGGGTGGCATTGGTGCCGTGGATGCTGGTGGTGGCGGGTTGCCGCTCGCAAAGAGCGGCGTTTCTATGGGGTTGGTTCGTGGGAACGCTGATGTTCCTGGCCAATATGTGGTGGCTGGCGTATGTCACGATACCGGGAATGATCGCCCTGCAATTGTATCTGGGACTGTATTGGGCTTTCGCCGCGCTCATCATCCGGGGCAAGGGCTGGGTGTCATCGAAATATTTCCAAAGCGCGACCGGCGTGTCATGGATACTCGGCTTCAGTGCGGTGTGGTGCGCACTGGAATGGCTTCGCGGAATTGTAATCACCGGTTTGCCCTGGATGTTTTTGGGACACACGCAATCGCCTTGGCTGGTGATGTGTCAGGTGGCCGATGCACTGGGCGTTTACGGCATCAGCTTCTGGGTGGCGGCCGTCAACGCGCTGGTTTTCCTTTTGATCGTCAACAACGGCCGCGTGCGTTCACTCGCTCCGATCGCCACAGTCGCTGCCCTGCTGGGGATTACGCTCGGTTACGGTCTGCACCGCCGCTGGCAAACACCGCGGATGCTCACCGCCGGCCCGCGCATTTTGCTTGTGCAGCCGAATTTTCCGCAGACCAATAGCGGCGCCAAAGGCGCTTCGCAGCAGCAGATGATCGATTTCCACATCAACGCCACGGCCAGAGCCATCCAGAAATATGGAAACGTCGATCTGGCATGCTGGTCGGAAACGATGATGCCGGCGCTGAACGAGGCGTACCGGACCGCAATTGAGGAGTTCGTTCCAAGCGTTGCCATGGAGACCAACGAATGGTTTGAGCAGGTGTCACATTTGGCCTCCCGGGACCAGGTGAACATTATCACCGGTGGTCTTTTTCACGCGCGCCCGAGAATCGAAAGCGACCGTCTGATTTTCGACGATCGCCGCAACAGCGCGTTCCTTTTCCGTACTAGCGGCCGACTCGATCTGGCGCATTACGACAAAATTCACCTCGTGCCGTTCGGTGAATATATGCCGTTTCGAGACTCGGCCTGGCTCGGCTGGCTGCATAACTTGCTGATGCGTCTCAGCCCCTACGATTACGACTATACGCTGACAACGCCCGGCTCCGTGGAGAATCCGGCCGTGTTTCGATTGAACATCAAGGGCAATCCCACGACGCGCATTCTCACGCCGATTTGTTTCGAAGATATCGATGCGTCTCTGTGCGCCGCCCTGATGCGCGGCCCCGGCGGCAAACGCGCCGATTTGCTGGTGAACCTGACCAACGATGGCTGGTTCAGAGGCGGCGAAAATGCCCAACACCTGCAAGCGGCATTGTTTCGCAGTATTGAGAACCGTGTGCCGATCGCACGCAGCGTTAATACCGGAATCAGCGCGTTTATCGATTCGTATGGCCGGGTAACCGAAACCGTGGCGGTGCGGACGGAAGGCGTGGCCGTGCAACAAGTGATGCTGGATAGCCGTTATACGTTGTATACCCGCGTCGGCGATTTGTTCGCTTGGCTATGCACGCTGATTACGCTGCTCTTGGTCGGCTTTGGATTGGTCGACCGCTGGGGCGGGCGGCATCCGTGATTCACGGTTGGGTCGCCACGGTGAATCGGCTGACGCTTGCCGTCGATGGCTTGATCAGGCATCGCTTCATGCTGCAAATAATCACCGTGTAAGCGCTGCTCAGCATCGCCAATGTCAGCACGGCGCTGATCGCGCTGTTGGTAATCAGCGAATGATCCGGTTTCGCGGCGTGAAACTGTGTTTGCAGCGTGTTGAAATATTTCACGAGCAACTCGATGGCCGCGCTGCTGGTTGTCACCATCACCACGCACATGGGAATGATCGTCACCCACAAATATTTTCCCCGGCCTTCGTTCACGAGATACGCCGACACGATGGACAGTGCGATCGCCGCCAGCATCTGGTTGGCGACGCCGAACATCGACCAGATGGCTGCGAAATTGTTGGCGTTAAGGATGATGAGACAGCTCCATCCTATTACGACCAGCAGCGTGCTTAGAATCGCCCCCGGCCACCAGTTCGGCTGCGCTAGTTTCGGATGAATCAACTTCCCCGCCGCCTCCTGCAAAAGAAATCGGCCGATGCGCGTGCCGGCATCGATTGTTGTCAAAATGAACAACGCCTCGAACATGATGGCAAAGTGATACCAGTACTTCCACATGCTCTGTAGCGCGTTCTCACTGGCAATGGAAGCTTTCCTGAGAGCCTCATCGAAAATATGCGCCATGCCGACGGCGAGCGTCACCCCGCCCCCGGTTCGGCCGCGCAGCGATGGCTCCTGAGTGAGCCGCTCGAATTCATTGACATGCTCGACTCCCCCACCGCCGCCGACTTGAAGGATTTGCTCTTGAAACTGCGGAACCTTGGCCAGCTCCGTGTTCATCGCATAGTAATCCCCCGAAGGTAGCGCCGCCGCGGCGATCATGGCGATGACGGCCACCAATCCCTCGATCAGCATCGCTCCGTAACCGATGACGCGCGCGTCCGATTCCCTGCGAACCATCTTTGGCGTTGTGCCGCTGGAAACCAGGGCGTGAAAGCCGCTGATCGCGCCGCACATGATGGTGATGAAGAGAAACGGGAATAAACTTCCGGGGACTGTCGGACCGACGCCGCGCATGAAAACATGGTTAAGAGCGGGCGCGTGCAACTGCGGATTGGCAACGATCACGCCGACCACCAGCACCGCTATGGTGCCGATCTTGAGAAAGCTGCTGAGATAATCACGGGGAGCAAGCAGCACCCATACCGGTAGCACCGAGGCGACGAAACCATAAATCGCCATCGCCAGCGTGACGCCGCCGGTGGACCAATTGAACCAGCCGCTGATCGATCGGCTGGCGATGTAACCACCGAGGAAAGTGGCCACCAGCGTCAGCACCGCACCGAGGATTGATGCTTCGGTCACCCGCCCCGGCCGCAGGTGATTCATGTACCATCCGATCAATAGCGCGATCGGAATCGTGCAGACAATCGTGAACGTGCCCCAACTGCTTCCCGACACCAGCCGAGTTGCTTCAACGTGCGTTGGATCTTTAGGATTCGGTGGCAAATCGACGGACCACGATCGGCCATCCGGATGAAATGCCAGGACCGTGGCTGACGTGAGCGTGAAAGTGGAATCAAAACTCAGCGACGCCTGGCCCTTGTTCCATTTCAGTTGCGACCCCGCAGGAATGGAATACGCAACGCGGCTCCGATCGCTGAGATCGTAAAGGTGCGGCGGTCCGCCGGGAACCACTAGCGTGCTGCCGGCCGGATAGCTCACCTTCTCGCCGCCGAGTGCGTTGACCACGACTTTGCCCAGTCCGGCAAGAGCGATGATGATAATGAAAAGGATCGCCACCATCGCCGCGGAGCCGGCCACTTTGCCGACATCTTCAAAAGCGATTTGCGCCAGGCTTTTGCCGTTTCGCCGCAGGCTTGCGGACAGCACCAAAAAATCCTGCACCGCCCCGCCGAGGCAGACACCGATCACGATCCACAGCAATCCCGGCATGTAACCAAATTGCGCCGCCAACACCGGGCCGATAAGCGGTCCCGCTCCGCTGATGGCCGCGAAATGATGGCCGAACAAAACCCATTTGCCGGTCGGATGATAATTCTGCCCGTCGTTGAACCGAACGGCAGGCGTGACCCGGCTGTCATCGAGCGTGGCCACCTTGGCCGCCAGAAATGCGCTGTAATAGCGATAAGCGATCGCCATCAGGCAAAGGATCACGATCAGCAGCGGCATGGCGTGCATAGCCGGCTATGGTACTTTTCCTCAAGTGTAAAAACGAGTATCTCTGTGTGAATGTCGCAGCCATTAACCATTTGGAGCAATTACACGTTTCCTCCCGCCGCCGATAGCATAATCCGCAAGGGAATCGCGCCGCATCGTCTGCTGATGGCGGCCAACATGGGGGCGAGCAATCTCTCCAGCACCCCCGCCGATGATTCGATCTATCAAGCCGACATTATCCTGGGCCAACCTGATCCGGATGCGCTGCTGAAAGCGGATCGTGTCAAATGGGTACACTTAACCAGCGCGGGATACGACCGCTACGATCGGCCCGATCTTCGCCAGGCATTTGCCAGCCGCGGTGCCGTACTCACCAACAGTTCAGCCGTGTATGAAGACCCGTGCGCCCAGCACGTTTTTTCCATGATGATGGCAGTCGCCCGGCAACTCCCGCAATCCGTCGCCACGCAGCTCGATGACCGCTCGTGGCCAATCAATCAGCGGCGCATCGATTCGGTATTGCTCACCCATCAGACGGCGCTGATTTTAAGCTTCGGGGCAATCGCGCAAAGGTTGGTGCAGTTCTTGACACCGTTTGAGATGAAGATTTTCGCCCTACGTCGCAAGCCTCATGGAGATGAAAAAGTGCAAATCATCGGCGAGGCGGATTTGCCGAAAGTTTTGCTACAGGCGGATCATGTGATCAATGTGCTGCCGGGCGGTCCATCGACTCGACACTTCATGAACGCCGAGCGGTTCGGATTGATGAAGCCAAGCGCAGTCTTCTACAACATCGGCCGCGGCAGCACCGTCGATCAGGCCGCGCTGCTCGCTGCCCTCAACAAAAAGCGATTGCGATACGCATACCTGGATGTCACCGAACCGGAGCCGTTGCCGCCCGATCACCCGCTCTGGTCGAATCCCCGTTGCTCGATCACGCCGCACACCGCCGGCGGGGCGATCGATGAATTTGAAAGATTGGCCCAGCATTTTCTGTCCAATCTGCGGAAGTTCACCGCCGCCGAAAAACTCGCCAATCGAGTGATATAACTTAATAATTGGCAAAGGTTAACAGTCTTCGGGCCGCATTCATCAAAGGAATAGCCGACACACACTGCCGGACCCGTATCTCGCCAGCCGATAACAATGTTACGGTGTCCTTGTCCCGGCAGAAATTGCCGGTTACGCTTATCCGTGAGGGTTAGCTTGTCGGAGCCAATCGCAATCGGCCAATCAGGAGTGAGGGTATGAGCCATTTGGATGGCAAGGCGGCGATACGCCGTACGCTGCGGGAGAAGCTGGCCGCCATTTCTGCGGAGCAGCGGCATACCCTGTCCCAAACAGCCTGCAATCTTGTTACCACCCTGCCCGAGTTCCACCAGGCCAATACGGTGATGCTTTTTCTCAGCACGCCTCATGAAATCGACACCGCTTCACTAGCTATTAAATGTTGGCAAGAGGGCAAAACGGTTCTCGTTCCCAAGGTCAGTTGGGAACAGCGACGAATGCTGCCGGTCGAAATCAATAGCCTGCAAACCAACATGACCGTGACGGGCCCCGGCGTCCGTGAGCCCGTCGGCGGGAAACCGGTGCCGGTTCAGTTTGTCGATTTCGTCATCGTGCCGGGCCTGGGGTTCAGCAACACCGGCTACCGCATCGGCCGGGGCATGGGTTTTTACGATCGGTTCCTCGCCCAAAGCGAATTCATCGGCATCTCCTGCGGCCTGGCGTTTGAAGATCAGATACTTCCCGACCTTCCGGTGCTTGACCATGACGTTCCGCTTAGTATGCTGGTCACCAATCAGGGCATCAGGCGATTTGCGTCGAAGTTGATTCAGTCTTAATCGCCCGCCTCGATCACATTGTCGCCCCGTATGAAGTGACCAGAAGAGAACAGGAGGTTCTCATGACCCGCCGCACCAGCAGGACGCTGATTGGATTCCTTTGCTTCATCACTATTTTCGGCGTCGCGATTTATGCGATCGTCCATCGGGGCGCGCATCCGAACATGGCCGCGGCGAAACCGCCTGATCCGCCGGCCACGCTGCTGATCGCCACTCCGCCGGCAACGCAGCCTGTCGCCGAGCCGGCCGCTTTACCGCAAAAGACCGTCGTTCTTGTTCCCCCTCCACAACCGCCCATGGCCAAGCCGAATCCTGATGCCAAAACGGTCGCATTTGTCGAAACCCCAACCCTCGACAAAGGCGCCATTAGTGACGGAAAATCCAAAATCGCTTCTGGAGATTTGCTCGCGGGGCGCAAGATTCTCAATAACGCTCTGCTAAGCGGCCAACTTTCCCCCGCCGATGCAGAAGCCGCCAAACAGGCGATTTCCGACGCCAACAAAAGCATCGTTTTTTCCACCAAGCGTTTTGGCGATGATCCCTGGCAGGAAACGCACAACGTCGCTTCGGGCGAAATGCTGAAAAATATTGCTTTCAAATATTCCCTGACACCGGACTTGCTCCTGCGAATTAACGGCATCCCCGACGCCCGACGCCTTCGTGCCGGCGCTAACATCAAGGTGCTTAAAGGCCCGTTTCATCTGGTAATCACCAAGCACGCATTCACGATGGATGTCTACCTCGGCTCCCCCGGCGAAAAAGACGCTCAGTTCGTCACCAGTTATCCCGTCGGCCTCGGTCGTGATGATTGCACCCCCACCGGCACCTGGATGGTCGAGCAGCGGGTTCCCAATCCCAAATATTACAGCCCGCGCGGCGAAGGCACGATCGAAGCCGGCGACCCGAAAAACCCGCTGGGTAAATTCTGGATCGCCCTCACCGGCACCGATGGCGACGCCGTCGGCAAACAATCCTACGGCATCCACGGCACCATCGATCCCACCAGCATCGGCAAACAATCCTCCATGGGCTGCATCCGCATGCGCAACGAAGATGTGGCCATCGTCTTTGAAATGGTCGTGAGCGGGCAGAGTATCGTAATTGTGAAAGATTGACGGCCGGCGGTCTTTTCCCTCTGAAAAGTGCCGGGCTGCATCTTTCGTCGATCCACATCGGGTTGTCACGCACACCGGCGTCGGATATTCTTCTTCATTCGCCATCAGCAGCAATTGATGACGGGGTGTAGCTCAGTTTGGTAGAGCGCTTGGTTCGGGACCAAGAGGTCGCAAGTTCAAATCTTGTCACCCCGACTAACATAAGGTGAGAAAAAGGCCAGGTTTATGAAACCTGGCTTTTGTCGTTTGTGGTGCTTGTCATGAATTTGGGGCAGATTTTGGGGCAGTTTTCTCCGATGGGTTGTTCGACCAGACTGCGGCTGCCTTCTGATACAGTTCTTCGGTGACCATCAAATAATGGGCTGCGGAAACCGTGATGTCGTGGCCAAGCCACTCGCTCACGGCAAATTGCGGAAGGTCCCGCGCCCAATCGGTCTCGCAGTTTCTCCGCATCACTTGAAACGCGTCTTTCCATGCCGGCAAGCCAGCTCGTTTGCGGATGACCGTGAAGTTGCGCCACAAGCAATGGCGATTCACGTCGCAAACAAGTAACTGATCTGGGTGAGCCGCCTGGGTTGCTTTGAGGATGCGGAGCAGTTTTGGGTCGAGCGGCACCACACGTTTGTTGCCGCCATATCGTTCGGTCTTGTGAGCGAACACGGTGACACGCGCCTTTTGCCAATCAATAGCCGTCCATGGCAGTGATAGCGCTTCCCCTCGGCGCAAACCCGCCAATCGACACAGTGCAACCAGAGCTTTCCATCCGGGAGTAGGACAGGCTTCCATCAATTGATCCAACTCCGAAAGACTAACGTAATACCAGTTTTTCTCTGGTCTTGGGGCGCGGATTCTCAATCGATCAAACGGATTGAAGACCAGTAGATCATCATCGACGGCGCGTTGGAACATCCCTTTGGCATCGGCACATCGGTGACATACGGAAACCTCCGCCATCGCCCGACCATGGGACAAATCGCCCCGAGCAATAGCCGCCTGCCACTCGCGGGCCTGGGCTCGACTGATCTGGTCGATGCCGCATTGGTCGCCAAAAAATTTCTTGAGATAACGAGCTGTCAGGTCTAAGAGATAGCGGCTGGACGGTTTCAATTCGGTGCGGCTCTGCAAGTAGGTATCGAGGTACAAACCGATAGTCGGAACTTTGCCCGCGTCGGCAAGGCCCGGCTTGCGGTTCAACGTGTTCGCCAACAACTGACACTGCTTGCGCGCTTTCCGTTCCGATAGTTCTGATTTTGGGCCGAGCGATTTCTTACGCCGCCGCCCGATCGAGTCCCTCCAATCCGCCTGCCAGTAGCCGACGTTGGAAGAGAGGTTGACGACGATCTCTCGCGCCATAGAAGGCTCCTTTCTTTTGCGGGTTGGAGAGTGAGTGGCCCGGGGTATGATGAAGAACGATCTGCATGCAATTATATCAGATACAACCATACGCGCGAGTGCGTTCCGAAACGATACCTCCTTGGGCTGCTAGCGCGGATTGTCTTCGGTGAGAAGATCCAGAAATCGTTCCAGCTCAACCCTCCGGTAGCGCACTGCCTTGCCGATCTGAGTTCCCTTGAGCAAACCCCGTCGCCGGTAGTAGGCAAGTGTGCCCTCCGGATCTTTGACGTCGACCATGTTCAGCCGCAGGTAGAGCACGGCTTCTTCAGCCGTCAGCACCTCCGGGCAGGGACGCGGCTCGGTGCCCGGGAGGAACGACGCGGGAAGCGGCAGATGCATTCTCAGTTGGTCGGCGCTCATTCTTGTCCCTCCGCAAATGGGAAGCGCCCCCGCCCGCGCTTCCCATTTGCATAAGCGTGTAGGACCACGAAAACGCCCGCAGAGTCGACCTAAACCCTGAGTGGTCGAAGCGGGCCGTGGCCAGCGACCTCATGGACGGCGGGTTAGAAAAGCTGTCCGCAATATCCCTTCAGAAAGGAGCTCACATGCGAGCTTCCAACAACGTCGTGGCGGGAGTTTTCTTCGGCGCGGAAATCGAGCCGGGAACCTTCCACCATTTCATCCCTCGGGTTCCTGCCGGGAATTCCTCTCAGAATGAGCCTGATCGCGTCAAGCGGTGCGACACCGTCGACGCGGACGGGTCTCGGAATTTCCCCCGCAATGCGGCTCGCACCGGCAAGGATGCGACTGGGGCCGCCGCGCCTGAGTCGGACCGGCAGGAGGCAAGCCGCGAGCCGTAGTCTCGCTTCCATGTGCCGCATGAAGGCCGGGTCGCCGACGTTAGTCGCCGACTCGGCCCTTCCCACTTTCAAACTCAGAATGTCGGAGATCGATCCATGTCACTTACTAACACTTTGCGAGGCCCCGCGGATATTAGGGTCTACCGCTCCAGCAACGGCCAATCGTTCTTCAAATTCGCTTTCGCGCCCGAAGCCGACCACGTCGCAATTTATTGTTTGGCCCATCCGCCGCTCGAGGGGCGTGATCCCGACCCGAACAAGACGCATCTGTTCAGTTCCGGAAAGCTGTGTTTTGTCGCGGGCCGCGAGCCGCGCGATCAGTCTCGTGCTGAGGAACTCGCCCGGCAGTGGGCTGAATATTTCTTGGAGTATCGCAGGACCGGGATCACCCAGCACTGAGTCGAGAGACCATAAGCTCGAAGGCAAACCCATGGAACTAGGCAACTTAACAGAAAGTGTCGCTCGGCCCGTCCCTCCGATCTGGATGAGCCGCCACGTGCGATGTCACATTATGTGTACGGTCGGTGCTTGCGCACCCGAAACCGGAGGCATTCTGCTCGGGCCGATCGGTAGCAACGATATCACCGACTTCTATTTCGACAGCCACGCTCTTTGCAGCGGCGCGACCTACACGCCGGATCACGTCACGCTGCGTCACAAGATGAAAGAGGAGTGGCTGCCCTCGGGGCTGGACATGAAAGGGTTCGTACATTCCCACCCAGGCAGTTTCGATCGCCTCAGTGACGGCGATCTGGTGTACATCCGGCGCCTTCTGGACCGGAACCCCGACATGAGATTTTTCGCCGCTCCGATTGTCATCCCCCGTTCGTTTCGCCTGCGGGCGATTGTGGTGTTGGCCGACGAACCGCATGTACAGCGGCCGACGCAGTTACGACTTTTCTAAAACCCAACTCGGAAATGAAAGGATCTACCATGAACTTCGATCGCATTCGTCCAACCCTCGACGTGGACCGCATGCAACTATGCCACGTCACTGTCGTCGGCGGAGCCTACGGATTGACCCAGGATTTAGCGCGCTGCGGGCTGGGCTCGGTCACTTACGTCGACTTCGACCGCATCGACGCCTCCAATCCGGCCCGACAGGATTTCAATATGACCGATCTCGGCCAGCACAAGGCCGAGGCCCTTGCTGGTGCACTTAAGCGCATCAATCCAGACGTTGAAGTGAACTGCCTGCTCCGTGATTTTTGCGACATCGGAAAGGAAGAATTCGACCTCCATTTTGGCCACACCGATCTGTTCATCTTTGCGACGGATTTCTTTCCCGCCCAAGCCCGGGGCAACCTCCAGGCCCTGCGGCTGCAGAAGCCGGCGGTCTGGATTGGCCTCTACCGTGGAGGGCGTGCCGGCGAGATCGTCCATTTCGTCCCCGGAGTTACGCCAGCTTGTTACCGCTGCGTGTGCAACGCCCGATACCGCGCCTTCTCCGCCCAAGCCGGCGCGGCGGCGAACGCCACTCACATACCCAGTACCGGTGGAACCATCTTGGACCTTCACCTGGTCGACGCGATCGCCGGCCAAATCGCCGTCGGCATTCTCACCGCCGGCGCGGACAATCGCATGGGCCGGCTGATTCGACAACTGGGTAATCGCAATATCCTGCAAGTTAAAATCGACCCGGAATACCGCCTGGGCGAACGCGACATCTTCGCGCAGCATCTCGGCGACCAGCCGGCGAATTTCTCGTTCTCGACGATCGCTTTGCCCATGGAGCCGGAGCCGGATTGCCCGGACTGTTCGAGGATGCCTCATGACGAAGGAGAGGCCAGGGAGGATGCCGCATGAGACGCATCTATAAACGCTTTCTCGTTCGCGATCCGCTTGGCCGGGCGCTTTCCATGCAGTCCGAACGCCTGACCGATGACGGCGAAGGTTCGGTCCAGCTGACTTCCGAACGGGACGCGGGATGGTGCTCGGGTTGCCAGCGCCCGGTTACCGAGCTTTCCGAGCTTCGGGGCGTGTGCGATTGGTGCCACCACCGAGGTTGTTGCGTCCACTGCCTCAGCCAGTGCCAGGTCTGCTCGCGTCGTTTATGCGGACAGTGCCGCCGCGGCTTCGCCGGCCCGCCGGCACTGACCGTGTGCGCGGTCTGCCAGCACCGGCTGATCGAGCGGCAAGTCATGCAAGACCAGCAAACAGCGTTCAAGCAGGAACTGGCTCGGCACCGGTTGTTCAATCAGGATCAGGCCCTGCGATTGAACTTTGAACGCACGAATCTGATGGCGGAACTCCAGGCGGCTCGACTGGGCCTCAACCGACAGTCAATGCTTTCGCGCCTCGCTCATGGTGTTCGGTGGACATTGGCTAAGGTGGTTCAACATGGCGGCCGAACTCTACGCTGACATGCTTCGACGAGAAGGTTTTCAGCTGATCGGACGATTGGATTATCGCTTGCACCTGACAGTCTGGTGGAATCCAGCACCCGACAAGCTGATGCAGGTGATCCTCTTAAACGTCGGCCACTGTACCCTTATCAACGGTGACAAATCGTACCATCTGAAATCCGTCAGCACCGAGGGCGAGACGTGGACGCGCGACATCGGACTGTTGCACGATTACTTGGAAGGCCATTTCCCCGAATTGCGGATTTCGTTCTCGCACTTCCGCGACGTCCCCCCCGCCCTGGCTCAAACCGAAGTCCGCCGACGCATGGCGGTCGACGCGCCGACGCGAACGATCCCGACCGTCGAACAAATCGCCGAACTCCAAAGGCAATTACAGGCGCGGCAGCAGGATATTCACGCGACAGACCGCCTGATGGCACTTTCGACCACCAGGTCGAGCCTTCTGAGTGGCTACATGCACCAGCAATCCCAAACAAAACAGCGGCAAATCGAGCAACTGCAAGATCAGATCGAGCGCCAGCAACAAAGGCTGAGCCTATTTCAGCACCTGCAACGGGAATACGAGCGCAAGGGTTCCGCCGCCGCCTACAGCTTCAGCATTAATTCGAACATCCAGTGCGTGGAGAATCCGCCGCAGTTTCAGGATGCCCTACGGGCGATCGTCAAGGAACTGAATGATATGCACCGGTACCAGGTGACACAGAAGCTGGGCGGTGGACGCCTGAACATCCAGGTCGCCGAGGCGAAAGAACCGGCGATTGTGTGGATCGAGCACTGGATGGGCGGCGCACTGACGCCGATGCAGATGCGGAAACTCAGCCCGGAGTTCGACTTGGTGCGCCGGGCCGCCGAGGAACACCTGGTTGTGACGCCGGACGATGACATCGACGCCGACGGCCACGTTCGACACACCCAGAAGCATCTCGCAGCGCGCTTTGTGTCCGACATGCTGCAACGGTTGGACAAAACCCCTGTCGGCGGACAAAAGGCCGCGCTCTCTCCGGAGAACCTTCCGCCCGACACCCTTCCTTTAACCCTCGGTGTTTTCCTTGACGCTGCGGGTAAGGCAACGGGACCGGCCATGCTCCCTTTGACGCAGATGGTCCACACGTACGTTTCCGGCACGACGGGTAGTGGTAAGTCGTTCCTGGCGCGTGTCCTGATCGAAGAGGCGGCGGCGCATAAACAATTGAGCATCCTGGTGCTCGATCCGCGAAATCAGTCGATCGGCATTCTCGTGGCGGAGGATCGCCCGAAGATCCTGCAGCAGTACGAAGAATACGGGATGAAAACGGAGGGTGCCCACGGGTTTGGGTTTAGCTATTTTGCGCCGGGACTGGCCTACGCCTCACCTCTGCCGCGAGAGCTTTCGTCGCTCGCACAAGGTCGATCGATCGTCAGCTTCAAGGGATTGGACGATGAGCGGCGATGCGCCCTCGCGGGCCAAATACTCAGCGCCGTTTTCGAGGCGTGCAATGCCGAGGAGTCCGAGAGTCCGCGTCTTCTAATCGTCGTGGACGAAGCGCAGCTTTTCACTCGAAAGCGGCTGGACGAATCGGCGCGGCATACTGCCGCGCAAGCGGAACGGGCGCTGGATAAAATAGCGCGCGAGGGGCGTAAGTTTGGGATAGTGCTGGTTCTCATCAGTCAAACGATGAAGGACTTCGCCTACGAACTGGCGAGCATCCGGCAGATGACGACCGCCAAAATTTTCCTCCGGAACTCGGATCGTGAAATCGAATACGCCTCGGATATCATCGGGGATGGACGCCTGCTCGTTCGACTGCCGACCGGGGTGGCGATAATGCACCACGCGGACTGGGGTGTTCTGCGCATACGCGTACGCCCGCCGCGCTCCAAGGTCTTCGAGCTTCGAGAGGCCGAAATCCGCCGGCTCGTGGCCTGCGAAAAGGACTCAGCAAGCCCCGTGACATCCGATGCCCGAAAGCTTCTTGCCGTAATCAAAGAGCATGGTTCGGAGACAAGTCAACCGTTGAATATGTCGCGAGCGGCGGATCTGATCGGAATTACCAGCAAGAGAAAATTACTTGAAATCGTCAGCGAACTTGAGCGAGCCGGTTTGATCCGAACCCGAAAGCTGCCCGAGCGGGGACGGCCACGGGTCATCCAACTCGTCACCGAGTCGCCTAATGTTTCATCCGATCCTGCGGACGGAACCGGCACCGCCGCAGCGGGCGGATGAGTGGACGCAATCTGGACGGAACTGGAGACAATGCGTTGGCGGGCTGAAACCAGCGGGATATCCTGCATGTAAAGTGAATGCAACGCACCCAAACCATGCAGTTTCAATTGTCCGACGGCTTCTGTCCTGGACGAAACGGGGTTCGACTAGGAAAGAATCAATAGGGTGAAAGTTCCGCGACTGCCGCACGCGTTTCATTCGTCTGCAGCGCAGTCATCTTGCGGGCGTTGTCCATTTACAACGTGTAGATCATCGCGCAATCGGACCACGCGGCTTCGGGATTGATTCAAAATCTTACCCCAGTCAATGCGACGTGCCCGCAAGAACGAGAGCAACTGCTTCCGCAGCTCCTCGGTCGACATAGCCGGCGGCGGCAACCAACCATTCATCGCGAGCTTGGTTAAGATTTCGATCGTCAAGTTCTCGATAGCTTCTTTGCGTGCACGCGCACTGGATTGCGCGAGACGTTCCTTGAGCAATTGATGCACGATTTCGACGACGATGGAATTCCTGGCGAAGCAATCAAACGAGAGGGCGCCACCTGGGTTCCTCGCTTCAATCAGCACATCCACGAGTTCCCGGAATGAAGAGCGATGATCGTGGATAGCCCGGTCGCACGGTCGATCGGCGAGTGGCCAAGACCGGAGTGTCTGCCAATGCCGCCGTTGTCGGACGAGCATTTGCTTCGCCATTTTTTGGGCTTTGGCAATATCCAGGTCGCAACGACCCTTGCTTCTGGACAGGCGCTGAATTACCCCCGTATACCTTAACATGCCCCTGGCGAGGCAAGTTTCGGCTCGCAAGACGACGCGCATATTCAAATGGTCCTGTCTCATTTGCGACACTCGAGCGACCAACCATACCGCTGGGCCGCAATCAAAATCAATCGATAAGGCTTGTTCGCAATATTCGATCGCGCCGCCAAAATCTTGCATCGCGTAGCGGGTCGCCGCCGCGCGTGCCAGCACCTGACCCGCAGTAACATTGACTTGCAGCCGACTGGAATCGAAACGCGCTCGGATTCCTCGTCCATAGCGCTCGATGCCAATGGGCAGGTCGAATTCTCCGACCCGCCGACGTAGCTCGGCCAGTTCATGACGCAGGGCGTTAGACGGGGGCCGGGGATCACCGGGTGTAGTGGACGGCTTGTCACGCGTGATTAGCATGAACCGAGCAAGCGACATTGAGGGTCGTCGGCACAATTGCTCTAGCATTTTTATGTATAGTGCACGCGCGAGCGGAAGTGGCCGACGATTATGCCGAATGAGTTGATTGAGTGAAAAATCAAGGATAACCGGCTCTGCCTGGGCCGTCGGAGGTTGTTGTTTTTGATCGATGATAAAGTCGCGGGCTGCGTCGTGGAGGATTCGCGTCGCGTTGGCTATCGCCGTCGCCAAAAGAGAATCGGTGCCAAACTCCTGCGGCAGCACTTGCCTAGGTCCTAGCGGGTGGTCGCTCGAATCAGCGCGGCTAAACTGCGGATTGTGTCGAGAGTTTGAAATCATCGCGTCGGCTGGCGGGCTCGCAATTGAGTTTGGCTCCGCGAATCCGCGGCGATGAGGGATTGCCAAAGCCGCACACACAGCGGAATGTCGACGCCGACTAATCCGGCACCGGCGGTGCGCCGTCATCGCTCATACGGTCGTTAGCAATCGCCTCGTCCATCGGAGGCGGCGGATCGGGAGGGCATCCCCCTGCTGGCATTTGTGTGTCGTGGGCCATCGGCTCTCCTTGACCAAAAAACGCAAATCGGCATCGGTTTGCGGCAAGGTTGTCAGGAACGGCGCACATGCGAGTGGCTCCGCTGATGCCCGCGCGCCATTCACCGAGAGAACATACGCCGGCGCTTAACTAACTAAATGAAGGGCGAAGGGCGGTTATTGGGGGCATCGCGCGATTGATTCGCTTGGATTTCCCGATGGACATATTTTCTGCACTCCTAGACTGTGATTGACGGGAGCAACCAACGTACGGACGTCGTAGGTATTGGCTCCATACCGTCAACCACTGGCCAGGTGTTTAGTCGATGGAAGAATGTGGCGGAAAGCTCTACTGCATATGACCTTAACACAGATCAATCACATCGGTCAACGGGGTTGCTGGGCGGCGCGGCGACACCACCCAACAAAGTGCAATATACTTAGCCGTCGGTTCGGATTGCGGGATCGGAGTCGACTGAGTCCTGCACGAACATCGCAAGCACCGGCATTAAGGTCGAAGATGCGTTTCTCTTTGACAGCTCGTCGATGGCTGCTTCCCATCGCTCCATCACCTTCGCGCTTGTGCGGTTTTTTGGTGCTGTAACCTCTGCGGCATGGCTTTCACCGCGCGATGCTCTGGCGAATATTCTTGCGTCCCGTCGAAAGCTGTTCAATGCTTTGACCGCGCAATTGATGATTGCCTGATCGTCCTGCTGCAGCCACCGCCGGACCGGCTCCGACAACTCGGACCCGGCCAGAACGGCAGCGCCCAGAGCCTTAAATGGGAGCTGTTGCCATTTCGGCGAGTAAATGATGCCGCTGGTATAGGACGCTTCGGCGCTTCGGTCGTCCGACTCGTGATCACCGATGCGTTCGAACCATTCGCCAGGCAGATACTTCCACTGCGGGCGCAACAATTCCACTTGGCGGTCAAGGCGGCGCGCTTCCTCCCAGCGGCCGCGCGAGAACTGGTAATTTGCAAAATACGGTAGCACTTGCAGGAGGTTGAAGCTGCGTTCATTGGGCTCCCGGGAACAGGCTGCCTCTGCCCGCTGAAACCAAGTCACGACTCTATGGTCCTTAGCCGTGCCCCACGCTAACAGCGCACGTGCGGTGGTCAGCATGTGAACGGGGTGAAGCTGGCGATGGTAAGCGGGCCCCCAGAATTGACGGCCCGCCCTGATCAATTCAATTGCCATAACGTATGCGTGCCTTCCGGGCGACTTTCCTTGAATTAGGTCGGTCACCGCCCCCCAACTCGGCACGGCCGAGAACCGTGCGAGTCGTTGAAGCACGGGTTGGACAGCGTTCTTGGTCAAGACCCAGCCGTCAGGTCTGTCGGGCCTTCCCGCTGCCGGAATCTGGTGAATTCCTCGCTTCTGATTGGTGTCGAGTAATCTGAATGCGACCTTCGCGTGATACTTTGCCTCGGTGACGTACTCGTGTAGTGCGGCTACATCGTACGATAGACCGGAGACAGCCGAGGCATTGGCATACGGTGCCGACGCTAGCGCAGCAGCGTGGTGGTATTCGGCGGCGTCGCTGGCAGAGGTCGACGCCTCCAGTTCTCGTTTGAGCTGTCGGGGAAGATAATATTCAGCGCCACTCTTTCGGAGCAGGCCTCTGCGTTGAAGTTCATCAAGGGTGTGACGAACCATGAGTCCCGCGGGGCCGCAGCGATGAAGGAGTGCTGCGGCCATCTGCTGGCGAAACCCCCACCTAAAAACTGAAAGCGGCCTTAACTTCGCGATCGTTTGAGGATCAAGCTCTTCGATAGAGAATGCGTCGGACAATGAGTCCAGGTGCTCCTCATCGGGTAGGCAGATGATTCGAACCGGTCCCAATAGTTTCCTCAATTTCAGATATTGGTAGCGCGCTCGAGAGAGTTGTAATCTACCCCGTGCGGCAAGTTGATCGAGAATGGGCTTGACGGCGACTGGCCGGTGTGTGGGATTAGTGTCGGCGATAGTGGCATAATCCAGGTCCAACAGCGCGGACCCGGTCAGGACGATGAAATCCGGGGCTCGGTGGGACGGGCGGTCGTGAACGTCGGGCTCAAAATGATTCAACACGCGTTCGAGTTCCTCCGCTGCCTTTAGCGTCGTAGGAGCGTGCCGGAAACGTTCGAAGTCGATTTCGGGTGCGCCAATCAAACGCCAGAGCAGTTGCCAAAATCGGTTGTCTAACTCTTCTTGAACTAACCGGACGAAGCTCCAAGAAAGGCCCGGTGGCGTCCACGGGGCAATTGCGGGAATTACCGTGTTGTTCACATGCCACAATGCGGAGGCAACGGCAGTAGGCGATACGCCCCGCATTTCGAGTACCGGCGTCACACTTTCAGCCAGCGCCCGAAACACGCTCTGAACGTGTTCGTGCTCAATCGGCAGAAGACCTTTCCGACCGGGACTATGAACTGCCTCGGCTACCTCCGGGTGACGGATCATCACCCACTTCCGCCAGCCCTCAGGCTGGAAAGCGTCGGCTACATTCGATTGCTGTGCGGCTCGGACCACCTCGACTGCCTGCATAAAACGCTTCGCCCGCCAGTCCGTAGACGCCTCCTCCTCGCGCGCAAGGAACTCCTCGGCTCGCGAAGTCGACGCTTCGTCATCGGCGACGACCAGACGTTCTGTGACGCGCGTGTCGCAAACGTGCTGCAACTTCTGCACAATGCCGCCCGCCGGAATGTTCTTGTAGTCTCGAAGGTATCGTCCGCGGCTTGTCCGAACGGCCTGCCCGACAAAGCTCGTGACTGCGCTTGGATGCTGCCATCGTTTCCCGAGCAGGCGTGACAGAACGACCTGGGCGAGGTAAGGCGCGGCGCTTCCGTCCTCGAGTCGCAACTTCGTTTCTCCTAGGGCATCGACCAAGGGCGCGACGACTTGGTCGGCCACCCGCAAGTCGTAGACGACGGTCGATGCACGCACCTGCGCTCGAATCGGGCCGTGGTGGCCGTGCGAACCGAGCCAAAGACGTCGGCCCACCCGGGCAGCCAGGCCCAGATATCGTCTCCAGGTCCACACTTGCTGCGCTCTCTGGTCGCGGGGATGCATCTCGCCCCCGACCGCATCAATGTGCAGACGGCTGCCGCCGATGACCGCGCACCGGTCGGATTCGCGCTGTAAATGGGTCGGTTGACGCTCGGCCAAATCCACATCGACTCCAACGGGGAGTGAGAATCCAGATTCGACGAGGCCAAAAGGAACAACAAGCAGGGGCCATGCCAAGGCTTGTTGCAACAGGTTATTCTCCAGCTGCGCGGCCTCGGCTGGATCGTGAGGTTCGCAGTCTAGCAGTTCCGCAATTTCCGTGATCACCCTTAACCTCGCATCGGTTCGCAGCCGCCGGTCGCGGAGGGATTGCACCAGGTCGGCGAAAGTGCCGCGGCTCTCCGAGCTTTCCTGGAGTTGCCGCCAACGGGAGCGCGATTGCGGGCCAAATGCAATTGGAAAAAGCTCATCTCCGAGCCGAAGAAGTCGGTCCGATGCACCGGGGGCATGCAGCAAGTGATGCGCGAAATCCTGCGCCCGGCTGAACACGGAGCCGTTCCCCTCAATCGTGGTCCGGAGCACATTACCGATGCGGCTTGTGAGAGGGGCAAAACGTCGCGTCAAATTTCCCTGGCCGAGCTGCCGAAGCAAATAGAGACTGGCTGGTGGCATGGTACGCAACGCCGGCTCGTTCCATCCATATACGTCGAGCAGATCCTCGAGTTTGAGGCGCACGTCGTTCCGGACCCGCGTCAACCTCAGCCGTTGTCTTTCGACTTGCGCCGGATCGCTCTCATTCACTTCGTCACGGCAGTTGTGGATTCGCCACGCGTATTCCCGAAGACAATGGGCTAGCTGAGCAATCTGCTGTGATAGAATCCATCGCTCCATGGATTACCTCCTTACTCGTCACCCTCCGCGAAAATCAATTCAAGCAGCGGGATAATGCCGGCCCGCTGTTGTGCGATGAGATAACTTTCGACGTCGGCTCTTCCCGCGCCGTTGACAACGGCGGAGTGGCCGATTCGCTCCGTCGGGAAGTGAGCCTTCCCGATCTGAAGGCCACATAAACTCTCCGGCGGATCGGGGACCACGCTCAAAGTCCCATTCGGGTCCGATACCAGCTGAAGCGATCCGTGCGCATCGGCGAACTTCCATAATACGTCAAGTGGCGCCTCCGACTTACGGCCGTGAGCAAGCGCACCAGAAGCAGCAAGCGTATAATCACCGATTTCATCCTCCGGCTCCGCTGATTGGGCTGCCGCTTCCCACGTTCGCCGAACGATCTGATCGATTTGTTCCGGTGCCGCCGCGTTCAGTGCCGCCACATCGATCGACTCCGCCGCACGATCCAGCGCCCCGGGCGCCGATAACTTCCGGATGGCGCTTCGGAGCCTAAGTACTTGCGAGACTCGTTCCCACCATTGCTCGTTTGTTTCGTTACTCATCATTCGCCTCGTTCGCCCATCGGCGGAGTTTCGCGATGGCCTTATGTTTTGAAGTGTAAATGTTCCCAGGTTGTTTACCCAGCCTGCGAGCGAAGTCGGCCAGCGGCTCCTGGCGCAGAACGGCCTCAATGACTTGGCGTTCCAGATCGGGAAGCTGGCCGATTAGAACTTCGAGACGCTGCCAGTACACTTCCCATCGGCTCGGCCCGTTTGCAATCGTCGGTTCGAGTAGTTCCTCAGTAGTGGGTCGCCGTGGCCTGCGCTGATCCATTTCCAACTCAAACAGCTGGGTGGCACCGCTCTCCACGCTCTGAAGTTTCTTTCGCAACGCACTTTTCAGTACATTCTGTACGATCTTTCGAAACCAGGTTGTAAAGCTGGCACGGGAGGGGTCGAACGTCTTAATCGAACGAAACGCTTTGTAATTTGCGTCTGCGAACACATTATCGACGTCCACCTCCGGGCCACATAGCTTTTCGATCGCATGTCGCGTTTTCTCGCATGCCTCCGAGGCAATCCAAAGTTCAAATGCCTTCGCGGGATCCACTAAGAACAGATGGCTGATCTTGTCCTCGTCGGGAGTTCGCGGGCGTTTCTGGGCCATAGGACGGTTCCTGCTCGGGGAGCTTCCTACAAAACCTATACGCGCGACCTTAATCGAAAAAGTCGGATCTTGTTGCCGTTTCAGCTGCCGCTGGACTGTATACGTCGCACGCACGACACGAAGGCCCGGCGCACTGAGGACTTTTATCTTGTGGGTTCCGTGGGCAAATCGGGAGCCGGCCAAGCTGTCCCAGCATATCCAAGGCATCGGCTCCATTCATGAGAATAACACGCGTGTGTCATGTTTACATTGAACGAGAGTTTTCCGGGGCGCCGGGATTACCCACCCGGTGTTATACGCTGGACCTTAACCGCCGTCGCGCATCCACAGCGGAGTGTACAATGGGAGCCAAAGGCCAGTTGAAGACCAGAAGTGCTCGAATTCGTCGCCCCAAGGGAAGTCGAGCCGGTTGCTAATCGGGCTCAATTAAGCGACAGCCCAATCGTCCTGGCCGATTGACAGACATGGTCCTCTAAATCGCTCATGCGTCAATCTTGACCGCCGAGCTGAAACTCGATTTTCTCCTCAGCTCTTTTTCTTCACTGTGTTAATGGGCAGCTAATGACTTGCCCATTTTATCCACAGGCGCCACGCGCGCTCGTAGCGCCGATTCGCGACGAGGTTTATAATGCAGACTTAGACCCAAGCCGCCACATTGCGCGGCTCGTGTTTCCGGCCGAGCTTCTATTACCGTGACGACTCGGCAAACCGTACCGCTTGCCGTCACACGCCGTGTTGAGCGTCGGGGAATCTGACACACCATTCCCCGCGGAGTAGGAGCTCGTCCGGGAAAATGCGCGAGCTAGCACAATCACAACTGCAAACTCCCGCCGACGAGGAGATAGTCTACGTCGGGACGCGGCTAACCTTCGAGGGCGAGCAGCTTTTCGGGCTGAAAGCCCATGATCGACGACAGCATACCTATATCATCGGCAAGAGCGGCAGTGGCAAGACCACAGCCCTTCGCAACATCCTCATCCAAGACCTGCACGCCAACCAGGGACTAGCACTCCTCGATCCGCACGGGGATCTGGCAACCGACATCCTGGAACACATTCCGCCAAACCGCACGGGCGATGTCATTTACTTTAACCCGTCCGATCGCGATCATCCCATCAGTTTCAACCTGTTCGCCACGACCGACACGGAAAGCCGTCACCTCGTCGCTTCGAGCATCGTCACCGCACTAAAAAGCATTTGGCGAGACTCTTGGGGACCGCGTCTGGAGTACATCCTGTTTGCCGCGGTCGCCGCACTGTTGGAGTGCCAAAACACCAGCCTCCTCGGTTTGCCTCGGCTGCTCATCGACGGCGACTATCGCGACTGGGTACTACGGCAGGTAAGAGATCCGGTCGTGCGCAGTTTTTGGATAGACGAATTCGCCCACTACGACTCCCGCTTCATGCGCGAGGCGATCAGCCCCGTGCAGAACAAGATTGGCCAACTGCTCATGTCTCCCGGTCTGAGAAATATCCTCGGCCAGGTCAAAAGCACCGTGAACATCCGGTACATCATGGATCATCACAAAATTTTCATTGCCAACCTGTCGAAGGGCACCATCGGAGCGGACAAGGCGAACCTGCTCGGAGCGCTGCTGGTTAGCCAATTTCAGCAGGCGTCGATGGGACGGGCCGCCGCGCCTGAAGACCGGCGGCCTGACTTCCATCTGATCATCGACGAGTTCCAAAACTTTTCCACGGACTCGGTCATTTCAATATTGAGCGAGAGCCGCAAATATCACCTCTGCCTGACCCTCGCCCATCAGTATATCGATCAGCTACCCGCCGGCGTGGCCGAGGGCGTCTTCGGAAACGTCGGCACGCTCATGTCGTTTCGGGTGAGCGAGAAAGACGCGTCGATCCTCTCCCGTGAGTTCGGCGGGCACTACGATCTCGACCTATACAGCACGCTGGACAACCACCACGTCGTCGTAAAACTCCTCTCCGACGGGCGATATGGGGAACCGTTTCTTGCCACGATGCTGCCGCCCCTTTCCACCCGCTACGGTCGCGGCGCCAACATCATCCAGCGTTCTCGCGAGCGATACACCGCGCCCCGCCATGTCGTGGAAGACAAGATCGAACGCTGGATGCGGGGAACAACAAAAGATTAAAGATTAACGGCGAGGGACCGGGCGGTTATCCACACGAGCCGTTGGACAGAGGCGCGCTGGGCATGGTTTGCTGAAAAGAGGAAGTCGTTCCTTTCGCTCTTTCACAACCTAGCCGCCCCACCGGGGCAGGAGAATCCCATGCCCGCCGCGCCCAAGCCGCCCGCCGACTGGTCGGCACTGCTCATTGACGCCGTGCAACAACCTGGCGTCATCTCGTCCGCATACAGTCGCTTTTGGAACTTTTCTGTCGGCAATCAACTCCTGGCCTGGATCCAGTGCATCCGGCGGGGCCTGGAACTTGGTCCTATCCATACCTACCAAGGTTGGAAGCGACTGGGCCGATGCGTGAAGAAAGGCGAGAAGGCGATCACGCTGTGCATGCCGGTGAACATAAAGGGTCCACACCCTCAAAGCTCGAAGCACCACAATGTTGCGACTAACATGATTGAATCGGGGCCCCTCGCCGGGGATGGCGCCGAGCGGCCGCCCGCGAGGGTCACGCTCTTCGTGTACAAGCCGCACTGGTTTGTTCTCAGCCAGACGGAAGGAACCACGTACATTCCCGTCTCCACGCCAGCCTGGGACGAAAGGACGGCGCTGTATCAACTATCCATCGACCGCGTGCCTTTTTGCCATCCCGATGGCAACACACAAGGATATGCCGTTCAGCGACAAGTCGCGGTCTCGCCGATTGCCTTCCTGCCGCATCGCACCCTGTTCCACGAAATAGCCCACGTCATGCTCGGTCACACCGAGGAACTGATGCGCCTGGATGACTCCGAGCACACTGCCAAGAATCTCCGCGAAGTGGAGGCCGAGTGCGTGGCCCTCATTTGCGGCGAGTCGCTGGATTTGCCGGGAATTGAATTCAGCCGCGGCTATGTCCAGCACTGGCTGGCGGGTGAGTCCATCAGCGACAAATCCGCCCACCGTATCTTCAAAGCCGCCGATCGCATTCTCAAAGCAGGCTATCCGCAGACAACGGATCAATAGCTACGCCGGAGCCCACGCTCCGGTTTTTTATTGGGTACCAACAAAAACACCCGCCCCCCGGGCAGGTGACGTCGTGGAATTCCTTCGTCTGAAGATTCAACAATAACCGCCGATTTATCCGAAGAGCGCCGGCAGGTCCCGTGCATCGTGAAGGACCCGAAGAATCCGCACGCGGCTTTTGTCTTCGCGATAGAAGACGAGATAATGTCCAAACGGCGCGGGAAGGTGAAGAACCCGCACGCGTAAGAGCTTCGGATGGGGTGTTTTCCAGACTCGGCCGATGCCCGGCATGTCTCCCAGCTTTAAGAACAATGCTTCCGCGGCATTCAAAAACCGCTCGGCGCTGTCGGGTTCGCCCTTGCGGATGTAGCGGTAATGATCGGCCAGGTCGTAAAGGGCCTGCTGCGAACGGCGGACACGGCGCGTCATCTGCTTGGATTAACGCCGCGACTTTGCACGGATGTTAAAGAAGTCCGCAGAGCTGACATTGGCGAACGGCCCGTCGAGACCTTCCAGCAGCTTTTCATCGACGTCGGCCCGAGCCTGTCGCGCCTGCTCTTCGATAAGAACATCGCGGACATACTCGCCGGCATCGGCGTAGCGGCCTCGCGCCCCCTGCTTCTGCACGAAGTCCCCCAGCGGATCCGAAAGAGAAATGTGAATGGTTGTGGTCATCGTAAGTAGTATTACATTTATAGTGAATACCGTCAATGACGGTCCATAGTTCTGTCCCTTACCAGTAGGTCCGGTCACAACGGCATTAAAAAACCCCGCAACAATGATCGGGGCGCAGTTCAACCGGTCGGCTCGAACAACCACTCGCTGAACGGCAGCACCTTGGCACTCGGTGCGCTCGGCGGCGTGGCGGAAAGAACGGGGGAAGGATGAAGGCCTTGCTGGGAGGTCTTCACGCACGAGGCATACAATTCCAACACAAGGAACAGGTCGCGGACCAGTAAGCATTGGAAGGCCAGCGATTCTCGCTCGGGCAAGTTTGCCACCAGCGCTTCGACCGTTTGATCCGCCTCGCGCCACTGGCCGCGAAGGTCCTGAAGCTTCCGGCCCAGGTCGCGGATGGAACACATCAGGTAATCAGCGTACTCGCGGGCGACGTACGTGGCTTCCAAATCCACCATTTCCCGACTGACGCCGTAACGCGGCTCGAAATGACGAATAAGCTTCTTGCGGGGCATGGCACACGCTCCATTTCTATTGGTGGGACGGGGGCAAGTCGCTTGGCACGTGCCAAGTGAGCCTCCCTTCCACCCGCCATGAGTGTGCGCGCATTCCTCTCTGATTTTGACGTTACCATAGCTTGCAACAGTGGCGCAAGCAGCCACCGCTTGCGCAAAAGAACATTCCATGCTTAGCTTAGAGCAGAACCCGCCGCGAAAGGCGGGAACATCCATCGTTTTCATTTGGAGGCTCTATGTCCAAAGCAACCGCTACGAAATCCGCACGGCCAGCCGAAACTGATCACCGGCCCGTTCACGAGATTCGGCATCGGAATATCAGGGCGACGATCTGGAAGAACCAGACCGCCAAGGGCGTGATGTACAACGTCACCGTCTGCCGCAGTTACCGCGATGACGCCGGCGCATGGCACGATACCGGCTCATTCGCCTTTGGCGACCTGATGAATCTCGCCAAAGCCCTGTACGACGCCCATTCCGCGATTGCCAATGCCATCGCTCAGGAGCGGGCGAAGCGGGCTGCGAATAAGTCCACCGCGGAGAGTTAAAACAACGTTTCGATCTTTCTCATCCCCAGGCCTCCACGCCTGGTTTTTATTTGCTCGTCACGACAAATCGCACGCTTGCGCCCCCACCGAATCTGTGCTTGGCTTAAGGCAGACCTGTTCCTCACAACCAGCGCATCAATCCTCCCTGTGCGTGTGCATGGGGCGGGTCACGCTGCGCGCCTATTGAAAGGATCTTGCCATGCTGCCCAAGTTCAAACTCGGTCGTGTCCTCATGACACCTTTAGCGATCGAAGCGTTACAGGACGCCGAGCAGTCTCCGGAGCATTTTCTGAAATTGCATGCCGCCGGCTCATGGGGCGACCTATGTACCGAAGATCGCCGACGCAACGAGGCCGCGATTGCCCATGAGGACGATCCGGAACATCGTGCCCGTGTGCTCAGCTCGTACGTCACGAGCCTGGGAACCAAGCTCTATGTCATCACCGAGCACGATCGCTCGGTGACCACCATTCTCTTGCCGGAAGAATACTGAATCTAACCGAGTACCCCTTTGAACTCTCCGTGGCAAAGCCGCGGGGAAAGGAAGTGTCATGCGAAAATATCCTCAACCTAGTGTGTCGCACAAACCACAACTGTCGAAAGGAGATCCAGCCATGAGTAGCAACTGGGTAGATTTTAAGGAGCTTCGTAGCAGGCTTCGGTTCGCCGATGTGCTGCGAAGCTATAAAGTCGAGTTGAAGGTGAGGGCCGATCGTGCAACTGGCTTATGTCCGCTGCCCGGCCACCCCCGCCATGACGGCAAGCGACGATCCTCGTCGTTTTCCGCCAATCTTTCCCGCGGCCTGTTCAACTGCTTTGGCTGTCAGGCCAAGGGAAACATCATTGACTTCGTGTGCTATATGTCCGGCGGAAATCCAAGCGATTCGGCAACGTTGCATAAGGCGGCTTTGGAACTGCAACGGCGGTTCCCGGGTACCACGGGTGAAAAAGATCAAAAACCCTGCATTGCCAAATCGTCTATTTCTCCACCGGAAGTAAAATGTGACGAGTTAAAAAGTGATTCCGAGGCGCAACAAAAACCGAGCGAGGCGTTATCTCGCTCGGTGGTTGTGAACGCCCCGCTGGACTTCACGCTCAAGATGCTCGATGCCGAACATCCGTACTTGAAGCAGAGAGGACTCACGTCAAAAACAATCTCTGACTTCGGATTAGGATACTGCTCGCGGGGCATGATGCAAGGAAGAATTGTCATTCCGTTGCACAACTTGCAGGGAGAACTCATTGGCTATGCGGGCCGGCTCGTCGATGACTCAAAAGTTAACGACGAGCAGCCGAAATACCGCTTTCCCGGCTCGCGCGAGCGCAACGGGGTGCGGTACGAATTCCAAAAAAGCCAGTTTCTGTTCAATAGCCATCAGATCAATGGCCCGATCGACGATCTAATCATCGTCGAAGGATTCATGGCGCCGCCGGCATTGCCGACGAGCGCAAAACACCACTATTCCGCTCGGCGGCTGGAAGATCTGGCGTTTTGTCCGAGCAACGAATGACCCGCATCGACGCTCTCCGCATGGTGAAGCGCCGCGCCTTGGCTGTCGGTATTGGCATCGACCGCATCTGCTGCCACACATTTCGCGCTACTGGCATCACCTCCTACCTAGAAAACGGCGGCACCCTCGAGCATGCCCAATCGATTGCCAGTCATGAATCGCCGCGCACGACGAAGCTTTACGACCGAACGAATGATGAGATTACCCTAGATGAAATTGAGCGTATTGCCATTTGATCCGCTAGCAGAGACCGCGCTGGTGTCATTGTAACACGCGTTGACAGCCTTCCAGGATGTGGATAACTCAAAGGTTGGGCCGGCCCAACTTCATTCCCCGTTGAAGCCAAGGCGGCGAATGGCCTGAACGGGCAGCACGCCGCACACCCGACACCACGTACAAAACTCCGCTACATCGGCCCGGCGGTTAGCGGTCTCGCAGTTATAAACCCATGACTGGGGACGCTTGAGCTTTTGACCAATTTGTCGCTGGGTGAGGCCAGCCTCCTCGCGTACCTGCCGCAGAAATGCAGGAACGGCGCCGTAGCCGCGTTGGTGTTGCGCTTTGATTGGCACACCAGTATGCTGCAGCGAAATTCGCTTGACACGAGATGCGTGTCAGAAGAAAATAGAAAGTGAATTCGATGAGTGACAATTACACCAAACAATTCGGTTTGATCATCGCGTACGTGTTGGGCGAATCAAACAAACCGATGAGCGTCAGCGACATTGTGGAAGGTGTGCTCGCCACCGGCTACCGCTCTACCTCCCCGAAATTTCGGGGCATCGTCAATATGACCCTGATCAAGGAGCGGAGACGCTTCGCCAACGCCGGCCGCGGTATGTACACGCTGGTCAAAAAAGGCGGACACAAAAAATGAGTCGCAGCCAGCACTTCCCTGCGGGATCATCGCCCCACATTCGCAATATGTTCCATACGTTTCGAGCCATAACTGTGGCCACGGCATTTGTGAGCATGAAACAATTTTGATCGAGTTATCCACAGATCGTGTTACCCCGCGACCTTGCGCTGCCTAAGCCTAATCGTGTATCATAAAGGACGCTATGATACATGAAATGGGGGACAAAGAAGATGGTAGTCAACCCCTTTCCCCTTCCAATCACTCGGAGATTTTCGCAGTTGGGTCGGCCCAACTCCCGAAGCTCATCATCCAGGCCGGCGAGCGCGCCAGTCGCCGCTTCGTCGAATTCTTCGCGGCGACGATCCGCAATCGCAATACTCGCGCAGCCTATGCCCAAGGCGTCAGACAATTCTGTGCGTGGTGCGAAAAGCGGGAACTGACCTTAACGGGCATCACACCGATTGTCGTGGCAGCGTACATTGAACAGCTCACAACCCACCGTTCAGCCCCAACCGTCAAACAGCACCTGGCAGCGATTCGCATGCTCTTCGATTTCCTGGTGACTGGTCACGTTGTCAATGTAAATCCCGCCTGGTCAGTGCGAGGCCCGCGCCATGTCGTCAAGAAGGGGAAGACACCCGTCCTTACTGCCACCGAAGCCCGCCAACTGCTAGACTCCATCGAAACGGACACACTGACCGGTCTACGTGATCGAGCGCTGATTGCATTGATGTGTTACAGCTTCGCCCGTGTCTCTGCTACCGTGACGATGAATGTGGAGGATTATTATCAGCAGGGAAAGCGATCCTCATTCCGCCTGCATGAAAAGGGCGGGAAGTTCCACGAGGTGCCGGCGCACCATTGCGCTGAAGAGTATCTCGACGCTTACATTGCCACCGCCGGCATTGCCGACGAGCACAAGACCCCTCTTTTCCGCTCCGCCGCCGGTCGATCTGGCCTTCTGAGCGACCAGAGAATGACTCGCACCGATGTGCTCCGCATGGTGAAGCGCCGCGCCATGACCGTGGGCATTGGCATGGAACGCATCTGCTGCCACACATTTCGCGCAACGGGCATCACGGCTTATCTCGAAAATGGGGGCACACTTGAGCATGCCCAAGCGATCGCCAGTCATGAATCGCCCCGCACTACGAAGCTTTACGACCGAACGAATGATATAATTACCCTCGATGAAATTGAGCACATTGCCATTTGAAGTGCTGTGGAGATAAAAGAGCTTGGGCTGTGGACGCAATCGAGGTTTCAATTCGCCGTGGCTCCATTGGAGCCCGCGGGACACCACCTATAAGAAGCGAACTGTCAAGACAATTCCTCCGCGCCCCGGCGCCGGTTCCTTCGTTCGGCAGTTCGGGGGCTCGCCTCGACTCGCAGCGGGGCCATGATTCCTTTTCAGCCGCGGTTGACTTCAACTGGAGTCGGCGGACCAGACGTTGCCAGCAGGATGCGCTCGTCACTGATCTTTCTCATCGCTGGATCGATCACCCCTGATACCCCGCTTTGATGAATCCACTGCGGTACAACGCCGCCAGGGTACTCGGCTGCCAATGCCGCAAAGCGGCTAAAATCGCCGCAGCCGACCGAGGGGATGGGCACGAATTCAGGCCCGGCGCTCCTCCATCACTGGGTTACGTGGATGTGCGAATCGGTTTAAAACAAGGCGATTCAGGCGGACAGGAATGCGGTGGTCGTGGAGTCGATCGAAAGGTGATTTGGCTTTTGTTTTCGTATATAGTAACCGTCATTTACGAATCTGTTCGGAAATTCCCTAAAGCTGGTTGTGTATGTAAAATGGCTAGTCGATACGGACGGCAGCATGCTGAAAGTTATGGTGGAGTTATAGCTGGGAGTTACTCGATGTCTAAAGTTAGTATCATTGACCCAAATCAAGCGTTGTCGCCAACGGTTCCTGAATTCCTTGACTTGATGCGGACGGATACGACAGCTCCGAAATAATTTGTTATCGGAAGCAGCGATTTATCCGCCCAGCCCCGACCAGCAAATCAGTGTAATAATTGGAGGCCTATGCAAAGCTGCCGGTCGTTTATTTGAATCCCACACGACTGGTCGATTTGTAGATTTCCGAGGGAAGCTAAGGTGGAAGCGATTACAATCTTAAGTGTGAATTATTTGAGCGCAAAGTTCATTCGCTTTCAGGAGTGGTGTCTTCGAAAAATCACCTCCGAAAATACCCGATTGCAATGGCTGATAGTCAACAATTCGCCTGACGATTCGGAATTGCCCATCCTGCGCCAAATCCCCAATGCGCTGATCGTTCCATCGGACGTGCGTATACGTTACAGCCACGACAAAATATCCCCATTAGTTTCACCGCGAAGCACTCAACACGGCCGCGCACTAAACGAATTACTTCCTTTGGTCAAAACATCTTTTGGATTGATCATGGACCCCGACTGCTTTGTCCTGTGCCATAATTGGGATCTTCTCATGCTTTCATTTATGAAAATGCACGAAATCACGGTGTTGGGTGCCCCCTATCATCCGTCGCGCCGGCTAAAGTTTGGACAGAAATTCCCAACTGTGACGTTCATGCTCTTTCAATCTGGGCAATTTCAGGCCCTCAATATAGACTTCTGTCCAGGCCTGTACCCCCGATTCGACTCATACCTCTACCGCAACTCGCTTCTTCGCCGACTAAAACACGGCACTTGGAAGGACACGGGCTGGCGAACCAAGGTAAAATGCGAGCATCAAGGATTACGAACACACTGCTTTGATACGCCGGTGCTCAGGCCTATGCAAAATCGAAGCGATTTAAGATGGCTGGCGGCACAAATTGTTCCTGAACGATACCTCACCTGGCCGCGCAAACTCTTCGAGCGGCCGGACGAAGGCTTACTTTCCGAAGCAGAGATTTTTGCGGCGCCCGGAGGTGAACGCTATGAAGAATATTACTTCAAAGGAAAACAGGTGTTATGCCACCTCCGCGGTGTCTCACAATTGAATAAGGTCTTTGATGGTGAAGAAGCACAGTTCTGGGCACGCCGAATAGCCGCCAAACTCGGATTGAACTACGACAAATTCGTCGACGAAATCAATCAATGAATCCAACAAAGATTCGGCCATATTATAGTGCATTTGCCCTTTGTAGGAGGATATGAGATGCCGAACATGCAACGCAAGGGTTTCGGTCCTAATACTTTACGGAAATATGGTGGTTGCATTGCCCACGAATGGTGAACACGCGGATAAATCCCGACAATGGCGTCGGAAGGGGTATCCTTTCTGTCCCGCGTGGGACGCTGATCGATTCCGTTTGTCACGACCGCACATCTTTCCTGCACGAGTTACGCTTTGGCATCCTGACTGGGGTTGATCCGATCGGCGAGAGGGACTCTTGCGGCGACCCTGGGGAATAGTCCCTTAATAATCTCGTTGCAAATGCCGCGATCTTATCCATAAGCGCCCGACGCAAACGATAGATACTTCGAATTGAATTTGCATAGAGACAGCATCTTCTCGTGTTCGCCTGATTCGTCCATTGCTTGCCAGGAGAGCATGCGCGCTCTATCGGTTTCGTGTCGGCCGAAGCGCTAGTGTTGGGCTCACAAAAATCCCTGGAAGGAGGTCAGTGCTTGTCTTCAATAATCCCGGCAAAGTATGCGGCACGGGAACGCTGTAGCCGTGCGGGGACGGTGGACAGTCAGAATAGGTATTCGGCGGCAGAGGGATGGCGATTCTCTGATGCTCGGGATTGTGTGATTCTACCGGCCAGATCTCGATGGAGTCAATGACGAGAACGGCTTGAGCTTGACTTGAATCTCGTGTTGCGTGTACCAGAAGTTGAGCTAATGCTTTGCAAGCTCGCTGTCGTTCGTCTCGCAATCGCCTGCTATTCCTTCAGCGGATGACGAACGTCAAATTCTGGAAGTTCTGCCTTGGAACAGGCACCAGTCGATAATATTCGCCGCGAAATGATGCGCCATAACTGAAAAGGCGAATAATCATCTGAATGAGCTAAGACAGCGTCCGCCATGTCACGCAAATCCTCTTGTGAAACTTCATGGCAGTAACGGGACAAAGCGGCCTGAAAACAGGCAGCGCCACTAAAATGAGGACTCTCTTGCACCGGAATTGGGACATCCTCCAAAAGTACTTGAGACGGTAGGCTATCTCCTTCAGGAAATTCGATTTTCACCGTCGACCAACGAACCCCTTGTGTTCTCGTCGCCACTTGGATTGGAAGAGCATAATCACCAAACAACCTACCTGCAGATGGTGCGACAAGAAAGGTGATGATCTTCCCGTTTATTCGGTACGGCTTTAAGTCTTGGACGCCGCCTAACGAAGAACTATCCAACACAACATTTTCCATATCGGCTTCGTCAATTCCATCTATGCGTACGTGCAGTGAAAGCAACTCATTTACAAACGGTTCCTTCACATTTCGTTCAACAACACAGCGTATCCCTTTTGAACATTCCTTGCCCAGCTCAAATCCAAAGAGCAGCCCATAGTATGGAGGGTCTCCCCCGCCTAACAACCCCCTATTCTCTCGAATAGTCATTGCGCTGTAAGGACCGTGCCCGACCGCCCATTCATCGAGAACATCTCCCGTGGCACCGTCCATGCAAAATAGAACCCCGCCAGCAACGGCAAATACCCAATTGCCAGAAATGCTGGCAGGAGCCCAAATACCAGTTTCAGCTAATCTGCGCGACCAAATGAGCTTTCCAGTCTGTGCTTCGATGGCATATATGCACCCATCGATTGTCGTCGCGTACAAATATTCGTCTTTTATGAGACATATGGAACGATGAGAAGGTCCGCTGACGGGGCATCGCCACAGAATACACTGCTTCTTCAAATCAATCCTTACGACGCTCTGCGGCAAGCCTAAAAATACGGAATCACCACGAACCATCACCCCCGAGGTGTCCGAACTTGCAACAGTGCCCTTTTCTAGTGGTAATGACCAGCATACGCTGTCCTTTGTTAGGACATGCAGATGTATCACCGATCCTTCGCTAGGCGAAGGTACACACCCAAGTGTCAGAATCCGCCCATCGGCCGTGAAGGCGCAGCTGCCAAAAAGAAAAGACCTGGGAACTCTAATTTTGAAAGAAGCATGGCCTGCATGGTCTAAGCCTATGACCTCATCCCCCGAACTCAACACCGTTAAGTTCCCCAATAAAGATATCGCACTCCTAACACGCTTTTGCGTTGAAAAAGTCCAAAGGGGTCTACCGCAACTGGTGTCGACCGCCGTGACATCCGTGAAACCCGTCGGCATAATTATGCGGTCCACCAAAATGGCGGGAGCCCCATACCCACCATTCTTGGCATCGAACCGCCACAGAATCGTACCATCATCCTGATGGAATGAAATCAACTCATATTTTCGCCGACGCTCCGAGTATACAACGACATACGCTCGATCCGCGATAATTGGATCGAACAATGGAATTCGCACTAAACCATCAAGGCGAGAAATCCATTTTAATTGAATCGATTTCAGCAGTTGCGGCGAAATTAATTGATGGTGAAACATTTTACACCATCAGGCCACCCACATGAAGCAACTGCGGCTTCGCATAGTTCGTGGAATCGCTCAGCAACCGACGTACGACGCTTACTTCGATATGATCGCGGTACTGATATGGCCTAGCTCCACTCACAACCGCCTTAGCTTTGATGTGACAGATACCGCCGACCGCATCCTCCGCGAACAAGGGAATTTGGAAAACCGCGTGTTCCCCAACATGCCATCGACCCTCCATAGAGGACTTTCTGACGCTGCTCATGTCACGCTGGAACCTCAGCTCGAGCTCTACGCTATCAATGGTCTGATCACCCTGATCCATGACGATGGCATCAGGCGAATAAAAGCCAACCTTGATCAAAAGCGTTGATGTTCCTTGCCGGCAGTCTCGATTAATTCGGGCATCCACAGTCAATGGCGCTAGCACCATGTAGAAGTCCTTGCTACTGTCAACGCACTGCATAGCGAGGTCTTCATAGGAAATCGAACGGGTTCCGGCAAGCTTGCCATCCCATTGCGGATTCCAAGGGTCAGCGATCGTAAACGTTCGCGCTTCATGGTCGTAGCCAATAACCAGCACGCCATGCCCCTCCAGATCATTTCGATACATGAGGTCGTTGCGCGTAGGATATTGAGCGGCACCATGAAGCCGCAAGAAAACTACCTGCCCGTCAGCCAAACATCGGCGAAGACCATGAACCATTCGCCTAAAATACGGGTCATAGCATGCCACAGCACCAAGCCCCTTTGCAGTGGTTCTCAAAGCCGTCTCTCCATCAATCGATTGCATCGGACCCATGACGAGTCTCCTTCATCGAGGTTCTGATTCGCGAAAGCCGAACCGTTCGGCTCCCCGTTCGTGAATGCCAACCGATGGCATTCTCGTAAAAAGATCAATCAGATTACAACCTTCAAAAAAGATCTCTGCGATACATGTCATTACAAACAGCTAGCTCAGCAAAATGATCGGCTGCCTAAAAAATGATACCTCGATTCCTGACACTACGCAAGCACAAAGATAATGAACTCCAACCCAAGAATCGCCCGTGGGCACCTGAAGCTCGGCCTCTAGCATAGCCGACCCGCCATCGTCCATAACCATCAAGTGGCTGACGGAGGGCTCACAAATATCATTATCATTGAACCGACTAATCCAAAACTTTCCCTTCGCATGGACCTTTATCCCGTGTGAATTAGCTGCTAATACACGGGCCCTAAGGTTACTGCCCCGCCGCGGCATCCCAGAGAATTCGATTGCTCCCCAGGGTCCTTCGCCCTCGTATATCGGCCCGCAGGCCGAACAGCAAGCTATTTGTCGCCGGAATACATCAATTCTGCTCTCCCTCCAAAGTTCAACTAACCGACTTTTTCGTTTACAGGGACAGATTCCGACGCGTGTTTCAGCGAGCGTGAGGTATTCGCCGGTCGCCTCCATTCCTGCAACACCGTTTCCTCCCGAAAAATGGGTCGCGCACAACTCAAACAACAAGACTGTCATCTGAAGAAATGCCAGCTCGAGCTCGGTGGACTGTTCGAGGCGCATTATCGCAGAGCTATCCAAGATAGTCCCAGCCACTGGCATCCGCTTAAGAAAATGACGTATCAGGTGTCTCAACTGCACCAACGTGTAAAGTACCTTGGTCGCTTGAACTGCTGCCGTCCCATCGGTTCGGGATCGTGCCATCAATGAGCTGACTAAAAGCTCACAGTATGCCGTCCTCTTCAGGAGCGCAGCGTAGGTTGATTGCTTTTTCTGGAAATTTTGTAAACGGACTTTTTTGAAAAAGACATCTTTTGTTAGTACTGGCTCCTTAAGGGTCGCGTATATAAACCCGTCCGGAAGATGAATCACATCCTCTAAAGTGTGACCATTCTGCACCAATACATATCCTTTAACGCCTTTCTCCTGATATGGAAACCGAACTGAACACGGACACGATTTCAATATCGATAAATCAACCTTCACAGAATTTCGATTTTCAGTGCATCTTAAAGTGTTCACCGACATCGGGAGGCGGCTGTCAGGTCGCCCGAAACAAACAAAGTCAGCTCCCAACCCCCGTAATTTTCTCAGGCGGTTACACCATGTCGATATAAGCCCCATTCCAACCCCGGCATCGAGCAGATAACAAATTGCGAGCATATCAGCCGCTTCGATAGGAACCGCCTCAACCGTCGTAAGTACTGCCTCCGCAGCTGAATCGCTCAACAACCCTTCTCCAACCGAGAGCGAACGTGCAAATGGAAAATCGCTCAATTGCACCCCCCAACAAGTCAAAGAGACCACCCGTTTCGCGCATAGATTGTTGACGTTGAATCGTCTGATATCGGCCGAAGGGAAGCGACAATTCGCTCCCTTATAACAGGCAAAAGCATTGTAATCTTTCGGCATTCCGGTCGTTTCAGAATGGCGACAAAGCACTAGGCCATCAAAGCCAGCATCATGTCCGTTCGAATGCCCGACAAAAACAGCAAGATCCATGGGCTCTGTTAGATCTTTGAGAATGTCAACTGCAGCATTAGGAGCGAGACTAAGCTTGGTATATCCGTTCAAGACAGGAAAAGCCGCATAGTCAGGGTGACAATAGACTAGCTTTTTTAAAGGAGGTATGGCATCGGATTCAACCCTGGTAAATCGCTGAGCCATTTGTGTGAGCTGCACCAGCCCTTGGCCATATAAGAATGAAACTCCCACGACTTCATCTGAGTCACAAATCTGGTTGAGAAATTCAAACAGGATCGAAGCTGATTTGTTGATATCCAAAATAATTAACACGGCTTCAACACATTCTTTCTCGATCTTCGCCGCGACCTGCGTATCGAGATTAACGCCAATCAGTTTCCATCCAGTAATCCGTTGCACCTGCTCAGCCGCTGGCAACAGCGCATCGTCAATGCACAAGATGAGCGGTAAGTTCCTCATGAATGCCGTACTCCGACGGTATAGGAACAGTGAGACAAACTGCAAGATGGTGTTACCGCCGGTCCATTCTTGGAGTACTAGTTTTACTAACAACAGAAAAGAAGGATGTCAAATAAATGCCAATGTCCGGCTCTGTTGCGACCCTGGATCGGCATCTGATGATCATCAGATTGTGAATAATCGCTTTGAGCATCAGTTCCATTTTTCGTCGCCGCGGCTTGCGCACACGCAGGCTGTCGCCAGGTTTTGCTTGAGCATGCCCACCACCATCTCTGCCTGTGACCGGCGTGCATACGGTCGCCCGGCTTGAGAGCCTGTCAGCCGAAGCTGCATCAGCCGCCGGTATCGTCCGGACGCTTTCTTGTGGGTTCGTCTTCCGATGCCGGTCTTGGTCCACGACCGAACGTTCATGTTCAGCCGCGCGATGCGATGGTTTGCTTCAGAGTCCTAGCCGGCATCGACCAGCACCTCTCGGACGTCATGGCGACACCACGCCTCGTACAGCAGGTCATGAAAGTCCGGCGCGTCGGAGCCCATGCCCGCTTTGATCGACGTTCCGGAAAGAGCGGAAATTAGGTGCTCCAGATAAGAAAGATGCTGTGAATAAGTGCCCCACTTCCTCGGGCGATTCAGTTCAAAATATGCCTGATTCTGAGACAGAGTTGCTTGTTCCCGGGAGGTGGTCATCTTCTGCCAAGCTTTTATGGCAGAGGGAGCGCTTTATCTTGCTCTTGCTGCCTTAGAATTCATGATTCCTCAACATTTCCTAAAAGTTGATGCAGCGTGTTTGCGCTTGGAACAATCTCTTCAGTACTTGCATCAATCAGGAATAGAAGATCCTTCCGTCCCAAATCACCAAGCGCTGGTCGAAACCAGCCTTCATCTTGTTCACTAAAAACACAATGTTCATCGTCTCCTCTGGTTCCATAAATGTGCATTCCGGCTACCCTATGGCTTAATTGGTTCATCCAATCGGCTGGACTATCCTTTGAAAACTCAATGATGCGAGGAACATCCAACACAACGTGAACGTCCAATTGTTCAACCAGTTTTGCAAAGGAATCACAGTATCTTTCGAACGTGTTCTCGATCAAGACGCTAAGGCCGAGCCGCTTCGCCTCCGCAATATATGGTTTAATTGTTGTAATAAGTTCTTCGAGTACGTTACCAGCTTCAAAACGTGGCAGTGAGGGCGGAAGAAAAGAGTGAAGCAGCACAGTGGAGCACGGTAACTCTGAAATGACGCGTATGCTTTTCTGAAAAACACTAAGTGAATATGATCTGATGAATGGGTCTCGGCAAATCGGATCAATTCCACGAAACGGCAAGTGTGCAGCAATGGTCCGGCCATAGCACGTACGATCCCGGAACATTTCTGAGTGGCTTTTGGAAAGGCGGTCGACCTCATCCGACGGATCTAAGACAAGGGCTGGCAAAGCACCAACCTGTTTCAAAATATCCTCCTTATTTTTCAAACTCGATATGCGTGTCAGCACGTATAGGCGGAGATTGGATCTCATATCCTACTTTCAGAGCAATAAAGATAATTGCTCATATTGAACTTTGTAAACCATTCTCAGCGCCCGGCGTGTCTTACTTCAACGCTCAAATCAACCTCTCTCCTCAGGAATAGATTGCTGATGTCGGTAAAGGCGGACACGTTTTAGCAGACGCTGCGATCCAGACGAGAACGGAAGTCTACCGTGCAATACACGATGGTTATCCAAAATAAGGCAGTTGCCAAACTTCATTTGAAAAATATATTGCGCATTTTTCCACTCAAGCGCCTCATCGAGCTCCAAAACCGCATGGCTTGCCCGCTCAGTGAGGCAAGCGTTCTGATGGTGTTGCTGGCTCCTTAATTCTAAAGAATTATATCTTATATTGATATGATTGCCGGACCCATATATGATGCTTGTCTTTCCATAACAACAAGGAAATTGTTCCTGCTGCAATTCGTCCCGAGCCGAAGCACTCAGCCGAGGCAAGACGTGGCTGAGCGAACTCAAAACACTTTCGCCACCAGATGCCGCTGCTCTAACGCAAAGTAATACAACAAGATCATAGGGGCATCTGCGGGCAAAACCATCAGTGTGCAAAGGAAATGCTTGCGAAGTAGTTGAAAGAATCAATTCGCCCAGCTCATCCTTTACTCCACCGCCCTTCTCCTCCACCAGATAGACTGATAAATCATCAACCGCCCCTCCCTTTGTTATTTCTTCTGATCGAGTCGTGCCGAGCCAATTGCAAATACGGATAAGTGATTCATTTGTAGCCGCGGCAACTCCCTCCATTAACACTATTCCGTCCGAATCGTCGAGTCCGGCTCGAATAATATCACCGGGGTTATGCGAAAGCGCATTGTAGCTCAACCGAAGCATCTGTTCCTTATGTTCTCGGTGCAACAATTACATCAACCGACCAATCATTACTTGCCTCGACTTCGAAGTGCTCAACTGTTCCGGCTGCAGCAACATCGTCCATAATATCATTTATTTTTGGTATAACTTCGCTTGGGAGACGGATTAACAATGTCTTGACGGGCCAGCGCATTCCCACCTGTAACGCCGCTTTATTCCGCCTGATATGAGACATAAGCCATTGTGCGTTTTTGAAGCAATCCCTTTCCGCGCCCATTGCCGAAGCAGGCAATTCTGAACTGGTAGGCCACGTTGATCGATGAATCGAGATGCCCCTAAAGTTACGTTGGTATATCTGTGACCAGATTTCCTCTGCAACGAAGGGAACGATAGGAGCGACCAGACGCAAAAGGATAGAAAATGATAAATGCAAACTCGATATTGCGCTATTGCGTTGCGGGGCGGCCGCACCGTAAGCTCGTGACTTTATAAGCTCAATGTAATCGTCGCAGAACTCGCTCCAAAAAAAGGACTCTATTTGAGCAAGTGCCGTGCCCCAGTCGTTGGATTCAAATGCGCTTGTTGCTGCGGAAATTAGGTCAATCACGCCGCGCAAAAACGAGTTGTCCAATGGACATATAACACTTTGATTATCGCTATCAAAACTGTCATCTCCTAAACACCTCCCAAGAAACCTCGCAACATTAAAAAGCTTTGTAACGAGCTTTTTGCCGACCTTCAAGGTCTTCTCATCATAGACCGTATCTACGCCGGGTCGCGCCTTCGCCGCCCAATACCGGATAGCGTCCGCAGAATACTGGTCAAAAAGAAGATTGGGCGTCACCACATTACCCTTACTCTTGCTCATTTTCTTGCGGTCAGGATCCAAAATCCAACCACTTATGACCACGCTACGCCAGGGCATTTTCTTTCTGTGAAGCAATGACTTTGCAATAGTGTAGAATGCCCAAGTCCTGATAATCTCATGGGATTGTGGCCGCACGTCCATCGGGATCATCTCTTCCGCGAGACATGGATCTCCCAATTTGCTTAATGCAATTTCCGGCGTCAATGCACTGGTAGCCCAAGTGTCCTGTACATCGAGCTCCGCAACAAATCCATTAGGACGTCCGCGATCTGCTTCGTTGTAACCCGCGGGAACATCTGACGACGGATCAACCGGCAGACAGGCTACGTCAGCAACTAATGGTTTGCCATAATTTGGGACACCATTGCTATCCAGCGGATACCATACCGGGAAGGGAACGCCAAAATACCGTTGGCGGCTGATACACCAGTCTTGATTCAAACCACCCACCCAGTCGAGATATCGACTGCGCATACCTTCCGGATGCCAACGAACTTGATTTCCGGCTTCCAAAAGCTCATCTTTATGATCCAGAATTCTTATATACCATTGACGACGCGGAAGAAGTTCTAGCGGCTTTTCTCCCTTCTCATAAAATTTCACCGCATGCGTGATAGGCTTTGCGTCTTTAATTAAGTTGCCCGAATTTCTTAGAAGTGGAATTATCTTCCGGCGTGCCAATTCTACGGTATTTTCTTGAAGATGGGAATAATAGTCATTCGCGGCGTCCGCTCGAGCGCTTTCCCACCCTGGATCACCGAATCTAATGACCATCATACGACCATTGGGCCCTATGATTTGGCGCAAGGGCAGGCGGTGCTGTCTCCACCAGTAGACATCCATAACATCCCCAAACGTGCAAATCATTACAATGCCTGTACCCTTGTCGCGCTGCACCTTGGAATCAAATATGAGTGGGATTCGGGTGTGGAATAAGGGACTCTCGAACTCTATACCTTGCAGATGTGCGTATCGTTCGTCCTCTGGATGTACCGCTAGGGCAACGCATGCTGGCAGAAGCTCTGGTCGAGTCGTCGCGACATTAACTTTCAACTCGTTCTCCGGCGATTGAAATATGATATCGTAGAACTCACCGTGTATTAAACGATCCTCCATTTCAGCCTGCGCTATGGCAGTACCAAAACCAATGTCCCAGTAAACCGGCGAATCCACCTGATAGGCCTCTCCTGACCTCCATAATTCAATGAAGCTTCGCTGGCTGATCCGACGACTCTGAGAATCGATCGTGCTATATTCCAACGACCAATCAACGCTCAATCCTAAGCGCGTCCAAAGCCTCTTGAAGACCTCTTCATCGGATTTGGTGAGAGCTAAGCATAGTTCAATAAAATTTTGTCGACTTACGGGCTTGGAACTTCCGGTTTGCGCTCCTGCTTTCAATGATATATCGGCATCGTATGGAATTGACGGATCGCAATGGACATTGTAGAAGTTCTGAACTCGGCGCTCTGTGGGCAATCCGTTGTCGTCCCATCCAATTGGATAAAAGATGTTTTTGCCACGCATCCTTTGATAACGGGCCAGACAGTCTTGGTGCGTGTAACTGAAAACATGCCCCATATGGAGCGAACCACTCACGGTGGGTGGTGGTGTGTCAATTGAAAACCTTGGCAATGTGGTGTTCCTTTGCCATTGATAAATGGCACATTCTTTCCAATGGTGTTGCCATTTCTGCTCAATCAAATTTGCGTCGTATACATCATCCATTAGGAGCCGTTCTAACAGTCTCAAAATGTCAATCGATTAAGGCGTTTCTTCTCGCCTACGGTAGCCACCAAATCAGCCCTTTTAATATCATACGTGTCAAGCACATACAAGTATGAGGCCTGCGTGACACCGATGGCAATCGGCACCAATTCCGCAAGGCCACGCCGCTCGCTCACGACGGAGACTTTTTTCGATGAACTCCTTCATCACGTCGATCTTCACGTCACGCTCGGCCAGCAGCCGCCTGAGCCGCGTATTTTCCTTCTCCAACTCCTGCAGCCGCTTCACGTCCGGCTCCGCCATCGAGCCGTACTTGCGCTTCCAGGCGTCATACGTCGGCTGGTTGGCAATGATCAACAGGTGTCTCCGATTGCTGTTCCCAGACAGCGTCACTGATTTAGCTGCGTTGAGGTTCCTAAAACATTATCAGGTTTGGGTCTGACTCGCGGATCGGGGCTTTGATGTCGAGAGAGCCGTGGGATAGAAGTCGCCCTGAAAGTGCTCTTCAGTATTCTGGTCCGCTGGCGCGATTCGTTCAGAATTGTCCTCTGTCGCAAGCGAAACGGGTGCTGAATTACTCATTGAAGTGGCTTGCGTTTTCGATTCAGCCGTCGTTTTGCTGGAACGGCCAAGCTGCTCTTCAAGACCGGATATCACCTGATCAAGTTGCGACTGATCATTGCCTGCAGGCTGAATTCCGTCTGTACATTTCTCCGAGACAAAACGATCCAGATCATATGCCCGATCTGCCGTTTTTGCGCCAAATCCAGAATCAATGAGCAGGCTAACCAGCATCGGAAACAGCAGCCCGACCACCAAGACAGATCCTGTTGTCCAAAGCCCCAAAGTCATTGCGGGTGAAGCCCACCAGGCGAAGGCATAGGAAATTTTCGGCATGCGCTGCTTCAGGCTCTTAAGATAAGCGACGACCGTATAATCAGCGCCGGAGAGAACCATGGTCGAAGGAGCGTTTGCTGTCGGCGGATAGGGAATTGGCGCTTCCATCTGTCGCGGAATATATTCCCATTCCCCCGGTTTGGCTGTCGCGGTAAGCACCTCAAATCGGACCATATTTGACCCGTCTTTTGCCGGGAAAATGGTCACATCACGAACGAAGTTATTTCCAACCTTGAGCGGCGGACTTAATAACATGGATTCGAATTGCGATGGTGTCACGCTTCGAGCCGGAGAAAACCCACCAAATGCGATATGAAGATATCCCACGAGCAGACCCAACCCAAAGCTTATCGGAAGCCAGTGCCGTTTCTTTAATCGCCGCACATTCATCAGTAGCCCCGCGGTTGTAATACATAAATCGGTTGGCAAAAGATTAATCCACTGTTACATTACCATAACTTTGCTGCGAATCGGGACTGTAGGTCATTTGGTTTGGAACCCACTTGGGATATTGGGCCACGTGCATGTCGCCGAACAAGATGTTGTTGCCGTGCGGATGCATGCCCAAGCCATCAGGATTATTGGAGAATAGGATGCACGGACCGTTGGCGTCGTCTTTATCCACGTCATCAAAGGGCAAGGGTGAATGGCCAAAAGGCGGCTGGTACCATTCTGGGCCGGTGCAGTCACCGCTGAGGATGAAGGTAGAAGAAGTGCGGATGCGGCTGAGTCGCATGGTGAACAGGCCTTGGAGTGATTCCCATCGTGCCGTGATAAAATAAGTGACGGCATTCCCCTCAAACGCAGGACAGCGATAAACCCGTGAATCGGGAGCCACATAACTCGACATTAAATATTCGGTCCATGCAATTCCCGGATCTTCCAGGGGCGGTCCATAAGATCCAGCCGGATAAGCATGAGTTCCTGACCACGGCGGGAGATAGCCGTCGTTTTCGACCGCATAGACTGAAAATGCCTGCCCTAACTGCCTGAGTTGCGATGCGCATGCCACAGACGTTGCAGCTTGCCGCGCGCCGGTCAGTGCCGGCAGCAGCAAGGCGGCGAGCATCCCGAGGATTCCTATCACTACCACCAACTCCACCAAGGAGAAGGCTCGGGAACGCGATCGGCCGCCCGCCTCGAACATACTCGAAAGTCTAATCATTTTTCGGCCTCCGCGGCCGACTGCGCCCGCAGGTAGCCGTTGGCACCAGCGATTGTCCCATCGCGAGCCTTCATAGCTCTTGCGATATCGTTCACGTTCATGTGATGACCCGCCGCACTTTTCGCTGACGCGGAAGCGGCTTGGAACACTTCCAGCGCCTTGTCGGGTGCGCCCGACAATAGCAGCAAGTTCCCCTCGCCAGTCCGATAAGAGTCAACAGCTGGGGTTAGCTTGTATTTGCCCGCGTAGCGCGAGGGGTCCAGCTTGATTTCCGAAAGGATGGTGCAAGGCACACCTGCGGTCTTTGATCCTTCGACCTGCTCTTTGATGAACTTCTCCACGATAGCCGGATCATTCGGATAGGCGGCGGCCAAGCACTGACTAAGTAGCAGCAGCGCGCCGTTTGTCTCGGGCATCGGGGCAACGTTGTATAGCCTCTTTGCGTCCTGCAGAGCATCCATTGGACGGCCGAGTTGCAGTTCCGCCTTAATGCGGCTGGACATTAAGAAGGGCATTGACCAGGTATATAGAGGCTCGGCTAGGATCGCGTAATCTGAGATCGTCAAAACGTCCTCGTAGCGGTGGGAATCCATAAGACCTTCCATCCATGACGCCTGAAGTTCAGTGATGGCAACATGGCAATTTTGGTCGATCTCCCGCAGAATTTGATCGGTAGGAGGTATCAAAAGCGATGTTGCTGCCCTTGATGAAGGAGGGTTGCTGTCGGCCCCTTCAGTGGCGGGCGACGCATCCAACGGCAGCGAAACAATTATGATAGCGAAACATACGGCAAGGATGCAAACGAAAGGAAATCTCGTAAGATTAAAACTTGCTGAGTGAAACATTCGCATTCCTCCAGCGTTCTATCTCTATCCGGCAGCGCTCGTTCGACTTTGACGCAAAGACAGCACCAATCCAATCATTGCGGCGACGAGAACGAGAGAGGAGCGAAGAACCGTAGCCGCGCTAATGTTATCGTTGCTAAGGAAGCAGCCGCACTTAATGTTCATCTGCCGATAGACCGCGGAGCCGACGAGGGCAACGAAAACAGCGCCTAAAGCGCCGGCTAGCAAAAAAGCGCCAGGCACCAATAACCTGCTCAACAGACATAGCCCAATTCCAATCTCCATCCAAGGAATACTCGCGGCTACTATGGCGGACTGTCGGGGGCCGAAGACTCGATAATCGCATACAATCGCGAGAAATTGGTACGGCAAGCGAATTTTGACTAGGCCGCTAAACAAGAACATCACGCCCAAGGCCAATCGCAGCAAATGAACTAGATATGCGCGGATCATTAGTTGTTGCCTCGTGTGCAGACGCTATTTTGGATCCGGAAATACTCCACGCTTAGAAACAAGCCATTCCTCATATCCACCATCGAGTAAGGCAAGATTCGTATACCCATCACTCGCCATTGTAATGGCCATCCTTTGAGAAAAAGGACAACCTTTGCTTTGGCAGTAGATGACGATTCCTCGATCCCTTTGAATCCCCGAAAGAGTTTTTGCTCTCGCTCCGGGATCAAGATCAATTGGTACGCTCACAGCACCCGGTATATGCCCCGCATTGTAGTCTTTGGCAAAACGAGCGTCGATTAAGACAGCACCAGCATGGATTCTGCGATCGAGCTGTGACAATCCTATCTTCGGCAGGAAACTGCCAAAGTGCGACTTCTCTACTTCGTCGACATAACTCGGATGCCTCAGAAAGCCCGTCGCAGCCAAACAACTGTAACCGAAGGCAAACATACATGTGATCAACAAGATAATCACGGCCTGACATAATACGAAACGATTCGCTGCAACAGGTCGCGTCACCCTATCGGATGGGAAGCGTGAGACAGTCCATCGGCAGAGGATGACTCCGCCCACAACCAAGGCAATCCATGTGATACAAATCAGCCAGGATGAAGCAAATAGTTCAATGGCACTCACAGGGTTGCGGGAAATAACGACGCCTGTTCGGTCCCAACTAGCCAAGAGTTCGGTTGAATCTACCATGCGCAATGGGCTTCCTGAAGGATCCAGAAGTGAGAATATATCCCCGTCGCAGCGGAGGAGCATTACAAAATGATTATATTGTTGAGCTCCCGCAACTGGGCTGATGTGAAGAATGACCGGCTCTTTGGCCGCGCGCAACATCGCGAGCGTTCCATTTCCAAATGAGAGTGTGCTCAATTTGTGATCGTGAGCCGCGCTTTCGATATCAGCCAAGGAGCTCCCTTGAGCCGAAGTCACGTATTCAGGCTTGAGAAGGTCTTCAAATGGAATTGGAGAGCCCAGTTCCTTGCTTGCTGCGTAGAGACAATATAAACCGCAGTAAGGGGATGAGCCAAGAGCACCGGATGGCTGAGTAGTTGTCTCTCCGAACACGGCATGAGATGAGAACATCAGTATGACACAAATTAATCGGCTCAGAAATCTGAACGTGCTGACGAAAAAACCGTATAAATCAGCGCGACGCATCAAGTGCCCCCTTTCTGCGCCTTGCGATAATCAACACAACCAAGAATCCACAAGCCGCAACAGCGATTACCAACCAGATCAGGACGTTAGAGTGTTGTCGGATGATCGTTTCTGCCGGCGGTGTGGTGGAACCCGCCAACGCTGAGTCAATTTGGCCCAACGCTGTTACGTCAACAGCCGGCTTAGGCGCTCCATGCCACCAAACATAACTAATGTGTTGCGGCGTGATCGCATCTTCAAAATGAACTGGAATTCCATCAGGGACATTTTTAACTGTGAATAAGGCGGGGTCATCAAATTTCGGGTCCATCTCGATCAACATTCGCTCTGCTGTAGTAATCGATGTCCATACTCGGCCAGTCTTCGCTTCATAATAGACAGTCTCGCAACGACCCCCAGCTGTAGCAACTCTGTTCTCGATGCTTTTAAACCCCGAGCTTTGAAAATGAATCGATGATGGTCCCCGTGGCGGCGCCCGTTCGTCACCTGAAGGAGGAACGCGTCCCTCAAGACTGAACTTGACAATATTATAACCCTGCGACGGCGCTACCCAGATATCGAGAGTTCCAAACCTAGTTGACCATTCCGCTGTGTCACAATCTACCCCGTCGATGTTGTCCTGCGTGACCCCTTTCGATACGTCACTATGCATAGCAAGATCAACTACTGATTGAGGCTTTGCATCATCAGATAAAAACCTTCCGTCCAGAAATCCTCCTAATGTCGGTGAACACGCGACCGCGGTTTCGGCTGCAGCTTTCCCACCGCTTTGAGTGAAGACCCTGGCGATGCCGTTATGTATGCTTGGAGGTGCCTGTTCGCCATATTGCGAGGTCACGAACCGACCGTCGGCAAGAACATATTCGGAGCTGACGGGGCTAGGCACGAAGCGACCCTGCTTGTCTGGTCGTGAGTTTTGTTTTAGCCTTGCATCGATTCGACCATCGGGAGAATGGAACAACGTCACGTCTCCATCGAATCCCGCATATTGCTCTGGCGGCCCCGAAGTGCTTGAAAGCTGGTGAATATGTAAAACGGTTTTTGACCGGTCCGTCCATTGCAACGCTGCCTGCGCTTTTGAAAGCAACTCTGTTGGCGTAATCGACTCATTTTCTGCACAGGACGCGTGGCGCTGCGCTAGAAGTACGCATCCCAGCATGCACAATATCAGGTAACCGTTACCCTTAAGAGAGTAGTTGAACAAGTGACACCGATTCGTGTAAATTAAGAGACGGAGAAAGTGCCCCTATGCCCGATCAGCAGGCCAAGTCCTCTCAATATAGAGTATTGGGAATAACCTGTGACCGCACTTCTCCGAATTCGTTTACCAACACGCCAAGCAATGCGTACTGGGCATAAGAGAAGAGCAACCAGAGGGACACTGTTGAATAACATCGGCCTGGCAGAATTTATTTGGAAGTCCCGTGCTGCCCATCAGGCAGTTGTCATAGGTATAAATACCACATCCGTCACTACCCTGACACGGGGTAACCGTATACTGGTCCTGACACAGGGACCCTAAGCCCGCGACAACACCAGCTTTGTCAGTCGCGCTAAGCGACATTGGCGCAAATACAGCGGCACCAACTCCAAGTGCCGCAATTAGAGATAGAGTATCGGACCCTATCTTTATCTTTGATCGCGTTTTACGCATAATGATCTCCATCTCGTGCATAAGCACATGAAAGCGTGATTGAAGAATGCACAACAACTTGATCTGGCGATCCGACGGTCTCGGGTGATTTTCACCTCCTTACTGGTGGGGGAATAATCTCTCCTTCGCCTGTACTATACCACCTGATTCTCGCTTCAGATGTAAATACATCATCCTTAATGTCCATAAGGGCAGCCCATTTGGTCTTGGCAGACGAACGTCGATTTTGGCAAGTGTCCACGAGCCTTAACAATTCCGTGCCTTGTTGGGTGGCAAGAAAGTTGGCGCAGCCGATAAGCATTTGTTCCCCCAGACCTTTGACTTCGGCAACGCGAAGAAAGTGTCCTAGGCCTTGTGAATTAACTTCATAGGGGATAACCGCCGGGCCGAATGAGTTTGAAAGCCATCCGCACAACCGCTGGGGGAGTTCACCTTTTGCCCAAGCATCGGTTCTGGCGGTGAAACCAGCCCGTTGAACCTCTGACATAATCTCGCTATTAGCCTCAGCAGCGAATTTGGTGTAGGGCTGACGGCTGTCAAGTTGTGGAAAATTCAAATTCAGATATGGACCTAGTGCAGGGTTATGAATATCCATCACAACATCAAGCCGATTTCCCTGATTGACCCAATCTTGAAACCAGCGAGCGTAAGCCTTGGCTTCAACCGTTGCCTTGTCGCGGGCGAAAAAGTCGGTAATGCGATCGTATGCCCCCACTGCGGCGCCGTCGGGATCCAAGAGAGGTATGAGGATCACTGTAAAACTGTCACGAATCCTTTTAGCTTCAACAGCCGTATCCGATCGAAGAAACTCAATCATGCCCTGAACGGCCCAACTCGAATCGGGCTCATTGGCGTGCTCGCGAGCATAAGCGATTATACATGGCCGAGTCTTCGATGCATCACCTGGACCAGAAAAGACCACTGCCTTCAGGGAACGGCCGCACAAGCTCCGTCCGATATCCTCCACTGAGATCCCTTCTATTTTCGGAACCTGGCTCAGATAAGACTCATTATAGCTCGGGGTGTAAGGCACACGAGTGGCGACATACACGGAATCTGATGGGAATGTCTGTTCAAAGGAAACGGCATCAAGAGCCCCCCAGACCTTTGAAACTTGGGTCCATTCTTCCACCTTGCCATTGACGTCCTGAACTGAACCACTCAGATCTGTCGTCGCGTCAAAAAACATTGGCCGATTGCACAACCAACGGTCGGCCCGAACATTCTGAAAATCGATCCGAACTTTCCGGCCCCGGAGATTCTCAAGCTTGAAGAGGTACCAAATGGTGGCCGCGCTCGGAAACCGAATGACTATGTGCGTGTCATCGACATTCCGAGCATCTAAAGTCACCGACCCTTCAAATCCGCTAACGAGCCGGACCGCGTTGACTGATGGAGGTAGTGCTTCAGCGGGAACCGGAGCCAAGAGGCCAGCTTTCTCGCTCCAGCCGCTGGGGATCGTTGCAACGGTGTACGATTCGGCCAAAAGGCCATTTACCCCCGAATGTGGCGGGGAGGACTCTGCCATATTTGTATGTTGCAATAATTCGCTTTGAGTCGATCCGGCCTTAGCCGACATTTTCCCCGAAAGCCTGGACCTCCAGAGAAGCCCAATGGAGAGCGCAAGAACAACGCTAGCCAAGACGCCAACGGCGATCATTCGTCTGGTATTCTCAGCAGTCTTTACGTGCTCATGCATCAAAAGTCCGCGAGATTCAAAGATTTAGCCGCGGCACCGGGGAGCGAGAAGCACCCCGAACAATAAACGTCAGATGAACAACGTCAAGAACTGAACAATCATACAGCATTGCTAAGGCACATCAAGAATACAAACGGGTCGTAACATTTTCAACCCAATTCCTCCTTGAATGACCGGGCAATGTTGCCCGTCCATCTACAAAAAAGATTGCAAATATATGCAACATAATAACTTGCGGTCATTACTTTGCATCGCTCGGGGGGTGAATCTGACTGTTTTAGGGGATGTATCAGTGAACGGCCACGTTGTGGCGACATGTCGCTGAAACGATAGACAGATTTTGAGAAAACACTTGTTTCAAGGTCATCGGCACATCGAGCATACGATCAAGCGGCTAGGACAATTTGCAAATGTCGCTATTGGTGCCGGAAGTTGGGTCGTATTCGGTCCGCGCGTTAAAGTCCCAGCTATTGCATCAATTCCGTCATTTCGAGTGTGAATTTCGATGCGAGATTTAAGGAACACAAGCTGGTCAAGAATTTTATGACGGCTTCATCGATTCGATATATCGCTCATCGATGGAGGACGAGGTCTAGGAGCATCGTTAAGAGGTCAATCGCCCCGTTTGTCGTTGCCACGTTTGTAATCCTCATGCTGCTAGACCTTGGAACCTATTTTCGAGGGTGCATTCTTTCTGCAGATGGGCTCAAATACAGTTCGTTCGTTGCCTGCGGACGAGGTAGAATCGAAGCTGCACACTATTTCACCGGCTCCCTCGCCTTTGATCGACATCAGGATTGGACAATTGACCTACTGCCCGCTTCTCAAGTCTGGCTTTCGCCAACTACCATCGTTCATCCAATCCTTCTTCACATGGAGCGAGCTGAAAGCGACGAAGAGGACACGGTGTGGTCATTCTCGCTCCCAATTTGGCTTCCTTTAATCGTGACGACGATTCTTCCCGCACGTGTCATGTTCAAATGGCGCAGGCAAAGCCTCCGGCGGCGATCCGGCTGCTGCATCCGTTGTGGGTATGATCTGCGCGGAATCTCGGATCGCTGTCCGGAATGTGGCGGCCATCGAGCGATGCGCGCATAATCGAGGCCTATCGTCGGCTCGTCAAAAGAAAGAAGGCTTTACCTGTCACGCAGAATCACATACTCAACGACGATGGCACGCGCGCTTCGTCAGAGGAAGCGCAGTTGCAGCCGGACAACTCAACAATCACGAAATTCGATCTGGCGCAAGCAAGGGAGGTGTCCGATAGAATGAATGTTGACGATATTCGGGAAGGTAGAGCTTATTGATCTCTTTGGGGCAGATTTGGGGCAAATGGTCTCCAGAATCAGTCAGAAGGCAGTTCGGGTACAAGTGTTTGTCAGTGCATAAGTCGCGCTACCGCGGATCAATAATGCATTCTTGATCCTGTCGTAGATGGGGCGTTCGCGGGTTCGGGACCAAGAGGTCGCAAGTTCAAATCTTGTCACCCCGACTTAAATCGGAAATGAGCCCTTCGGCGAGAACGTCGAAGGGCTTTCTTATTGTGGTGACGAGAGTTGTGTCATCGAGACGGCAGTTCAAAAACAGGATTTCGAGAATTCGACGCTTTGTCGAATAGTCAGCACTAAGCCATTGCTGTCTAAGCGTGAGATAGTTCAAAGACTTTCGCCGCCAACTCCGCGGTTTCATCGCTTGAACGGTCGAGTACGTCGAGCTGGAGCTTTAAGTTGGCCAACCGATCCCGCAACTCAGTCTGCTTACGGGCGAAAGTCTCTTGCTCCACGCAGTCACTGCTCCCTGACGCTTGGCTCCAAGCTCACCCACAGCACCGCCGAGCTTGGTCCCGCTAGCAACGCAAATCCCAGGGTGCGGAACCTGCCGCCAGTCCGCAAACGCGGCTCCGCACAGCGAAATGGAGGACCGAACCGTGTTACGGTTTTTTCACGCCAATTCGCCATCGGACATTCAGTCCCGTCGCGGAAAAGTCTTACCTGCGTTGCCCGCTGTTTTTTGGCTACTTGCGATTTGCCGCGTTCGGTGTTCTACCTGGCTCACGCGGGTTTTCTGAAAATATATTAGCTGGCCCCCTTGACATACATTGCAGTTCTGTGTAAAAATGCATTGCAGTACAATGTATCGTCGGCAAAAATAGGAGGCACTCTCTGATGTCGCAGTCCAAGGAACTGGTTGCCGCTTCGGCGACCCCGATGATCCTGTCGATCTTAAGCCGCGGCGAAACCTACGGCTACGCGATTATCCGCGAGATCCGCGAGGTATCCGACACGCAGATCGAGTGGACGGATGGCATGCTGTATCCGGTTCTGCGCCGCCTGGAAAAGCAACGCCTTTTGGAATCCGCATGGCGCGTTGCGGAATCGGGCAAGAAGCGTCGCTACTACCGCATCAAGAAATCGGGCCGCGCCGCCCTGAGCGAGCAACGAACGCAATGGCAGCTCACCAATCGCGTGCTTTCTAAGCTATGGAAGGAGACGCCATGTTTGACCTAGACCAACAAATCGACCGCTGGAAATCGGCCTTCGCCAAGAAGGCAGCCTGTTCGAGCGACGAGCTTTTGGAATTGGAATCGCACTTGCGCGAGGAGATCGCGGCGCTGGTTGCAGCAGGGCGAGGCGAACAAGAAGCCTTTTGCGAAAGTGTCGCACGCCTCGGTGATCCCACAAAGATCGGCGGCGAATTCGCAAAGAATGAGAGCCGATTCGTGTGGGACGGCGTGGCCCTGCAAGGCAACGGCGTGGTCGTCATCCTGGCAGGTCTGGCCGCTATTGTGTTTGGGTTTGCCGTAGGGATGAAAAAGGGAGACGGCTTATTGGCAGTGCACGTCGGGACGATTAGCTTTGCCTATCTGGTTCCGTTCCTGTTGGCTGTGGTGGGAACGTATGCCATCTTTCGCGCCGCAATCGTCAAATCGGACCAGACGCAGTTCCGCGATCGATTCGCCGGACAGTGCCGGTTTCTGCTGGGTGTCGTCGCGCTTGTGAGTGCGACGGGAGTCATCCTGGGCGGCGTTTGGGCCGAGCGTCATTGGGGCCGGTTCTGGGGTTGGGACCCCAAAGAAATCGGCGGACTCTCGGTTGTAGTGACGGCACTGGTCCTCTATCTGCTCCTCACCAGACTCAAACCAGGCAGCGTCCAGCTAGGGCAAGCGAGCTTGATTATGAGCTTGGTGACGTTTGTCGCCTGGTTTGGGCCGGCGGTATACATGGAATCGGTCGGCCCGTCCGTTCTCGCCGTTCTTGTCATTTGCCTCGTCGTTCAACTGGCGATTCTGAGCATCTCCCTCTTTCTGTCCAAACATACCTTGGCCTGACCCTTTGACTACGGCACGACCGAGACGGATACACCATCGCCAGGGCTCGGGAGATTCTCAACACCCTGAAAGTGTGCGTCGTTACGAATGTCAAATACCTTGACTAATAGCCGAACGAATATTCTGAAGTCTTAGCGAAGGCTCGAACGGCTTGGGACGGTTTCAAAACCATCTATCCATTTTTTTTCCTTGACATATTCCCATATCAGAATATACTAATCGCATGGCTCGGGCAGCGACAACCTCCGATGTTTTCAACGCCATCGCCGAACCGCGCCGGCGGGAGATAGTGGATCTGCTCGCCCTGGGGGCCGAGCGTGATGTCACGGAGCTGGTGCTCAAGCTCGGTCTTCCGCAGCCGGCTGTTTCCAAGCACCTGGGTGTGTTGCGAAAAGTGGGGGTCGTTGACGTTCAAAAGGCGGGGCAACGCCGGTTGTATCGGCTGAACCCGCAGGAGCTTAAACCCGTGCATGACTGGATTCAAAATTTCGAGCGGTTCTGGACCGACCAACTGGCCAGCATCAAGCAGGCCGCCGAACAAAAAGCCAAACAACTTGCCGCGCGCGATCGCGCTGCATCTCACCACCAACCCTTTTCAAAGGAGAAACGTCATGATCGCTGAAGAAAATGGATCCAAGATCAAAACGCTGCACGTCGTCAAAGAGGTGCTGATCGCCTCCCCGATGGAGATCGTCTTCGAAACCGTGCTGGAGCCGCATGGCCCCCTGAAGGACATGAACATGAAGCTGGAGCCCTGGCCCGGCGGGCGCTGGTTCCGCGATCTGGGTAACAACACCGGCCACCTGTGGGGTCACGTCCAGGTGATCAAACCGCCAAAACTGCTGGAACTGGTCGGCCCGACGATGATGTCGTACCCGGTGGCGTCGCACATTCAGTATCGTCTCACCGAACAGCCCGGCGGCACATTGCTGAAATTCACCCACCAGGCCTTCGGTCTAATCGAACCCGAACTCCAGCAAAATGTGAGCAAAGGCTGGGGAGAGATGCTGGAGCAGCTTCGCATGGCCGCGGAGAAAAAGAAGGGTTAGAAGCGGTTTGCGAACCGTATCGTGACACGATTTGATTCAACGCATTTTTTCAAGGAGCACCAATGTCCATTGCACACGCCATGCTTGGCGAATTCGAACATGAGTCAAAGATAACCCGAAAATTCCTCGAGCGCGTTCCGCAGGACAAGCTGGGATGGAAACCGCATGAGAAATCACATACCGCCGGCGAACTGGCCTCGCACATTGCGATTGTGCCGGGGTTTGTCGTGCGGTTCGCATTGGTGGATGAAACTCCACGGCCCGACTTCGCTAAGTTGTTCAAGCAACCGACAAACGTGCAGGATGTTCTGGCCAGTCATGAAAAAAGCATCGAGACGGTGCGAGAGATCCTTCCCACATTAGACGATGCCCGCTTGATGACCAACTGGTCAGCAACCGTTGAAGGAAAGCCGGTCGTCACTATGCCCAAGGTGATGGTTCTGCGATCAATCATGCTCAACCACTGGATTCATCACCGCGGACAGCTTGGGGTGTATCTCCGGCTCATGGGCGCCAAGGTCCCCTCCAGCTACGGCCCCAGCGGTGACGAGGGATAAACTTCAGAAAGGAGATCGACCATGCAACACCAAATAGCAAGTCAAGAAGAATGGCTCGCCGCCCGTCTGAAACTGCTCAAGGCGGAGAAAGAATTGACGCGGCACAACGACGAGGTGGCTCGGCAGCGGCAGGATCTGCCATGGGTCCGTGTCGACAAAGAGTATCGCTTCGAGACCGACGAAGGCAGCGCCTCGCTGGCAGACCTCTTCAAAGGCCGCTCGCAGCTTCTCGTATACCACTTTATGTTCGGACCTGACTTTAAGGCGGGGTGCCCGTCGTGCTCGTCGATTGCGGACGGGTTCAACGGGATCGTCGGGAACTTGGCCACTCACAATGTGACTCTCTGGGCGGTCTCGCGCGCGCCGCTAACGAAGCTACAGGCATACAAACAGCAAAAGGGCTGGACCTTTCCCTGGGCGTCTTCATTCGGTAGCGACTTTAATTTCGATTTCAAGGTCTCGTTCACCGCCGAGCAAGTGCGCGACGGGGCCGAATACAACTTCCGCCGCGACGACCCCGTGATGAACATCGCAAGGGCGGAAGCGACGGGCTCTACTACTGCTAAGTACGCAGCTACGACCGGAACCGATCTGGGCACGTACACGCGCGAGCGTGAGGGCATGAGTGCGTTCGTACTCGACGACGGCGTCGTCTACCACACGTACTCCACCTATGCGCGCGGAGTGGAGGCCATCTGGGGCAAATACCCCTGGCTCGACCGCGCGCCCAAGGGACGCAGCAAGGCAAGTTAGTGGCGACGCCACGATGAATATCCAAAATATTCAGAAGGAAAACCATCATGAGCGATTGTCCGCTCTGCAATCTTGATGCGGCAGAAGAATTCGGACCGCCGACCCCAAGCCCCGGCAAACGACGCACCGGCCTTCTTATCGTGTGGCAAAGTATTCAATGGCTCTTCCCTGCCACCCTGCTGGTGTTAATGCCCAAATGTCCGCTATGCGTAGCGGCCTATGTAGCGTTGTTCACCGGGATCGGCATCACCGTGTCAACCGCCCGATGGATCCAGATTCTAATGCTCGTGTTCTGCTTGGCCTCATTGGCATACCTTGCGCTCAGATCTTGGAGGAAACGCGCCGAAGCGCACTAATCCACGTTGCCGCCGTCGTCCCATCAACCCCGCCGCCGCCAGGCCCAGGAGGCTTAGCGTCGTCGGTTCCGGGACGTAGATGACCACGCCGGTGTCGGTGTCCACCGTCGTGTCGTTGGATTCCACCGAGCCGTACTTGAACACGTAATCCTCGGCATTGGTGGTGGTGGTGTAGATGTCGCCGTAATCGACCACACCCAGGACCGCATAATCGCCCGTGGCGGTGAACTGGTTGTCATATTCGCCGATGCCGGTCTTCTTCTTGGCCGTGTCCGACCAATTCGTGTAACCGTTGGCGTGCAGGTCAGTCCAGTTGGCGGTGATGATGCTGCCGCTAGCGCTGGTGATTTGCAGTGAAGCGATGTCCGCATTGTTACCTTCGAGTTCCACATCGCCGGTGTTGGTGTCGACGATCAGTTCCAACTGGCCATTGGACGGGGGTACGATTCCCGGCGATGCGACACCGGTGAGCGTGCGGGCGACTGAAGCCCCGGCAACAGCCGCCGCAGCGCCGCCGATGCGAACTGTTGTCGCAGCAGTCGCTCCATAATTGCTCAGGGTAAGGTTCAAATCGGTGATATCAACCTTGCCGGCATAGGTGAAGTCGCCCGTATCCCACGTGGCAGGTTTACCCGACAGGTAGTTGTTCAGAACGATATTCAAATCACTTTGGCCGACCGTGCCATCCAGATTGGCGTCGCCGTAATGCGCGTATTTGACGAGAGTTTGATTGGAGCCAACGCCTAATGCGATTCCGACAGCACTCGTGCCGCTTGTGTACCCCAGGGCCGTGGACTGGTTGGTGTTCGCCGCGGCGTTGATGCTGCTGATGCCGCCCGTGCCGTTCCATGCCCCGCCGTTGTAGCCGGCGGTCAAATACTGGCGGATCGTGGAAGGGGATGCGCTCGTCAGCAACGATTGATTCGCCAAGTCGAGCTGGCCAGAGCCGGCGATCGTCAGATTCGTGACGGTATTGGTCACTTGAGCGGTGTTGCTGCCAATGGCAAGGTAGCCAACGCTCGTGATGGCGATCGAATTCTGCTGCACGCTGGACACCCGCGTCAGCTCCGTTGCTCCGCCGAGGGTCATCGTGCCGGTGCCCGTGACCGCACCGAGACTCGCGGTTCCGCCGCTTTGGTTGAACTGGCCATTGTTGCTCATCGAGCCAGTCGTCAGCACGCCGCCGGATAGCACATAGGTCCCCGCGGCGCTGTTGGAATACGCGATGTATAACGATGCGCTGATGTTGGATCCGCCCGATTGATTGAACGTCCCGGCGGCTTTGTAACCCACGTACTCAGTGCTGCTGGTGCCGGAGAGTACACCGTTGGAGAGGGTATAAAGTGCGCCGGTGCCTTGGATATACAGAAAGGGAGCCTGTAGGTACTGTGTTCCACCGCCTCCCGTGTAAATTGCGGCCGCGAGGTAATTAGTGCCACCATTCTGCGTGAAAGTTTCCGTCCCCGATCCACCGACCGTTTCGGATGCCTCGCCAGATATACCCAGCACCCCACCGGAAAAGATGTATGCTGCCGCGCCGCCGGATGTCCCTCCAACGGACAAGGTGTTAAAAATTGAGCAGGTGCCACCAGTTTGCTGAAAGGTTCCATTTCCACCGACGAACAAGCCGCTGGCGCCCAGGTAGCCCGTACCGCTTAGGTTGTATGTCGCCACACCACTTCCGGAACTGCTAGCAGTGTTTCCTATCGCAACGAGACCAATAGTGCTAACCGTACCTCCTGATTGATTGACAACGGAGGTCCCGCCGCCCGCAACGTACAGGTCCAAAGGCTCAAACGTCCCACCCGAGACGTCCAGCTCGCCCTTGGTTCCTGACTGGCTGCTGACGTAGGTGTCATATTTGGTGATCGCGGTGCCGCCGGACAGTTGGTAGCTTCCCGAGCCGTCGTTACCTAAATAAAGGTACCCGAAGTCGGCGTAGCCGGCAGATTGGATGTAAAAGCCCGTGTCCTGCGGAGAGAGGTAGCCGATGTATGTGACAGGAGAGTCGGTACCGTAGTAGTAGTCATTGACCACCATGACGCTGCTGGGGGAACTTTGATTGAGTGTGTTCCCATTGCCGATATTCAGCGAACTAAGTCCGGTCGCGCCGTAGGCATAATTAAAATTGACGACCGTATTTGCCACACCAGTGCCATTAAAAAGGTAGGGGGGAGGGTTCCCCAAATAGACCTCGCCGAACATGGCGGGAACGTCGGCGGTGCCGGTCTGCTGTGAAATGGAAGCGTTCCAGGCGGCATAGCCGTCAGCGGTGCTGTCCCAGTCACCAGAGCCGGACACCGCATAAGCATATATAGGCGGTCCGAGGGCCGACGCCCGGTTGCCAACAAGCACGGTGGATGCCGCACTAGCAATAAGAAACGCAGTCCGGCGGCTGGTGATTCCAGTCCTCCGCTTTTGGTTGCGCGTTGCCGGCATATTCTCTCCCGGTTTCTGCCGTTTGGGCTTTGCCAAGCCCGCGCCATGTTGTAAACACTGTCGAAAAGAGCGATGAGAAATTCAACGTGACCGCGATCACATTTATCGCGCCATTGCCCGCAGATATTGTAACGACGCATAATGCTTATACAACGAAATATTCAGACCGGAACCACACAGCCCATGGCCCTAAGTTTGCACTCGGACGCAAAGCGTTGACAATAACTCTGACCCGCCGACGAGTCGTGAGCGGTTGTTGAGGTCCATTGATGCCCGGCCGGTGTCCCAGCCGTCTGGGGTTCATTAGCCCCGGAATTTCCATTGCTTGCAGCGGAAGGTGAAATTTCGGGTTGGGAAAGGAAGACTGCTTTTAGTGCCGATCGAAGCCCCCAGGTTCTCGCCCCGCCTTGAATGGTTGAAGCGCTGGTATCGACCATTGCCGGAAAATGGATCGCCGCTGCCGTCAGCCGAGGAGCCGCCGCTTCGTGCGGAACTTTACAGTGTCGAACAGTTGGAGCGACACGCCAGGGCGCTGGCCGAATCACATCGCATTACCACGCGCCGGGCGCCGGATCGGTTGCTGGCGCGGCTCGATGAGAACGAGCGGGTGCTTGTCGATACTCACGATCTCATCACCCACGCCGTCAAAAAATCGCGCCGCATTGCGCCGGCGGCCGAATGGCTGATCGACAATTTTTACGTCATCGAAGAGCAGATTCGCGCCGCACGCCGCCATTTGCCGCGATCTTACAGCCGGGAACTGCCGCGGCTGACTCAGGGCCCGGCGGCGGGGTTTCCGCGGGTGTACGGCATCGTCCTGGAGTTGATCTCGCATGTGGACGGCGGCGTCACGGTCTCGAGCCTCAGCAGCTTCATTGCCGCTTATCAAACCGTCGTACCCCTCACCCTGGGCGAGCTTTGGGCGGTGCCGATCATGCTGCGGCTGGCGCTTCTGGAAAATCTGCGGCGCGTGGCGGCACGACTGGCCCACGATCGGCGTGACCGGGATTTCGCCAACGACTGGGCCGAGCGCATGGCCGCCGTAGTGGAGCAGAATCCGAGCGATCTGATCATCGTTCTGGCCGATATGGCGCGGGCAAATCCGCCGTTAACCAGCGCGTTTTTAGCCGAGTTGACCCGCCATCTGCACGGGCACAGCTCGCACTATGCCTTCGCACAAAGTTGGCTTGAACACCGCTTGGCCGAACAGGGTTTGAGGCTTGGGCCGCTGATTCAGATGGAGAGCCAAACGCAGGCGGCCGACCAGGTTTCGATCGGCAACAGCATCACGAGCCTTCGGGTGGTGACCTCGACGGATTGGCGGGAGTTTGTCGAGGAACAGAGCGTCGTCGAGCGGACCTTGCGATCCGATCCAGCCGAGGTGTACGAGGGGATGGATTTTAATTCCCGTGATCACTATCGGCATGCAGTGGAAGAAATCAGGCGGCGCAGTTCGCTGTCAGAAGGCGAGATCGCGCGCGCTGCCGTCAATCTGGCAACGGAGGCGCTATCCACGGGGAGTCGAGCGGCTCACGTCGGTTATTACCTGATTGACAAAGGCCGCGAGTCACTTGAGCAAGCCGCGAAGGTGCGGTGGTCGCTGAGCGCTGCGACGACCGGCTTGCTGCGGCGATACCCGCTGCTTTTTTACTTGATCGCCGTTACCGCACTCACCGCAGCGGGTACGGTGCTCTGGCTTGATTGGGCGCATCGACTGCATGTCACGAAATGGGCGCTGACGCTGCTGGCGATTCCGGTGGTCATGTGCGCGGCACACATCGGCATCAATTTGATCCATTGGCTTACGACAATTTTTGTCGGGCCGCGCTCGCTGCCCAGGATGGATTTTCGAGCGGGCATTCCCGCTGAATGCCGCACGATCGTTATCGTGCCCACGCTGTTAGCAAGCGCCGAATCGGTGGATGAGCTGATCGACGGCCTGGAAGTCCGTTATCTGGCCAACAGCGATGCCAACCTGCACTTTGCATTGCTGACCGATTTGAAAGATGCGCCGCAGGAAGTGATGCCGGAGGATGAGGAATTGATCTGCCGCGCGCGCGAAGGGATCGAATCGCTTAATGAAAAGTATGCTTCGCTTCGGACGGATATTTTTTTCCTGTTCCACCGCCCCCGGCGTTGGAACGCCGGCGAGGCAGCATGGATTGGGCAGGAACGAAAACGCGGCAAGCTCCATGACTTGAATGCTTTTCTTCGCCAAGGAGTAAGCGAACCATTCTCGGAAATCGTGGGAGAAACCGATCGGCTGCGGAATGTGCGCTACGTCATCACGCTCGACACCGACACCGAGCTGCCCCGGGATTCGGCGAGCCGGATGATTGGTGCGATGGCCCATCCTTTGAACCGGCCGGTGTTTGACCGCAAGCGACGCCGAGTCGTCGATGGATACTCGATCCTCCAGCCGCGCGTGGGCGTCAGCTTGCCAAGCGCGGGGCTATCGTGGTTTGTGCGCCTGTTCGCCGCGGATGTGGGGCTCGATCCATATACCCACATGGTGTCGGACGTTTACCAGGACCTATTCTCCGAAGGATCCTTCATCGGCAAGGGAATTTACGACATCGCGGCTTTCGAAATGTCATGCAGCAACTTTCCCGCCAACGCCATTTTGAGCCACGACTTGCTCGAAGGGGCGCATGCTCGTTCGGGGTTGCTGAGTGATATCGAGTTATTTGAAGACCATCCCGCACGATATGCGGCGGACGTAAGCCGGCGGCGTCGATGGATTCGCGGGGACTGGCAAATTGCCGGCTGGTTGCTTCCGCGGGTTCCTGGCCAGGATTCACACTGGTCGAGCAACCCCATCGCAGCCCTCTCGCGATGGAAAATCTTTGACAACCTTCGCCGCAGCCTCGTACCGGCGGCCATGCTGACATTGTTGCTGTGCGGCTGGCTGGTGTGGCCGAGGCTTTCGTCGGACACGACGCTGCTCGTGGTGGCCACCGTGGCGGCGGCGCCCCTGTTGTCCATCCTCGTGGGGTTGATCCGCAAACCCGCGGATGTGCCTTGGCGGATGCACCTTGATACCTCCATTCTGCCCGTCGCACGGCAATTAACGCAGATTCTTTTCTGGCTCACATTCCTGCCGTATGAGACGTTCGTCAGTTGCGATGCGATTGGTCGGACTCTGGTGCGCCTGCTTTGGACGCGGCGTCGTTTGCTAGAATGGCAAACATCCCGTGAAGCCCATATCGCCGCTGAGGCGGACCTGAGCGACACGTATCGGTCGATGTGGGCGGCGCCGGCGTTCGGCGCGGCTATCCTGATACTTGCGGGAATATGGCAACCGCATGTCGCACAATTTGTCCCGCTCGCCGTGCTATGGATGCTTTCACCTGGCATTGCCTGGTGGCTCAGTCGGCCGATTCCCGTTCGTGCGCCGAGGCTCTCGGATCGGCAAAAGATATTCCTGCACACTCTGGCCCGGCGGACATGGCGATATTTCCAGGTTTTCGTGACCGCCGAGGAAAATTGGCTTCCACCGGACAACTTTCAGGAGCAGCCGGCGCCGATCACCGCCATGCGCACAAGTCCGACCAATATCGGCATGGCCCTGCTGGCCAATCTGGCCGCCTACGACTTTGGTTACAGTTCGGCGGCGCAATTGCTGGACCGGACCGAAAAAACGCTCGGCACTTTGGCGCGCTTGGAGCGGTTTCGTGACCATTTTTATAACTGGTACGACACCAGGACCCTTAATCCGCTGTCACCGCGATACGTCTCGACCGTGGACAGCGGCAACCTGGTCGGTCATCTGATTGTGCTGCGCCGAGGATTGCTGGGGTTAATCGATCAGCCCATTGTCGCGCCGCGAATATTCAATGGGATCGCCGACACGGTGCGGGTTCTTCTGGATGTGCAGCGGGGAATGTCCGGCAGCACGGAAACGGCACAGCCATCTGTCTCACACCACACGATTCGGCAGCTCGAAACTATTCTGCAGGATATTCAAAACCCTCCGACCAAATTGGCGGCAATAAGTGACTTCCTGCAGCGGCTGACCAACCTCGCTACGGAACTTGCCGCAGTCGACGCTCAGAACGCGGAGTTTGGGTGGTGGGCCAAAGAGCTGCAACGAACGGCCACGGATCATCGTGATGACTTGGCGCTTCTCGCACCCTGGTCTGGCCTTGCGAGTTTGCCCGAGGGTGACGCCGCCGCCTCTGCACCTTGGGCGGAGAAATTGAAGCAGTTGACCGATTTGCTTGGCCCGCTTGAGCAAGCTCCAACTCTTCGGCAGGTTGCGGCACTTCAACTATCGCTGCTTCCGCAAATCGATGCCATCCTGAAAGAAACATCCGGCCTCACGAGCCCCGCCGAAAGCTGGCTGCGGAAGCTTCGCGGCTCTATCGCCGGTGCTACTCGTCGAGCGACAGACCGCATTCGAAACCTGGAGGACATGGCCAAACAATGTCACGAACTGAGCGATATCGACTTCTCGTTTCTCTATGATGAATCCCACGACTTATTCACCATCGGCTACAACGTCGTCGATCACCGTGCCGATGCGGGCCACTACGATCTGCTGGCATCTGAAGCGCGGCTCATAAGCTTCGTCGCCGTCGCCGAAGGGCAGGTGAGCCAGGAGCATTGGTTCGCCTTAAGCCGGCTTCTCACGTCGGCGCGCGGCAATCCGGCGCTGCTCAGTTGGAGCGGCTCGATGTTTGAATACCTGATGCCGCTGCTGGTTATGCCGACGTACGACAATACGCTACTCGATCGGACCTACAAGGCGGTCGTGCGGCGACAGATCGATTACGGCAAGCAGCGCGGCGTTCCGTGGGGCATTTCCGAATCCGGCTACAACGCCACTGACGTGCAGATGAATTACCAGTACCGCGCGTTTGGCGTGCCGGGATTGGGATTGAAGCGCGGGTTGGCCGAGGATTTGGTGATTGCACCTTATGCCAGCGTGATGTCCTTGATGGTCGCCCCGGAAGCCGCGTGCCGCAATCTCCAGCGGCTCTCGGCGGACGGACGGATGGGAATATACGGATTCTACGAGGCGGTGGACTACACTCCATCCCGGCTGCCGCGCGGTGAGGATTCCGTCACCGTTCGGTCTTTCATGGCTCACCACCAGGGGATGAGTTTTCTGTCTTTGGCATACCTGCTGCTCGATCGGCCGATGCAGCGGCGATTCGAATCCGACCCCATGTTGCGGGCCACCGAGTTGTTGCTGCAAGAGCGAGTTCCGCGCGCCGCCGCCCCGGTGTTCCCACATGCCATGGAAGCCGGCACCACCCGCGGCGGCGCGGTCGACGATGAACAGAAAATGCGCGTGTTCAGCGATCCCAACGGCTCCATGCCCGCGGTGAATCTGATCTCCAACGGACGGTATCACGTGATGGTCAGCGCCGCCGGTGGTGGATACAGCCGATGGCGCGATCTGGCGGTGACGCGCTGGCGTGAAGATGCCACCCGCGATTGCTGGGGAAGTTTTTGTTATTTGCGCAGCACCGAGTCAAAGCGTTTCTGGTCCACGAGCCATCAGCCGACGCTCCAGCCTTCGCGCAATTACGAAGCCATTTTTACCCAGGCCCGCGCCGAGTTCCGCCGCCGGGATGGCGCCATCGACACGCACACGGAGATCAGCGTGTCGCCGGAAGATGATATCGAACTGCGGCGCGTGACGATGATTAACCGCTCCGATTTGCCGCAGACGGTTGAATTGACCACTTATGCCGAAGTGGTTCTCGCGCCGGCGGCCCAGGATTTATCGCACCCAGCGTTCAGCAATCTGTTCGTGCAAACGGAGCTCGTGCGGCCGCGCCATGCGATCCTCTGCACCCGCAGGCCCCGCTCGGCGGCTGAGAAACCACCGTGGATGTTCCACCTGACATCAGTGCAGGGACATGCGAGCGGGGAGACTTCCTTCGAGACAGACCGATTGAAATTTATTGGTCGCGGCCGGACATCGGCTGCGCCGCAAGCCATGGATCGCAGCGGACCACTCAGCAACACCGAGGGTTCGGTGCTCGATCCGATTGTCAGCATTCGCCGAGCCGTCCGTCTGGAGCCGGGAGAAACTGCTCGCATCGATATTGTCACCGGCATTGCGGAAACGCGCGAAGGCGCGATGTCTTTGATCGAAAAATATGATGATCCGCGACTTGCCGATCGCGTTTTTGAGCTTGCCTGGACACACAGCTACGTTGAACTGCGCCAGCTCAATGCGTCGGAAGCCGATGCCCAACTCTACTGCCGTCTGGCGGGATCGCTGATTTACGCCACATCACAGCGACGTGCCAACTCACGGGTGCTGGCCCGAAACCGCCGCGGCCAATCCGGTCTCTGGGGATATGGCATCTCCGGCGATTTGCCCATCGTGCTCCTGCGCATTCGTGATCGCGCCAGGCTCGATCTGGTTCGCCAGGCCGTGCAGGCCCACGCTTATTGGCGAATGCGGGGGCTTCAGGTTGATCTGGTCGTGTGGAACGAAGACGATTCCGTGTACCGACAAAACCTTCATGATGCGATCATGGACATCTTCGCGGGGACGCTCGACGTTGGGTTGATCGACAAGCCGGGTGGATTATTCCTGCGGCGTGGAGAGCAAATCTCCGAAGAAGATCGCGTGCTGTTGCAGGCGGTCGCGCGCGTGGTGCTTTTTGATGATGCCGGCACGCTGCGTGAGCAGGTCGAGCGACGAGAGCGCAGCGAACCATTGCTGCCAGCCTTCAGAGCCTTGCGTCCGCGCGCTGAGCCGTTCACGCCCGCAACCGTGCCGCAGCGCGATCTGAAGTTCTTCAACGGCCTCGGCGGATTCACCCATGATGGGCGCGAATATCTGACGATCCTCGCACCGGGTCAGAACACACCCGCGCCCTGGTCGAATGTGATTGCCAATGCGCAATTTGGCACCGTCGTTTCCGAAAGCGGCTCCGAATACACCTGGTCGGAAAATAGCCACGAGTTTCGCCTCACCCCTTGGCAAAATGACCCGGTGAAAGGTGGCCAGAGTGAAGGGTTCTACATCCGGGATGAAGAAAGCGGCCGGTTCTGGTCGCCTTCGCCTCACCCGGCGCGCGGAAGCAGGCCTTACATCATCCACCACGGTTTTGGTTACACCATCTTCGAATACGAGGAAGACGGTATCGCCAGCGAATTGATCATTTATGTCGCCACCGATGCACCGGTAAAGTTCGCAAGGTTCAAAATTGCCAATCGTTCGGGCCGTCCTCGTCGGCTGTCGATCACCGGATATTGGGAATTCGTGCTCGGCGAACTTCGAGAAAAAACGCTGATGCACGTAGTGAGCGAAATCGACCCGATCACCAACGCGCTGTTCGCGCGCAATGCTTACAACACCGAGTTCGCCGGGCGAGTCGTGTTTGTCGACAGCAGTGAAACGATCACTGGTTTTACGGCTGATCGCACTGAATTTCTCGGCCGCAACGGCACGCCCGCCAATCCCGCTGCATTTCGGCGCACCCGGCTCTCCGGCAAAGTCGGCGCCGGGCTCGATCCTTGTGCCGCCGTGCAGGTGCAGGTTCCCCTGAGCGAAAACGAGGAAAAAGAGCTAAGTTTCACTTTCGGCGCTGCCCAGTCCGACGAGCAGGCTCGCCAATTGATTCAGCAGCATCACAGCGCCAATGCCGCCCAACGAGCCTTGGAGGGAGTGTGGCATTATTGGAGCCGATCGCTCGGGGCGTTGTATGTGGAAACACCCGACCCCGCGGTGAATTTTCTGGCCAATGGATGGCTGCTCTACCAAACTCTCGCCTGCCGCATGTGGGCACGCACCGGCTTTTATCAATCGGGCGGCGCCTGGGGTTTCCGCGACCAATTGCAGGACGCCATGGCGCTGGTGCATGCGGAGCCGGCGATCTTGCGTGAACATCTGCTCCGCGCCGCCAGCCGACAATTCCGTGAAGGTGACGTGCAGCACTGGTGGCATCCGCCGCAAGGCCGCGGCGTTCGCACACATATCTCGGACGATTATCTTTGGTTGCCCTATGCGGCCTGCCGATATGTGGCCGCCACGGGAGACACCGGGGTATGGGCCGAGCGCATCGCCTTCCTTGACGCCCGGCCTGTCCGTGCTGAAGAAGAAAGTTATTACGATCTGCCTCACGTCTCCGATGACATCGGCACACTTTACGATCATTGCATGCGCGCCATCAAGCACGGCCTGCGCTTCGGTTCACATGGCTTGCCGCTCATGGGCTGCGGCGATTGGAACGACGGAATGAATCTCGTCGGCGCGCAGGGCAACGGCGAGAGCGTGTGGCTCGGTTTCTTCCTCTATGATGTGCTGAACTCTTTCGCCGCTCACGCGCGCGAGCAAGCCGATACCGCATTTGCCGAAACATGTGTCACCGAAGCCAGCGAGCTTCGACAACGCATCGAAGCCAACGCCTGGGACGGAGATTGGTATCGGCGGGCGTATTTTGACAACGGTGAGCCGCTCGGTTCAGCCCAGAATCCCGAATGCCAAATCGACGCGCTGCCGCAGGCATGGGCCATCTTGTCCGGCGCCGGCGAACCCGGTCGAGCAAAGCTGGCTATGGATCATGTGGATCAACGACTGGTGCGCCGCATCGCCGGACTCATTCAACTGTTCGATCCGCCATTTGACAAATCGAATCTGGAGCCGGGCTACATTAAAGGATATGTCCCCGGCGTCCGGGAGAACGGCGGCCAATACACTCACGCCGCCGTCTGGACCGCGATGGCTTTTGCCGCCATCGGCGATTCGCATCGCGCCTGGGAATTGCTGGCGCTTGTCAATCCCATTCTGCATGCCACCACGCCCGGACAAGTGCAGGTTTACAAGGTCGAGCCATACGTGCAAGTCGGCGATGTCTATGCCGCCACCGATCATGTCGGCCGCGGTGGATGGACCTGGTACACGGGCTCCGCCGGCTGGATGTACCGCCTGATCACCGAATCCCTGCTCGGCGTTCATCTGGAAATCGACAAGCTGAAATTTAAGCCGTGCCTGCCCGCAGCCTGGGAATCGTTCAAGATTCACTACCGCTACCGCGAAACCTTCTATCACATCACGATCAACAACCACGGCGGCGGCGTGCGCGTCAAGCAGGTATACACCGACGATGCCGAACAATCCGATCAGGCCGTGCATCTGATCGACGACCGCAACCAGCACAATGTGACCGTGGAAATCGAGTGATGCAAGCGTCACGATTCGCCATTTCGCTGCCGAGGATTGACGAAAAAATCTGGCGTCGTGGTATGATGATTAACGAGTTTTTAGGAAATGGAAGGAGTAAATAACCCATGACTCAGGCAGAATCTCTACCACTGGTCAGTTCCCCTCGTAAAAAGTCTCAGATCCTTCGGTACACCAAAAAAACGCTCAAGCGGGTCATTCCCCTGGCTGTGCTGGCGTACTTCGCATGGAAGGTGCTGATTATCTATGCCGTCCTGGGCCTGCTCGATGTTTTACGCAACCGCCCGTTCGCGTTGGAAACCCTTCAACGCTATTTCTTCGGCAACGGAATCCTGACCTGGATCTTGTCGCCGTTCAATCTGTTGATGGATATCCTTTCGTTGCCCTATTGGAACAAGGGAATTTATAAGATCGGCGATATGCCCAAGAGGTATCAGACGGAAATTCAGGCGTTGATTGACGCTTGCCACAACCGGGACCTGGTCGGGGCACTCGAAAGCAAAATGGGTGACAACAAACGCGGAATGTTCTTTTTCCAGTGGTTTGGCAAGCTGATTCAGACGTCACTCGACATTCCGGAATTCCAAACACGGTACAAATATATCCGCACTATCGGCGTGTCGATTTTTAACAAGAAGCAATCCACGGCCAAACACTATGGTCCGCTCCGAGGGACATTTCGGATGTTGTATAACATCAACACGATCGATGACCCGAACGTCTACATCCAGGTGGGCAATCACGTGAACCGCTGGCGTGACAGCAAGCTCTTCATCTTCGACGACACGCTGCAACATGAATCGCACAATGAGTCCGATGCGGTTCGGTATTGTCTGTTCGTAGACATCATTCGCCCTTCGCTCGTGCCGTGGCTGTTCAGCTCGTTCGTAACAGCCTTTCGGCTGGTCGCGGCGCCGGTCCGACGGGTGTTTTATAAAAACTGGACGCTCATCAAGTGAGAATACCGGCACTGTCCTTCGGGGTCAGCGATTTTGATCTTGCGCTGGTGTCGCATTTTCTCCTAGAGCGGCGCGCCTTTGCTCGTAGTGTAGCCGCAGTGTTGGAAGCAGCCCCAGATGTCGCCGGGGGTGACGGCGGCGAACGCGACGCCGAAGGCTTGGTGCAGCGCGTCGACCGTCCGCGCACC